>Ga0308158_10003715_pt1 | contig 13243 bp, 3 predicted proteins | sample PhyBR2_FD_201038 | JGI IMG/M metagenome (GOLD analysis project Ga0308158, IMG submission 201038) | Phyllosphere microbial communities from UC Gill Tract Community Farm, Albany, California, United States - DLSLB.R2 | ecosystem: Host-associated > Plants > Phyllosphere > Unclassified | place: USA... | reverse complement strand
AACGAATGTCGGTTCCTAAAGCACCCTTCACCTGAATGGTTGCTTGTTGAGCAGGTAGCACTTGCTGTTCATTTAAATTCAAAATTGCAAGTTGGTTCGACTCAGAACGTTGTAGTTCTTGCTCTAAATCTAAAATCGTTGGTGTTTTAACAGGTTCAACTTGAACCGTTTTAACGTCTTTAATCTGTTCTTTTTTATATTCAATATTACAGTTTGCCGAAGCCCCTGAAGCACTAATACAACCACTTGCAGGCTGACCTTGAACATCAGTCACATAACTGCTCTGTGCATCTACGTTTAAATCTTGGCGTAAGGTTTGCTCAAGTGCATCAAGTTGCGCATCAATTTTGCTACGGCGGGCTTCAATTTGTGCGGCCAATGCCTGACTACATTCGCCTGCGGTATCTGCAATCGCGAAATCAGCACGGTGCAATTCACCACGTTTTAGGTCCACAAATCGGCTGGCTGGATCACCCGCTTGACGGTTACTGATCAGTACCAACTCTGCATTATTTGGTAAAGTGGTATTGTCGACTTTTAGGACATGGGTAATCGGTTTAATGCCATAGAAGTTATATTTCCCTTCACGGTCAGTGACCACAAAGTTCCCATCTTCCATATAAATACGCACACCTGGAACACCAAGCTCACCCGCATCTTGCCCCCCATTACGGTTACAGTCAGTAAATACTTTACCCACTACGAAACCATCTGGACTAAATACCCCTGGTGTCACTTTGACTGCCGCTTGTGCTTCATTTGAAGTCGTATTTTTATTGTCCTGCGCGTAAACACGGTTAATCCCATCGCCACTTAAAGCATTTGGCCCGACATACACACGGTATTGAACTTTCGCTTCTTGTTTCGGTGACAGTGTCCCTAAACCTAAAGTTAAATAAGGACCTTTACCACCCTGTGGGTCATTACTCTTTTGACCATTAACACGCGTAGTGCCTGATACATACACAAAACCACGTGGCAAAGTATCTTTCATATTGACGTCATACAGAGTTGAGTCACCCATATTGGCAACCGTCACCATATAATCTTTAAAGTCACCAATCTCAGCTGTTTTATCGCCCACCACTTCTTTTTTAATGACCAATTTGTCATTAATTGGCGTCACAATATCAACTGGGTCGATTGGGATATCAATATTGAGTGCAGCATCACCTGTTTTTAAAGTGAAGTTTCCGCCATAAGACCATGATGCATCGACCACACGCTGATCAAAATTATTATAAATGGTTTTGTCACTGGTAAATTTATAGTGGGTTCCACCCGCAATCGTTGAGGTGTCGATATATAAGCTATAAGTACCATTTTCAACATAAGGGTAAATAAACTCACCATCACTATTGGTTACCTGCTTTGCAGGAATAGCAACTTTGTCCCCTGTGGTTTCATCTAGTTTATAAGCAACATTTTCAGCAGGTTTGCCATTGGCATCCAATAAAGTAACGGTTGCACCCGCAACAGGTTGATTGGTTTTGGCATCAAAAACCACACCATATGGATCAATGAGTACATTGGTATCTACATCACTAATACTGTTTGTGGAGTTACCATTTTCATCCAAGCAATCCGTTAAGCTAACAACCACTTGATCACGCTTAACCGTTTGTAGAATTTGATCATTCTGCTGTGCTGTCGCAGACTCCTGCGTAGGTAGTGAAAACCGGAATATGCCTGTGTTGATGCCTGTTTCAACACCCTGTACATATTCAATATCACCAGTTTTCGTCGATTGAACTTTGATTTTAACTTTGTCTACACTGCTGCGCGTGGCATTACACATGGCACTATTTGCAGCAATATACAACGGCTTAGTTAAACTGCCAGTCGCTAAAATATTAGAATAATCTTTGCTGTTATTAGTGATGGAAGAGCTTCCACCCACTGTGGTGACCACTTCATTCGACAGAGTCTTTTTAATACTTGAGACTAGGCCATGCTCAACACTAAAGATGTTCGAAATCGATGTACGACTAATATTAGAGTTCATCGTCACAACCAGTTCGACCGTTTCAGTCGCATTGGCTGCTAGCGCTTGCGGATAAGCCACCACTAAAGTATTGATGAGTGATTTATCGTTTGGGATCTGCTGGGTAAATTTATCTTGACCTAATGGATATAGCACCAAAGCTTTTGTGTTATTTGCTTTTGCTGATTTAAACGTGGTGTTGGCTGGTAACTCATCCACTAAAACCACAGCATTAATGGTTTGACCATCGACCTCAATCGGCTTAGTACCCGAGTTGCGCGTAGAGGTATTTTTTACGTTTAAGCTATAAGTTAAATCGTAAGACTGACCTGCTTTTGGTTCGAAACTACTTTTATCGACTGCTTTGGTTGCCGTTAACTGTGGTAAAAAACTAATTAAGCCATTAATAGCATCTGCAATAGCTGTTGGATCTTGAATAACATATGCACGCAGCGGTAAATCAACTTGTTGACTATCATTTAAAGAGCTCGATGAATCAGCCACGACCCATAGGTCAACTTTTTGACCACTTTCTAAACTCAAATGCCCCGTCACCAATAAGTCTGAACGATCAAACTCACCATTTTGGTTACTGTCGACATAAATTTTTATATTGGATAATTCTGGAACCGAATTTTTATCAATTGAAATATCGGCTTGTGTATTACTGTGATTGGTTAGAGTGTTTAACCAAATGACTTTTGCACCCGCATTAATCTCTTGACGAGCTGGTGAAGTCAAACTAATTACATATTGGGGATTAATCGTGACTTGAACAGTATTGGAAACGGCCTGACCAATCAAACCGTCCTTTTGTACAAAACTTGCATACGCAGTATTGGTGATATTTTGCCCAGCAGCAGGCATCACAGCATAAGCGTGATTTACCAAAGCCATAGCGGTCGCTAAGCTTGAGAAAATGAGCTTGATCTTATGATTATATAGCGGCTGAACTCGTTTAATCACGAAAATACCCCAATACCAAGTAAAACAAGGTTAAGGGATAGGCATTTTGACAATGCCTATCCACAAAAATAGTTATTAATGTTATGTCTTAATTATTGTCCATCGACCTTAACACTGAACTCCATCGTTACAGACTCTAATGGGGTTAAATCAAATTCTTTTGATTTCAATTGCCCGTTCGTTGTTGTAACGTCTGCAGTAGTACCTGGATCTAACTTTGGAGCTGGTGATGTGCCAAGTGTCGTATAGTTCGGCACGACGTCAGTAATCACAACTTTGGAGACTAGACCATTCCCCTCATTCGTCGCTTTAATACGATAAACGATACAAGCACCTGGCTTAGCTCCAATCGAGGATGTACCAAATGCACCATCTGCACCATTACTACAATCCGCATCCAACGCTTGTGTTTTTTCCAGACGGACTTGACCAATATTCACTGTAGTCTTATCAGTAACCGTCACTGCAGTAGGAGCATTTGCACCACCAGGAGCAATCTTGATAATTGATAGGTTACTTTGACCAGCTGTAGCACTACTTGGTGCTTCAACTTTCACAAAAATATTGACAGTTTCATTTGGAGAAAGTCCATCAAACGCAGATGTTGTTCCACCCGTTTTTTCTAACCAAGCTGTTAGATCATTTCCTGTAACTAATTCACTTGCCTCAGCAATACCATTATTATTTTGGTCAACGTAAATTGAAGTTACAAATCCAGAATTTACAGAGTTCTGAGTAATCTCAACAGGTAAAGTATTACCAGCAAGTCCCTCTATCACATTACCGTTGTTGGTTAAGGTATGCTTATAGATAATTGAACCACCTGGCGCCACTTGACCAGTTTGATCTGCTACAAAAGTAATTTTACGTGCAGCTTCAATATCCAAATGATCTTTTAAGCTGTCAGTTAAACCAGTCGCAGGAGAGTTAATTGTGAAAACGATATCACGACTATCCGTTGGCACAGCGTTGGCTGATGGAGTAACAACTGCACAATATTTAACAGTCGCGCCTGGCTGAATCGTACCCGAATTCGTCAGCTTGCTAGCACTACAGCTACCATCAGAATTTTGAGCAAAAAAATCGACCGTCCAACCATTTGGTAAAGTAGAAGAAATACCTAGATTATAATTATCTGGCTGAGTTCCCTCATTTTTAATAGCTAAGTTAAAAGTAATTGGTTTTCCTGGTTGAGTAGATTTTGTATCCACAACATTGCCATTATCTGGACCGATACCACCTGTTCCACCATTACTTAAATCCACCTTAAGCGCTGTTACTTCACTAATTTTTAAAGTAATAGTATCAGTAGCAGAGGCATTTTGTGAGGCAGTCGTTTGTAAGACTACTTGAATTGGAGCGCCATTATAGGTGGTTCCTGTGAACCCCGTTGGTAAGCTCACCACTGCAACAATTTGGTACTTTCCACCGGCAGCAATTGGACCAGTATCTTTTTCAGAACCAATCGAGGAAGTTAGAGGTGTTACACCATCTGACTTAAACAAACTGACGATCGCGCCTGGAGGTAGATTGGTTGTAGCAGCCGTCACCACCTTAAAGGTATCTGTTACGTTTCCAGTATTGTGAACATAAATAACTTCACTTTCTAATGTACCTGAACCAAAGCGAACCTGTGCACCTTGGCTTGCTGTTGCAATAGTAATGACGTCATCTTCACCAAGTGCTGTTGCTTTAGTGCTACTGTCATTAATTACACCTGTATAGAAGGACTGAACAGTAATATCTGTACGGTTGGTTGGTTGGTCTGGTATAGAACCATTTGTATTTGGACCATCCGCATCAAACATCGCGGTGTTCGGGACAACACCTGCTGCAGTTCCCTGTTTCACTTCAGCTTCAAACTTAACGATACCACTGGTATTGGCTGCAACATTCTTAATCGTAATCGTGAGTTTTTTGGTTGAGGAATCCCATGCATAATATGCATTAGCCGTTGAACTGGTACCCAATACAGTTCCAGATACCGTAATCTGATGACGTTTATCATCAAATATTAAATTAGCATCTAATGTATCTTCAATAATTAGGGTATCAGATGAGTTTCCTTTATTCACATAATTTAATTGATAAGTCACAGCTTGATCAGTATTACGCGTATCTACCAAACTCACACTTGCACTTTTTGTGACAGCAAAGCTTGCACCTGTCACAATTTTGACTGAATCAGTATTTTTGATTGTTTTATTGGTCACAGCTTCTTTGCTTGTAGCAGAAAGCTCTAAATTACCGATTTGATTAACGGTCGCCAGTGTAGATGTTGTCCCCACAACCACTAAACCAACTGACTCTCCAGCATTCAGTGAAAGCTTTTGATTCATCAAATTCGTATTATTATCTGGCACACCATCTTTGTTGGCATCTAAATAAATTGCGATATTGGTAAAGTCAAAATTATCGCCTGCAACATTTAGCAAACCAAGTTCGAACTCATCTGTACCATTACCTGTATTGGTCAAGACGTGTGATAGAGACACAGCACTATTTGGGTTTGCTGTTGTTGTACGGTCCTGAACCAAAGTAAAGCTTCCGACTTGTAAAACAGTCGTTTTGACTTCATTTGACGTAACGGTACGTGTAGTCGAAGTACCATCCACATACGATGCCGTTGCAATGTTACTAATGTTCGTACCCGCAGCTGGTGCAGCTGCATGTGTTGTGCCTGTAGCAAAAAAAGCAAACCCACCTAAAACTGTCGCAATTGACAAATAAAGGTTATTTCGCTTTGTTGTTTTCAAATTCATAGACATGAAAGTTCCCCGATTCCATCGGAATGATGTGTGTAAAATTTAGAAATTAATCGTTTGAAGTATTTACTTTGGCTTGTGCACTAACCGTTACTGCTTTCTTTGCTGGTAACTCTGCAATTTGCCACTGTAAAGCGCGGTATTCTTTCAATGGAGTATTGACCAATTTTCCATCAACTTTTTTCTTTAATGGCATTGCTGCAAAGTTGACACCATCCGTGCTCGCGAGTGCACCTGAAGGCAGACTTGCACCCAAATATTGAGTATCGGCAGGAATCGGTAATGTCGCTTTTAAGCTTTTGATGCTACCTGTTGTGTTGTTGGTATAAGTCGCACGATACTCAATCACATCCTGCGGTTTAATTGAGTCTGCAGCTTCAAATTGTGCATTCCCCTTATTGTCTACAACTTTTTTGAACGCTTTAAGCTGAACAGAGACAGGCTCATTATTGGTCGCTGCTGTTACCGCCATCGCACTGGCAGCAACCCCAACAAACATCAAACTAATTGTCATTTTTTTCAGCATAGAATTTTTGTTTAACATGATTTTATCCACTGCGAACCAATGCGAACTTTTTGTGACACTAATCACTTTTTCATAAATTAATGCAACAAATCTCAAAGCAATATTAAACAAAAAACATACAAACAACCATACATTATTTAAAAAAAATGTTAACCAGTTCACTTTAGACTATTTCATGTTGATACAAAAAATCACACAAATAAAATGAAACTATTGATATTTATCATTTTTTAAATTTTAAATTAAATTACATACAGAAACATTTTCAAGAGATACAAAAAATTACAACTGACAGAAAAAACTTAAATGCTCTTCGAAAATCCTAAATGTTGTTTTTTTGAGAGAATTATCTGGATAAAATAGATGCTATAACTGTCTTTAAATCACTCAATTCACGCTTATCATTTAATATATTTTTCAAATAAATATGCAGAAAATCATAGTCCTATATATCAAAAACGAGCAATAAAAAGCCCCTTCGTGTAGATCCCAGAAGGAGCTTGTCATATCACAAATTAACTAATTGGGAATCCGTACACAGAAACCCACTTGTCCTTTTTGTTTCGGTGCCAAAACACCAGGAATTGTCCATTTCAATTGGCCTGAACTTTCTTGAGTTTGACAACCTGTAGCAGTACACGACATTGCTCCATAAACCGTACCCACGGGAACACTATCTTTTAAAACAACATCAACTAAATTCTTGTTTGAATTATTGGTATAGGTCATTTGATATTCCAAATAATCCCCTTTCGCAGCTTGATTGGCTACAGTAAATACTGTCGTCTCACTACTTGGTGCCGGGCATGCCGTCGTTTTACGGACCAATTTACTAATACTTAAGCCTGCTGTCCCAATAGTCGTAATGTCATTCACACTATTACTTTCTTTTGCTGTAGCACTGCTATAAGTGGCTTTTCCATTGACTTTAAAACTCGCAATAAACCGATCGCCACCTTGCCCTGTGGTTGGTGAAACCACTCGCTGAATCAAACAGACTTTTTCATTGGCTTTGATAGTGCGACTCGTCAGTAAACTCTCACCTTGATCTAACTGTGCATTACAGTTGCTATCTACGTAAACCAAACTCTGCCAAGGCTGATTATTTGAAGGTTGTTGTTCTTTGCTTTCCGTTACATTGAGTACATTCATCACACTCTTAGCGGTTAACTCATGTGGATAATCCACTACATCCCCAGCCGCAATGGTTTTTTGTCCATTTTGGCTTAAGACCAATTGCAACTCGGCATCTCCAAATAAGAAGCCTTCATAACTGGTGACAGATTGAACCTTAGGAATTTCAAAAAGATCATTTGTTGTTTTCTCAAGCACACTACCTTTTTGTTTCGCACTTACAGAGTCATAACCATTTACATTACGCTGTACTAGACAAACTTTGCTGCGACTCGAGAATACATCTTGCAAAGTTTGTATTCTGAAGTCCCCGTTTTTATCCGTTGTAGCCGATGCTAACACTGCCTGCGTTGAACAATCTTGAAGTTCTACGACACTACCCGCGATTCCTAACTCCCCAATATCCTCTATGCCATTGTAAGCATTGCTATCTACCATTGTCGTACCACTGTTATCATTAAACACTCGACCAGAGAATACATAGCCAGCATTTTTGCTGTTGGTCACACGACAAACAAACTTGGATGCAAATTTTACATTTTCTGCGGGAATGGTTTGTGTCATTCCAGTTAAGCTTCCCAAATTACCTGTACTATTGCCCGAAACAGCTGTATTCGTATCCGTACACTCTACGGTCTGGAGCGAATATAGCGTTGAGGCAGATTCAGCAAAACTAATGGCGGTATTCGGTGTCGCATAAGCCAACAATGAACCTTGCCCACCTGCATTTGATTTCAGTCGTACAGATTGAGAAGTTCCTGATAAAGTCGTTACCACGTCACCACTGGTAATGGTTTCGACATTGGCATTGCTCAAGTTTGAAAAAGAGCCAAAGTTGAAACTATCTGTGCCATTTTCAGACACTTTATTCATTTCAAATGTTGGTTTTAAGCACATATTTAATTCATTTAAACCAATACCAATATCATCTCCGACATAAGTACTAGCATTTGGCCGAACATTTTGGAATTCGGTACGTACTACTTTGGCCACTGTCACTGTTGTAGGTAAAGTAATCGTAAAATTGATAGCCACAGGGTCAGTGCCATACGAGCCAATCGCATAATCTGTAGTGTCCACCTGCGCGCCATTAAATGCTGTAAATGAAGCACGAGTATTTGAACTTTTCGCTGGAGTAACGAGGATCGCGTAGACAACGCCATCGACCATAATTTTTAAAGTTGCCCCACTAGTACTTGTTTTAGGACTACCATTTGACCAATTTAAACGCCCTTTTAACTGCAATGCACCATTTGCGCCCGTGCCATACATGACTGAATTTGGCACGATAGTCGGACTAGTTCCAGCCGTTTTTAGAGCATTATCATAAGCACTGATCGAATTATCAACCAAATATGCCTTAAAAGTTGTATCTGAAACCAAATTAGCCGATTGACCAGATAAGCATTGGTTTTGTGAGCTGCCGCTGGTAATCGGTGAATTTGAATTAATAATAATATCCACCGATGACGAGTTATTGGTTAAATTATTCTCAAAAGTACTCGTCGTTACCGATGCCGTATTCGTTACTGAACCACTTTTGTAAGCTAAACCGGTTATTGAAAATTCCAAATAATTAACATCTTTGCCATTTGCAGGTAATGTTAATCCTGTTGCTGTTAGACTGTTTGTTTCATTTTCATTGGTTACACTACTTGGGCAAACAGCAGTTCCATAACTTTTACATGACCAATATAAACTGGCAATATTATTTGGAACATTATCAGCTAATACCGCATCTGTAACTCCAGTTGCACCATTATTCCATGCTTTTATCGTATATTTAACAACCTCACCTACATTATAGCTAGTTTTATCCGAAGTTTTAGCCAGCTCTAGATCTGCTGCGGCAAGGACAGTATCTTGGTCTGCTGTCGTACAAGTGCCTGTCCTTTGGTTAAACGAACGAGTAATACCATCACTATTTAAAGCTGTACAACTAACACCTGTAGATGAACCTAATGTTGGCAAATCCACCGTAGCAGTATTCGTTACTGTACTACCTGCCGTAGCATCAACACGAGCCGTCACTAAAATTTCATAGAATTCACCAGCAGCTAAAGCTCCAGTATCAATCGAGCCCAAACCACTGAGAGCTGGGGCAGTGGTACATTTATTATTGGCAACTGTACTACAGGCCACAGCTGTGGCGGTTAAGCCTGTCCCGACTACATCTTTCAGCAAGGTTCCTGTATACGTATCAGGCCCAGTGTTGGTAACACGAACGGTATAAGTTGTCGTTCCACCTGAATACACTTGAGTCGTACTATTGGTTTTTGAAACAACTAAATCCCCAACCATCGAGTCAACACTAGAACTGCTAAACACAAAAGCATCACGTAAGGTACTATCATTTGATCCCTTCGTAATGTTTCCAGATGTTTTGTCCGTACGTACATAGACATTAAATTTCAAAACTGTAATCGGAGCAGAAGTTAAAACCTGAATACTTCCAGATGCCCCACCATCACTAGCCGTTGGGCCAAGTGATGTAGAGGTATTACGAATCTCACCCTTATTAGTCACAGAAAAGTTGATGCCCGATAAAGCATATACATCACTGACATTCGCAGTTGTTGTTAATTTAAACTGTGCAGAAATACCAAAACGATCAACAACCTGACCATTACTTGTAGTCGTTCTCACACCCCCCAATCCAGAGATATTAATGATTGGATTTCTAACAGGTCTATCCCAAGTTAAAGTCACCTCCCCAGCTTGATAGCCCAACCCATTGTTTACTGTTGAAGTGTTTGCTGCACTGCCAACAAATCGACTGGTATCCACAGTCATACGTAAACCGTAGTTTGAATTAATATCAATCCCTTGGTTGGGTAAAGTCCGAGTAGACGAAAAATGAGAACTAAGAGGACTACCTTGATCAGCCAATCGAGTATATACAGCTAATGCAGAACTACTCGCTGTAGAATCTGCACCAAACACCAAAGCTGGCGCATTATTTGAATCGTAGAGTTGATTTGTTAATGTGTAATCAACATTGATTTTTGGAAAATAATTTAAGGAACCAGTATTATCATTCGGGTTATTTGCATTAAATACATAGGTATTTCTTTGTGCTAATACCGTCCCTCCCACATAAGGTGTTCCTGTATAGGAATTCGACATAATCTCAAGTGTAGGCGTTGCAGCATTTACAAGCGTGACAAAAAGTAAACTCGTAATTAATAATGACAAAGTACGAAGTGTGTGCATGAGTTTGAGCATCTGTGAATGCGTAGCACTGCAACTCCTTGCTTGTTTATTAATTCCCCACATATTTCACCCCAAACTCTAAGCTATGACTTTCATTGCTTTTTATTGCCGCAACTGAACCCTTAATTGCACCCGACTGTCCAAGTGTAGGCGCGCTGAGCGAACCCGTCTCACAACTTGTACAAGTTGGTGCTTTACTCATCACCATCGCTTCAGGGGTGTAATCATAAAAATTAAATCGCCCAATGGCCGAAGCCCCCAAGTTTTTCACTGTCAATTGGTACAAAACACATTGCCCAGAACCATCTGAATTACGCGTGATCGGTAACACATTTGAGGTATACGCCGTATCCGCTACACCATCACAATTATTATCCTTGGCTTGTAATTTAGTTAGACGCACAGGCGCACTAGTGATGGTGGTAATATCTGTTGCTGTGTCTAATAACGTACCTGCACTATTTTTTAGGCTAATCACAGAGGTATTTACCACTCCGACCGTGTTATATGCGGTATTCTCAACTTTATTAAAAATACGAATCTGTGCTTTGCTGCTAAGAATAGAAGCATTCACAATAGATAAGTTTTGAATAATCGGGTCAGACGCGTCTAACTGCCCATCATTATTGGCATCATAATAAAGTGTTGTGGTAAAGCCAGTTCGATCATTGGCAACGCTAAAATTATCCGTTGCTGACAATACAGACATTCCCCACGGCTTTAAGATATGGCTATACACAATACTGCCACCTGGTGCAATTTGCCCACGTAAATCAGGTTCTAAACTCACCCCACCTTGACTCGCATTCGAGTTAATCGTAATTGCATTTTGAATAACGTCATAACCATTACTTGGCGCTGAGGTCATCAAATTAGACGAAGCCACTTTAAAATAAATTGGAATCGGTTGGGTTGTGGTCTTGGCATCCGCCCGAATTTCGACCACAGCGCAATAGAGCTGAGACTCCCCATTATTCAGCAAACGCGTTGAAGTAATTTCTGCTCCAAGCACCGAGCAGTCTGTGGTTGATGAAGCAAAATAGCGCACCGAACTGATATCGCTTGGCAATGCAACCGTCGCAAAATTATTATCGGCATCGGCACTAAAACTATATGCCGTCGCTTGACCTGTATGACGTACCATAAGCGGGAACACTACTGTTTGGTTATTCACTCCAGCTAAAGTTTTCCACGGCGAACTTCCATTCGATACGTTGCCATTTCCCGCACCATTGGCTGTGGTTTCAGGACTATTGATCAAGTCCACTAAGCGAGAGGCCGCGCTTTGTATCAGTGAGGTTCGATCTTGTACCGTATCTGTTTTGGTATTGTCTGTTATCGACTGTGCTTTAGGCACAATGTTATATGTAGTATTGGCTGTATCAACATAGTCTGCTTGGAACGTAATTTTCACAATTATCGGAAGTTTAGCGCCAACATCTAGCGTTCCCGTATCAACAATCCCATCATTATTGCTATCAAACAGAGGGGTTACGCCATCTGCACGATAGAACTCCAGCACACTCCCTATCGGTAAATTATGGCTAGCAAAACTTAAATTGAACCGATCTGCTACCGTTCCTGTATTCCACACATAGTTCTCAAAGCTAACCGATCCACCACTACTTACCGCAGATTTAGTCAGTAAATCTGCGCCACTCACACTATTTACATCCGCATTAATCACCACCCCATAAATCGGTTTAATGTTTAATACTGCGGTGTTGGACTGCGTGGTTAAATTTGCTGTAGTAGACAAACCATCATGGTCATAGTCCATATTGGCCAAATTTGGAATATCGCCGGGTGCAGTACGTGTCACACGAACACGGAACTCAATATAGCCTTGCGCATTCGCAGGGACATTGGTGATTTGCGCACGAATGGTTTTAGCATCTGTATCGAGGTAATAATTGATTCCTACTGGATCACTACCTGCTATATCAGAATTAAGTGCTTGTCCATTCCAATTTTCTCCCCCCTTCACATACGTCAACTGCGCGGTATCCAACAGGTCACTGATATTGACTACACCACTGTTATTACCATTATTGGTATAAGTTAAACGGACTGTTGCGATATCCCCATTCACCACGTTTGTTTTATCAAAGCTCTTGGTTAAGTTTAAAGCTGCCTGATCTGTGATTCGTGATGTATCTGTATTGCTCAGAGGAGCAGCTGGCAATTGTATGGAAGTTGCGGTAAGTCGAATCCGGCTTAGTCCATTCACTGTAGCTGTTGAAGGGATGACTGCTTTAATAATCAGTGCAACCGCCTCTCCAGCATTTAAACTATATTGATTAATGGGAGTATTATTGTCTGGAACACCATTTCGATCGGCATCCAAGTAAATCTCAATATTACTATGGCTAAAACTGTCACCTGCAACTTGACTGCTCACCAAATTATAAAGATCACGTTCATTCCCGGTATTGGTTAAAACGTGATGATAATAAACCGTCTGACCTGGACGCACATATTCCGTCCGATCACTGTTTAAAAGAAATTCATACCGAGGAATAACAGTTGTTTGAACCAAGTTGGAACGTGCCACTTGAACTACGGTAGAGCCTTCTTCTTTGTATTCACCCACAGCCATGTTACTGATGACCAGAGCATCAGCAAAAACCCAAGTCGATGCTGTTGCCCCCAACA
>Ga0308158_10003710_pt1 | contig 13251 bp, 10 predicted proteins | sample PhyBR2_FD_201038 | JGI IMG/M metagenome (GOLD analysis project Ga0308158, IMG submission 201038) | Phyllosphere microbial communities from UC Gill Tract Community Farm, Albany, California, United States - DLSLB.R2 | ecosystem: Host-associated > Plants > Phyllosphere > Unclassified | place: USA... | reverse complement strand
TGATGACGGTGACATTTGCGTCGGTCCAGCCCCATGTAATGCTGACTTCATCACGTGCAAAATCGACCGCATTCTCCACCAGATTGCCAAGCCCATAAAGCAGCCCCGGATTACGACGCACGACAGGTTCTGGTTTCGGCCCTTCCTGTTTGGTCACTTCAAGGACAATTCCAAAATCCCGATGTGGCTCAATCACTTCCTCGATCAATGATGAGAAAGGCAGACGCGACATGTGTTCCTCGTTTTCCGAGGACAGACTGGTCAGCCGCTGGAGAATTTCGCGACAGCGCAAGGCCTGGGATTGCAAAAGCGCAATATCTTCTGCAAGCACCGGATCACCATCCGGCTTCTTCGCATAACTGCGCTGCATTTCCTTGACCACGAGAGTAATTGTGGCGAGCGGTGTACCGAGTTCATGGGCAGCAGCGGCAGCAAGTCCATCGAGAGCCGTCAGATGCTGCTCGCGTTGCAGGATCAGTTCCGTTGCCGCCAAAGCATCGCCAAGCTGACGCGTTTCCTCAGCAATACGATAGGCATAGACGCCGGTGAAACCCAGTGCCGCAATGATCGCGCACCAAATGCCCGCCACAAAAAGAAATGGCAGATCAAGAGTTTGGCCCGGATACCAAGGCAGCGGCTCGTAATGCATCGTCAATACTGAGGTACTCAACACAACGAGAAGCGCGAGAACCAGCGTATGGCGCACCGAAAGCGATGTTGCCGATATAATGACCGGCGCGATCATCAGGATAACGAAGGGGTTTTGCACTCCACCTGTCAGATAAAGCAGTCCCGCCAATTGCAGGATGTCGAATGCCAGAACAATGCTGGCAGCGGTCGGGCTCAGCCGATGGTTGGTGGGAAAGCGAAATGCGAGATAAAGATTGAGCCATGCGGAGCAGGCTATCAATGCAAAACAGATACCAACGGCGAAATTGAATTGCAGATAGAGCGAGACAAACATGACCGTCGCTGTTTGACCGGCAATAGCGAGCCAACGCAGACGCACCAATGTGGTGAGACGCGGCTTTCGCGAAAGATTTGAAGCCCGGTTGTCGAATTCTGCGTGCATGATTACCCCAGAGCACGTCCAAGCAACTGTTTAAAACGGCATTGCATTTGGAAATGCACAGACAAAGAGACGGAGCAGTTTCCCAGACACAAAGATAGCGAAACCGCTCTGACGGCTTCTTATGCGGTAATGCGCATAGTCACGCAAGCAAAACTGTGTCATCCGGTCGCAGGCTGACGCAGCCCATCATGCTCCCCCCTATTTTGTGGGGTTTTCAGGCTTCCCCAGAAACTCAAATTCACTCCCTCGGCAATTGTGTCAATTTTGTGAAGGAATTATGATGACCCCGATACCAAGCTTAGGGGGAGTGCATGATTGTCTTCAGAGGGAAGATATCGTCGGGGCTGGGGAAACATTCAGAACTCGTTATTCCTGGCAAACAAGAGTTGAAAGATTCGCCGAATGATTGGCCGGACCGTTTTGTGTCAGGCTCATTGAACGTGCGGATTACGGAATTTCCATCCATTCTACAAAGCACACGAAAGCAGCTTAAAGCGCTGGATCGTGGCCTCTTTCCACCAACCATCGTGATCCCGCAGAACGAAATCAAGAATAACAGCTTGCGTAGCAAGCTTTTCAAGCCCCGTCGCGGCACCGGTCAGGCTTGGCGGGCGACACTTCACACCCATTCTCGTTCCACGCATGTCTGGGTTTTTCGACGCATCGGATCGCACATGCATGACTGTCTTGAACTCATCTCAGATAAGCGCTTACGCGAGAATCTCGACATCAGGGATCATGACGAAGTGCGTGTCATTCTGCGTTCGTGAAATGATCAAGTGCCGCGTGGCTTGGCCCTTCGGGTGGCTTCTGCGTTGGCCGGATCTTCCGGCCACACATGGCGCGGATAGCGACCACGCATGTCGGAGCGCACATCGGCCCATGAACCTTTCCAGAAATTAGGCAAATCCCGCGTGATCTGTATCGGGCGATGGGCTGGCGAAAGCAATTCGAGCAACAGCGGTACTTTGCCATTGGCGATAGCGGGATGAATGCCAAGGCCGAAAAGCTCCTGCACACGCACCGCGAGAACAGGCTCCTCGGTGTCGTAGCGGATCGGAATATTCGAGCCGGTCGGCACTTCAAAATGCGTCGGTGCCAGTTGATCGACACTGCGTTGCAGATCAAACGGCACGAGGCTCATCAATCCGTTTTTCAAAACATGCGCCGGGATACGATCAAGCTGTGCCTCGCCTGTCAAAAACGGCAAAAGCCAATCATCGAGATGCGCGATGAGATTGTCGTCTTCCATGGACGGCCATGGATCGCCGAGACCGCGATAGAGCCAGCCCAAACGGCGGCGCAGGATTTCAGCCTCTTTACCCCATGGGAGAATATCAAGCCCATGGTCACGCACGGCAGCAATCACGCCCTCATCGGCGCTCGCACCCGAAGGGGCAGCCAGCGGCTTTTCAGACAGGGCGATTGCACCGATGCGCACCGCCTCGCGGGCACGAAGCGCATTCTTTTCAGCGTCATAAACGACCTGCCGTCCGCTTTCGATCCTGTTGCCAAGGGCGGCGCGGATTTCGGCTTCCGATGTTTCAGCGGCGGAAAGAATACGCGCCCGCCCCGCTCTGCCAGACATATCGGCCACCACGAGCCATGATGCGCGGCTGAGGCTGATGGCGGGATCGACTTCGCCGCCGCGCCCATTGGCCAGCAGGAATTGCCTGGTCTGGCCGCGCGCCTTGGCGATGCGGTCCGGATAAGCATCGATCAACATCCGGCCAGTACTGGAACCGGCAGGCTCGCCTTTGTTCGGCACATTTGCGGCAAGGCGTTTTGCCAGATTTTTAGCGCGCTGGGCGCGATCAGAGCGCTCATTGCGAAAGCGCGACATGCGGGTGTCGAGGTCAGTTTCATTGCCGCCAAGGCCACGTTCGGTCAAAAGCATGGCAAGTTCCGCCGCCCGCAAAGCTTCACCGCGTTTGCCCGCTTCCGCAACCATATGCGCCAAACGTGCAGGCAGAGCCAGCGAACGCATGGCCTCGCCGTCCGGTGTCAGACGTCCTGCTTCATCCAGTGCACCCAGCCGCGCAAGCAGCGCTTTGGCTTCCTTCAAAGCCGGAAGAGGCGGCTTATCAAGCAGTGAAAGCGTTGCCGGATCGGTCACGCCCCATGCGGCCGCATCGAGCACAAGGCCCGACAGATCCGCTTCAAGAATTTCCGGCGGGGAAAAGGCTGGGAGCGATGCCGTCTGTCCCTGATGCCAGAGGCGAATGGCGATGCCCGGTTCGGTACGCCCCGCACGACCAGCGCGCTGATCGGCACTTGCGCGAGACGTGCGCACGGTTTCAAGGCGTGTCAGGCCGGTGGCTGGTTCATATTTCGGCAGGCGGGCAAGGCCGCTGTCGATCACCACCCGCACGCCATCAATGGTGATCGAGGTTTCGGCAATCGAGGTGGCCAGCACAACTTTTCGATGCCCCGCGGGTACTGGCTTGATCGCTGCATCCTGATCGCGGCCTTCCATCGCGCCATAAAGCGGTGCCAGAATGACATTGGCAGGCAGGAGCTTTTCCAGAATGCCAGCTGTGCGTTCGATCTCACCCTGTCCGGGAAGAAAAGCGAGAATACTGCCGGTTTCATCAAGCAGTGCTTCACGAATAGCGCGCACAACCGCATCCTCAATGCGTTCATCTGGCTTGCGGTCGCGGTGGCGAATATCGACGGGAAAGGCGCGGCCTTCGCTCTCGATAACCGGAGCATCGCCAAGAAGAGTAGCCACGCGGGCACCGTCCAGCGTTGCCGACATGACGAGTATCTTGAGATCATCACGCAACGCTGCCTGCACATCCAGCGCCAGTGCCAGACCGAAATCGGCATCAAGGCTGCGTTCATGAAACTCATCGAACAGGACTGCGGCGACGCCCTTGAGGTCTGGATCATCGAGGATCATGCGCGCAAAAACGCCCTCGGTGACGACAAGGATTTTGGTCTTCGCGGATACCTTGCTTTCAAGGCGCATACGATAGCCGACGGTCTCTCCCGCTTCTTCGCCCAGGAGCTGCGCCATACGCCGTGCGGCTGCGCGCGCTGCTAAACGACGAGGCTCAAGCAGCACAATCATCCCCTCGCCGCGCCAGCCGGCATTCAAAAAATGCAGCGGCACCAGCGTCGTTTTACCAGCACCGGGAGGTGCCACAAGAACAGCACTTGCATGGGTGGCAAACGCGGCATCGAGCTGCGGCAGAATGCGCGTGACGGGAAGATCGGGCAGACTCGTCAAATGAAATTCCGTATTATAAAGGCGTTGCTCTGGTGCTTATCCCACAAGGAACGACGATGATCCATATACGAAAATCCATCCCGGCTGATGCTCCCGCCCTCACCGCCATATGGCGCGAAAGCGTGCTGGCGACGCATGACTTTTTGAGCCGCGCCGATTTCGATGAAATCGAAAAGCTGGTTGGCGAACACTATCTGCCGAATGTGGAAGTCTGGGTCATTGAGGATGCCGATACGCCAGTCGGCTTCATGGGCATGACCGAGAGCAACATCGACAGCTTGTTTATTTCGCCCGCCGAGCGCGGCAAGGGCATCGGCAAGTATATGATCGCCCACGCGAAAGGTCTTGTCGGCACGCTGACCGTCGATGTGAACGAGCAGAATGTTCAGGGCGTGGGCTTTTATCGTCATGTCGGTTTTGTCGAAACGGGCCGTTCCGAAACCGATGATCAGGGAAGGCCCTATCCGTTGCTGCATCTCCGGCTTGAGGCGTAAAATCCGGGATGGAGAGCTTGCGAGGAAAATCATTCTCGCAAGAGGCTTTTCCGGAGCAATTGACATACTCCCCTATAGTATATAGATTTCTCGATAATCGGGAGATTTCATGCCGCATTCACCGGAAGACAAGAAGCGCGCCCTGACGCGCCTGCGCCGTATCAAGGGGCAGGCCGAAGCGCTGGAGCGCGCGGTGGAAGCGGGCACGGAATGCGCGGCTCTCTTGCAGCAGATCGCGGCGTTGCGAGGCGCGGCCAACGGGCTGATGGCGGAAGTGCTGGAAAGCCATTTCCGCGAGACGTTCGGTCAGGAAGCCAAGCCCGACTCCGATACGCAAATCGATGAAATCATGCGGATTTTGCGCACCTATCTCAAATAGGCGCATAAACGAACAGTGAACTGGAAGGGAATATCGTCATGAAGTCACGCGCAGCCGTTGCCTGGGAGGCAAAGAAGCCGCTCACCATCGAAACCGTCGAAATCGGTGGACCTCGCGCTGGCGAAGTGCTGGTCGAAATCATGGCGACCGGCGTTTGCCACACCGATGCCTACACGCTGTCGGGCCTTGATTCCGAAGGCAAGTTCCCGGCCATTCTTGGCCATGAAGGGGCAGGCATTGTTCGCGAAGTGGGCGCAGGCGTGACTTCGGTCAAGCCGGGTGATCATGTGATCCCGCTTTACACGCCGGAATGCCGCCAGTGCAAAACCTGCCTGTCGCAGCGCTCGAACCTTTGCACCTCGATCCGCGCAACGCAGGGTCAAGGTCTGATGCCGGACCGCACCACCCGTTTCTCGTGCGATGGCGGCGAAGTGTTCCATTATATGGGCTGCTCGACCTTCTCAAACTTCACCGTTCTGCCGGAAATCGCTGTCGCCAAGGTGCGCGAAGATGCGCCTTTCGACAAGATCTGCTATATCGGCTGCGGCGTGACCACCGGTATTGGTGCGGTTATTTATACGGCTAAGGTTCGGCCGGGTTCCAATGTCGTGGTGTTCGGTCTTGGCGGCATTGGCCTCAATGTCATTCAGGGCGCGCGCATGGTCGGTGCGGACAAGATCATCGGCGTCGATATCAATCCATCCAAGGTCGAAATGGCGAAGAAATTCGGCATGACCGACTTCATCAATCCACGCGAGATCGGCAACGACAAGGTTGTTCAGGCCATTCAGGATCTGACCGATGGCGGGGCAGATTATTCGTTTGACGCGACCGGCAACACCGATGTCATGCGTCAGGCACTGGAATGCTGCCATCGCGGCTGGGGTGAATCAATCATCATCGGCGTGGCCGAAGCCGGCAAGGAAATCGCCACACGTCCGTTCCAGCTCGTCACCGGACGCGTCTGGAAGGGCACGGCCTTTGGCGGCGCGCGCGGTCGTACCGATGTGCCGAAGATTGTCGACTGGTACATGGAAGGCAAGATCGATATCGACAGCCTCATCACTCACACCATGCCGCTCGATGAAATCAACACAGCGTTTGATCTGATGCATGAAGGCAAGTCGATCCGTTCGGTGATTGTCTACTGATGCGTGACAAGCTTTTCATTTCCCATTGGGATGAAATCGACAACCTGACTCCGCGTGCACTTTATGCGATGCTGAAGCTGCGCGTGGATGTTTTCGTGGTGGAGCAGGAATGCCCCTACCCTGAAATCGACGGCAAGGATTTCGAGGCGTTTCACCTGCGTATTCTTGATGGCGAGGAACTTGCAGCATGTTTGCGCGTTCTTCCGCCTGAGAGCACAGGCAAGCCAGTGAAGATCGGGCGGGTTGTCGTGGCATCGGATTATCGCGGCTACAAACTCGGTCAGCGTCTGATGAAAGAGGCGGTAGAGTTTGTGCATAAACGGTTCCCCGGCATCGCTATCGAGCTTGGCGGGCAAAGCCACTTGCAGAAATTCTACCGCTCGTTCGGCTTTGTCGCGATTTCGGAAGAATATCTCGAAGACGGCATCCCGCATGTCGATATGCGATTGGACCCAAAGGAAGTAGCCGCCTGATGTTTTTGCTGCGCCGCCATATGTCGTTCTATCTTGGCGCCGTTGGCGGCGTGGCAGCATTCATCATCGCTTATGCGCTTGAAAGTCCGCTTGCGCCGGTCGTGGGCGCAAACTGCTTTTTCCTGATCTATCTGGGGCTCGCGCTCTATGCGATGCCGCAACTCACCGCGGCCTATCTGAAAAAACATGCGGCAAGCGCTGATGAGCCTGTATGGATCATCTTTCTGGTGACATTTGCGGCTGTCATTGTTGCAGTTGCCTCGCTGTTCATTCTGATCAACCAGCAACCCAAAGCCGATATGTTTTCGCTGATTATGACGCTGGCTTCCGTGCCGCTCGGTTGGTGCACGATCCATATGATGACGGCGATCCACTATGCGCACGTATATTGGCAGCCACGCGAGCCAGCGGGCGACGATACGGCTCAAGCCAGCAGATTTCGCGGCGGCTTCAATTTCCCCGAGACGCCGCAGCCCTCCGGCTGGGATTTCGCTTATTACGCCTATGTCATCGGCATGACGGCACAGACGTCCGACACCAATGTCACGACCACAGCGATGCGAAAAGTGACGCTGCTGCACAGCGTCGTGTCATTCTTTTTCAATACCGTCCTTGTCGCTGCAACCGTCAATGTGGCTGTTGCGCTGGGGAGTTAGGATTAATTATGCAAACGATCTCGACTGCAAAGTGCTTTGGCGGAACGCAAGGCGTCTATCGCCACAAAAGCGAAACCAATCAATGCGATATGACCTTTGCCGTCTTCCTGCCGCCACAGGCAAAGGATGGTCCGGTGCCGGTGCTGTGGTATCTTTCCGGCCTAACCTGCACGCATCAAAACGTAATGGACAAAGGTGAATATCGGCAAATGGCTTCCGAATTGGGAATTGCCGTTATTTGCCCGGATACAAGCCCACGAGGCGATAACGTCCCGGATGAGCCCGAAAACTGGCAATTTGGCAAAGGCGCGGGCTTTTATGTCGATGCCACGCAGCAGCCATTTGCTGAAAACTATCAGATGTATAGCTACATCACGCAGGAACTGACCGATCTGGTTGCGGCGGAGTTTCCGCTCGACATGTCGCGACAGGCAATCACTGGCCACTCGATGGGCGGGCATGGCGCGCTGACAATTGCGCTCAAAAATCCGGATCGTTTCAAGTCGGCATCGGCTTTCGCGCCCATCGTCCAGCCTTCAACGGCAGGATGGTCGAAACCGGCGTTCGAAAAATATCTCGGCGCTGAGGAACGCGCATGGCGGGCCTATGATGCGACCTTGCTGATTGAAGATGGCTACCGTTTTCCGGAAATTCTGGTCGATCAGGGGGCTGCCGACGGTTTTCTCGATGAAGGTCTGCGTCCGTGGCTCCTGGAAGAAGCCTGCAAGAAGGCTGGCATCCCCCTCACGCTCAACATGCGCGAGGGCTATGATCATTCCTATTTCTTCATTTCAAGCTTTATGGACGATCATCTCAAGTGGCATGCAGACCGGCTGAAGTGAAGCGCTGATCAGCGCTTCCCCACTTTCATCGGCAGACCGCCCTGCGGCTGGGTGGTCAGCTTCTGCACCGGCCAGGGCTTCGTCGTTTCGAGCACGTCAAAGCGATGGTTGCGCAGCAAGACGGCAAGGGCAATGACCGCTTCCTGAAGCGCAAAGCTTGCACCGATACAAACACGCGGACCTGCTCCAAAAGGCAGATATTGGAACCGGTCGATCTGGTCACGGTTTTCCGGCCAGAAACGTGACGGCTTGAAAGCGTCCGGCTCCTGCCAGTAAAGCCTATGGCGATGGATCACCCACGGCATCACCAAAACAGCCGTACCCTTGGCTATTTTCAGATCGCCATAGCTATCATCAACTGCCGCCTCGCGGTTGATCGACGGTGCAGGCGGATAAAGCCGCATCGCCTCCTCAAAAGCCGCGCGCGTGAAGGGCAGTTTCGCCAGCCATTCCTGCGGCGGCAGATCATCGCCACCATCCGCAAAGAAAGCGTCAATTTCAGCTTCCACGTGCCCCCGTTCCTGCGGTGCCTTGGCAAGCAGATAAAGCGTCCAGCCAAGCGCGCGGGCGGTCGTCTCATGTCCTGCGCCAATGAAGGTGATGATGTTATCTTCAATCTCTGAACGCGTCAGCCCGTCCGGGCCTTCGGCGCGCAAAAGCAGGGTCAGGAAATCGTTCGGAACGTCCTCGCCCTTGTCCATGCGCGCTTTGCGCATGGCAATGGTGCCTGAAACAAGTTCGCGGAAAAAGCCAAGCGATTGCTGGCCACGCAGACGTGTGAAGCGCGGCAGCCAGTCGGGCAGGCCCAGAAGATCAAACGGGTCAACGCGGCCCATGGTTTCAAACAGCTTGTCGATCTGGCGGGCGAAATCCTTGGGATCGCCAGCGATCTCGCCGGAGAACAGGGTTTCCGCCAGAATATCATAGGTCAGAAGCGTCATGTCGTGGGCGACATCGGTGATTGTGCCGCTGGTCTTGTAGCGTTCCACGAAATGACGCGAACGCTCCCGCATGGCCTGAGCAAAGCCGCCAATATGACGCGGGGTGAAGACCGGTGCCATGGCCTTGCGCGAGCGCTTCCAGACCTGCCCCTCTGCCGTCAGAAGACCATCGCGCAGGATGGGGCGCAGCACACGCTGGCGAATGGCGGACATAGGATAATTGGCGGCGTTATCGACCAGCACATGGCGGATCAGTCCGGGATCATTGGCGATGATGGTTTTGATACCAAGCCAGCTCACCGAAACCCAAGGCTCGTTGTAGGAAGGCTCACCCCATAATTCGAGTGGATTTTTATAAACCACGCGCATCATCTCGAACCGCCCAACCGGTTTTTCACGCGGACGCGGTGCCGGAGGAACGAAGGGATTTGCGGTGTCGGTCATCGTGGCTGCAACTTCCATCAAGCGTTCCTTTTTATAAAAATCCGGGTTGACAAAATCAGGTCAAGAACGCCCCCGTTCACAGAATATAAGCGCCAATTGTGGCGGTTCCAGACACCCCGCACCGGCCCAATTCTGTATAGGTTGCCAAATGCGCAGAATCCCCGGCAAATTTGGTCCCAAAATTTGGAAAAATCGCCTTTAACGCCTATATTAAAGCCATGTTTGTCGTGTGATTCGACAGTGTTTTTGATGCTGCATTCGCAGCAGGCCTTAAGGCCGCATTCGCGGCGCATTTTCGAAAGATTTTCATGAGCGAGACTCCAGAGATGAATTCCGAAGCCCCCGCCGAATACGGCGCGGATTCCATTCGTGTGCTGAAAGGTCTGGACGCTGTTCGTAAGCGCCCCGGAATGTATATCGGCGACACGGATGATGGCTCCGGCCTGCATCACATGGTCTACGAAGTGGTGGATAACGCCATTGATGAAGCGCTTGCCGGACATGCCACGTTGGTGACTGTTACGCTGAACGCTGATGGCTCCTGCACTGTGACCGATAATGGCCGTGGCATCCCGACCGATATCCATAAGGAAGAAGGGGTTTCCGCCGCCGAAGTCATCATGACCCAGCTTCATGCCGGCGGTAAGTTCGACCAGAATTCCTATAAGGTTTCGGGTGGTCTGCACGGCGTGGGCGTTTCGGTTGTGAACGCCTTGTCGATCTGGCTGAAGCTGAAAATTCGCCGTGCTGGCAAAATCCACGAAATGAGCTTCACGCATGGCGTTGCGGATTCCCCGTTGATCGTCACCGGCGATGCGGGCAGCGACACGGGCACCGAAGTCAGCTTCCTGCCCTCGCCCGATACGTTCACGATGATCGAGTTCGATTACGACACGCTGGAACGTCGTCTGCGCGAACTGGCGTTTCTGAATTCAGGCGTCCGCATCAAGCTTGCCGATCGCCGTCATGCCGATATCCGCGAGCAGGAACTCCACTATGACGGTGGTGTTATCGAGTTCGTGAAATATATCGACAAGGGCAAAAAGCCGCTTCTGGACGAGCCTATTTACATCCGCAGCGAAAAAGACGGCATGACCGTTGAAGTTGCCATGTGGTGGAATGATTCCTACCATGAGAAGGTACTTTGCTTCACCAACAACATTCCGCAGCGCGATGGCGGCACCCATTTGGCTGGTTTCCGTGGCGCTCTCACCCGTCAGGTAACGGGCTATGCGGATTCCTCCGGCATGACCAAGAAGGAAAAGGTTCAGCTTACCGGCGATGATTGCCGTGAAGGCCTGACCGCTGTTCTTTCCGTCAAGGTTCCAGATCCTAAATTCTCGTCGCAGACCAAGGACAAGCTTGTTTCCTCGGAAGTGCGCCCGGTTGTGGAAAGCCTCGTCAACGAAGCGCTTTCGACATGGCTTGAAGAACATCCGGCTGGTGGCAAGACCATCGTCGAAAAGGTCATTCAGGCAGCAGCGGCCCGTGAAGCGGCCCGCAAGGCACGTGACATCACCCGCAAGAGCAATCTGAGCGTGACGTCGCTGCCCGGCAAGCTTGCCGATTGTCAGGAACGCGATCCGGCCAAGTCAGAAATCTTCATCGTCGAGGGTGATTCCGCAGGTGGTTCCGCCAAGAGTGGCCGCTCGCGCCAGAATCAGGCCATTCTGCCGCTGCGCGGCAAGATCCTCAATGTGGAGCGCGTGCGTTTCGACCGCATGATCTCATCCGATCAGGTCGGCACATTGATTACGGCGCTCGGCACGTCGATCGGCAAGGATGAAACCCACGGTTTCAACCCGGACAAGCTGCGCTATCACAAGATCATCATCATGACGGATGCTGACGTCGACGGCGCGCATATTCGTACGCTGCTGTTGACCTTCTTCTTCCGCCAGATGCCGGAACTGATCGAGCGCGGCCATATCTATATCGCACAGCCACCGCTCTATAAGGTATCGCGCGGCAAGTCCTCGCAATATATCAAGAATGAAGCGGCCTTCGAGGACTTCCTCATCGAGACGGGCCTTGAAGAAGCCACTCTTGAAATGGCGAGCGGTGAAGTGCGCGCCGGACCGGACCTTCGGTCCGTCGTCGAGGATGCGCGCACCTTGCGTCAGCTGCTTGCCGGTCTGCATACGCGCTATGATCGCAGCGTGGTTGAACAGGCTGCGATTGCCGGACTTCTCAATCCTAATTCGTCGGCAAATGATGCGACCGCCCAAACCTCTGCGGGCATTGTCGCACAGCGTCTCGACATGATCTCGGAAGAAACCGAGCGCGGCTGGACCGCACATGTGACGGAAGACGGCGGCTATCGTTTTGAGCGCATGGTTCGCGGCGTCAAGGATGTCGCGATTCTCGATATGGCACTGCTCGGTTCTGCCGATGCTCGCCAGATCGACCGTGTGGCGTCACGCATGTCGGAAGTGTTTGCCGAGCCGCCAGTCCTGCGCCGCAAGGACAAGGTCGACACGCTTTCCGGCCCGATGGCTCTGCTCGATGCGATTTTCGCAACGGGCCGCAAGGGGCTGACCTTGCAGCGTTACAAAGGCTTGGGCGAAATGAATGCCGATCAGCTGTGGGAAACCACGCTCGATCCGAATGTACGCTCGTTGTTGCAGGTCAAAGTCAACGACGCAACCGATGCGGATTCGCTCTTCTCGCGCCTGATGGGCGACGAGGTCGAACCACGCCGCGAGTTCATTCAGGAAAACGCGCTCAGCGTTGCCAATCTGGACGTGTAAAAACAAACAGTGAGACGCATTTTCTGCGATTTATCGTAAACAGGAAATGCTCTGGACAACAAAAAGCCCGCCGATTGGCGGGCTTTTTTATGATCGGAAATTATTCTCCGCGGTTTTTCTTGGGATAACCGCTTTTGCCGTCCTTCTTGAAACCATCTTTCTTGAAGTCGCCCTTAGGCTTGGCCCAGCTGCTCTTCGCGTTATCGCGATTATTGTCGCGCGGACCGTCGCGGAAATCGCTTCTTGGCTTGTCGCTGCGTGGCTTGAAGTTGCCCTTGCTTTCGCGAGGCGTGGCATCGCCACCAGCACCTGCAACGGCTGGGCGGATCACAAGACCCTTCTCGCCGGTACCGCGTTCTTCCACCGAACGGCGGAACTCATCAGCCTTCGAGGCTATGATCTCAAAGCGGGTTTCGTTGTCGAAAATCTTGATCGAACCGACTTCGCGCTTGGAAACGTCACCGGCCTTGCAGATCAAAGGCAACAGCCACTTCGGATCGGCGCGGTGCTTGCGTCCGGCAGAAACCGAGAACCAGACGCCGTCGAAACGCACATTACGGTCGAAGCGTTCGCCTGGTTCGCCACGATCAAAGCGTTCGCCACGTTCTGGGCGGTCACCACGTTCAGAACGCTCGCGAGGCTTTTTGCTGGCAATCGGATGAACCGGTGCATCAGAAATATCTTCAGCGGCAGGCAATGCTGCAAGTTCACGATTAAGGAAGGCGCTCGCAATCTGTTCCGGCGTATAACGCTCGGTCAGAGCCTTCAAGAGTTCCTGATGTTCTTCTTCAACCGGCTTGCTGAAAGCGTCACCATT
>Ga0308158_10003707_pt1 | contig 13257 bp, 11 predicted proteins | sample PhyBR2_FD_201038 | JGI IMG/M metagenome (GOLD analysis project Ga0308158, IMG submission 201038) | Phyllosphere microbial communities from UC Gill Tract Community Farm, Albany, California, United States - DLSLB.R2 | ecosystem: Host-associated > Plants > Phyllosphere > Unclassified | place: USA... | reverse complement strand
AGTAAAAATTATTGTTCATCCGTAGTAAAGCCTAATTTTAACGACAAATGTGAATAAGTTAGAAATAAACTCTATGTAGCTATTTCTAATATCTTTAGCGATAGGGAGTGAGTCTGTACGTACAGATTCATTCTTAAATTTACAGTGTTGAGTGCCAGTATGATTTTGATCATACAGCCTAGTAAAGATAGAAAATAAGTTTTTAAATAAACCATAGGGGTATAGACTAGATTTTTCTAGGAAAGTGGTGGTAGTCCACCACTAATTAAAAGATGCCTACAAAATCAGTGTCTATTCAATAAGTTTAGTTTACTATTTGGTATAAAATATTATGCTAAAGTTGGGGTTTTGAAAGCTACGATTTCTGTTTGGCTTTTTGGCGTAAGGCATACAAATATAAGCTTTCTACTTTTTCACGTGCCCATGGTGTGGTACGTAAAAATCGCAATGATGACTTAATACTTGGATCTATGCAAAAACATCTAATTTCAATTTTACGACTTAAGCCTTCAAAGCCACCGTAGTAATCTAATAATTCATCCAAAATGTCAGCAAGTTTTTTGCCGTGTAGAGGGTCATTGGAGGCGTTCATAATAGATCAACCATATTTTGGGAGGCCATCATTATAACCTGAGCTAGTTGAAAAATGAGAGGGTTGGAATTTAAACGTAATTAACATTGATGTGCACTGAAATAGCAGGAGACATTCACTTGGGAGATCCTAGGCAGCCGACTTGTAAAAATCTTCTGCCATTTGATTTAGTGTCTTAAAATCTAGACCTTTCTTTTTATAGAATGAGACCTCAAGGAAAACCTATTTAACTGAAGCAAACATAAAAGTGCATTACTAATTTTACTGAGATTCACGATGTCGAGCTGTAGCACCAACTGAGGTTGCGTAGGCTACAGTCTTGTATATGCTAGCTAACTTATGTTCACCTAAAATTTTATTCATAAAAATAATAAAAAATATAACTATTAAATTTAATAACTTAAGTTAATAATTTTAATATTTATAGAAAATTAAGTTCATGAAGTAAAGCATTTTATTAGTTTTGAAGCAGTTTTATATGAGTATTTCCACATCAAAGAAGATAAGTTAAGGAGAATTATTAGTAATTTATAAATAAAGCCCTCAAAGAGAGAGCTTTTTAAAAAGTCGTGAAGAATTACTTGAATATTTTAAAAATTAAGCATTTTGAGCCAAACCATTATTCGTGTAGTAGGTTCTAACCATATTAAATAAAATCAATTGACCAAGAACCAAAATACAACCCATGATCCCAATAGCTTCAAAGCTAATATATTGAACTAAAGTACCCGCTAAGATTGGTCCTAGGGCGGCCCCAAACATTAACATTGCAGGGGTCCCAGCAACAGCTCGACCTGTTGGCTCAAGCCTAGCAAGTAAACCAAAAGCATAAGTATGAGTAAATAAAATAGTAAAAACCATACATGATCCAGCCACCGTATAAAGAAAATAATTATGACTATGGGTAAGCACCAATGAAAATATGGCTTGGAAAATGGGACCAATACAAATAACAGCCAATGGATTTAAATACTTTTGGGTGAAAGCCGCGATCGGCGCTGGAAAAATAGAAACGATACCGTAAATAATCAATGTCAGTGCGACAGAACTTTCTCCAAAACCACGTGCAATTCCAATACGTTCATAAAAGCTGACATTCATAGAATTTGTCATGGCTAATAAAGATATTCCAAAAATACAGCACCAAATATATTTTGAAAATTTAGGGCGATGGTACGATTCAAATTGAATATTGTCCTGTTTTTTATTGACTTGGGGGTAGAATAAAAAAGCAATAAACGCAGCAATCGCCATAATTGAAGCAAGAATCAAAAAAAGTGTAGAACCGCCAAAATTTCTAATTAAATTTAAAGAACCTGCTAAAAACAAAATAGCAAAAATACCAAGTGCTAGACCGGCAAATCCAAATATTCTATGAGGATTTATACTTCTTCCCATAGTGCCATGAGTAAAGCTCAAGGCAAGGCCTGCAGAAAAACCACCTACCAGATGTAATATTGCTAATACTGAAAAATGAGTATTTTTTGAGGCTAGGTAAAAAGCACAGCAAGCGGAAAAGAATCCAATAAAAACTGGCCATTTAGGATTGAAACGGTTAAAAATAGGCGCAAATATTAAACTTGCCAGCATTGCTCCTAATAAGAACAGGGTGACTAGGCCACCTGCTTGTTGAAAACCAAAATGATAATTCGCAATGAGTGTGCCTATCCAGATAGGTAAGGCAACCAAGTCAACCATACCTGCACAATGAGACGTCATGAGCGCAAGCATTCCTCGCTTACTTTCGATTTTATGCATCATCCTTATTCCTTTAAATAATCCCTTTAAAGATTAGATTTTTTCTTAATTCAACATTGTATGAGTGGACAAAAAACATCCTGAATAAAAGATAAGATGAAATATGTTGATGTGTCAACAATAATTGTTGACACATCAACGAAATTTGTATTTTAATAATTCCAGATGAATTAGAAGCCTTCGAGTTTTTAGTTTTAAGTTTCTCAAATGGAGTTGAATGGATGAACATTCTTGGCTTAGAAAGTCTGGTTTTTGGAGTATTAGACTTAGATGCGTGTCACCAGTACTTACTTGATTATGGTTTAAATCTTGTTGAAAAAAACGAACGTGGTGGAACTTACGAGGCCTTAGATGGCGGTACCGTTGTTTTTAAATTATATACAGATCCATCGTTGCCAAAAGCGAATGCTCCCGCACCTAATATTCGTGAAACTGTGTACGGCGTTGCTGATCAAAACGAATTAGACCTTATTGCAGCAGAACTTTCTAAAGATAGAGAAGTGAGTGTTGACGATGAAGGAACAATCCATTCTTTTGACGATAGTGGATTTGCAATCGCATTCCGTATTACACGTAAACGTAAAATAGTTGCTCCACATGTAGGCATAAATGTACCGGGTCAAGAACCTGGGCGCGCCATTAATGAATGTGGCGTATTGCTTGAAGGTCATAGTAAAACACCTCGATCTCTTTCCCATGTTGTTTATTTCGTCCCAGATCATAAAAAGGCAGAAGCTTTTTATGCTGATAGACTCGGTTTCGTCACGACTGACCGTTTTATCAATATTGGCCCTTTTATGCGTCCAGCTGGTCTAAATGAACACCATTCTTTATTCCTAATCCAAAGTTTTAATCCACATATGGTGGGAGTAAACCATTTTACTTTCCATTTCGGATCAGGTTATGAGGTTTTAAGAAACGGTTGGGAATTTGCTCAGAAAGGATATAAGAGCTTCTGGGGACCAGGCCGCCACATTATGGGAAGTAATTTCTTTTGGTATTTCAATAGCCCATTTGGTGGAACGATGGAGTTTGATGCAGATATGGACTTGCATGATGACAATTGGACACCACGTGCAATGCCAATGGGAAGTGATGCCTCACAAGTCTTCTTATTTGATCAACGTAAAAAATGGTCACCAGGAGAATAATGTTAAATCAAAGAATTTTTATCGCAAAAACTTCCGAACTTAGTCAAAGCACTGCGAAAGGAATTTCATTAGACGGAGTAAATGATCAGCTTTTTTTGGTCATGACAGATACAGAAGTAGCAGTATGGGTAAATGACTGTCCACATAACCATCGTCCATTGGAATATCAAAAAGATAAGTTTTTATCGGCTGATGGGAAACATATCGTTTGTTATGCACATTCTGCACATTTTGACAAAGTTTCTGGAGAGTGTTTTGCAGGCCCATGTAAAGGGAAAAAGTTAAGAAAGATTCAGCATCACGTAACAGATGGTGAGATTTATATTGAATCGAAAAGTTTAATCAATCTTAAGGATTAAGAGGTTTTTATGTTTGTTTATTTTCCAAAAAACTATGTTTGGAGTATGTCCACCGTTATTGCTGCAACACATGGTGGAAGTATCGGTGAAATTGATGAGTTTTGCCGTCCATTATTAGAAAAGTCTTCTGATGATGCTGATGTCGGAACTGTCGAATTTCTTCATGCGTGGATTGGTGGTGCAGATAAGCTGATTAAGATGGCTGAACAAGATCTTGAGAAAAACAGAGAACTGTCTGCCGCGAAAAAATATTATCGTGCTGCCTTATATTATTTAATTGCAGAGCGTATGCAAGAACAAGGTCATCCTGAACGTTTAAAAGTATATAAACGCTATTTAGAGTTAGCTGAGCTATACCGAAAATATAAAAAAGATGATGTTAAGCGGGTAGAAATTCCTTATCAAAATAGCCATCTAAGCGCGATTTATGCAAAAGGAAAAACGACAGATGAAAAGCAGGCCATTGTTGTCATGATGAATGGGCTTGATTCCACTAAAGAATTAATGTCTTACAGCCCTTTAGCTGATGAACTCGTAGAGCGTGGAATATCAGTACTTATGGTTGATCAACCGGGTACAGGAGAGGCGATTCGCTTACAAGATTTGCGTGCTGTCTATAACTCTGAAATATGGGCTACTCCAATTGTTGACTGGTTATGTGAACAACCAGAAATTGATCAAAATCGTATTGCCGCTTTTGGTATTTCTTTAGGTGGGTATTATTGCCCGCGAGCTGTTGCTTTTGAACCACGTTTTTGTTGTGCCGCGATTTGGGGTGCAAATCATGATTGGCGATCAGTTCAACAAGCTCGTCTAAAACGAGAAGGTGAAAATCCGGTTCCACATTACTGGAAACATGTGGAATGGGTCTTTGGAGCTAAAGACCAGAAAGAATTTTTTGAGATAGCAGAGAATATGCACCTCAATGGAGTTCTTGACCGAATTAAAGTGCCTTTTTTAGTAACTCATGGTGAAAAGGATCGCCAGATTCCATTGAAATATGCTTATGAAACTTATGATCAATTAATTAATTCGCCAGATAAAGAGCTATTGGTTATTGATGATGAGATGGGAGGAGTTGAACACAGTTCAATTGACAATCCATTAAATGCCGGTGCGTATATTGCGGATTGGTTGGCAGAACATTTAGGCGGTAGAACCTCAAAGTAAATTGGAGAAACAATATGACAGGGATCGTAGATATTGCCATTATCGGTGGTGGCATAGGTGGCATGTGTGCAGCCATCCAACTTAAGAAGCTTGGAAAAAACGTATCTTTAATTGAAATTAAAGATACGCTCAAGCCCATAGGTGCTGGTATTACCTTAAGTGCGGCAACGCTTCGCGCGCTTAAAGAAGTTGGTGTCGTACAAGAGTTATTTAAAGTATCTGGCCAATTTTCCCAATTTGATATGTATACCTCAGATGGACATAAGATTGCCGAAGCGCCCATTAAGCCAGCTATTGGTGCGGAGGATTTAGCTGCTAATAGTATTGGGGTGATGCGTACCAAATTTGCTGAAGTACTAGAAAATGAATTACGTGAGTTAGGCGTAAACGTTATTTTGGGTACAACTGTCGACAAATTGGAAAATAGCAAAAATTCCGTCAATATCCTATTTACCAATGGGCATGAGCAACAATTTGATTTAGTGATTGGAGCAGATGGCATACATTCAAAAATACGCCATCTGGTCTTTCCTGAATTACCTGAAAGTACCTTTACCCACCAAGGGGCATGGCGAATTGTTGTACCTAAATATTTTAATAACTTTTCAATGCTGATTGGTAAAACCCTTAAAGCTTCTTTTAGCCCTATTAGCGATTCACAAAGTTATATGTGCGTATTAGATCGTCATGAAAGTGATGATTTTATAGAACAGCATCTATGGCCTGAAAAGTTATCTGGTTTATTAGCTGAGTTTGGTAGCGTTGTTCAAGAAGTAAAAGCTGATATCGATCAAGGAAAAATTAAAGCAGAAGATATTCTTTACCGTCCATTACACACCTTACTTGTTGAAGAATCTTGGCATAAAGGTCGTGTTGTTCTATTGGGTGATGCAGTACATTCAACAACTCCGCATCTTGCCTCGGGAGCAGGCCTTGCAATTGAAGGTGCCATTCTTCTAAGTGAAGAGTTAGCAAAAGATCAGTCTTTAGAAGATGCTTTAGATCGGTATCAAGTACGACATTTTGATCGAGCAAAAATGGTTATTAATGTCTCGACTCGTCTGGGTGAAATTGAGATGAGTAATGGCTCACCTGTTGAGCATCGAGAGCTAGCAACTAAAGCATTTGAAGCGCTAACACAGCCACTTAAGGCATAACATTTAAAATGAGCCCGAAGAAGACAAACAAGATCTTTGGGCTTACTTTTTGAAAGAATAGAGGTGAAACATGAAGTTTGCCACATTAAAAAATGGAACTCGTGACGGTCAACTAGTTTTTGTAAGCCGTGATTTAAAATTGACTAAACCTATTCCTGAATTTGCACAAACTATGTTGCAACTATTAGAGCAATGGGATGTGTTAGAAAATAAGTTGTATGAAGCTTATGAATTATTTAATGATAATCCTGATAAAAATGGATTTGTATTTGATATTCAAAATACTTTAGCACCGTTACCGCGCTGTTTTCAGTTTGTCGATGGCTCAGCTTTTTTAAATCATGGCCGAATTATGAAAGAAGCCTACAAAATTAAAAATGAAGAACCAGAAGGAATTCCGATTTTAATACAGCGCCAAAGTGATGATTTTCGCTCAGGTGTGGAAGATTATGCTTTTCCATCTACAAAAGACTTATGTGATTTTGAAGCAGAATTTGCTGTGGCGGTTTCGGATATTCCAATGGGGAGTTCAAAAGATAAAATTAAGTCTAGCATTAAGTTAGTCATGATTTTAAATGATGTGAGCATGCGAGGCATTTTAAATCGTGAAATAAAAATGGGATTTGGCTTTATTCAAGCAAAAACCGCCACGATTTTTGCTCCGGTTGCCGTCACACCTGATGAGCTTGGTAAAGCATGGGAAGAAGAAAAAATTGGCCTAAATATCGAAGTTAAACGAAATGATCAATGGTTTGGAGCACCAAATGGAAAGGAGATGAATTATTCCTTTAGTGATCTTATTTCTCACCTAATTTATAACCGCAATATTAAGGCGGGCACCATTATTGGGTCAGGCACTGTATCAAATAAAGATGCAAAACATACTGGTTCTGCTTGTCTTGCCGAAAAAATTGCTTTGGAAGTGATTGAAGATGGCGCAGCAAAAACTGAATTCATTCAATATGGTGAAACCGTCGAAATTAATGTCTTCGATAAAAGTAATAAATCAATATTTGGGGCCATTAAAACAAAGTTTATTCCTTGTTAACACTGGTTCACTTTTTATAGTGATGAGTTAAGAAAATTCAATAAATAATAAAAAAACTATGAATTTTTACATAAACAGTTAGTTAAAAACGCAAATTAATATGCCCAAGGAGGGCGGCAATGTACCGAATACCTAAGATTAAGATACAAACCGGGTTAGGAAAGTTATTTCTTATTTCAACACTTACTGCTTGTATATATGCCTGTGGTAATGACGATGCTTCGAGCCAACAAAATTTGCCATCACCTACTGTAGAGTCAGTTAGGACAACTAAAGTACTTAATGATCAAAATTGGAAATTCATTTTAGATAATGATCATTTCGATGTTAATTCAGCAAGTCAGAAACTCTCTGCAAGTGGAAGTTTAGTTAAATTACCTCATACATGGAATGCAAATGATGCAGCAACAACAAATGCAACGACAGATTACCACCGTGGAATTGGTTGGTATCAACTAGAATTTGATCATTCTGAGAAGAGGAATGAGAATACATGGATACAGTTCGATGGTGCCAGTATTGTCACAGAAGTCTGGTTAAATGGTGAAAAACTTGGCGATCATGGAGGTGCATTTACTGCTTTTAGATTTGATATTTCTAAACACCTTAAAAATGGGAAAAATACATTAATTATTAAATGTGATAACAGTAAGCCTTTAACAGGAAGTGATCCAACTGCTATAGCTCCTTTAGGTGGAGATTTTAATATGGCAGGTGGTTTATATCGAGGCGTATCCTTAATTTCTACACCTAATTTAGTTTCGATTGCATTAAATGATTTTGGTAGTACAGGTGTTTTTGTTAATACCAAGAATATTAATAATATCCGCCCTTTAAGTGGCAGCTTAATTGGTGATACTGAAATAGGTATCAAAACTAAATTAACAAATAATTCTAACCAAAGTGGTAGCTACACTGTTAGGACTACTTTAATGAGTAAGGATAAAAAAGTTGCAGCGAGTAGTAACAAAAGTTTAAAAATCGAAGCATTGGCTAATGCTGAAGTAGATCAAAATATTAGTATTAGTGGTGCTCATTTATGGAATGGTATAACTGACCCGTATTTATATGATCTTGTGGTAGAAGTTATAGATGCTTCAGGAAAGGTTATTGATAAATCAGTTCAGCAGTATGGTATACGAAAAATCAAGTTTGATGCTGACAATGGATTCTATCTAAATGGGAAATCATATCGATTAAATGGAGTAAATATTCATCAAGATGCATTAGGCAAAGCATGGGCAATTTCTAATAGTGATGTAGATGAAAGAATGTCTACGGTTATAGATATTGGTGCGAATGCTGTCCGTTTTGCACATTATCCATATTCTGATTATGCATATAGTAAAGCAGATCAGTTAGGTTTAATTGTATGGGCTGAAGCACCTTTTGTTAATCAGGCATTGACAGGATCTCAAGGAAGAAATGGGGTAGTCAATGGAGATTGCGCCAATACTGCTAAAGTGCCTGAATCTTTTGTAGAAAATCTCATTCTGCAAACCAAAGAAATGATCCGACAAAGCTATAACCATACTTCAATTGGTATGTGGTCGATAGCAAATGAAGTCAATACAATTGCGTTGTGTCAAGGTGTAGATACAGTCACACCGATTTTACATACTTTAAATGAACTTGTTCACAAAGAAGATCCTTCACGTGTGACTACATTAGCAGATATGGTACAAGGACGTGAAAATAACTTTCCTGATTATTCTCGAGTAGGCACAGGAGGAATTACAGATATAGTTGGTTACAACCGATATTTTGGTTGGTACTACAATGTGGTTGAGCTCATAAATGACTTATCTGTTCATTTAGATGAGCTGCATACTCAATTTCCAAAACAGCCTTTGGCTATTAGCGAATATGGTGCAGGAGCAGCAATTTCTCATCATAGCGATAACCCATTGGGTGGCCAGACTAATAATTTTGATTCTAGTAATGGAACAGAAGTTAATTATCAGACTGAAGAATATGCAAGTTATGTGCATGAACAAAACTATTCTACAATGCTCACGAAGCCTTATATATGGGGCACTTTTATTTGGAACCTGTTTGATTTTGGTTCAGGCGTACGTAATGAAGGAGATGTCCGAGGAGTCAATACCAAAGGTTTGATTACTTTTGATCATCAAATAAAAAAAGATCCGTATTATTTTTATAAGGCAAATTGGCGCACAGATATTCCAGTTATTCATATTACAGGTCGACGTTATATAAATCGTGCTTATCCATTAGTAGATGTGAAAGTTTATAGTAATGCTGATAATACAACTCTAAGTTTGAATGGAAAAGTATTTAAAACACTTACTAAAGATGAATGCCATTATACGATGACAGAAATTCCTAATGCTTCGAAAGTAACAAATACCTGTATTTTTAAAAATATTCCTTTAGGGCCTGGAAAAAATGAAATTCTAGCGTCAGGTTCGTTAGCCGGAAAAGTAATTTCCGATACTGTGACATGGAATCTCAATGAAAATAATATTTCAAATATTAATATTGCTGCTGGCCAAATCACTACAGGCTTTCAACAGAAATCTACAGGTTTATCATTTGGTTCAGATAATTTCTTTAAAGGCGGTTTTGGACGTAACTTAACCCCTTTAGGCGCTACTGATACAAATCAAGACCGTACATTGGCAAGTGGTTTTCCTGATGGCGATGCAGCAATATGGAAGTCTTATCGTACTGGAAAAGATTTTGAATATTCAATTCCAGTTCCAAATGGTTCTTATCAAATCAAACTTGGTTTTCTAGAGCCCTTAAACACAACTACTGAAGGTGGAAGAACATTTAATGTACTGGAAAATAATAATAAAATTTATAGTAATTTAGATATATTGGCGGTTACTGGGTCGTATCGTAAAGTACTGATTAAATCATTTAACGTGGACGTAAAAAATGGGGTCTTAACATTACATTTCCAAGGAGTAAATGGAGAGGCCGTCGTTTCTAATATATCCGTAAAGAAGATATAAATTTATATAACCTTTAGAACGAAAAAGCCTTATAGAATAAAGTCTATAAGGCTTTTTTTACATTTGATCAACTTTGTTACGCAGTTTTTTTAATAAATAGAATAATTGATCTTTTTCAGGTTCTTCAAGTTCTTCAAGAAGTTGCTTCTCTCTCTCAAGTGCAAAATCTGAAGCAACCTCATAAAGCTCTTGACCAATTGGAGTTAAATTAATGACATATATGCGTTTATCTTCAGAATGTCCTTTAACTTCAATATATTTTTTTTCTTCTAGTTTTTTGACTGTGCGACTCACCGCTGCTTTATCTAATCCTAAGATATCACTAATTTTTTGTACTGAACAATCAGAAGCACTGGATAAAACTGAAATGATTCGCCACTCTGTCATTCCGATACCAAATTTTTGTGTATAAGCAGTACTTGATTTCAACATAAGCTTATTTGCCAACATGTTAATTTGTGCAGTTGCATGACGGTCAATATTAATTTTTTGCATTCGATGATCGTTGTAATAGAGGAGAGATTGAAATTATACAGAATCAATAAATTAAGGATATATTTAACTTTGTAGAAAAATATATCCTTAATATTTATCTTATTTTTAATCTTTATAAGATAGCAACAGCACGTACAAAACCTGCAGATGCATGTTTAATTTTATAAGGAAAACATGAGACTAAAAATCCGTAGTTAGGCAGACTTTCAAGATTTGCTAATTTTTCCATCTGTCCGTAGCCGATATCTCGACCAGCTTTATGTCCTTCCCAAATAATAGAAGCATCTTTTGTTTCGGCAAATCTCTCTTTTGTATATTTAAAGGGAGCATCCCAACTCCAAGCATCTGTACCTACTACTCGAACGCCTTGCTCTAACATCCATAAGGTTGCTTCACGACCAATTCCACAACCTTTACCTAAATATTCAGGTTGTCCAAAATAAGCTCCAGCTGAGGTGTTTATAAGTACAATATCTAAAGGATTAAGCGTATATCCAATTCTGCTTAATTCTTCCTGTACCTCAGATGCTGATACTACATGCCCATCTGGTTTATTTCGAAAATCCAGTTTTACACCTGGACGGAAACACCAGTCCAAAGGTAACTCATCTATCCCATAAGCTGGTTTTCCACCATCAGTTGTAGAGCTGTAATGCCAAGGTGCATCCATATGTGTTCCACTATGCGTGGTAATAATTAAACGCTCTGCGGCCCACGCTTCTTCTCCAGGTAAATCTTTTAACTCCAGACCGGGAAACATAGCCTCCATTTCAGGCCAACCTTCTTGATGATCCATATATTCAATTTTTGGAAGTAAAGGAGGAGGGTCTGTATATGGGTTATTCTCTAAAGTAACGGAGAGATCAATATATTTTCGATCTTTAAGAAAATTTTCCATAATTTTGTACCTTTGAAAAAATATTAATTCTTTTAAAATTTGATTGCTGCACTTAACCAGAAAGTTTGACCTTCAGCTTTATTTTTAGAATCCACATCTTTAATCCAGCTTGCACTGACTAGTGGACCTTTTCCATTCATAAATTGATATTGGATAGCGGGGCCAATAGAAAATGACTTCGTTTTTGAGTCCTTAATTTCTTGGCCATCTAATTCGTCATTTTCAAGTTGAGTGTAATAATAACCAGTCGCTCCGAAGCGCCAGTTATTGCTGTGGTATGCAAGTAAGTAATCAACCGTGAGCTCATTACCTGTCTTGTAATTAGAATTTGAATTTTCCCAGTTAAAATTAACCATTGGGCTTATGGCTGCTTCAATTCCATTATCAAATTTGTATTTAACAGCTACACGAGGTGCGATGGAGAAATAGTGGCCTGCAATATTAACATCATGGCTTTTACTGTATGTCCCGATGGGTAAAACAAAGCCTAAACCAGCAACCATTTGCCATTGTTTCTTTTGACCTTTATTCCATTGAAGAATTAATGGCTCAAATAAAACATCTGCGAGTCCATCATCGTTAAGTTTGACATCTCCATATGGCGTGTGTATTTGATTATTTAAATCAACATAAGTTCCGATAATCTCTGAGATCGTAATATCTGATCCTAAAATTTTCTTATCCCAAGTGGTTGTAAGTCTTAAAGTTTGTGCAGCTACTTTAAGGTTCTGATCATATTTTTTATTACCATTCTGATCGTTAAACTGATCTGCGGTAGAATAACTAGAAATAATTTGAAGATAATTTCCAGTAATTGGAGGAAATTCAGCAATAAAAAATTGGGTGGTGCCGCCAGGCAGAGTAGGGTTACCATTTGGTGCTGCCAAAGTTTTTCCTGATGCTATAAGCAATGAAAGGCTAGCAATAGCAATTAATGGAGAGCGAGTAAAATGTATATGCATAGTTTATTCCTTGTTCAATCCAAACGGTCCGATGTTTGGAGATAATCCTGTCATCTAGCTTTTTTAGAGCAACAAAAGTCCTTGTCCATCTTTTGTGAAAGATGAAAATAAAAGTTAAATAATTTAGTAGCTTAAATTTATTATTTTAAATATTTACCGATCATGAGCATCTCCTATGCGTTTAAAATTCATCCGATAGCTCATTAAATACCAATATTGTTGATATGTCAACAATATGGTCAATTTATAGATTTCCTCCAAAATAGCTTTGTCTTTATAGAGATGTTTTTCTACATGAAAGATCCATTGGATAAGTCGGTATCGAAATTGGACATTTTGTATAAATCAGTGAGGGTACAATTTTAGAAATTTTTCTTACAACACTTTTAAGTGAAATAATTGTGTCTTGGAAGTTTTCGTTAGGTTCTGTTGTTTCATAATCAATTTCATTTATTACCACAGATAAGTTATCTATTTAATCAGATAACTTCACCTTGACTAAGAGCAGGTCGAGGTTTAATGTATATCAAAAATAATGAACAAAATGACAGGTGTTATTTATTTAACATAAAATTACGTTATGCGACATTCGGCTTTGAGCCAAAAGAAAAGGGAGTTTTAAAACTCCCTTTTTTTTATCTTGGAATAATTATTTTTCCAGATTCAGTGATTTCTATTAGGTCTAT
>Ga0308158_10003706_pt1 | contig 13258 bp, 9 predicted proteins | sample PhyBR2_FD_201038 | JGI IMG/M metagenome (GOLD analysis project Ga0308158, IMG submission 201038) | Phyllosphere microbial communities from UC Gill Tract Community Farm, Albany, California, United States - DLSLB.R2 | ecosystem: Host-associated > Plants > Phyllosphere > Unclassified | place: USA... | reverse complement strand
GCTGTAGCTCAGCTGGATAGAGTACTTGGCTACGAACCAAGGGGTCGTGGGTTCGATTCCTGCCAGCCGCACCAAACCTTTTCAAGATAAGGGCACTTCGCAAGAAGTGCCCTTATTGCATTTGGGTCCGTGTCACACGCTCCTCCCAATACGCTCCCCGACGATGACCACCTTCCACCCCCAACCCGATGAACACGGTGCGCCGGTGCGTCTCGCACATCCGTCGACGCCAACCACAGTCGCTTCCTGGCATGATCCGGCCAGCGTCGCCACGGTCATCCCGCTCGGCGCCCTGCCCGCCGTCTTGAACGACGTGCCGTTTGCGCCCTGGCTCGACCTCCCCGCCAGCAATGCCGACTGGCAGACGGTCGCCGGCCAGGCCGCGATCGACGAGCCGCCCTTTGTCGTGCCAGCGGCGTTCGCGCCCGCTGCGGGTGTGGTGATTCAGGAAGACGATGGCCGCGTGTGGGCCGTCGCGCCGTCGAACCGCTTTGGCGGGTATGACGCGACCTTTCCAAAGGGGCGCGTCGACCCCGACATCAGCCTGCAGGCGACGGCCATCCGCGAAGCGTTCGAGGAATCCGGCCTGCGCGTGCAGATCGTCCGCCACCTGATCGATTGCCGGCGCACGCAAACGATGACGCGCTACTACCTGGCCCGGCGCCTGGGCGGCAATCCGGCGCTGATGGGCTGGGAAAGCCAGGCCGTGCACCTGGTGCCGATGGCGCTGCTGGACACGGTGCTGGGCAACCCGAACGATGCGGCCATCATCGGCGCGCTGCGCCGGATCGGCCACTGCACGCATGGCGGCACCACAATCTCTTGATCAGGGTTTGCCAAGATCACCACGCCCCGCTATAATGCGTGCCTCGGGCGGCTGTAGCTCAGCTGGATAGAGTACTTGGCTACGAACCAAGGGGTCGTGGGTTCGATTCCTGCCAGCCGCACCAAAGTTTCAAAGAGAATGGCTCAGAAGAAATTCTGAGCCATTTTTCTTTTGCGCGTCAGTTTCTGGCCCGGGACATTCCCCTGCGCGCGACCACGTTCAAACACGGCAGACTTTGCCAATCGGGGACATGCTGCTATAATGCGTGCTTCGGGCGGCTGTAGCTCAGCTGGATAGAGTACTTGGCTACGAACCAAGGGGTCGTGGGTTCGATTCCTGCCCGCCGCACCAAAGTTTCAAGAGAATGGCTCAGAAGAGATTCTGAGCCATTTTTCTTTGCGTCTGCAGTTCGCATGGCGACACCAGGACGACCACGTCATCCGGAGAACAGGCTGGCCCTGCCCTCCGGATAACGCGCCATGCTCAGGTACGCAGCTTCTTGATGATGCTGCGGCTGCCCAGGATTTCCTCGATCTGCTCGAAGCGCACCGGCTTGACCATGTGATGGTCGAACCCGGACTCGAACGCCAGCTGGCGGTCTTTTTCCTGGCCCCAGCCTGTGACCGCAATCAGCACAGTCAGCGCACCGGCCGGCAGCTTGCGGATGCCGCGCGCCAGGTCGTAACCGGACATGTGCGGCAGGCCGATATCCAGGAACGCATAATCCGGGCAGAACCGCGCCGCGGCGGCCAGCGCGTCGGGCCCGTTGTGCGTGATGACCACGCTATGCCCCATCGCCGTGAGCAGCGCGCCGATGCTGTTGACGAAGTCGACGTTGTCATCGGCCAGCAGGATGCGGTAACTCTCGGCGCTGATGAAGGCTGCCGGCGTTGGCTTGGTGGGCGGCTCCGGTTCGACGACGATCGGCAGGCGCACCACGAAGCGGCTGCCATGGCCGAGGCCTTCGCTGTGCGCCGTGATCGTGCCGCCATGCAGTTCGACCAGCTTGCGCGCCAGCGACAGGCCCACACCCAGGCCCGCATTACTGCGCTCGAGCGTCGAGTCGACTTGCACGAACATGTCAAACACCGAGTCGAGCATCTCCGGTGCCAGCCCGATGCCGGTATCGGCCACCTCGAGGATCAGCGTGTTCTCGTCCACTTCGCCCTTGAGCACGACACGGCCGCCCCGGTTGGTGTACTTGGCCGCATTGTTGAGCAGGTTCGACAGCACCTGGGCCAGGCGCGTTGCATCGCCGTGCAGGAACACGGGGCGGTCGGGCAATTCGAGCACCAGCTCGTGGCCGTGCAGCTCGATGTACGAGCGCACGACTTCGAGCGCATCATTGACGACGGCCTTGAGTTCCACGCGGCCCATCTTGATCGTGAACTTGCCGGTATTGATGCGCGAGACGTCCAGCAGGTCGTCCACCAGACGCACCATCTGGCGCAGCTGGCGTTCCATGATGTCGGTCGCGCGCTGCGTGGCCTGCGCGTCGCCGCTGCGGATGCGCAGGATATCCAGGCCCGTGCGAATCGGCGCCAGTGGGTTGCGCAGCTCATGGGCCAGCGTCGCGAGGAACTCGTCCTTGCGGCGATCCGCCAGGATCAGCGCGCCTTCGGCTCTCTGGCGTACATCCATTTCGTGCTCGAGCGTGCGGTTGGCCGTCTGCAGCGCATCCGAGCGCCGGCCGATCTCGGCCAGCATGTCGTTGAAGGCTTCGACCAGCACGCCGATCTCGCCTTTTTCGTGGCCCGGCACGCGCAGGCTGAAGTCGCGACGCATCATCACCTGGCGCGCGATGTCGGTCACGGCTTCGAGCGGCTGCGTGATCGAGGCCTGCAGGCGCGAGGCAACGACGGCGGCAATCACCAGCGCCCCCAGCAGTACGCCGCCAAGAATCGCACCGTAGCTCAGGGCGCGGTCCAGCACGCCGTAGCGCGAGCGCAGGTAGACGGTGCCGACGCGCTCACCGTTTTCGACGATGTCGTGGTACAGGACGACTTCGCCGCGCTCGATGCGGTAGCCGGCCGGCTCGGGCCGCTCGGGCAGGCTGGCCTTGACGCCGGTGCGCACATACGTGGCAAAGCGCGTACCGTTGGCAGTAAACACGGCCGCGGCCACGATCTGCGGGCGCACCCGCAGCAGGGTCAGGCTCTGCGCCACGTCGGCCGGATCGTTGAACGAAACCGCAGGCGCGGTGACGCTGGCGACGATGTCGGCCTGGGTGGTAAGGTCATCGATCCAGTAACGCTGGAAGGTACGCAGGTCGAGCAACAGCATGGCGATTCCCGCGCACAGCAACGCCACTGCGGTGGTGGACACCGCCATGAGGATCAATTTGCTGCGCACGGAGCCGGTATCGTGCATAGACATCAGGAGGCTCCTTTTTGCACGCGGTTCGCGACCGTCAACAGGCGCGAACTGAGCTTCACATTCTTTTTCTCCGCCGCATCCAGTGACACGTCAAAACGGACCCGATCGTCGATGATCGTAAAATTGATGACGCTGCCACTGCGCAGCCCACCGTCGCATTCGGTCACGGTCAGCTGCGCATTGGCCGCGCGCAGCAGGCGCGCAGCGCGCGCATCATCCTGGCCGGCGACGAACAATACATGCAGCGGCTGCGCCAGGTCCTGCTCGCGCAGCGCGCGCACCGTGATCATGCGCCCGGTCACCAGGCGGCCGGCGGCAATCCGGGTCAGTTCGGCCGCCATATCGTCGGCGCCGACCACGCCAATGCTGACCGGCGTGGAGGCATCGGCAAACGAACCGGCCGGAAAATCGGCATAGCCGAGGAACTTGTACAGGAACGCTGCCTTGACGCGGCGTTCGAGCCCGGGCGCAGTCTCGGCCCCGACGGCAAGCACAGGCACGCCCAGGCTGGCCAGCAACGGCAGCATCAAGGCCCGGCACATCCTGCGGCGCTGCAGACAATCTGGTGGGTTGATAGTCATGAAATCCATTCGCACGTCAAAAACGCAGCGTGGCGCTGGCAAACAGCGTGCGCTCGAGCAACTGGCGGCTGCCTGCCCCGACGAATTCGGCGTGGCGGGCATGCAACAGGTTGCGCCCGACAAGGGCGAGCTCGAGATCCGGACGCACCTGCCATGCGAGACGCGCGTCGAGCTCATGATAACTTGGCACGGCCAGCTGCGGCAGCCGTGCGACGTAACGAAGTGAAAAATCCGCCCAGATGCGCTCGCTCAGGTCGTGTGCGCTGCGCAGCGTCCAGGTCAGGTTGGGGTCGTTGCCACCCAGGCCGGACAACCCCGTGGTGTCACGACTGGCCGGTTCGCGGCCCATGTCCACATCCTGCAGCACACCACCGGCGTGCAGGCGCCAGCCTCGCGCGGCCTGCCAGCTGGCCCAGAATTCAATGCCGCGCAAATTGCCCTTGCCCAGGCTGTTGATGACATATGGCAAGCCTGCGCCGGGCATTGCGGGCTCGAGCGAACGCAGCCGCTCGAAGTCGGTGTAGAACAACGTGGCCGAATACGACAGCGTCGGCATGGGCTGGGCGCGGTATCCCACTTCGGCCACGCGGGCCGTTTCCGCCACGGTATCGGCGCCCCCGGCGATCAGGAACTGCCCCGGCGAGGCCGGATTGATGACGAACAGATCGCGGTCGATGCGCGACGGCGCGCGCACCGTGCGTGACAGCGCCGCCCACAGCGTCGCATGGTCGGTGGCATCCCATGCCAGCCGCAGGTTCGGCAGCAACTCGCTGCCGGTGTACACATTGTGCTCGACACGCATCCCCGCCACGGCGCGCAGACTCGGGCTCAGGGTCAATTCATCCTGCACGAAGAGGTGCGACCAGCGCAGGTTGCGGTGCGCCGGCGTGAATTGCAGCACCGGACCGCCGTCGATCCGGTCGCGGCTGTTGCGATAACCGCCGCCCCAGGTGACGCCATGCGCACCGAGGCGCACCAGATGCTGGGCCTCGATATCGACGGTATCGATCTGCTGCATGCCCACGCCCGGCTTGTTGCGGCGCGTGTGGTCGAGCCACGCATGCAGGCGCACCTGCCCGGCAGCGGCGAGGTCGCGCTCGAGCTCTGCGCGCAGATTGGCGCCGGACATCGTCCCGCTCGACAACAGCGAGGTGTTGCGCAGGCGCCCGTCATACACGTCGCCGCTCAGCGTGACGTCATTCTGGCTGCCTTCCCAGTCGAGTCGGAAGCCCGACTGTTCGCGCGTCATGCGGTTGTCGGCGCCGGACGCCGTGTCAGCCCGGTCGGCCTCGATCCGGGCCTGCCTGGCATACACGCGCCAGTGCGGCCCGTTCCCGAACTGCCCGCCGTAGCGTACGCTGGCACCACGCTCGTCCGGCCCCGCGTACGCCGTGACCACGCCGCCGTGGGTCTCGGCGGCGCTGCGGGTGATGATATTGATGACGCCGTTGACGGCGTTCGTCCCCCATACGGTGCCGCCCGGCCCGCTGACAACCTCGATGCGCGCGACGTCTTCCAGCCCGACATCCTGCATCTCCCAGATCACGCCGGAGAACAGCGGCGAATACACGCTGCGGCCATCGATCATGACGAGCAGCTTGTTGGACACGGGAGACAGGAACCCGCGCGCACTGATCGCGTACTCATGGGTGTTGATACGGGCCACCTGCAGGTTTGGCGCCAGGCGCAGGACCTCCGGCAACGTGGTGGCGCCCGAGCGGACAATGTCCGCAGCGCTGATCACGAACACCGACGCTGCCGCACGCGCCAGCGGCTCGCTCTGACGCGATACGGAGGTCACGGCAATATCGGACAATTGTTCTAGAGAATAATCAGCCCAGGGCAGCGGCGCCGAAGGCGATGCGCCCGGTTCGTCATGCGCGTGCGCATCAAGGGAATAAGCGGTCGACAACAGGGCGGCTACGACGCAGGCGTACAACGGAGAAAATGGCATAGTTGCCATCGTAGAACATTTTCTCGTTCGCACCAAGTGCGCACACACCACAACGCCATCCTTGACAAGGCTCAGGGATATTGATTAAAGCAATGACGGTTATTGGTAATATAAATTGGACTGATTTGACGCAATGCAGCATGATTGCACTGTCTCCTCTATTCTCCTCCCAGGAAATAGATTCAGCCCGCTTCGTATGAAGCGGGCTTTTTTTTGTCCGTAACGGCCGTCCGGTCCTGATTGCCCGTTCGCGAGGTCGTCGCAACGGACGCGCGCGCACGGTTGCCCGAGCAGGCGCGTGCGGTTTGGTGTAGGATGCCGCCCATATTTTCGTTTTTACAACATTCCATGCCAGATTTCGACCTTTCCGCCCGGAGCACCGCTTCCTACGACTGGAGCGCGACCGCCCTGGGCGATGCCGCCCGCTGGCCCCTCCCACTGCGTTTGTGCAGCGATCTGCTGCTCAATTCGCCGCTGCCGACGCTTCTGGTGTGGGGACCGGAAACGGTTCTGGTATTCAACGAGGCATATGCGGCCCTGGCCGGCCCTGGCTACGGACGCGTGCCGGGCGGCTCGGTACCGCCCGTCATGCCACCACCGCTGGCTGCGGCCGGCCCGACGCTGGCCGCAGCCTGGCGTGGTGAAGCTGGCGTGCTGGCTGACACCGCCCTGACCTTCCGCCGCCCTGACGGCGGTGCGGAAAACCGTTTCGACCTGCGCCTGTCGCCGGTGCGCGACGAGACCGGCGCCGTGCGCGGGGTGCAGATCGCGCTGGCCCCGGCCACTGCGCAGCCGGTTGCAGAACCGGTAGACGACGCGGGCCTGCGCATCCTGGTCGTGGAAGACAATGTCGACTCGCAATACCTGGTATGCGAAATGCTGAAGGCCTTCGGCCACGAAGCCGATGGCGTGGCGCATCCCGACGATGCGCTGACCCTGCTGGCGCAACAGCGCTATGACGTGCTGTTCTCCGACGTCAGCCTGCCGGGCATGTCCGGCGTTGAACTGGTGCAGCGCGCCATCAGCGACGATCCGGCGCTGTCGATCATCTTCGCGTCCGGCTACGGCGACACACTGCTGCGTCACCTCGAGTTTCCGTACCAGTCGCTGCAAAAACCCTATGAAATCGACCAGCTGCAGGATGCGCTGGCCAAGGTAGTGCGTCAACCGGGCCGACGCTGACCCTCAGGCGCAACGGCCTGCACTCACAAAGTGTGGGTCGGACGCGCCCGGCTGGTCTACAATGAAACGCATCCTGCCCGGCTTCGGGCGCATGGCAACCCCGGCATGAACTCTTCATCACAACACGTCCGTCGCATTGCGCGCCACCTCCGGAGGCAGGCATGAGCATTGCCCGCGACGTGTCCGGCCAGGATCTGGTCGCCGCGCAGGACGCGCTCCGGCGCGCCACCGAGCGCATGGAAAACATGCTCGAGAGCCTCACTGACGGCTTCTGCGCAGTGGACCGCGACTGGAACATCACCTACATCAATGGCCGCGCCCTGCAAATGGTCGAGCCGCTCAACAAGCGGCGTGGCGACCTAGTCGGGGCCAGGCTGTGGGACGAGTTCGAAGACCTGCACGGCACCACCGTCGCCCTCGACTGCGTGCGCGCGATGGAGCAGCGCGTCACGGTCAACCGCGAATTCTATTACCGTCGCCTGAATGCCTGGCTCGACATGCGGGTCTACCCGTCCCCCGAAGGCCTGACCCTGTATTTCCAGGACATCACGGCGCGCAAGCTCGACCAGCAAGCGCTGATCGACAACAACAACCGCCTGCAACTGGCGATCGCCGCCGGGCGCCTGGGCGACTGGCGCTGGGATGCGGCCACCGACCGCGTCACGTTCGGCGCGCGCGCCGCCCAGATTCTCGGGTTGCCGGCCGACGTCGCGCTGGCCTGGCCGCGCCTGCGCGAGCGGCTGCAGCGCGAAGACCGCAAGGTCGTGCGCCGCGCCGTGCTCGCCGCGTTCTCGCAGGGCACCGACCTCGATCTCGAATGCCGCCTGCTCCCGCCCGGCAACCTGGCTGGTGGCGCGGCGCACTGCGTGGCCCTGGTCGGCCGCCCTGATTACGCCAGCGCCGTCGACGGCGGCGGCGTGCTGGGCATGACGGGCATGGCCCAGGACATCAGTGCCCGACGCGCGGCCGATGACCACCTGCGCCAGAGCGAAGAAGAACTGCGCGCGCTGGCCAATACCATTCCCCAGCTGGCATGGATGGCCGATCCCGACGGTTCGATTGTCTGGTTCAATGAGCGCTGGTACGAATACACGGGCATCACGCCGGAAGAATCAACCGGCTGGGGCTGGCAAAAAGTGTATGACCCGGCCGTGCTGCCCGCCGTGCTCGAACACTGGGACGAGTCGGTCCGCACCGGCACCGCGTTCGAAATGGAATTCCCGATCCGGGGCGCCGACGGCAATTTCCGCTGGTTCCTGACCCGGGTTGAAGCCGTACACGACCGCGACGGCAATGTCGTGCGCTGGTTCGGCACGAACACCGACGTCGATCAGGTCAAGCGCGCCGAGCAGGCACTGCGCGACGAGTCGCACGTGCTCGAGCTGCTCAACAGCACCGGCAGCATGCTGGCCTCGACGCGCGATCTGCGCTCGGTGATGCAGGCTGCTACCGATGTCGCCGGTGGCGTCTGCGGCGCGCGCCATGCCGCCTTTGTCCATTACGGCCCGGATGGCGAGGGCACGCTGTATCTGCGCCACACGCTGTCGGGTGCGACGTCGGCCCAGTTCCAGGACTTCGCTGAACCGGGCGCCAGCGCGCTGTTCGGCCCGGGCCTGCGCACCGGCGGCCTGCAGCGCGTGGCCGATCTGGCGGCCGATCCGGTCAAGGCTGGCGGCGCATTGCAATTCGGCCTGGACGGCGAGCAGCCGGCGGTGCGCAGTTACCTGACCGTGCCGGTCATGGCGCGTTCCGGCGAGCTGCTCGGCACGATGTTCTTCGGGCACCCGGAACCGAACGTCTTCACCGAGCGCAGCGAACGCATCGTCAGCGGTATCGCTGCCCAGGCCGCGATCGCGGTCGACAATATCCGCCTGTATGAAGTGGCCAGCCGCGCCGCCGAAGAACGCAAGGTGCTGCTCGAAAACGAGCGCGAAGCACGCGCCGAAGCCGAGCGCACCAGCCAGATGAAGGATGAATTCCTGGCCACGCTGTCGCACGAGCTGCGCACGCCGCTGTCGGCCATTCTCGGCTGGTCGCAGGTGCTGCGCCGCGGCAGCCGCGACGGCGCCGATCTGCAGCGCGGCCTGTCGACGATCGAGCGCAATGCGCGCGCCCAGGCGCAACTGATCGAAGACCTGCTGGACATGAGCCGCATCACGTCGGGCAAGGTGCTGCTCGACATGCAGACGCTGGCCCCGGGCAGCTTCATCGATGCGGCCATTGAAACGGTGCGTCCCGCCGCCGACGCCAAGGGCATCCGGATCGAGCGGCGCTACCCGGAAGGCGTGGCCATCCCGTCCGTTGCAGGTGACCCGGGCCGCTTGCAGCAGGTGGTCTGGAACCTGCTGTCGAACGCGATCAAGTTCACGCCCCGCGACGGGCTGGTCACGATCGAACTGGGTTACCACGACGGGCAGGTCGCGATCACGATCCGTGACACGGGCTCGGGTATTGCGCCCGAATTCATCACGCACGTGTTCGAACGTTTCCGCCAGGGCGACGCCTCGATGACGCGCAGCCATGGCGGCCTGGGCCTGGGCCTGTCGATCGTGAAGCACCTGATCGAACAGCACGGCGGCACGGTGCGCGCCGAGAGCGCCGGGCCCGGCCAGGGCGCCAGCTTCACGCTCGAACTGCCGGCGGCGTTGTCGAGCATACCCCGGCCAGTGCGCGGTGCCGACAGCGGCGCCGACCTGCGCACCGACCTGGGTGTCCCCTCCCCCGGCCCGCAGCCAGCGCCGGAACCGGTGGTGCGCGACATGCGCGGCATGTCGGTACTGGTCGTGGATGACGACCGCGATGCACGCGAGCTGATTGCCCGCATCCTGTCCGACTGCCATGCCAGCGTGCGTCTGGCCAGCAGCGCGCAGGACGCCATGGAGCAGCTGCGCGCCAGTCCGCCCGACCTCCTGATCAGCGATCTCGGCATGCCCGATGTCAACGGGCTCGAGTTCCTCGCCCGCGTGCGCGCCCTGCCGCGCGACGCCGGCGGCTTGGTCCCGGCCATCGCGCTGACTGCATTCGCGCGCTCGGAAGACCGCTTGCGGGCACTGGAAGCCGGTTTTTCCGCGCATGTGTCGAAGCCGGTCGAGCAGAGCGAACTGATGACGGCAATCGGCATGGTCAGCACGCCACCTGCTGTACGATTGCTCGCGGAAAACGGACGCGGCCATAGTCGATGATGTTCCTACCTGCGGACGCGGCGCTGTCCTACAAGAAATTTTGTGGTCCTTGATACACTAATTAGAGGTAAGGTATCGTTAGATTCCACCCCGAAATGGGGCGCCGCCCAGTTTCGATAAAGAGATAAGCATGCCGAGCAGACAAGACATTTTGAACGCCAAAATTCTGGTGGTAGACGATTCGCCCGACAATATCGAGCTGATGGAAGAGATATTGCGCGAAGAAGGCTACGCCTGCGTCAGCTCGACCATGCTGCCGGAGCAGGTGTGCCCGCTCCATCGCGAACACAATTACGACCTGATCCTGCTCGACCTGCAGATGCCGGGCCTGAACGGTTTTCAGGTCATGAAGGGCCTCAAGGAAATTGAACAGGGCGGCTACCTGCCCGTCCTGGCATTGACGGCCCAGCCAAGTTTCAAGATTGCCGCACTCGAAGCCGGTGCACGCGACTTCATCAGCAAACCGTTCGACCTGCTCGAAGTGCACAAGCGCATCCATAACATGCTGGAAGTGCGCCTGCTGTACAAGGAGCTGGCGCAGTACTCGAAGGCCCAGCAGGAGCTGGCGTTGCACGACGCCCTCACCGGCCTGCCGAATCGCCGCCTGCTGGAAGACCGGATCGAGACGGCGCTGCAGCACGCCAACCGCACGCACGCCAAGGCCGCGATCATGTATCTCGACCTGGATGGCTTCAAGGCGATCAACGACACCTACGGCCATGCCTATGGTGACGAGATCCTGAAAGCAGTATCTCAGCGCCTGCTGGCCAGTTCGCGCAAGGAAGACACGGTTGCCCGCCTGGGTGGTGACGAATTCATGGTCGTGCTGGGCGATATCCACGGCCTGGTCGACGCGCAGGGACCGGCTGCCAAGCTGGTCGAATCGCTGTCCGAACCGTTCTTCATCAATGACCTGACGCTGCGCCTGTCGACGTCGATCGGCATCAGCATCTATCCGGACGATGCCGAATCGGTCGATGCTTTGATCAATATTGCCGACTACGCGCTGTACGAAGCCAAGCGCGCAGGCAAGAACCGCTTCTGCTCGCCAGCGGCCAACCGCCAGTCTGCGGCCAAAACCACCGGCGCCCCAATGGCGGCGCCCGTCCCGGAACTGGCAACACCGCATCGCTGAGACCATCCTTCTCTGTACCTGACCACCGACCGGGGCGTTCGCATCAGCGATCGCCCCGGTTTGCTTTTGAGGTGCAACCCGCAACCTTGCATGCACGAACAAAAACAGGTCACGGAACCATCGTTCCGTGACCTGCCTGAGGTACGCAAAAAATGTGATTAACGCTTTTCGCCAGGCGGGCAATCGCGAATCGTGCTGGTCTCTTCGATCGAGCGCGCGTTCTGGTGATCACGCCCTGCGTCGACCATCTCTGGCGGGACTTCAATGCGGGTGATGCCGGCATCGACCGAGATCGGGTCGCTGGCCGGGAACGTCATTTCGACGGCGTCATCGAGCAGCGTCTGCTCGGCCTTCTCTTTGCTCGACGACGTCTCGCTGCCGGCGAGCGCCTTGATGGCAACAGCGAAGGCAACTGCCTGCAGGCTTGCCAGGTCGCCGATGGTCTTCACGCCCAGCGTATCGGCCAGTGCAGTGGCCTGCTGCTCGCCAATGCCGCGCAGTGCGGACAATGGCGCGTCGGCCAATTCACGGAAAGTCTTGCCGCGGAACTGTTCATTTACGATGGTATCGATATTCATGGTGTGTCCTCTCTTATGTAACGCCCCCGTCCTCGATGGAACCGGCTTGCTTTCAATATCGCATGGTGGCAACAACACGTATGTGCGGCAGCGAACGTCTTGGCCACACGGTTGATTTATTTGCCAGATTGCACTTCCGTCACAGCCTGCCCGACCTGCGCGCCGCGCCATACAGACGTAAAAAAGCCGGCCCCGGGAAGGCCGGCCGGTACTGCAGCGACGCCTCAGACGGCGGCGAGAATTTCGTCGCGGCGGGCCGCCATTTCGGCGCCCATCGTGTCCAGGTCGAGCTTGAGCTTGCGCACTTTCGGGAACATTTCTTCTTCTTCCTCTTCGACGTGGTGCGACACATATTCGCCCAGCACCTTCACCTTGGCGTCGTAGTAATCGTCGTCCGGCTCGCCTTCTTGCACCTGGGCGATCAGGTCTTTGGCCGACGCGTGCTCGACGAAGGCTTCGTCCAGCATGTCTTCCATTTCCTTCGACGTTTCACGCAGCGCCGGGTAGAAAATTTCTTCTTCGATCGACGTGTGCATGATCAGCGCTTCGCAGATCTCGTTCGCCAGTTTTTTCTTGCTGACGTTGGCACGATCGCCCAGCTCTTCGTACTTGTCGAACATGTCCTTCACTTCGTCGTGCTGGCTCTTGAGAAGTTCCAGCGCATCCTGCGGGCCGCTTGTCTTTTTGCTCGTTGCTTTGGTCATGGTATTACCCCCGTATTGTTGGTTGAATGATGACTCGTTGGCCACATTGCCAGAGTGCGCCTGCCGCGCGATCCACACTGTTCGCGACCTCACACTCGGCGCCAACAGCACGAACCGCTCTTGCGGTAACCAATGCGCGACGGATAAATGACAATTGTTGTATGATTTGGGAAACATTTAATTGAGACCCTGATGACTGAACCGGTCCCACCGCATCCCGACCCGGAGCTCGAACGCCTGGTCGCGGCGCGCACTGCTGAACTCTCCGACATGGTGTCCTGGCTGGCCAACAGCTGGGACCAGGAGCGTCGCCAGCTTGCGCGCCAGTTGCACGACAGCCTGGGTTCGTCGATGACGGCCCTGACGATGCACCTTGCCCTCCTCACCCAGCGCCTGCCGGCCGAGGACAAGGCGCTGCGTGACCGCGCCGCACAAATGAAACACCTGCTGGGCGGCGTCATCGAGACCAACCGCCAGATGCAGCTCGCGCTGTGGAACGACAAGCTCGAATTTCTGGGGTTGCGCACGGCCCTGTCCGAGCTGGTGCCTGAATTCGGGGCCGCGCACGGCATCAAGGCGCACGCCAGCCTGCCCGAAGAAGACGGCGCGTGGTCGCGCGAGCATGCCGTGCTGCTGCTGCGCTGCGCCGAAGAAGGCTTGCGCAACGCCGCCGCCCACGCACAGGCCACGCGCGTGGACGTGATCCTGGACGACGATGGCGAGATGGCCATGCTGACGGT
>Ga0308158_10003705_pt1 | contig 13260 bp, 10 predicted proteins | sample PhyBR2_FD_201038 | JGI IMG/M metagenome (GOLD analysis project Ga0308158, IMG submission 201038) | Phyllosphere microbial communities from UC Gill Tract Community Farm, Albany, California, United States - DLSLB.R2 | ecosystem: Host-associated > Plants > Phyllosphere > Unclassified | place: USA... | reverse complement strand
GTGCTGTCGGGCATCATCCACATCGGCGACGAGGCGATGTTCGAAGCGGCGCGCGACGAACTCGCCGTCCGAGGCCTCGGAATCGTCGGCGTCTCCTCCGCACCGGAGGAGTCCGCCGCACGCTACGACGTGCCGTGCGTGCCTCGTCTCGGCTTCGCCGGCCTGGAGCACGACGCAGCGGTGCGCCGTACGGCGCTGCTCACGGATGCGGCTGCCGGCCGTACCCGGCTCGACGCCGGGGATCCTGCGCGGCCGGTCCTGGATGCGCTCGACGAGTCGTCGGGCCTGCTCATCGCAGGCGGTGGCAATCTGGCATCCCGCTGGCCGGTGCACATCCACGAACGCACCACGCTCGCCGCCATGGCGCGGGCTCGTGGTCTGCCGGTCGTGGTGTCGGGTCAGACTTTCGGGCCCGACCTGGAGGCGGGCGATGCCGAGCGCGTCGCCGCCATGACCCGTTCTGCCGTGCACACCGGCGTCCGTGAGCCGGCCTCGGCAGCGCTCGCCCGCGGGTGGGGCGCGCATGTCCATGCAGGCGTCGACGACGCCTCGTTCCTCGGACAGGGGCCGACCGGCGGTGAGGGCCCGGACGCCTCGGAGCGTGTGCTCGTCAGCTTGTCCGGCTGGTTCGCGGGACGTCAGGCGGATGAGACCGAGCGTGCCATAGCCGTGCTGCTCGACCATGCTGCCGACACCGTCGGACCCGTCGTCTTCCACGCGCACTTCGGCCCCGAGACCGCAGACTCCGAGCCGTCGGGCGATGCCGCGCTGCACGAGCGGGTTCGGGCGCGGATGCGCAATGCGAGCGAGGTGGTCCCCAGCGGCGACTCGATCACGGCAGCGCGCCTGGCGCGCACAGCGCGGCTCCTCGTGACCAGCCGCTATCACCCCGCGGTGTTCGCCGCGCCGGCGGGGGTTCCGGTCCTCGCTCTCGCCGCCGATGCCTACACCCGCGTCAAACTCACCGGTGCGCTGGGCCATTGGGGTCAGGACGCCGTCGTCGACCTCGATGCGCTCCCAGATGCGCCCGTGCGGCTCGCGGAGCTCGCCGCCTCCGCCGCGGCCGTCACTCTCGCCGCTGCCGAGCGCCTTGATGATCATCGCGCCGACTCAGCCGGGTGGTGGGACGCGGTCGCGGATGCGCTGGGCTGACCGCGTGGGGGTCGACCTCCGCGGTGCGTCGGTCAGATGATGACGCAACGCACCGCGAAGGCTATCGCTCAGCAGCCGAAGTAGAGCTCGAACTCGTACGGGTGCGGGCGCTGTGCCATCGGCAGGATCTCGTTGTTGTACTTGTACTCGATCCACGTGTCGATGAGCTCCTGCGTGAACACGCCGCCCTCGAGCAGGAAGTCGTGGTCCTGACGGAGGGCCTCGAGCGAGTCGAGCAGCGAGTTCGGAACCTGCGGGATGTTCGCGGCCTCCTCGGGGGGAAGCTCGTACAGGTCCTTGTCGATGGGCTCCATCGGCTCGATGCGGTTCTTGATGCCGTCGAGGCCGGCCATCAGCTGCGCGGCGAACGCGAGGTACGGGTTCGACGAGGCGTCCGGCACGCGGAATTCGATGCGCTTCGCCTTCGGGTTGGACCCGGTGAGCGGGATGCGGATGGCGGCCGAGCGGTTTCCGGCGGAGTACGCCAGGTTCACCGGAGCCTCGAAGTGCTTCACCAGGCGGTGGTAGCTGTTCAGCGTCGGGTTGGTGAAGGCGAGCACCGCGTGCGCGTGCTTCAGAAGGCCGCCGATGTACCAGCGGGCGATGTCGCTGAGCTGGCCGTAGCCTGCCTCGTCGAAGAACAGCGGCTTGCCGTCGAGCCACAGCGACTGGTGGGTGTGCATGCCCGAGCCGTTGTCGCCGAACAGGGGCTTGGGCATGAACGTGACCGTCTTGCCCCATTCCTCCGCGGTGTTCTTGACGATGTACTTGAACTTCAGGATGTCGTCCGCGGCGCTCACCATCGTGTCGAAGCGGTAGTTGATCTCCTGCTGGCCCGCGGTGCCGACCTCGTGGTGCGAGCGCTCGAGCTGGAAGCCCGAGTCGATCAGCCGCAGGGTCATGTCGTCGCGAAGGTCGGCGGTCTTGTCGACCGGCGCGACCGGGAAGTAGCCGCCCTTGAACGGCGTCTTGTTGCCGAGGTTGCCGCCGTCCTCCTCGCGGCCGGAGTTCCACGCGGCCTCTTCGGAGTCGACCTTGTAGAAGCTCTCGCCTGCGGTGACCGAGTAGCGTACGTCGTCGAAGATGTAGAACTCGGCTTCGGGCGCGAAGAACGCGGTGTCGGCGATTCCTGTGGAGGCGAGGTACTTCTCGGCCTTCTTCGCGACCTGACGCGGGTCCTTGCTGTAGATCTCGCCGGTGCGCGGGTTGTAGATGTCGAACACCATCACCAGCGTCTTCGCGGCGCGGAACGGGTCGATGTACGCGGTGGTGACGTCGGGGATCAGCTGCATGTCCGACTCGTGGATGCTCGCGAATCCGCGGATCGACGATCCGTCGAAGAGCTGGCCGTCACGGAAGAAGTCCTCGTCGACCGTCGACGCGGGGATGTTGAAGTGCTGCTGGACCCCGGGAAGGTCGGTGAATCGGATGTCGAGGAACTTGATGTCGTTCTCTTCGATGTAGCGGATGACCTCTGCGGGCTCTGTGAACATGTACGACTCCTGATCGGGTATCGGTTGCATCAACCTTACGCAGATTATGTCGACGGCATTTCCTCGCCGTGTCCGCCGTGTTTCGGGCATGTTACAGGCGCTCGGTAGGCTGGAGGGGTGAGTGACTACCCCGGCGAACGCCTCGGAATGCCCATTTCAGGACCGGGGAGCATCGCCCGCCCCGGCCGCCGCATCTCGGCCCTGCTGATCGACTACTTCGCGTCCACGATCATCGCCATCGGTTTCCTCTCATACGACCCGCTGTCGCTGCCCGCCGAGGCGGGCTGGCGTCAGTTCGCTCCGATGATGGTGTTCGCCGTGCTGCAGATCGTGTTCCTCGCGACCGCGAACGGGAGCCCAGGGCACCGGATGCTCGGCATGCGCGTGCAGCGTCTTGACGGCGCGTGGGTGGGGCTGTGGCGTCCGATCGTGCGGACGCTGCTGCTCGTGTTCGTGATCCCCGCGGTGATCTGGGATGCCGATCAGCGTGGACTGCACGACAAGATCGCCGGCACCGTGCTGGTCCGCGGGTGAACTGCGGTTCGATCTAGCCGCCCCGGTTGCGGCGACGCATCTCGCGCGGAGCGCGACCGCCGAGGAACGATCTGGCCGGGTCGACGAGGAATCCCTGACGAAGGGCCTCGCGCCCGATCAGCATCCTGAATCCCATCTCGTCGCGGTTGGTCAGGGTGACCTCCGCTTCGACATCCCTGCCCACCAGGCGCACGGGCATCGTGATCACGATGCGGTGCTCTGTGTGGCCCGACGAGCTGCGCACAGCGCGTCGGTCATGCACGCGCGCCTCGTGCACGACGGCATCGTCGGTGCTGTCCTGCCAGGGATGCACCGTGAAGCGCACCCACTCCTCGCCGTCGCGCTCGAACTCGACGACGTCGAACGCGTGCAGCGACGACGTGCGGGCACCGGTGTCGATCTTCGCCTTGAGCCAGTCGATCCCCAGCTCCGGCAGCCCGACCCACTCTCGCCACCCCGTGGACGTGTTTGAATGAGAGGACCGTGTCACTCCTACATCCTGGCAGGAAATATCTGTGAAGATCGCCGTCCTCTCGCGTGCCCCGCAGTCGTACTCGACGCAGCGTCTCCGTGCCGCCGCGCAGCAGCGCGGACACAACGTGAAGGTGCTGAACACGCTGCGCTTCGCGATCGACCTCACCGCAGACGCACCGGATCTGTTCTTCCGTGGCAGGCAGCTGAGTGACTACGACGCGATCCTGCCGCGCATCGGCAATTCGATCACGTACTTCGGCACGGCAGTGGTCCGGCAGTTCGAGCAGATGGACGTCTACACGCCGAACACCGCGAACGGCATCTCCAGCGCGCGCGACAAGCTGCGCGCCAACCAGATCCTCTCGCGTCACAACATCGCCATGCCGCCGACGGCCTTCGTGCGCAACCGCGCCGACGTGCGCCCGGCGATCGAACGGGTCGGCGGTGCTCCCGTCGTCATCAAGCTGCTCGAGGGCACGCAGGGGATCGGCGTCATCCTCGCCCCCCAGGTGAAGGTCGCGGAGGCCATCATCGAGACGCTGCACTCGACGAAGCAGAACGTGCTGATCCAGAAGTTCATCGCCGAGAGCCGCGGGCGCGACATCCGGGCACTCGTGGTCGGCGACCGGGTCGTCGCGGCGATGCGCCGTGTGGCGGACGGTGACGAGTTCCGCTCCAACGTCCATCGCGGCGGCCGTGTCGAACCGGTCACCCTCGACCCGGTCTACGAGCAGACCGCCGTGCGATCAGCGCAGATCATGGGCCTGCGTGTCGCCGGCGTGGACATGCTCGAGAGCGACGACGGCCCGCTGGTGATGGAGGTCAACTCGTCGCCCGGCCTGCAGGGGATCGAGGCGGCGACGAACCTCGATGTCGCCGGCGCGATCATCGACTACATCGCCAATCAGGTGGCCTTCCCCGACATCGACATCCGTCAGCGGCTCAGCGTCTCGACAGGCTACGGCGTCGCCGAGCTGCTCATCCACTCGGGAGCGGAGCAGGTCGGCATGAAACTGGGCGACCTCGGCCTCTGGGACCGCGACATCACGGTGCTCACCCTGCACCGCGGTGTCAGCGTGATCCCGAACCCGCGCAAGCACGTCGAGCTCGAGGCGGAGGATCGTCTGCTGTGCTTCGGCAAGCTCGAGGAGATGCGCTCGATGATCCCCGAGAAGCGCCGTCGACGGCCGCGCGTGCGCCGGCTTCCGAAGGAGCCGCTCGGCGAGTGACCAACCGAGAACGGCCCCCGTCGCTGCGACGGGGGCCGTTCGGTGTATCTGGGCGGGCGATCAGCGGGGGCGCTGCGATCGCACGCGTGTGGGGTCGATTCCCTTCGGGATCGGCAGCGACGACAGCGACTGCGACACCGACTCGATGCGGCGGATCACCGCGGCCATCGTGGCCTTGTCGATGGCCTTCGGCAGCTTCCTGATCCGCTTCGACAGGTCGGCGATGGCGACGTCGTCATCGCCGTGGCCCACGTAGAGCACCGTGACGGGCACACCGTGCGCGACCCGCTGGGCCTTCTGCCTCTCCTCGTTGATCAGACGGGTGAGGCGACCTCGAGCGCCCTCGCCGACGATCACGATGCCGCCACGGCCCACCACGCGGTACACGGCCTCCTGCGTCTTGGGGTTGATGCCCACGGGAGTGTCGGACGCCGACCAGTTCCGGCCGAGGCTGGTGCTGAGCACATGTCCGCTCGCGCCGGGCATCCCGTCGATCTTGGCGTACATCGCCGTGGTCGACAGGCGGGTCATCAGGAACATGGCGCCGAGCACACCGAACATGAGGCCGGTGAAGCCCCAGAGGATCAGGCCGAGCACAGAGGCGCCGCTGATGAGGAAGCCGATGATCAGACCGATGAGCACGCCCGCGATGAGGATGGCGATCTGCGCCCACGGCAGCCAGCCGTACACGTCCCGCGTGAAACGGAACAGGGAACGGATCTGCGAGAAGAAGCCGGGCCGCTTCTCGGTGACGGGAGCACTCTTTGCCATGCATACAGCCTACCGATTCCCGGCCCGGCCGTTCTTCCTGCACAGCCGGTCCCGACGAGGATTCCGTCCCCAATAGCGCGGATTCCCGCTCCATTGTCCGCTGATGCGCGCTGGGATAGGCGGATGGACGAGACGGCAGCACTGACACCGGGTGCGCATCGGGGCATCCGGATGCTCGATCGACAGGACTCCGCTTATGACGGCGAGCTGATCACCGACGGCGAGCGACGGGGCGTCCGTGTGGATGCGGAGACGGTTTCGGACGAGCTGTGGGCCTTCGCCGGAGCCGAGCACGTCGCCGGCGTGCGCGACGTGATGCGCCGAGCTGATGGGCACGACGCGGTGCTGCCGTGGTGCGCCGATCGGGTCGAGGTCTTCCTCGGACGCCGGGCGGCGGAGGCTGCCCTGTCAGCGGGGGAGATCGTGACGCTGGTCGGCAGCATGATGCGCGGGATCGCCGAGGTGGCCGATCGCAGTGTGTCGGGGAGGTGGTGGCTGACGGACGACGGATGCCCGATGTTCGCGCCGGGGGAGGGCGTCGGCTGCGCAGAGGGCGCCGTCGCGATCATCGCACGGCTGCGAGAGCGTGGCACCGATCGCGCGATGGATCGGCTGCTCGGGGAGATCGCCGGTGCGGCGGGGGACTGGCGCGTCGTGGTGCGCTCGGCGGAGCGGTGGGAGGGCGAGCTCACCGAGCTGGCGGCGCCGCGTCCGCTGAGTCGTGAGGCGTTCGCTCCTGCTCGGATCTCGACGACGGAGACGCATCCACCGCGGCTGCCGGTGGAGGTCGACGTGATGTCGGAGCGGCACGGTGCCCTCCAGCTGGTGCGGATCCGGATCGCGGACATCGCACTGAGCGTGGGCCGCCGGCTGATCGGGCGCCTGGCCCTTCGGAATCGTGTGTGGGCATGGCTCCGCGGTCAGAAGGCGGCATCCGCGGCGAAGGCCGGACGGGGGCGCATCCTTCTGGCCAGCGCAGCCGCTGCCGGAGTCGTGCTGGTGGGCGGATTGATGTGGCCGGCGTCCGACGCGGACTCGGCTGCAACCGAGCATCCGTCCGGCGCGTCGACAGGTCGGCCGTCCGCCGCTGCCGGGGGCCTGCCCACCGCATCCCCGAGCGTGACACCTGCCGAGGCCGCGACGCCTGAGGTGGAACGGGAACCTGAAGCGGCACCGGCGCCGGAGCCGGACATCGATGCGGCACCGGACGGCTCAGTCGAACAGCGTGCGGCCGCGCTGCTGGGTGCCGTCGCCGCCTGCGAGGAGGGGGAGGACGCCGTCTGTGGAGATGCCGTCGTCGATGGCTCTGCTCCGGTGGTGCAGGAGCGCCTCGCCGGAACGGACGCGAAGCGCTCGGTGACAGCGGTGGAGGACTACGGAGACGTCAGCGTGCTGCGGCTCGGGCCGTCGGGAGATCGAGGCGAGCAGATGCTCGTTCTCGTTCGGGAGAAAGACCGATGGCTGGTCCGCGACGTGTACGACGTCGCGGGCCAGCCATCGGATAAGGGCTGAGCGGGCTCAGATCCCGAGATTGGCTCCGAACTCCGCCGACTCGAGGCGGGTCTTGATCGCTCCGAGGAAGCGAGCAGCGTCCGCGCCGTCGATCGTGCGGTGGTCGTACGAGATCGCGAGGTAGACGTACGAGCGGACCGCGATGGCATCGACTCCGTCGACCGTCACGACGCCGGGGCGCTTGAAGACGACACCGGTGCCGAGGATCGCCGACTGCGGCAGGAACACGAGAGGCGTGTCGAACAGCGCGCCGCGCGAACCCGTGTTGGTCACTGTGAAGGTGCCGCCCGCGAGCTCGTCTGGCTTCAGCTTGTTGTCGCGCGTGCGAGCCGCCAGGTCGGCGATCTCCTGCGCGAGCTGGGCGATGTTCTTCGTTCCCGCATCGCGGACGACGGGCGTCAGCAGGCCGCGCTCGGTGTCGACGGCGATCGAGATGTTCTCGCTCGCCGGGTAGACGATCGAGTCGCCGTCGACGGTCGAGTTGATGATCGGGAAGGCCTGCAGCGCCTCGGCGGCTGCGAGGGTGAAGAACGGCAGGAAGGACAGCTTCGCGCCGGTCTTCTTGTTGAACTCGTCCTTCTTCGCGTTGCGGAACGCCGCGAGCTTGGTGACGTCCACCTCCACGAAGGTGGTCAGCTGCGCGGTCTGCTGCATCGACGCGACGGCGCGCTCGGCGACGACCTTGCGAAGGCGCGACATCTTCTGCGTGGTGCCTCGCAGGGGCGAGACCTCGAGCGGCGCGGGCGCCGGAGCCGCAGCCTCAGCGGCAGGAGCCTGCGACTTCGACTCGGCCGCCTTGAGGACGTCCTCCTTGCGGATGCGTCCGCCGACACCGGTGCCGGTGACGGTCGACAGGTCGATGCCCTGCTGGTTCGCCAGGCGGCGCACAAGGGGGGTCACGTAGAGCGAGTCGGAGTCACCCGAGGCGGCTGCCTCCGACGACGGAGCGGCCGGTGCGGGAGCCGACGCCGGCGCTTCAGCGGCGGGCGCGGACGCCTGCTCGGCGGGAGCCGGTGCCTCAGCGGCGGGAGCCGGTGCCTCGGCGGCGGGTGCCGGTGCCTCGGCGGCGGGTGCCGGTGCCTCGGCCGCGGGAGCCTCGGCTGCGGGCGCAGAGGCGGCCGGAGCGCCAGAGCCGATGCGGGCGAGCACAGCGCCGACGGAGACGGTCTCGTCCTCGTCCGCGAGGATCTCCTGCAGCGTTCCCGCGACGGGCGACGGGATCTCGGTGTCGACCTTGTCGGTGGAGATCTCGAGCAGAGCCTCGTCGACAGCGACGTCGTCGCCGACCTGCTTCAGCCAGCGGGTGACGGTGCCCTCGGTGACGCTCTCGCCCAACTCGGGAAGCACGACGTCCGTCGCGTCACCCGACGCCGTGGGCGCCGGGGTCTCGGCCTGGGCCTGGTCGGATGCCTGCGAGGCCTCGACCTCGTTCTCGGCAGGAGCAGCCGTGGACTGCGCCTCCTGCGCGGGCGCGTCGTCAGCGGCCGGAGCCTGTGCTGCCGGTGCGTCGCCGCCGGATGCTGCGCCACTGCCGTCGCCGATGCGCGCGAGCAGCGCGCCGACCTCCACGGTCTCGTCCTCGGCGACGAGGATCTCCTCGATGACGCCGCTGACGGGGGACGGGATCTCGGTGTCGACCTTGTCGGTCGAGATCTCCAGCAGGCCTTCGTCGGCCTGCACGGTGTCGCCGACCTGCTTCAGCCAGCGAGTGACCGTGCCCTCGGTGACGCTCTCCCCGAGTGCGGGAAGGACCACGGCTGTGCTCATGTCGAGTCTCCTTCGGAAAATTGTGATGCCCCCAGCTTAGTGACCTGGGAGTCCATGGATATTTGTGCGTTCCTACAGCGCGTGCAGCGGTTTTCCGGCGAGTGCGAGGAAAGCCTCGCCCAGCGCTTCGCTCTGGGTGGGGTGCGCATGGATGAGCGGCGCGATGTCTTCGGGGTGGGCCTCCCACGCCACTGCGAGCTGGCCTTCTGTGATGAGCTCGCCGACGCGGTCGCCCAGCATGTGCACGCCGAGAACGGGTCCGTCCGTGCGTCGCACCACCTTGACGGTGCCGCCGGTGCCGATGATCTCGCTCTTGCCGTTGCCTGCGAGGTTGTACTCGTACGAGACGACGCCGTCGGCGCCGTGAGCCGCGACGGCGGCCTCCTCCGTGATGCCGACCGAAGCCACCTCAGGGCTGCAGTAGGTGACGCGGGGAATCTGCGACTCCGGAGGCGTGGGCACCTCCATGCCGGCGATGCGCTCTGCGACCGCGATGCCCTGCAGGAACCCGCGGTGGGCGAGCTGCAGACCGGGCACGATGTCGCCCACGGCCCATATGCCCGGAACAGACGTGCGCAACTGGTCGTCCACCGTCACGAAACCCCGCTCCAGGCCGACTCCCGCCTCCTCGAACCCGAGTCCGGACGTGGCGGGACCTCGGCCGACAGCGACGAGCAGGTAGTCGGCGCTGAAGGTCTTGCCATCCTCCAGCGTCACGGTCACCTGGCTGTCGTCCTGCGCGGCGTTCTGGAAGCGCGTGCCGAGCGAGTACGAGATCCCGCGGCGGCGGAACGCTCGCTCGAGACCCTTGCTCAGAGCGATGTCCTCGTTGGGAACGAGATGCGGCAGGGCTTCGACGATCGTCACCTCGGCGCCGAACGACTTCCACACGCTCGCGAACTCGACGCCGATGACGCCTCCGCCGAGGATGATGACACTGCTGGGCACCTCGTCGAGAGCGAGCGCGTGCTCGCTCGTGAGGATGCGTCCGCCGATCTCGAGACCAGGCAGGGAGCGGCTGTACGAGCCGGTCGCCAGGATCACGTCGGCGCCGACGTAGCGGTCGTCGCCGACCGCGACAGAGCGGTCGGCTTCCAGCCGGCCCTCGCCGCTCACGGTGGTGATGCCGCGGGCCTTGATCAGGCCCTCGAGTCCCTTGAACTTCTTGGCGACGATGCCCTCGCGGTACGCGCGCACGCCGGCCGCGTCGACGGCCTCGAGCGTCGCCGTCACGCCCACCGACGCGGCGGACCGGACGTGATCCGCGACCTCGGCGGCGTGCAGAAGCGCCTTGGTGGGGATGCAGCCGCGGTGAAGGCAGGTGCCGCCCACCTTGTCCTTCTCTATCAGGGCCACCTTCTTGCCCAGCTCACTGGCGCGCAGGGCAGCGGCGTAGCCTCCGCTGCCCCCGCCGAGGATGACGATGTCGAACTCGTGCGTGGCCATCAGGACTCCTTGACCGATGCGCGTGCGAAGGCGATGAGGGAGCGGACTGCGGCGCCGGTCGGTCCCTTCTCGGTGAAGCCGTACGGTGCGCCCTTGTGCTCGCTGGACCCCGCGATGTCGAGGTGCACCCAGGGGATGCGCGGTGCGTCATCGGCATCCGACGTCCGTCCGACGAACCGGCGCAGGAAGAGTCCCGCGAACAGCGAGCCGCCGGAGCGGTCGCCCATGTTCGCATTGATCATGTCCGCGATCTGCGAGTCGAGGCTCTCCTCCATGAACTCCGGGAGCGGCAGGGCCCAGGCGTCCTCGCCGACCGACTCGGCGGCGGCCAGGTACTCGGCGACCGCGTCGTCGTCGCCCATGACGCCGGTGTGGCGCATTCCGAGGGCGACGATGATCGCGCCCGTGAGTGTCGCGACGTCGATGATCACGTCGGGGTTCTCTCGGCTGGCGGCGACGAGTCCATCCGCCATGACCAGTCGGCCCTCGGCATCGGTGTTCAGAACCTCGACGGTCTGGCCGTCGAGCATCCGCAGCACATCACCGGGGCGGGTCGCGCGGCCCGACGGCATGTTGTCTGCGACGCAGAGGAAGGCGGTGACCCGCACCGGGAGCTCGAGCGCGGCGACGGCGCGGAGGGCGGCCAGCGACGTCGCCGCGCCCGCCATGTCGAACTTCATGCCCACCATGCCCGTCGCGGGCTTGAGCGACAGTCCGCCGGTGTCGAACGTGATCCCCTTGCCGACCAGCGCGATGTGGCGAACGGCGTCCGAGGGGGAGTAGTCGAGGCGAACCAGACGCGGGGGCCGGTCCGAGCCGCGGCCGACGCCCAGGATGCCGCCGTAGCCCTGTTCCTCGAGCTGCTTCTCATCGAGGATCTCCACTGTCACCGGAAGGTCGGCGACGGCCTTCGTCGCTTCTTCGGCGAGCTGTGCCGGGCTCTGCCATTCGGCGGGCACCGACACGAGGTCCTTCACCAGGGCGACGGCCTCGGCGACCGTGCGGGCGTGCTCGAGCGCGCCTTCGCCGATGGCCGACGCGTGCAGGACGATGTTCTCGGCACGGCTCGGCTTCTTCTCGGACCGGTAGTCGTCGAAGCGGTAGCCGCCCAGGAGTGCGCCTTCTGCGGCGGCATCGGCGTACTGGTCGAGGTCGCCCGCGAAGCCGATCGACACCGTGCCGAAGCCGGTCAGCGATCGGACGGCCGTGGCGACGGCGTCGCGCACTGCGGCGGCGTCCGGCTGCGGGCCGGCGCTGACGACGGCGAGCGGCAGCGACGTCACTGTCGGCAGGTGCACGCGCGTGTATGCGGAGGGGGTTCCCTTGTACCCGATTCCTGCCAGGGTGTCGGCGAGGCCCTCGAAACCGCTCAGCGAGTCGGCTGCGGTGGAGGGATCGGGGATGACGAGCACTGCGGCGTCTGCAGTGCCTCCGGGGAACGGATCGGTCGTGTGCGAGATCACGGGAAGCGTCATGCCTCCATCCTATGGACGGCGGCGTGCGCGGCGCCGTGCGGGCGAAGCCGTGTTCGCTGTGAGCATTCACCCCGCCGCCCCGGGCGCGGACGCGCCTCGTAGCATGGACACATGCCGTCACCTGCAGACCTCTTCGAGTCGGTTCCCGGTGCGCCGGACGTGCCGACCGGCCTGCCCCTCGTCATCCTGCTCACCGGCTTCACCGACGCGGGCAGCGCGGTCGCCGGTCTCATCGAGCACCTGAACGCGACCACGGATCCGACTCCGCTCGCCGTCTTCGACAACGACGTGCTGCTCGACTACCGTGCCAGACGACCGATCGTGCTGTTCGACCAGGACCACCTCACCGAGTACCGGCCGTCACGGCTCGAGCTCTCGCTCGCGCACGATGCGCTCGGGCAGCAGTTCCTGCTGCTGTCGGGCTACGAGCCGGACTTCGCGTGGAACGCGTTCGCCGGCGCGGTCGTCGATTTCGTCGAGGCCTTCCAGGTGTCGACCGTGACCTGGGTGCACTCGATCGCGATGCCCGTGCCGCACACCCGCCCGCTGGGTGTGACGGTCAGCGGCAACCGCCGCGACCTCACCGCCGTGCACTCCGTGTGGCGCCCCCGCACGCAGGTGCCGGCGACCGCGGCGCACCTGCTCGAGTTCCGCCTGATCGAGAGCGACGTTCGCGTCGCGGGGTTCGTGCTGCTCGTGCCGCACTACCTCGCTGACACCGAGTACCCCGACACGGTCGTCACCGCGGCCGACAAGCTGATGGCGGGCACCGGGCTCGTGCTGCGGATGGATGCGGTGCACGAGCGCGGCGAGGAGTTCCACGCGCGCGTCACCGAGCAGGTGCAGGGCAGCGAGGAGCTGCTGCAGATGCTGCGCGGGCTCGAGCAGCGCTACGACGCCTACATGGCCGGGCGGGAAGACGCCGGTGAGGAGGCCGGATTCGACGAGCGCGACCTGCCGAGCGCCGACGAGCTCGCCGCCGAGCTGGAGCGCTATCTCGCCACGCGGCGCCCGGGCGACGACGACAAGCAGCGCTGAGCCGACGCGCGGATCCCGCGAAGAGGAGCAACCAGTCGCCGGTGTGTGTGATAATGGATGTCTGACCCGTTGTCAACAGACATTCCTCGCGGATGGACTTGACAAGGGTCTTACTAGTGTCCGAAATGGCTCGGAGCGTGTGCACCGCTCCGTGAAAGGCGAAACGTGACTCCTGCCACGAGCAAGAACTCCCGGACGACCAAGACGAAGACCGCTGTCGAGACCGAGTCCGCCGAGGTCGAGACGGTCGACGCCGCTGAGGCGGCGCCCAAGAAGGCGACGAAGGCGGCCGCGAAGGCTCCGGCGAAGAAGGCCCCTGCCCGTCGCACGGCGAAGAAGAAGGACGACGAGTCCGCTGAGGTCGAAGAC
>Ga0308158_10003699_pt1 | contig 13272 bp, 10 predicted proteins | sample PhyBR2_FD_201038 | JGI IMG/M metagenome (GOLD analysis project Ga0308158, IMG submission 201038) | Phyllosphere microbial communities from UC Gill Tract Community Farm, Albany, California, United States - DLSLB.R2 | ecosystem: Host-associated > Plants > Phyllosphere > Unclassified | place: USA... | reverse complement strand
TCCCTTTGCCGCAGGCAAGGGGAGGGTTGGGGAGGGGTGCCGTTCGCGAGGTGATGCAGCGTTGGTTTCGGGCGGCTGCACTGCTGCTGGTGTTTGACCGGGAAGGCCCCTGCCGAGCATGGCTCGGCACTAAAGGTCAGGTTGGCTGAAGCGGATGTTCATCCGCTGAGCGTCCTGGGCTGTCGATTCACGTAATTGCGCCTACCATGCTGCGGTCCCCTATCGGCCTGCCTTTCATGCAACGACGCGACTTCCTGCGCAACGCCGCTGCCGCCCTGGCGGCCTTCGGTCTCCCTGCTTTCAGCGCCTGCGCGGCCGGGAAGCCGGCACAGCTGGGCCTGCGCCGTCTGGGCCAGCCGCAGCCTTTCGATTTCGCCACGCTCAAGGGCCAGGCCCGTGCGCTGGCACAGGCACCCTACAAGAGCCACAAACGCACCCTGCCGGGCGCGCTGGAGAAGCTGGACTGGGACCAGTACCAGTCCATCAGTTATCGGCAGGACCATGCGCTGTGGGCGGACCAGCCCGGCAAGTTCCAGGCCAAGTTCTTCCACCTCGGCCTGTACTTCCATTCGCCAGTGCGCATGTTCGACGTGGTCGATGGCAAGGCGCAGGAACTGGCCTATGACGGTGCGGCTTTCAACTACGGCAAGAGCGGCATCCACGATGGCGAGTTGCCGGCTGGCCTGGGCTTTGCCGGCTTCCGCCTCAATACCCGCAGCGATACCGACCGCGACTTCGCCGCCTTCCTTGGCGCCAGCTATTTCCGCGCGGTGGGCAAGGAGGGCCAGTACGGGCAGTCGGCGCGTGGCCTGGCGATCGATACCGGCATGGGCCGCCCGGAGGAGTTCCCGGACTTCATCGCCTACTACCTGGAACAGCCTGCCGCGGATTCGGACACCATCGTCGTTTATGGCCTGCTGGATTCACCCAGTGTGGCCGGCGCCTATCGCTTCGCCATCACCAATGGTGACGTGCTGCTGATGGATATAGACAGTGCCTTGTACCCGCGCAAGGAAATCGAGCGGCTCGGCATCGCGCCGTGCACCAGCATGTACCAGGTCGGCGAGAACGACCGCCGCATGGATTGGGACTGGCGCCCGGAGATCCACGACACCGACGGCTTGTCGATGTGGAACGGCGCCGGTGAGTGGATCTGGCGGCCGCTGTGCAACCCGGCCAACCTGCGCTTCAACATGTTCGTGGACAACAACCCACGCGGCTTCGGCCTGCTGCAGCGTGACCGCAACTTCGACCATTACCAGGACGACGGCGTGTTCTACGAGAAGCGCCCCTGCCTGTGGATCGAACCGAAGGGGCAATGGGGCGAAGGCTCGGTGCAGCTGGTGGAGATCCCCACCGTTGATGAAACCTTCGACAACATCGTTGCCTTCTGGAATCCCAAGGCCAAGCCGCAGCCGGGCCAGGAGTTGCTGGTGGGCTATCGCCTGTACTGGGGCGCCGAGCCGCCGGCGCGCCCGCCGCTTGCCCACTGCGTGGCCAGCCGCACCGGCCTGGGCGGCATCATCGGCAAGAAACGTGAGTATTTCTCGTGGCGCTTCGCGGTGGATTTCGAAGGCGGCGAACTCGCCAGCCTGATCGACAAGGCCGAAGTGGAAGCCGTGGTGGAAACCAGCCGTGGCCGCGTGGAAGTGGTATCGGCGCGGCCGCTGCGCGAGATCAAGGGCTACCGCGCGATGTTCGACCTGGTGCCGCCAGACGGCAGCACCGATCAGATTGACGTGCGGCTATACCTGCGCAGCGGTGGCAAGACGTTGACCGAAACCTGGCTGTACCAGTACACGCCGCCGGCAGCCGGTGCGCCGGAGCGGACGTTGTATTGATTGCAAGCGAGGCTGCGTTGACACCGGGGCGGTTTTGATCCCGCCCCGGGTCGAAATCAAGGTTTGTCGGTGGCTGCGGGAATGCTCATCGCGGGCTTGCCCACTTCCACCGTGCCACGGCGGATCTTCATCCAGGTTGCGTCCTGCCACTTCTGGTAGAGATCGGGATCCCAGTATTTCTTGTCATACATCCGGTCAGCCTTGATGGTGCGCTCCATCCCGCCGTCGTTGTAGACGATATCGACATTGTTCGACATAGAGCCGGTACGGCTGCCTGTCATTGCGCGCAGGCCGCGTGTCAGGACCGCCGCGATGCGCGGTTTGGCCACTGCATCACCATACTCGGCGGCGAGCTGTCGGGCTTGGGCACGTGCTGCATCCTGTTGTTCCAGCGGAAGCGCTGCCCAATACTGGTCCCTCAGCTCGACGAACAAGGGGTATCCGCGTTCGGCAGCGACATCCATCCATGCAAACGCCATGACCCGATCTGCAGGACGTTCCACGCCGAACCAGTACATTTCGGCCAGGTAGCCCTGCGCCGGCTTATCCGCATAGCGCGCGGAAAGCCGGAAGTTTTCCATCGCGCTATCCACTTCACCGCGATGCAGTGCGTTTACCCCCCACTGCCGGTACATCATGTCCGGATGACCATCCAGGAATCCGGCGTTGAGCAAGGGCCCGTCTTCCTGTGGCGGTGTTTCGGCGGCGACAGCGGGCAGACACAGTGGCAACAGCAGGATGATCAATAAATAGCGGAACATGGTGGGCATCATTCTTCCTTGGAGATGGTCGCAGCCTAGGGGGCACAGGGGCTAATGTAAATTGGCCTACAACGGCAGCGGCGCCTGCATCGGATCAATCCGCCCCTCACCGCGGGTGATTTTCTTGAACTCGGCGCGGCTCACCGACACATAGCGGTCGTTGCCGCCGATCTCCACCTGCGGGCCGTCGTGCACGGCGAAGCCGTTTTCGTCCACGCGCACGGTCATCGTCGCCTTCTTGCCGCTGTGGCAGATGGTCTTGATCTCCTGCATCTCGTCGGCCCAGGCCAGCAGGTATTGGCTGCCCTCGAACAGCTCGCCACGGAAGTCGGTGCGCAGGCCGTAGCACAGCACCGGGATGCGCAGCTGGTCCACCACCTCGGACAGCTGCCACACTTGCGACTTGCTCAGGAACTGCGCCTCGTCCACCAGCACGCAACCGAGCTTGCCGTGGGCGGCAATGTCCTGCTTTATGAGCGCCTCCAGGTCAGTATCACGCTCGAAAGTGGTGGCTTCGGCCTGCAGGCCGATCCGCGAGGCGACCACGCCGGTGCCGACGCGGTGGTCCAGGTGCGGGGTCAGCAGGGCCACCCGCATACCGCGCTCGCGGTAGTTGTGCGCGGACTGCAGCAGGGTGGTGGTCTTGCCGGCGTTCATCGCCGAATAGTAGAAATAGAGCTTGGCCATTGAATCAGGAACCAGGGGATAGGGACCAGGAACCAGTGAAAGCAACATCGGATCCCGAGGGGTGACAGAATACCCCGGTGTCGGCATCGCGCCCCCCGTCCGGTCTCGTTTCTCACTTCCATTCACTCGTTTCTAGATGCTGGATTCCCTCAATCCCCCCCAACGCGCGGCGGCTGTGCACGCCGAAGGTCCTCTGCTGGTGCTGGCTGGTGCCGGCAGCGGAAAGACGCGCGTGATCGTCGAAAAAATTGCCCATCTGATCGGCATTGGCCGCTACAGCGCCCGCCGCATCGCCGCGATCACCTTCACCAACAAGTCGGCCAAGGAAATGCGTGAGCGTGTGGCCAAGCGGCTGCGCGCCGAGGACGCGGCCGAGGTCACCATCTGCACCTTCCATGCCCTGGGCCTGAAGTTCCTGCAGATCGAACATGAACAGGTGGGGCTGAAGCGCAATTTCTCCATCTTCGATGCCGACGACGCCGGCGCCCAGATCAAGGATCTACTGGGCGGCAGCAGTGCCAAGCCCGATGACATCGAGGACATGAAGAACCTGATCTCGCGGGCCAAGAACGCCGGGCTGTCGCCCGAGCAGGCAATGGCGGCGGCGCGCAGCAATCGCGAGAAGGACGCGGCGATGGTCTACGAGCTGTACCAGACCCGTCTGACCTCGTTCAATGCGGTGGATTTCGATGACCTGATCCGCCTGCCGGTACAGGTGCTGGAAGAGCACCCGGATATCGCCTTGGCCTGGCGCGAGCGCATCGGCTACCTGCTGGTCGACGAATGCCAGGACACCAACGACGCCCAGTACCGCCTGCTCAAGCAGCTGGCCGGGCCCGCTGGCAACTTCACCTGCGTGGGTGATGACGACCAGTCGATCTATGCCTGGCGTGGTGCCAATCCCGAGAATCTGCAGCAGATGGGCGTGGATTACCCCAAGCTGCAGATCATCAAGCTGGAGCAGAATTACCGCTGCTCCAACCGCGTGCTGCGCGCGGCCAATGCGTTGATCGCGCACAACCCGCACGAGCATCTGAAAACGCTGTGGTCCGACCAGGCCGACGGCGAGCGCATCCGCGTGTGGGAGTGCCGCAACAGCGAACACGAAGCGGAAAAGGTAGCAGCGGAAATCCATTTCCTGGCGACCAGCCGCAAGATTCCGTGGAGTGATTTCTGCATCCTGTTCCGCGGCAACTTCCAGTCGCGTCCGCTGGAAAAAGCGATGCAGCTGGTCGGTGTGCCCTATCACCTCAATGGCGGCACGGTGTTCCTGGAACGCCAGGAAGTGAAAGACACGCTGGCCTGGTTGCGCTTGATCGTGAATCCGGACGACGACACGGCTTTCATGCGCGCGGTGCAGTCGCCCAAGCGTGATGTCGGCGCCAGCACGCTGGCCAAGTTGGCGGAGCTGGCTTCCGAGAAAGACATCCCGATGGCGCAGGCGGCCGAGAGCATGGGCGCGTTGGCCCAGCTCACCCCGCGTGCGGCCAACAGCCTGAGCAAGTTCACCGACATCCTGCGCGCGCTGCGGCTGGACATGCGGCAGATGAGTTCGGGCGACCTGGTGCGGCGCGTGGCCAAGGATTCGGGTTTACTGGCCGAGTTGCGTCACGCAGCCAAGGACACCGCCGGCTATGAGCGTCGCGCCAACAACCTGGAAGAACTGGCCTCGTGGTTCGAGAGCGGTCCACGCGGCGCCAGCGCCGCCGACATGGCCGCGCAGCTGGCGCTGATATCGCGCAACGACAAGGACGACGGCGGCAACCAGGTGCGGATGATGACGCTGCACGCGTCCAAGGGCCTGGAGTTTCCGTATGTGTTCATCGTTGGCTGCGAGGACGGCGTGCTGCCGCACCAGGTCAGCCTGGATGAAGGCAACCTGCAGGAAGAGCGGCGTTTGCTGTACGTGGGCATCACCCGCGCCAAGATCCAGTTGTGGATGAGCTTCAGTCGCTTGACCCGCAAGTTTGGCGAGCATATCCGGCTCAAGCCGAGCCGGTTCTTTGATGAGATTCCGGCCGGCGAGATCCAGCGCGATGGTGCCGACCCGGTAGCCGATGCCGCGCACAAGCAGGAGCGTGCCAAGGCAGGATTGGCGGCGATCCAGGCGCTGTTTGATTGATGCTTGTCTCCTCCCTTTTGGCGCAGCCAAGGGGGAGGCCGGGAGGTGGTAGCTTTGGCCCCGGTCTTGCGCTTTGATTGGGCTCAGCGCAAACAGCCCCTAAGCCCTTTCCGAGCAAAAGGGGCGCTGGTAGTGCCGAGCCATGCTCGGCAGAGGCTCTACCAGCAAAAACCAGAAGCACCCCTCCCCAACCCTCCCCTCTGCTACGCAGAAGGGAGGGGGCACGGCTTGGCTCCTCCCCTTTGGCGCAGCCAAGGGAGAGGTCGGGAGGGGGTAGCTTTTGGCCTCGGTCTTGCGCTTTGATTGGGCTCAGCGCGAACAGCCCGTCAGCCCTTCCTGAGCAAAAAGGGGCGTTGGTAGTGCCGAGCCATGCTCGGCAGGGGCTCTACCGGCAAAAACCAAAAGCACCCCTCCCCAACCCTCCCCTCTGCTACGCAGAAGGGAGGGGGCCAACGCCGAGCACCTTATGTCTTTGATCCAAACCGAACGCCTGCAACTGCGCCTGCTGCGTGACGACGACGGCGATGCCGCCGGCATGTTGCAACTGCTCAACGAGCCCGGTTTCCACGAGTTCATCGGCGACCGCGGCGTGCGCACACTGGAGCAGGCGCGCGACTACGTGCGCAATCACACCTTTGGCAGTTATGCCGCGAACGGCTTCGGCATGTATGCGATCGAACGCCGCAGCGATGGTGCCTGGTTGGGCAATGCCGGATTGGTGCGGCGCGATGGCCTGCCCTGCGCGGACGTCGGCTACGCCTTGCTGGGCGCGTATACCGGCCAGGGCTATGCGCTGGAAGCGGTGCAAGGCGTGCTGGCTTATGCGCGCGGCGCGCTAGGCCTGGGCGAACTGCGTGCGGTGGTCTCGCCGGGCAACGCCCGTTCGGTGGCGCTGCTGGAAAAGGCCGGCTTCCGCGATGACGGCACCGTGGTGCTGCCCGGCAAGGATGAACAACTGCTGCTGTTCGTCAATACGCCCGCCTGAGCCCGTAGCCCGGGTAAGCGCAGCGCACCCGGGGAGCTGGGATATCAGCGATCTACGGTTTTCCGGCAACGGCCCCGGGTGCGCTGCGCTTACCCGGGCTACGGCCAGCGTCGGCTCAGCCGCCCAGTTGCTGCTGCAATGCGGCCAGTTGCTCCTGTAACGCGGCGACGGTGGCTTCCAGCTGTTCCACACGACCTTCCAGTGCGCTGTTGCCGGCAGCGGCAGCAGCGCCAGCCGGTGCCCGGTACTGCGCGGCCAAGGCCTCCACATCCACCGCACCACACAGCAGGTGCATGTAGCGGTCTTCGCGCTGCCCGGCGGCACGCGGCAGCTGCACGACCAGGCCGCGTTGCTGCATGCGCTCCAGTTGGTGACGCAGGTCGGCGGGGTCGGCGAACTTGGCCATGCGCTCGCTGCGGATGGCCAGCTCACCGGCAGTCTGCGGGCCGCGCAGCAGCAACAGGCCGAGCAGGGCCACCTGCTGGCGCGGCAGGTCCAGCTTGAGGCCGGTTAGGTGCTCGTAGCGCTCGGCGCGCGAGGAGAAATGCTGGCGGGCCAGGCCCATGGCTTCCAGTTGGCGCAGCGCGTACTGCACCTTGCCGGCTTCCAGGTTCATCACCGGCTCGCGTGCGGTCTTCTGGTTGGCGGCCACCTGGGCGGCGTTGACCGTGAGCGGGTAGGTGTCCGGGGTGGTGGCCTCCTTCTCGATCAGGCAGCCCAGCACGCGTGCCTGATCGGCATCGAGAACGGGCAAATCGGGGGTCTGGCTGGCGTCGGTCACGGTCCGGGCTCCGGTCTTGCTAGGGGGGCGCAAGCATAGCTGAGAGCTGAAACCGGAGCTAAAACCGGGGTCAGAGTGGGGTTTCGGAACGAAACCCCACTCTGACCCCGGTTTTAGCCCCGGTTTTGACCCGGCAAGGCGGGCAAAGCGGGGAGCCGGTAAACTTGGCCGGTTTTCGAAGATCCCGGTAGTTTCCATGTCCCGATTCCCCGCCCTTCCCCTGCTGGCCGGCGCCCTGCTGTCGCTGGCCGCCTGCAGCACCACCGCGCCGCAGCATCACGTTTCGCCGGCCCCCGCCGATGCGGTCGTGGCCCCGGCCAATGCGCCCAACGACAACCTCAATGCCGTGCTGTGGGTGCAGCGTTCGCAGGAATACCGGGCCAGCGCGCTGCAGACCTGGAAGCTGGCCGGCGCGCAGCTGGATGCTGCCCTGGCCGATGGCCGCTGGACCGCGCTGCTGCCGGAAGAGGGCGGCAACCATCAGTCGGCGACCTTGAAGCCGGCTGTGGTGGTGGACGTGGACGAAACCGTGCTCGACAACTCGCCCTACCAGGCGCGCCTGGTGAGTGAGGGCACCAGCTACAACGACGCCACCTGGGAAGCCTGGGTGGACGAGCAGAAGGCGCAGCCGGTGCCGGGCGCGGTGCAGTTCGCACAGGCCGCTGCGGCCAAGGGCGTGACCATGATCTACATCAGCAACCGCACCGCGGCGATGAAGGACGCCACCATCGCCAACCTGCGCAAGGTCGGCTTCCCGGTCGCCGATGACAGCGTCTATCTGGGCCTGGGCACGCCGGTGCCGGGCTGCAAGGAGCACGGCAGCGAGAAGGGCTGCCGCCGTCAGCTGGTGGCGCAGCAGTACCGCGTGCTGATGCAGGTGGGCGACCAGTTCACCGACTTCCTGCAGGTCGAGGACAACAGCCTGGCCGCGCGCGACCTGCTGCTGGACAAGTACCAGGGCTGGATCGGCTCGCGCTGGTGGATCCTGCCCAACCCCACCTACGGTGGCTGGGAAGGGGCCGCGATCAACAATGCCTGGTCGCTGCCGGCCGATCTGCGCAATGGCGCCAAGCGCGAAGCCCTGGAGCTGGCCCGATGAACCGTGCACCGTTGCCGCTGCGCAATGACGAGCGCCTGATCTTTGCCCTGGACGTGCCCGGCAAGGCCGAGGCCCTGGAATGGGTGGACAAGCTCGACGACGCCGTGTCGTTCTACAAGATCGGCATGGAACTGCTGGCCTCGGGTGAATACTTCGACGTGCTGGACGCGCTGGCCAAGCGCGACAAGCGCGTGTTCGTCGACCTGAAGTTCTTCGACATTCCGGCCACCATTGCCGGCGTCATCCGGCGCCTGTCGCAGTGGCCGGTGAGCTATTGCACCATCCATGGCTGGCACCCCGGCATGATGGAAGCGGCTGCGGCCGCCAACAGCTCGGAGATGCGCCTGCTGGCGGTCACCGTGCTGACCTCGATGGGGCGGCCGGACCTGGTGCAGATGGGCATCGACCGTGAACCCGTCGACGTGGTGGTGGAGCGCGCGCTGGCCGCGCAGCGCGCCGGCATCGACGGCGTGATCGCCTCGGGCCAGGAAGCCGCGCCCATCCGCGCGGCAACCGGTCAGGGTTTCTCCATCGTCTGTCCCGGCATCCGCCCCGGTGGCCCGGTGGGTGACGACCAGCAGCGCACGGTCGGCGTGGCCCAGGCCTTTGCCGACGGTGCCGATGCCATCGTGGTCGGCCGGCCGATCCGCCTGGCCGCCGATCCGCGTGCCACGGCGCTGGCTATTCAGCGTGAAATCGCCGAATCAATCAAATAAAATCAATCACTTATATGGTTGTTTATAAAGTGTTGCTTTAACTGAATCGGACGCGTAGGCTACGTTCCGTCCGGCTCTGCCGGCGATGCGTCAAACATGTCTACCGGCTTCGCGCCGGCTTGAGGGGTCTGTCACCGGCAACGGGGCGGCCTCTTTTTTTATGCCCGGATCTGGGCATCGGGGCTGGGGATTCGCAGTGGGCAACAGTGCTCGTCGCTTTGGGGGAGTGGAAATCCTGCCGTCCGCCTTTATCCAATCTCCAATCCCGACTCCCAAATCGCCGCTCCACCGTGACGGCCGTGCTTGCTGCTGTCACCGGGCAGGCATCAAGATGCTCGGCCTACGGGGAGGATAGCCGCCGCCATGCAACGCCGTTCACTACGCAGCTGCCACCGCATCGTTCTGGCTTCGGTCTGCCTTGTAGCCCTTTTGGCCGCCTGCAAGCGCAACACCGAGCCCTTGCCGGGCGCCGCCACCGAGCCGGCTGCGGCGGTGCGGCAATTGGCCCAGCACCTGCGCAACAACGACCTGGTCGGTTACGCCCGCGCTGCCGTGCCCCCTGCCCAATATGCCGAGCTCGAAGCCGCCTGGGCCCAGGGCCATAGCCGTTGGCCGCTGACCGAGCTGCCGCTGGACGAAAAGCTGCCCGCGCTGCTCGCCACGCTGTCGGAGAAGGACGCCGAACGCAGCCTGCAGCGCGCCTTCAAGGCACAGCTGGAAGGGCAGACCGCCGCCGTGCGGCAGGCCGCGCATTCGCTGGGTCTGTTCGGCGTGCAGTACATCAGCCACCAAGGTGACTACAACGCGGCCGAACGTGCGCATTACGTGCAGCTTGTCACCGCGCTCAGCGACTGGGCACAGGCTGCGCCATTGTCCGATCCGAAGCTGGCCCAGACCTCGATCGCCACCCTCACTGCCGCTGCGCGCGCGACCGGTCTGGCTGGCGATCAGGCCTTCCAGCAGGCCGGGATGACTGGCAGCCTGCAGAAACTGGGGCCGTTCGCCGCGGCCAGCAAGCAGGTGCTGGCCGCCTACGGGCTGAAGCTGGATGAAAGCGTGGAACAGATGCGTACCGGCCTGGTGTCGCAGGACGGCGACCGCGCCACCGTGCGTGTGCAGTACCCGCTGGCGGGCAAGGAACTGGACCTTGAGGTGGCCCTGGTAAGGCGCGACAAGCGCTGGTACCTGGCGCGCACCCTGGGTGACGTGGACGCCGTGCTGGCGGCCGCACGCACCGCTGAGCAGGCCAAGGCCGATGCCTTGCAGGCGGCCGACGTCCCAGATCCGGAAACACCGGACAACGCCGCAGCGGCGGCTAAGCCATAATGGCGCCGATGTCGAAACAGAAATCCCAGCCCGACCAGGGTGAACTGCTGCCGCCGGACGACGCCAACGCGCCGCCCGCCACTCCTGCTGCCATTGTGCCGGGTGCCTCTGTGCGACCAGCACCGGCGGCCCGTGCCGCGCGTCGCCCGTGGTGGGCGCGCCTGCTGGGCAAGCTGATCGAGCCCTGGCTGGGCCTGAAGATCGAGCCGGAGCAGGCTGGCCAGCACAACGATGGCCGCCCGGTGGTGTACGTGCTGGAGGACTACGGTCTGTCCAACGCACTGATCCTGGACAAGGCCTGCCGTGATGCCGGCCTGCCGTCGCCGCTGGTGCCGCTGGCCGGTGACCCGACCGGGCGCAAGCGCGCCTATGTGGCGCTGTCGCGGCGTTCCAGCAACAGCGCGCTGATCCCCGAGCAGCGCGGTGCCAAGACCCATTCCGATTCGCTGGCCAAGCTGCTGCAGGCGCACCGCGCCAACCCGGGCCTGGACGTGCACCTGGTGCCGGTGTCGATCTTCGTCGGCCGCGCCCCGGACAAGCAGAGCGGCTGGTTTGCGGTGCTGTTCTCGGAAAACTGGGCGCTGGTGGGCCGCTTCCGCCGCCTGCTGGCGATCCTGCTCAATGGCCGCGACACCATCGTCCGTTTCGCCCCGCCGGTCTCGCTGCGTGGCACCGTCGACGAGGGCCTGGAGCCGGAGCGCACCGTGCGCAAGCTGCAGCGCGTGCTGCGCACCCATTTCCGCCGCATCCGCGAATCGATCATCGGCCCGGACCTGTCGACTCGTCGCCTGCTGGTGGACAAGGTGCTGGAATCGGATTCGGTACGCGAAGCCATCGCCGTGCAGGCCAAGCGCGACAACTCCAAGACTACCGAGGCCTGGAAGAAGGCGCAGGGCTATGCCTGGGAGATCGCCGCCGACTACTCCACCCCGGTGGTGCGTTCGGCCAGCTTCATGCTCAGCCACGTCTGGAACCGCATCTATGCCGGCGTGCTGGTGCATCACCTGGACAAGTTCAAGGAAGCGGCACCGGGCCACGAAATCATCTACGTGCCCAGCCACCGCAGCCACATGGACTACCTGCTGCTGAGCTACCTGCTGTACGACCGTGGCATCGTGCCGCCGCACATCGTGGCCGGCATCAACCTCAATCTGCCGGTGGTCGGCACCTTGCTGCGCAAGGGCGGTGCGTTCTTCATCCGCCGCTCGATCAAGGGCAATGCGCTGTACTCGGCGGTGCTCAGCGAGTACGTCGCGCAGCTGGTGGCCGGTGGCTATTCGATCGAGTATTTCGTCGAGGGCGGACGCTCGCGTACCGGTCGCCTGCTGCAGCCCAAGGGCGGCATGATCTCGATGACGCTGCGCGCCTTCCTGCGCCAGCCGCGCAAGCCGGTGTTGTTCCAGCCCATTTACGTCGGCTATGAAAAGCTGATGGAGGGCAACAGCTACCTGGACGAGCTCACTGGCCGGCCCAAGGAAAAGGAATCGATCTGGGCGCTGCTGTGGGGCATTCCCAAGGTGCTCAAGCAGAACTACGGCCAGGTGGTGGTGAACTTCGGCGAGCCGATCGCGCTCAACGATGTGCTGGCGAAAATGGCGCCCGAATGGGATGGGCAGCCGGTGCCCGAGGACGAGAAGCCGAGCTGGTTGTCCGGCACGGTCGACACGCTTGCCGAGCAGATCCAGGAACGCATCAACGCCGCCGCCGACGTCAACCCGATCAACCTGCTGGCGCTGGCATTGCTGTCCACGCCCAAGCACGCGATGGGCGAGGCCGACCTGATCGCGCAGATCGAACTGTGCAAGAAGCTGCTGGTGGAAATGCCGTATTCCGACCGGGTCACGGTCACCCCGCATTCGCCCGAGCGCATCATTGCCCACGCCGAGGAAATCAACGTCCTCACCCGCATCAAGCACCCGCTGGGCGATGTGCTCAGCGTCAGTGGCGACACCGCGGTGTTGTTGAGTTATTTCCGCAACAACGTGCTGCACCTGTTCACCGCATCGTCGTGGGTGGCCTGCTGCTTCCAGAACAATCGCCGCATGAGCCGTGGTGGCCTGCTGCGGCTGGGTCGCGGCCTGTATCCGTTCCTGCAGGCGGAGTTGTTCCTGCCCTGGACCGAGGACGAATTCGCCGCGCGCATCGACCAGACCATCGACGTCTTCGTGCGCGAAGGCCTGCTGCAACACGTGGGCGAAGACGATGGCGGAATGCTTGCGCGCAGCACCGGCCAGACCGATGAGGTGTTCCGTCTGCGTGCGATTGGCCATTCGCTGCAACAGGCGTTCGAGCGCTATTACATCGCCATCTCGGTGTTGGTGAAGAACGGCCCGGGCACGCTCGGCGCTGGTGAACTGGAAAGCCTGTGCCAACAGGCCGCACAGCGCCTGAGCCTGCTGTACGCACCGGCCGCGCCGGAGTTCTTCGACAAGACCCTGTTCCGCGGCTTCATCCAGAAGATGCGTGAACTGCGCCTGGTCTGGCCGGACCAGAACAGCAAGCTGCTGTTCGACGAACGCCTGGATGCCTGGGCCAAGGACGCCAAGTTCATCCTCGGCCGCGAACTGCGCCACACCATCGAGCGTGTGAGCCCGGAAGCGGTGAAGCCGGAAGTGCCGCCAGCAGCTTGAGCGGCAACCCCGTAGAGCGGAGCCATGCTCCGCTGGGGCATGGCCGGAGTCCGCTGTCTTGCAGGAGCGGCGTAAGCCGCGATGCCACAACTCAATCAGGTTGCAGGCATGCCGGTGATTGCAACGCTGCCGGTTTCGCGGCTTAGCCGGTCCTGCAGCCCTGAAATTGTTTGCAAGGCCGCTTGCCGAGCATGGCTCGGCACTACCGCTGCTGCTCCCTCCCTTTGCCGCAGGCAAGGGGAGAGTTGGGGAGGGGTAGGTTCTGGTCTGTGGTTTGCGGCCCGGTGTACGGATGCTTTGCGGGTAACGCCCCTGCCGAGCATG
>Ga0308158_10003698_pt1 | contig 13278 bp, 17 predicted proteins | sample PhyBR2_FD_201038 | JGI IMG/M metagenome (GOLD analysis project Ga0308158, IMG submission 201038) | Phyllosphere microbial communities from UC Gill Tract Community Farm, Albany, California, United States - DLSLB.R2 | ecosystem: Host-associated > Plants > Phyllosphere > Unclassified | place: USA... | reverse complement strand
ACTGCTGGTCTGCAAAGAGTCCAGTCCGGTCCGTGACACGAGCCGTAAAGGTAAACGTGGTGTCCTGTCCAACCTGACCAATGGTACCAAGAAGGTGACCAGAGATTGCATTCAGTGATACACCGTCGGGAAGAAGACCCTCATGTACCGAATAGCTCTGGATATCGCCATTGGGATCGCTGGCAATCAACGCCAGATCAATAGCGTCGCCTTCATTGTAGGCGCCAATCAATCCACTGCTGGTAACCCAAACAGGAGGGTTGGCAACTGCTGGGGCTCGGTAGATTCTCTTGAAGTGGATTCTACCGTGGGGCCTGTAATGGCCAATCAATTTGATACTCATCAATACCTCCACCTAGTGCCCTATTTACCACTTCCGCCCGTAGGTAAATATAGAAACTAGGGAGTATCGTAGTGGCAAACCTTTGGAAGTCTCCAGCAAGTGGAAAGCTCTTGAATGGTGGACAACCATGGCGCCGTGGCGATGTGGTAGATCTTCTCCTTGAGTTCAACAACAGTCCACAGAGGATTGACCTGATCGGCGGCGATCTGCCCCCAGGTCTAAACTTCAATGGCGCTACTCGACGCATCTATGGAACCATCTTGGCTCTCCCCAAAGACCAGGACAGCTATCCCGTGGTCTTTCGTGCTGTCAGTGCTTCCGATCCAACCAAGACCTTTGATCGATCCTACAAGTGGATCGTGGACCCCAGGGATGAGGAACAGAGCTGGGCAATGCCCGCTGGTCTTCAGGACCTTGGTGCGGTAAACCGTGGCTCAAGTGTCAACATCCAGCTGGACATTATCAACCCCGATATGGACAACCTGACCTACAAGGCAATGGGTGTTCGTACTGGTATCCCAGGCACCCACGAGGGTCTTCCAAATGGTCTGGCAGTTGAGCAAGCGCAGCCCAATATTGTTCGCATCATTGGATCGCCAACAGTTACTGGCAACCAACCTGGTGCCTACTATTTTAAGGTGTACGCCCGCGATCCCGATGACGTGGCTCGCAATCCTCATGGCGAGGGTGCGCCCCGTACCTCAGAGAAAACCTACAGGATCACACTCAATTCAGAGATCGTCCTGGATGCCCGACTCAGCGATACGGTTAGGTGGGAGACTCCTGCGGGAAGCCTAGGATCCACTTATGAGACCTATCCCAGTCACTTTGCAGTCAAGGCGGTACCACAGTATCAGGTAAACGGAAGCAACAACCTGGAAGTGCAGATCATCCGTTACACCTTGACCGGTAGGAGCAATCCACTTCCCGATGGTCTCCTCCTTGATCCCAACACTGGACTGATACTTGGACGTTGCCCCTACGTGGTAACCAATACTTCCTTTGAGTTCAAGGTTGAGGCCCGAGTGGTCTTTCAAAACCAGATCACTGGTGAGGTTCGTCAGAGTAGCGTGGCAAGCGAGCGCAGCTTTAGCGTGACCATTCGCAGCATCTTTGCCTCCGATAGTGTGACAACCTTGCAGGTAAATGTTCCCGGCGATGCACGGAGAAAGATCGTCCGGTGGATTTGGGGCAACACCGCAGAGCTCCGCGAACCATCGGCCAAGGCACCACATGAACTAACTTTGTTGGGACGTGACAACAACTTCCGACCCAGCGACCAATTGTTTGGTAAGAAAAAGGAATACAACATACTGGTAGCAGCCGGCTTGAATTATGTTCAAGATGGTAGCTTTTTGGACAAACTCAAGGACTATCACCATCCAACCACTTGGAGGATTGGAAAGCTGGCCAGCAGTCGCGCCAGGAGTCCAGAAGGTGTCCACCTCTATGATGTACTCTACCTGACGGTTATTGATCCAATGTCAGGTGCTGGTGGATTTGATGCTGGAAACAAAGAGGTAACTCTATCTCGTTACCAGCCAGGGCAAAAGCAGACGGCAATTCCTGTGATGAACCTATCCAAGGAAGACAGCCATTACTTTCCCAATAGTATCCGCAACATGCGGCTGGACATGCAGAGCAATCGCAACCGACAGGACTGGGCAGAACAGGCCCAGACTGCTGGAACGCGCGGCTATGGACTGGTTGGTCGAGAGGGTTTGCCACTCTGGATGATGAGTGAACAGGAAGCTGGAAAGCCAGCAACCATTCCTGGATACCAAACTGTCATTGAGCTGGCTTATGTTAAGGCAGGATCGGGTCCCGCACTGGTAAGAGCCTTGGAGCAAGCAGGATTCAACGAGGACTTACAGGGTACGACTATCTCAGTGGATAGGTACCTTCTCCTAAGTGATGGCTTTACCTCGACTACTTTTGACTTCGATCCAGATACTGGTGCGCTGACAACCTTTGATGGTCCCGACAATGCGGAGAACCGTACCACTCAGCTGACTTCCTTTGATAAGGTACTCCAGTCTGAGAGTAAATACTACAAGTTTCCGCCAGGTGACAAATAGGAGAACCGATGAGTGACATTCTCACAAAGGTCAACCAGATTGGTCTCAACACTGATTTCCCGATTTCGGGTCAAAACAACTCTTCAGCTGGCTTCCGTCAGAACTCAAGGGCAGTCTTGGCCGGCTTTCAGCAGGCAAGTGATGAGCTAACAAAGTTTCAGAATACTCGCTTCAGCTTTGTTGGTGACGCGGCAGGTAAGAGTGATCGCATTGGTAACGCGATGGTGTTCAACACCTCTGATCCCAATCTTGAAGTAAACTTTACCCTAGCTAATGTATTGCCCGCCGGTGCGGTACTTTCCACCAAGGGCCAGGACTTTGACCTACAGATCGATGCCAAGGGTCGAATCGTTCAGGTAACACCAACGACTCACACGATCTCTTGGGCGGTTGGCGGTGAGAACCAAGAGATTGGAACGGATGCTTCCTCGCTGGGTATTGGTACGGGAACGGTACACTTTCCCACATACCGCTTCAATGGTCTTGGACGCCTGATTGCAACTGGTACACGGTCAGTTAGCTATGGTCTAAACAGCCACAAGCTGGCAAGCGGTGCCCTGCTGATCGGTGACAGCACGAATAGTTCCAAGGAACTTGCTCCTCCTCCCTCCGGTGCTGCCTATGCTCTGGTGGCCAATGGTCCCACGGTTTCCTGGCAGCCTGTTGGTGCAGGAACAATCCAGGGTGTCATTGGTGGACTGGGTATCAAGGTAACTCCTGATCCTTCAGCGCCAGTGGTTCAGCTGGACATTGGAAACACTGAGGCAAAAGACAACATTCGTGACCAGGACTTGATTGTCTGGCACGACCTCCGGGACAACTTGCCAAAGAATACCACTGTGGCAAACCTCCGGTCACAACTGGCAAAGATTGAGAGCGATACTGCACCAATCCTAGGCGGTGACCTGGACACAAAGAACTATTCAATCCGGAGTTCAACTGGTAGCTTGGTCCTTAAGAGTGGATCCAGCAACCCAGCGAGCACCATTACGGTAGCGCAGACTGGTATCAGCATTCAGGGCACTGGCAGCACGCCAATTGTTCTACAAGGCGGTCCTGTGTCAGTTACCGGCACGTCGCTTCTGCTTCAGAGCAGTGGTGACATTGGCCTAACGGGCAAGGCACTTACCGTCCTGTCCACGTCCACAAATCTGCAAAGCAGTGGCGCAGTAACGTTGGGCGGCGTTGGTGTAAACATCAACAGCACTGGTGCCCTGGCTCTAAATGGTAAGAGCGTTGGTATCACCAGCGAGGGAGCCCTGACACTAAAGGGAACCGCACTTGACTATCAGGGTGGATCAATTGGTCTAAGGGGCTCGGACATCACAGTCCAGGGCACTGGTCCAATGAACATCCAATCCGATGATACGGTTCAGATTGGTGGCTCAACACTTCGACTGAACAATACTCTGTGGCCAACCACACGCGGGCAGCCCGGTCAGTTTATGATCATGGGCGTTCAGGGCTTGACTTGGTACACCGAGGAAGAAGTTGAAGCACAGACGCTGGCCCAGACCGTATTCGTTGCCCCACATGGAACGGACGGTGATGGAAATGGTGCATTCACTAACCCATACCTGACCATCAACAAGGCACTGACAACAATCCCAACCAACACCAATGCCCACTGGACTATCGTTCTAATGGGTAACCTCTACAATGAGGATGTGGTTGTTCAAAACTTCCGCAGGATCTCTTTTGAGAGCTTCTTTGACTCCACCAATACTGTGGTAAAGGGTGATCTGCAGATTGGTTCCAACGTTGATGAGTTCAATATGAGCAACATCACTTGGGACATCAGCGACCGCACCAGTGATACCGGACCAGCGATGATCGTGTCCGGCGGATTGGTAAGGGGAACGATCAAGAACTGTGGCTTCTTGAAGGCAAATCGCCAGCAGGTTGCCCTGGGCTTGTATGGACCAACAACTGGTCGAGTACAGTTCTTGGATTGCGACATCCGGGGCATCACAGTCAATGAGATGATCCTAAGCGATGATGGTGAGGTACTGATCACCAGTCTCCTGAGCAAGCTGGACAACAATATCCCAATCGTTTCTGTTGACACCGATAGGATGCTGACCTTGAACGATGTTGGAAAGTACCTGAGAGTCAACGTATCGGTGCCCAATGAGGTAATGATCCCTGACAGTGAGCAAGTGGAGTTTAACCTAGGCGCCACCATCAGGATTGCACAGACTGGTATCGGGCCAACGAGCATTACACCAACCGGCAACGTAACTGTCAATACCCCCAATGGTTACGCATTGAGGCGACGTTACAGCAGGGCTGAACTTATCTATGTGGGAAACAACATCTGGGATCTCTCGGGAGACTTGGACGAGAACATTATCATCGCACCAGTTACTCGCGTTGACAGTGATCAGATTTCCGCAGACGACGACACCATTACCGTTGACAACAGCTAAGGAGAAACAACATGGCAAAGCAGACTATCAATGTTGGAACCACGGCCAACGACGGCACTGGTGACAAGCTGAACTTGGCGTTCAGTAAAGCAAACGCCAACTTCACCGAACTTTACAGTGGCAAGGAACCTTCCATTTCCTTTGCCCAGCCCGCCCAATACTTTAAGGGTGACAAGACTTGGGGCAACCTGCTTGATGATGAGGACCTTCAGGACACCCTGGCTCTCAAGGTAAACAAGGGTGGTATCACCAGCAGCGGTCTGACGACCAACAGTGGAATCCTATTGGGACGCAAGAGCGCCAACACGGGTGCCATTGAGAACTTGGATCCCCTGGAAGCCAAGACACTATTGTTGCTCGACAATGTCAGCAACACCAGTGATGCCAACAAGCCAATCAGCACGGCCACCAAGACTGCACTTGATGCCAAGGAACCAACTGTAACCGGTGGTGGTGTTGGACAGTATTACCGTGGTGACAAGACTTTCCAGGACTTGAACAAGACGGCCGTTGGTCTGGCACTCGTTGATAACACCAGCGACCTCTCCAAGCCCATCAGTACCCTAGCACAAGCGGCACTGGATGGCAAGGAAGACAAGCTGGTTGCACCCACGACCGCACCAACAACCAAGTTCCTCAATGGAAGCAAGGCTTTCGTCGTAGTGGACAAGACAACGGTTGGTCTCTCCAACGTGGACAATACTGCGGACGCCGATAAGCCCGTGTTCACCAGCACGACCGCTGGTATCGTACCAAAGAGCGGTGGCGGTACAACCAAGTATCTGAGGGCAGATGGAACTTGGGCAGTGCCCGGCGGCAGTGGTTCCACAAGTGTTCAGACCTACGCGGTAAAGTTCTACATGAACGCCGTACCAACCATGGCAGCTAATGCTCGCAGCCGTGCCGACGTGGTAACAGATGACTTCACGATCGTTGTTGGAAACAGCAAGGCCAAGGTCTTGGTTGCACCAGATGCCGACACCGTGTTCAACATCGCCAAGAACGGTACCAATATTGGTACGATCACCTTCTTGGCCGGCGAGACAGTTGGAACTATTGCGGTGCCAACGAGCAGCGATCGAGCACTGGTTCTTGCGGACTACCTTGAGATCGTAAGCCCCGCGGTACAGGACAGCAAGCTGGACAAGCTGGTAGTCGTACTCCACAACTAAGAGGATGGGCCCGGAGGATTGCTTCTCCGGGCTTTTCCATGACTAATAAGTATCCTGTTAAAGGAGTTCCTCATGGCACTGAAATTTACTGGCGCTTTCCTACCATTGCCCAAGGTATCGGTAAAGTACCTAGCACCAACCTTTGTACCGTTTGTAGTCCCCAATGCCCGCTTTGCCAATTATACCTCGTATGTCTATGAGGGTGCAAAGGGATTTTCCATTGGAGCCGATCGAGCAACGGTAACTGGTAACACAACGGCCAGCAGTGGTAACATTGCTTTTACCACGCCAATACTTGGCGGTCTCACGTATTTTGAGTGGAAGATACAGCAGATCGAAACACTAGCAAATGTTTGGGTAGGTCTGATCGTACAAAGCCCATCTAGCAATGTTTGGATGAGCGCGTATGCCCCAACAAACGCCAGTGCTGCTATTCTAACTGGAGACGGTAGACTTTACGGAAGTGGCACTCTACTTGGTAGGCCATTCCCCGAAGGTCTGAAAGCTGGTGACACTGTTGGTTTTGCTATGAATGGAACGGGCAGAACTGGTACAAGCTTCTGGATCATGAGCGTTCATGTAAATGGTGTGTGGCGCAGGGCAAATGGTTCCCCACTAACCGTGGAAGAGGTAAGCTCTCAGACTGGTGGATCTGGTAATACCGCTATCACAGCGACTGTTCCATTGTTTATGGAAGCAGGGGGCAGTACACCAGCAGCCAAGCTGACAGCAACGCTGAACAGTGGACAACTGGAATCCAAGTGGAAGCCGGCCAGCTATAGCTGGCCTTATAGTCTAAATGGCGATATAGGCTTCAATGCTGGATATGGAATGACACAGGTTGATCACAACACAGTTCAGATGACAAGTGGTGCAGGAAGCAACTTCAATGCCCGCAGTGATCGCCCAATCCCCACCGGTGCCGTGCCATTTTACTTTGAGGTAACAACTACTAAGGTGTGGGCAAACACTAGGATTGGATTCCGTTACGCAAAGGCGCCAGAGACTCAACGATTGGGTGCTGGTAGTGGTTTTGCGGAAGAGGGCTTTGAAGTCAACACCAATAAGTTCTACGTTTACGGTAACAATAGTCCTCTTCAAGGCGCCACCCCCTCGACTGCTATGACGTTTGGTATTGCCCGACAAAGCAATAAGGTTTGGATACGAGACAGCAACAGGTGGATCACAGGTGGTGATCCCTCGACCAAGACTGGCGGATCCCAGGTGTACTCAGACACAAATCAGAACACCTTTTTTGCTGTCAGTGAAATAACCGCAGGAGCAACCTGGACTCTCAATACAGGCAAGACACCTTTTACCTATTCGCTACCAACAGGCTTCCAGGCCTGGAACGATATCCAATACTAAGGAGCCTGCTATGCGTGACACCAATCAACTTGAGCTGAACTTTAGCGGTGAGGATGCACCACTTTCCATGGCGGAACATGACAAGGAGGTACACCTCAGGTTGGAACGGTGTCAAGTATTGACCTATGCCAACTCAATCCAGCGCGGCCACCGAGCGTGGGCAGATCGCCACCCACCCAGTAGTCGTGCTATCAGGACTGCGCTCCAGTACTTCAGGGAGAACCCAGAAGCCTATGGAGCACACTATGTACCAGCTCTAGAAGACGTACTCAGGGAGAGCACCTCTGGACAGAGTGAGGAGATCCGCTTCTACATCGTCACCCACGACCTCTATGCCGAAGAGGTACGACACATGATAATCCCACAGTATCAGAAGGTAACCTAAGATGGCAATGAAGTTCACAGGAGCGTTCCGCCCCATTGGAAAGCTGATCAGCCGCGAGGCGCCAAGCAATGTAGTCATCGTACCTCCCATTGTTCTACCACCGCTTGCCTTTACTGCCACGCCAACTATCACTGGCAACAGGGTGGGGGACCAATACAAGGTCAACTGGAGTACCAATAGAGTACCGGACACCGTGACTTATGAGTGGCGGGTAGGTGGAACAGGTGGAACCGCGGCCAAGTTTGCCCTAAACCAGGACACCTATTACCCCAATGCTGTCACTACTCTAGAATGCAGAGTAACAGCTACCATTGGAACCGAGACAGTAAGAGCAATATCACCCACCAAGGGCGTGGGTTCTCAGAGTGGTACCCAAATATTCACCGATGGATTCGAGGGCACTGGTACATGGGCTGTGAACTTTGGAGCAGCTACCTTTCCCACTAGCGCCTTGGCATTAGGGGGAACCAAGTTGCTGAGGATGGATCCAGTAGCATCGGGTAATCCAACGGACCTTAGCTCTATATACTTTGGTAGCAACCCCAACACTACCAACTATAGGGTTAGGGTGTGGGCACGCGGGCTGGACAGTCCCACACAGTTGAGGGTGCTGATCTATAGTAGAGGTGCCTATCCTGTGAACAATAGAATAGATCTTACCACTGAGTGGAAACCTTACGACCTGTTCTTTTCCACCAGTAGCTCAATGCTGGTTAGGTTGATCAGTGGTGCAATCAACAGTCCATCTATTCTGGTTGACAACGTTTCCGTTCACCAAGTTTGACAAACCAAACTGAGTAAATGAAAAGGGTTAATGAAAGAATATGATTCTGAAAAACGTGAAGGGCCGAGGGTATAGAATCCCAGAAGCTTCATAATCCTCAGATCGCCTTTATCACGCGTATCAAATTTTTGACATTCCCTGTAAGGTTTTTTCAAGCAACCCATAGTGCCTCTATAGTGGAGTAATAGTTCTCCCAAGTGCCGCTATAGTGTTGACATGGTGCTTCCATTGTGGAGGGTCCTGATCCCAGGAGCCCGTGATTTTCCCAAAACTACCCGTGAAATCCGCCGAACAGCCCGTGATTTTGGGCGAGCATGCCTACGGCTGGGCGAGCAGTGGAAGGAATTTGCCCGCGAGAGTGGCCCCAAAAGCTGGTCTAGAGTTGGGCAGAGTAGCGCAAAAATTTGAACAGATCGCCCGCAAAACGCCCGCAGAGTTGGTCTATAGTTGAGTAGAGTTCCCGTATAGTGGAAGCAAAGTGCCCGCGAGAACGTGCCCAATAGTGCCTCTATAGTAGTGAAAAGCTGCTCATAGAATGCTCACTACCTTGGAAAAACCTCCAACCATGCCCGCGCAAAATGCTAGGCGCGGAGCGCGACTTCAAAGTGGCACTGTACGCTTTTTCATATCTTTGATCCACCATCAGATAGCCACCCCCACACTACCAATCACAGTAGATGCAACACCTATAGTAATGCTCTATAGAGAATCCATGAAGTTCCCTATAGCATAGACTCTAGTGTAGACTATAGCTGTGACTCATATAGCCAAGACTATAGTAGAAGCCATAGTAGAAGGTACTATAGACAGAGTTCAGACACTATGGATCCACTATAGAACCACGCTAGTGAGGACCCTGGACGTCAGGAGTCCACCTAGAGGACGCTCCCAGGAGCGTGGAAAAAGGTGTCAAATCACGTCAAATCTATATGTGCGGCGAAAGAATTATTATTGATTTAATGGTACTTAACTATGCCAAAACTTGCTCAAAAGTCGCAGATTTGCGTGGCTTTTTAGACCCTATAGTGTTCAATAAATGCTCATAAAAGCACGGTAATTCAGCTTTATTATGCCATAATAGCCTTTTACTGTGCCTTTCACGTATCACGCATATCTGTCACCAGAGTTAGCCCAGAGTACACCAGAGTGTGCCTCCCTATAGCTATAACCAGAGTTTCTCTATAGTGGGAAACCAGAGTTTCCGCTATAGGGAGGGTTCTTCAAAGTCTCCACTAGGGACAAAATAGTTGAACAAGAGAGTCTTCCTCTATAGAGCGGAAAGATGACTCACCGTGTGTTCTTGTGTGTTTTCCGTTCTTGGGATCATCTAAGCCTCCATACGGAGGTAATTCCTGAAACCCTCCATTATAGAACGGGGCTTTGTCCTGGGCCTTCTATGACATTGTGGCTAGATGGGTGTGGTTCAGGTTACCACTATAGGACAGTTTTTGAAGACCATCCCATAGGCTCTGCATGGACTGGATTGGAGGTGGTCTTTGATGCTCCTTGTGCAGCTCTGATGTTTAAGTTGACTTGGGGTTAAGTTCTCCTCTATAGAGAGAAAACATGGAAGTCCGCATCCCTGTTCAGGCCTACATGGTAATCGGCACCTATAGTAGTGAGTTGCTTCCCGACATAGAGGAATGGTTTATCAGAAACCGTTTTCACGAGGGTGTTCACTGGTGGTTTGACTTTGATTTCAACAGGATAGGGGTGGATTCCCTTGTCTTTGAGAAGCGGAGGATTGCTCAGCTGTTTCACTTGACGTGGTGTACCTTTCCCCTATAGAGCGGAAACATGACAGAGTGGCACAACTTTCCTATAGGGATGGAACTTCACATCGAGGTGCAGAACTGGCTACTGGAGAATGTGGGCGCTCAATCGCTATCCAAGCTGGACACCACTGGTGAGTGGTTTTGGCGCGTAAACGTTCGCCCTGAGGAACTGGATGACCGCCTGATAGTTAGTATTCGCGACCCTCAGAAGGCCGTCCTGTATAAGTTGACTTGGGGCTAACTCTTCCTCTATAGAGAGAAAAGATGACCTATAGTGACACCTTCACGGCCAGCGTTCCTCTTGAGAAGGGCCTCTTCGCACCTGCTCTAAAGGGGTGGTTTGCGGCCAATGGCGTCCCTATAGTGGAGGAGGGTTTCCCAGTGATTGGTGAGGGCCTGGGTTGGGATGCTTGGGTAAGTCAACGCCCCGTAGAGGGATTGAATAGCGTTCGCTTTCGCTTCAAAGACAAGGGTATCGCTATGTTGTTCAAGCTCACGTGGCATGATTTCCAGTGAGTGAGATAGCGGTGTCCGCGGACTTCTTTGAGATCAGGTCCGATCCCCACTATTATAAACTGGACATGGGTTGTGGTATCCATCGTGGACGCCCCTATGTTCGATTGTGGGATGACCTCTGCACCATCTATGTTCTGCAGGATCCCATGCACCAGTGGCTTGAGGATCGAGATGTCTTCTATGGAATGGACATTGACCTAATCAGCGGCAACAGCCACGTGGATATTCCTGATCAGCGTGCCGCTATGTTGTTCAAGCTCACTTGGTATGGAGTCATTGATGCGGCGTAGAAAGTTCAGATACCGTGTACTGATTCCCTTTGAGTCATACCATGGGGAGAGGAATGGTATCTGGGACTGGCTTGAGGCAACCGTTGGGCGGGTCCTGAGCGAGCAGAATCCCTATGGTCAGTGGACTGGTGGGTTCTCCAAGGACCTCGTCCTTGGTGTTGAATCCTATGAGTTCACCTTTGAAGATCGGAGAACTGCCATGTTGTTCAAGCTGATTTGGAACCACTGATGCACAACGTTCACATCATAGTAAAAGAGGACCACTACGATCCATCGGGTCCTGGTGTAGTGTGGTGGAATCTGGCCAGCGACTACAATGAGGGCTATAGGGCAACCGATGGCTTTTGGGAGTGGATAAACCAGCAGCGCGTTGAGGTCGATGAGTGGGATATCATTCAGGACTACGACGATGGCAATGATGTCGTTCCTGGTCAGGTAGTCTTCGCCTTCAAAGATCCCGCGATTGCCACGCTCTTTAAATTGACGTGGGGCTGAGTCCACTCCTATAGTGGGCTTATGTATGAACTCTCGATCATGCTCCCAGGAGCACTTGGAAATTACAATCGCCGGCACACTCCTCTTCCCCGAGGATTGGAGTGGGGAAAGCCCCGGGGATACCAGATAGTTCCAACTGATGAGCTATGCGAGTGGCTTACTTCTTTTACCCGTAGCCACGCTACCATTGAGTTGCTTCATAGAAACTCCAGTGTTTGGGAGCCTCACCGAGAAGTCATTGGAGTTTCCTTTGGTTTCCTGGAAGCCTCTGATGCACTCTTATTCAAGTTGACCTGGTTATGATTGGTGTGGAAGTCAGTAACGATCTGATCAAGATGGCAAAGGATGATCTCCACTACGTTCTAAGGGATGATGTGGTCAATTGGCTACATGTTCACGCAGGAGTCGGGGATTGCAGGGGAGGATGGTCTCCGGATTGCGACTGGCTGTGGACCTACAAGAGCGTGGACTACCGAGGTGCAGCCGTTGTGTTCAGTGACGCCAATGCCGCCATGTTGTTCAAGTTGACTTGGGTATAGTTCTGCTCTATAGAGAGGAAGATGGCTAGACGGCGTCCTCAAACTTCCTGGCTGGTAAGCATTCCCAGCAGCATCATGCCAAGTACGTGGGCCAATATGAATGGCGATCTCGATTGGGAGATCGACCTGTGGTTTGAGGAACTGGGTCTTGAGTGGCGACGTGATTGGTGGATGGCTATGAACCCCTCCTACCGTCACGACCTGGCATTTCAGGACCGCCGGACCGCCCAACTGATTTTTCTTCTCGTAGAAAGCAGGGCTGATGAAAATACAGATTCATGACATTGGTATCCCCTGGTGGCCCTGGAACTATCGCTATCGCGTGACCGCCATTGGAAAGCCCAAGGTGGATGCCCCCGCGTTGGGCTATGACAACAACCTCTTTGATCTACAGGATAGATTGGGCTGGGAACCCAACTACGATTATCTTCGTCCAGATATTCGTAACTGGCTCCACGATAGCTTGAACTACATGGACTGGACCACCGAGCATCCCAATGATGCTGGCGAGGAGTGTGGGATCCTTTTCCGGCGTCGTAAAGACGTGATGATGTTCAAGCTGGCTTGGGGCTAATGGATATCGTAGCACATCGTCGTGAGTGCGATAGGCTACTGGAAGCCGGCCATAGGGTTGAGATCGCACCCCAGCATATAACCAATGGCTTCAATCAAATATCCGAAGAATTGATCCAGTGGCTTCTTGAACGTGGTTACACCACTGGTGGCATCACGCCTGATCCATATAGGATTTGGGCAGGAAGTCGGCCCAATGCTCGCGGGCCTAATGCAGCGGTGATATTTCATCCTGATCAGGCACAGGATGCCATGTTGTTCAAACTCACATGGGCGTAGAGTACAGCATCATACTCAGCGATAAGGTTGCCTACAGGGAACACCACTGTACGGAAAGTCCCTGGGGAAGCTATCAGGTATTCAACCCCGAGATAGCCGACTGGCTAGATGCCCGACTGGCTCCTAACAAGTGGGACCACGACATTGACTTTGACACACAGAACTGTATCGTGACCATAGAGGACAAGGATGTGGCACTTTTGTTCAAGTTGACCTGGATATGATTGAGTGGACATTCGTGCCCCTCTATGG
>Ga0308158_10003695_pt1 | contig 13290 bp, 15 predicted proteins | sample PhyBR2_FD_201038 | JGI IMG/M metagenome (GOLD analysis project Ga0308158, IMG submission 201038) | Phyllosphere microbial communities from UC Gill Tract Community Farm, Albany, California, United States - DLSLB.R2 | ecosystem: Host-associated > Plants > Phyllosphere > Unclassified | place: USA... | reverse complement strand
GAGCGGTGATCGGAGTTGCCGCGTGCTCGCGGCCGGTCGGGTTCTGGACGGGTTCGGACACCTCCTCAGCGTAGGCGACAGCCGCGGGGCCCGCGGGCCGACGCGGACAGGCCCACCCGCGAGACCAGCCTCGGGGTGGGCCTGTTGCCGTATCGCCGCCGACGAGGCCGGCGGGCGTGTCGACTCAGCGGGCCGATGCGGCCGTGAGCGCGTCGAGCTCCGTGTCGGTGAGCGCGAGATCGAACGAGGCGACCAGTGCCGGGAGCTGCTCAGGCGTGCGGGCGGAGGCGATCGGGGCCGCGACCGACGGACGCGAGCGCAGCCAGGCCAGGCTCACCGCGGTCACCGGGACGTCGTGTGCGGCGGCGACACCGTCCAGCACCTCTAGCAGGGCGAGGTTGCGCGGGTCGTCGAGGTACCGTGCCGAGTTCGAGCGCGCCGTGTCGACATCAGCGCCCGGACGGAACTTGCCCGTGAGGAAGCCCGCTGCGAGCGCGAAGTACGGCAACTCACCGATGCCCAGCTCCAGCAGCGTGGGAATCAGCTCGGTCTCGGCATCACGCTCGACCAGGTTGTACTGGTCCTGTGCAAACGAGATCGGGGTGAGACCGTTCTCGGCGATGACGGCGGCAGCGGAGCGAATGCGCGCCGGCTCGAAGTTCGAGACACCGACCGTACGGACCTTCCCCGCACGAACAGCCGCGTCGAAGGCACCGAAGGCCTCGGCCTGCTCCACGTCCGGGTCATCGCGGTGGGCGAAGTAGATGTCGACGTGGTCGGTCTGCAACCGACGCAGCGAGTCATCCAGCGCCGCGGCGATGTTGGCCGCCGACAGCCCGGGACGCGACTCCAGGGAGAACACCTTGGTCCCGATCTGCACGCGATCGCGCGCGCCCGGCCGCGCGGCCAGCCACTCGCCGATGATCGTCTCCGACTCGCCACCCGAGTTGCCCGGAATCCACGCGCTGTAGACATCTGCGGTGTCGATCGTGGTGCCGCCGGCGTCCACGAAGGCGTCCAGAATGCGGAAGGAGGTGTCGCGGTCGGCGCTCCACCCGAAGACATTGCCGCCGAGGATGAGCGGGCCCACAGTGATCGTCTCAGTCATGCATCCAGCCTAGGAACCCCTGGCGCAACCCGGGCCGATGCCGGCGAGGATGACGCCGCATGACGTGTCGATATCAGCGCCGCGGGAGAAAAGGAACACCGCGCGGGAAGACGCCCGCGCGGTGTTCTTTCTTTCAGCAGGTCACACCTGGGCGCCGTCGGCGGCGCCGGACTCCTGCTCGGCGATCTGGCGGCGGACGTCGTCCATGTCCAGGCCCTTCACCGCGGTGATGACCTGCTCGAGCGCGGGCTCGGGCAGGGCGCCGGGCTGCGCGAAGACGAGAATGTTGTCACGGAAGGCCATCAGCGTCGGGATCGAGGTGATCTGGAAACCGGCGGCGAGCTGCTGCTCCGCCTCGGTGTCGACCTTGCCGAACACCACGTCGGGGTGCGCCTCGGAGGCCTTGTCGTAGATGGGCGCGAACATGCGGCACGGACCGCACCACGATGCCCAGAAGTCGACGAGCACGATCTCGTTGTCGTTCACCGTCGACTCGAAGTCGGAGAGGGTCAGGTCCTTGGTCGCCATGCTCCCACGGTACGCGGTCGGCGGCGCATCGGGGCCGAATCCCCTGTGGATCCTCTGCGATGGGCGACGTGCGGTGGTCTACGATGACCGGATAAGCCCCGAGTGGACCGCTGGACCTTTGACCACGTCGCCGGGGCTCTGCTCTGTCCACAGGCGGCCTCAGCCATCGTCGCCGGTGAGCGACGATGGCTGCATGTCCGACCTCTGGATCGACTCCTGGCTGAGCGGAGAGCGCTTCCAGCGCTACGTCGATGAATGCTCCGGCGATCGCGCCGCTGCGCTGCGACTGTACGAGTGGAACGCCGAGCTCTCGCAGGTGCTCATGCACGACATCTCCCACTTCGAGGTCGCACTGCGCAACGCCTATGACGCCGCGATCATGCAGTCGTGGCCGCACCCCACGCACTGGCTGCTGCATCCTGATTCCCCGGCGGTCATGCCGATCTGGCGCACCCGCGATGTCAACGGCATCAAGCGGGGGACAGATGTCAACGAGGCGAACCGCAAGAGCGTGGACGAAGCGATCGCCCGCAGCGGTTACGGGCGGGCGACTCCGGGAAAGGTGATCGCGGAGTTGTCGTTCGGCTTCTGGCGTCAGCTGACGACTGCGGCGATGGAGAAGACGGTCTGGGTGCCCTACCTGCACCGTGCGTATCCGCGACGCACCTCCCGTCGCCTGATCGACCGCGACATCGCCGCCATCAACACGCTGCGCAACCGCATCGCACATCACGAGCCGCTTCTGCCCGGAACCATCGACGTCCCCACGACGCATCAGGCGATGCTGGCGTGCCTGCGCACCCTGGCCCCCGAAGCGCACGCCCACGTGCTGACCACCTCGCGCGTCACCGAGACCCTCGCGCGACTGCACTGATCCGAAAGGCGTTCGGGTGCGGGGGAGTACCCGCGCCCCGCGGCGATTATGGCCCACGGAGCGAGGTCTCGCGGGAGGGAGCCGGGGCCATAGCCAGGCCGACTCACCACCGCGCGAAGCAGCACGCTTCTACGACGTTGCGATGACAGCGCCGCCGAGCGACTACGCCTGGCCTTTGCTGAGCGGGTGGTACACCCCGGTTACCGCCGTGCAGCGCGGCCAGACCTCGGATGTTGATAGAACCACCATGCTTTCAGGCCCGGAGGGTTAGTGTGCGGCAATGAAGATCTCTGTCATGTTTTTCAGCTTCAGTGCAGTCATGCTCGTCCTCGCGATCGTGTCGGCCTTCACGATCGGGTTTGTTGCACCGCTGGCCCTGACCCTGGTCGCAGTTGTCTGCGCCGCTGCCGGCACCTATTGTGCCGTCCAGAGCGGCCGTTCCCGCCAGGCCTGAGGTTCCGTCGCTGCATCCGACCGGCCCGGACTGGAGCGTGTGGGCACATGCCCACACGCTCCAGTCGCCGGCCGGGGCGGCGTCCTACAGCTCGCGGATCGTCATTGAGGCGATCTTGTCGCCCTCGATGACGAAGCGGAACAATGACGGACCGTTTGCGAACGAGCTCCGCCAGTCACCGCCAACCTCGATGGTCGCGTGCTCGTGCGAGACCTGGGTTGGCGTGAAGGTTCCGCTGGCGCCGAGAAGCTCGCGATCACTCCATTTCTTGATTGCGACACGTCCGTCGTACCGAGTCCCCCAGTCGTCCACGAAGGCGTTCGGGGTGAACGCACCGATGAACGCATCCTCCTCGCGGCCGTTGATTGCCGCGATGAAGGAAGCAACCGGTTCTGGAATCTGCAGATTCGTCATGAGAAGCCTTTCCAATGTCAACGCGTGGTGTAGCCGCCATTGGCGAAGATCGTCTGGCCTGTGATCCACCAACCGTCGGTTGCGAGGAACGTCACGATGGGTGCGATGTCCTCGATCTGGGTGAGCTGGTTCCCCATGGCCTGCGACTTATGGAAGGCCACGCGATCGGGGGTCTCCTGTCCGTAGAAGAACGGGGTGTCCATCGGCCCCGGAGCCACCGCGGTGACCGAGATCCCGCGTCCCGCGAACTCCTTGGCTGCCGCTCGTGTGAAGTGCTCCACGGGGCTCTTGCCCCCTGCGTAGGTGGAGTATCCGTCCGTGAACGCAGCGAGCAACGACGTTACGATCGTGATGATCTTTCCGCCGTCCGTCAGGTGCTTTCCCGCTTCCTTGATGAAGAAGTACGCGGCCTTCGCATTGATGTCGAACATCGAGTCGTACTCGTCTTCGGTGGTGTCGGCGATGGGCTTGCGCAGCACCTTGCCCACCGTGTTCACAGCGACATCCAGGGGACCGATCGCCGACGTCGCATCAGCGAACAGCTTCTCCACATTGCCCGGAACCGTGAGATCCCCCGTGAGAATCACGCCCGAACGCCCCAGCGCCTCGATCGCGGCGAGGGTCTCCTCGGCCGCCACCCGCGTGGATTCCGAGTTGTAGTGGATAGCGACGTTCGCGCCAGCCGCGGCAGCCTGACGGCTGATGAGCCCACCGAGGTTCTTCGCCCCGGCAGCGATGAGGACGTTCTTGCCCTCGAGGGTGTGGTTCGTCATCTGCAACCCTTCGTTATATCGATAGAACAGCGATATATATCGCTGTTACAGCAGGTACTATATCAACGTGACAGAGCAGATGAGAAGCGGTACGCGAGAAAAGCTCCTGGCCGCCGCAGCCGATCTCATCGCAGCCGCACCCGGTGAGGACTTCTCGCTGCGCGCCGTGTGCGATCAGGTGGGCGTCAAGCTGCCGACCCTGTATCACTTCTTCGGCAGCAAAAGCGGCTTGATAGAAGCGGTCATCGAGCGGGGCTTCGATCTCTACATGGGCGAGAAGGAAGCACAGGAGCACACGGGCGATCCGATCCAGGACATCCGCCACGGCTGGGATGCTCATGTACGGTTCGGGATCACCAACCCCGGCTTCTACACGCTCATGTACGGCAAGATCCGCCCCGGTTACTCCCCCGCCGCGCAGTCTCGTCCGAGCGAGATCCTCCTCGCCCTCACACGACGAGCCGATGAGCAGGGACGTCTCACGGTTGCGCCTGAGCAGGCCGCGGCCCACATTCTGGCGACGAATGTCGGCATCACGCTCCGTCAGATCGTGATGGCCAAGGAAGACAGAGAGTTGAGCATCGGCGTGCGCGAAGGGGCCATCGCCGCCATCACAGGCACGCACTCCCCCGTCGAATCGAATCGCGCCGATCTCCATCGGCTCATGGAGCTCGCCTCCGCGAACCCGAATCTGCTGGGCGCCGAAGAGACGCGCCTATTCTCCAAGTGGCTGCGTGAGCTCACCTCAGACGCGACGGCGAGGAATGATCAGTCTGCTCGCCCGCCGAGAGCGCCCTGAGGACCAGTACCACCCCGTGCCCGGTTTCGCAGCGCACCGACCGTAGGCGTGGCGGGCGCGCTCCACAGCATGCCCGCCACATGCCCGTCAGGATGAGTACGGCGAGTGCGGCGAACCCGATGCGCCGCGTCGGTTGAGGTCCGTGTCGACCCCCCTCATGATTCCGTCCTGATCGATGTCGAAGATCACCGAGATGAAGCCGCCGCCGAGCAGGTCGAGGTCCGATCGGCCGATCTGGTAGAGGTCGAAATCCACCCCGTTGCTGGTGACGTCGAACATGTCCTGCTTGTCGTCGCCATCCGTGTTGCGCAGCACGGAAAGCTCCGACCGGAGAACACCCGAATCAGGCGCGGTCTCCAACGCGTCCAGCAGGCCGTTGGCGCCGAACGCATTGCTCGCATCGAAGATGCCGTTGTGGTCGGCATCCAGCAGGTCGATCTCGGCACGACTGAGCGGGCGGCCCTCCATGAGATCCAGCAGTCCGTCGTTGTGGGAGTCGAGGTCGAGGTAGTTGGGTACTCCGTCGCCCAGTACGGGTGTAACGAGGATGTCACCTTCGTGGTCGCTGTCGCCGAAGATGCCGTTGCGCTCCGTCTCCTCCTCGGCGTCGAGGACACCGTCGTTGTCGGAGTCCAGATCGCATCGGTCCACAAATCGGGTGCGCAAAGAATACCGCGTGGGCGGGTAATCCCACCTGACCGGGGAGGTTTCGCCGATCGCCGCGTCCGTCGTGCCACTACGCCGCAAGGACGGGGCCGGACACGGCCCGACAGCTGTGATCAGCGCCTCACCACCAGCGGGGTGCCGGTCACCGGATCGGGGATGACGACGGAGTCGATGCCGAACACCTCGCGGATACGGTCCGCCGTCATGAGTTCGGCGGGAGAGCCGGTGGCCACCACCTGTCCCTCTTTCATGAGGACGAGGTGATCCGCGTACCGGGCCGCCTGGTTCAGGTCGTGGAGGACCGCGATCACGGTCTTGCCCTCACCGTTCAGCGTGCGCAGCAGATCGAGCAGCTCGAACTGGTGCGCGATGTCGAGGAACGTGGTCGGCTCATCCAGCAGCATCACCGGGGCCTGCTGCGCCAGCAGCAGCGCCACCCACACCCGCTGACGCTGACCGCCGGAGAGCTCGTCCACAGCGCGTTCGGACAGCTCGGCGGTGCGCGTCGCCGCCATCGCCTCACGCACGGCCGCAGCGTCCGCTGCCGTCCAGCGTTGCAGCGGGGTGTGATGGGGATAGCGTCCGCGGGAGATCAGATCGGCGACGCGCATGCCCTCGGGGGCGATCGCATCCTGCGGCAGGAGGCCCATGCGGCGGGCGAGCTCCTTCGTCCCGTACTCCGCGAGCGCCCGCCCGTCGAACAGCACCTGACCGGCGGCGGGCTTCAGAACGCGGGCCAGCGCCCGAAGCGCGGTGGACTTCCCCGAGGCGTTCGGCCCCAGGATCACCGTGAAGGCGCCGGCGGGCAGCTGGAGATCCATGCCGTCGATCGCGATGCGATGGTCGTAGGCGACGACCAGGTTCCGGGCTTCGAGGGCCGGTGCGGATGAGGACATGCTTTCCTTCGGGAACAGGGCCGCCCGTGAGTGCCGGGCAGCACCCACGGGCGAGACGGCAGGTCAGCCGAGCAGCTGCTCGACCTGATCGATGACGAGTCCGGCACCCACCACGCCGATGCCGACCATCCAGGTGTCGTCGTCCACGGAGTGCGCGTTGCCCGCGCTCACCGCGGGCAGTCCGCTCCACAGCCCGGTGATCTTCTGCTCGGTAGTGGCGGCGGGGTCGCCGCCCGGGCTCGTGTAGAACACGACGTCGCCGTCGATCTGCTCGTACAGCTCGGGGCTGAGCTCCATCATGGAGTACTCGTTCCAGTCGCGGTCGGCGCCGAGGTCGAAGCCCATCTCGGTGAGCAGGGTGCCGGAGAAGGTTCCCGGACCGTACAGGCGGAAGTTGTCGGAGCGGAATCGCACGATCGATGCGGTCTTGCCTGCCGCCCCCACCGCCTCGCCGACGCTCGTCGCGCGTTCCTGGACACCGGCGATGAGTTCGTCCATCTCCGTGGTCTGGTTGACCGCAGCGGCGGTGAGCTCCGCCTGCTCGGTCCAGTTGGTGCCGGTGTCCTCCGAGAAGACGGTGGGAGCGATCGCCGACAGCTCCTCGTAGAGGGCCTCATGACGCACCTTGGAGCCGATGATCAGGTCGGGGGCGAGGTTGGCGATGGCGTCGATGTCGGGCTCGGCGATGTATCCCACCGGCTCGGTGGTGCTCAGCTTGTCGGCCAGGTACGCGGGGAAGCCGCGGCCCGCGCCGATCTCCGGCGCGCCGACGGGCGTGATCCCGAGGGCGACCAGTGCGTCCAGCGGCGGCGAATCGAGCACGACGATGCGCTCGGGCACCTTGTCGAACTCCTCCTCCCCCATCGCGTGCGTGACGGTGTACCCCGTCGACGTCGCCTCGGCGTGTTCGGGCTGACCGGACGCGGGAGCACTGCAACCGGCAGCCAGCAGGGCGAGTGCGGCGATGCCGGCGAGCACGGTGGAGGTTCGAAGGCGGCGCAGGGTGATTGTCTTCATGGGACTTCATCCTATGAAGGTTTGGATAGGCTAACCAAATATGAGTTCTTCGTCCCTGATCAGCAGGCGCGCCGAGGCCGGTGATCGCACCGGGCTGCGTTGGCCATGGCCGGCGACGCTTCTCAGCATCATTCTCCTCGCAGTCGCCATCGTGCTCAGCCTGGCGGTGGGCGCCCGCTTCATCCCGTTCGACGAGGTGGTGCGCTCGCTCTTCGGCACCGGGGATCAGAACGTCCTCAACATCGTGGGCGAACTGCGCGTGTCACGCACCATCACCGGCCTGCTGTGCGGCGTGGCCCTCGGCGCCGCGGGAGTCTTGATGCAGGCACTCACCCGCAATCCGATCGCGGATCCGGGAATGCTCGGGGTCAACGCCGGGGCGTCCTTCGGCGTTGTGGCGGGGCTCGCGACGTTCGGCGCGCTCGGCGTCGGCGGAACGGTGTGGCTGGCGCTGGCCGGTGCCGCTGCGGCATCGGCCGTGATCTTCTGGTTCTCCGGTTCCCGCTTCGCGGCAGCCTCCCCCGTACGTCTCGTCCTGGCCGGCGTGGCGTTCTCGGCCATCCTGGGAGGCGCCACCCAGGCACTGGTGCTCACCGACGAGCGGATCCTCGACGTGTTCCGCTTCTGGCGAGTGGGCTCGCTCACGGCGCGTCCCGCGGAGGAGGTGCTCGGGCTGGTCGCGTTCGTCATCGTCGGTGCCGTGCTGGCCCTGCTGCTGGCACCGGTGCTCAACCTGATGTCGCTGGGCGATGACAGCGCCATCGCCCTGGGGGTCCGTCCCGGGCTGGTGCGTGCGCTGGGGCTCGTCGCGGTCACGGTGCTCTGCGGGACGGCGACCGCCGTCGCCGGTCCGATCTCGTTCTTGGGCCTCGTCGTGCCGCATCTGCTGCGACGCGTGGTCGGCCCCGACCTGCGTGCGGTCATGCCGCTTGCGCTGGTGGTCGCGCCCGCGATGCTCCTGCTGGCCGACACCGCGGGACGGCTCATCGGGCGCGGCGCCGAGGTCCAGGTCGGGATCGTGATGGCCTTCGTCGGCGCGCCTCTGCTGATCGCCTTCGTCGTGGGCAGACGACGGGCGGGGCTGTCATGACCGCACTGTTGCCCGACGACCTCGTTCTGACGCGGCGGCGCTGGTCGGTGCGCGCCAGCAGGCGCACGCTGCTGTGCGCCGTGGCGATGGGTCTGCTGCTGCTGGCGCTCGGCGTCACCGCGCTCATGGTGGGCGAGTACGTGGTCACACCGGAGGCGCTGGTGCGCACGCTCGTCGGCGATCCGCCCGCCCGCCTCGACGGCTTCTTCGTGCTCGGCCGCCGCCTCCCCCGCGCGCTGGTGGCGATCGTCGTGGGCATCTGCCTCGCGGTCGCGGGTGCCGTGTTCCAGACCCTCACCCACAATCCGCTGGCGAGCCCCGACGTGATCGGCATCAGCAGCGGCGCGTCGGTGGGTGCGGTCACGGTGTTCCTCGTGTGGGGCGGCTCGATCGACCAGGCCACGCTCGGCGCGATCGTGGGCGCGGTCGTCATGGCGGGGGTCATCATGCTGCTCACCGCGCGATCGGGCCTGCATGGGGTGCAGCTCATCCTCACCGGCGTCGCGCTCTCGGCGATCGCGATGGCCGTGGTCGACTACGTGCTCACCCAGGTCTTCGTCGCGAGCGCCACGACCGCACAGACCTGGCTCGTCGGCTCGCTGCAGGGACGCGGCTGGTCGGATCTGGTCCCCGCCGCCGCGGCGCTGGTGCTGCTGGTTCCGGTCATCGCGAGCACGGCGCCCGCGGTGAGGATGATGCCGCTCGGTGATCAGCTGGCCACCGCGCTCGGCGTCCGGGTCACCCGCGCACGATGGGTGCTGCTGATCTGCGCCACCCTGCTGGTCGCGGTCGCCGTGGCCACCGCGGGTCCCGTGTCGTTCGTGGCGCTCGTCGCACCGCACATCGCACGGCTGCTGTGCGGGAGGACGAGCCTGATCGTCGCCGGGCTCACCGGGGCTGTGCTCCTGCTGGCCAGCGACCTGCTCGCCCTCTACGCCTTCCCCGCCCCGATCCCCGTCGGCGCGGTCACCATCACCCTCGGCGGCGGGTTCTTCCTGTGGCTGCTGTTCAGAGAAGGAGCCCGTCGTGGCTGATCCCACCCGCCCCGCTCGCGCCCCGCGGCGACCGCGCCGCATCGGCGCGCGCGTCTTTCCCGCCACCGTGACGCAGACCCGTCAGCTCACCCCGCACATGCGGCGTCTCACCTTCACGGCGGCCGAGTTCTCCGACTACGCACCGATCGGCCCGGACGAGTACCTCGGGCTCCTCATGCCGCGCGACGAGGCGGCGCCGCTGCGTCTTCCCGAGGAGGGCGGCGAGAACATCCGCGCCGCTGTTGCGGAGATCCCCGACCACGAGAGGCCCGACCTCCGCTGGTACACGCTGCGCGAGCACCGGCCGGAGCAGCAGGAGATCGATGTGGATTTCGTGGTGCACGGGGACGAGGGACCCGGCACGCGATTCGCCCTGCGTGCTCGGGCCGGCTCGGTGCTGGGCGTCCGCGAATGCACCGCCTTGTACGCCGCGCTCCCGCAGGCGCGCACGCGCGTCATCGTGGGCGATGAGACCGCGCTGCCCGCCATCGCACGGATCCTCGAAAACACGTCGTGCGATGACACCCGCGTATTCATCGAGATCGGCGACCCCGACGACGTCCAGGCGTTGGCCGGGGATGTCGCGTGGGTCCTCCGCGGCGACGCGCGGCCGGGCGATCGCCTCGTGGCGGCGGTGCGCGAGGCGCAACTCGCCGATCGGATCGACTACGCCTGGGTCTGCGGTGAGCGCCTGGCAGTGCAGGAGATCCGCCGACTCCTCGTGGAACACGGTGTCGCCAAAGACCGGATCACCTTCTCCGGCTACTGGCGTCTGGGGGAAGCCCGTCTCTGACCGACCCGCGCGCGAATACCCCGCGAGACCTCGGGGGGCGAGAACCGCGCGAAGCGATTCTCGCCCCCGGCAGAACCTCGCGGGGAGCGGGAGGGCCTAGCGGATGGCGGTGGGTCCGGTCTCACCGGTGCGCACCCGGATGACCTGCAGCACGTCGGTGACCCAGATCTTCCCGTCGCCGATGGCACCCGTGCGGGCCGCATCCTGGATGGCCATGACGGCGGCGTCCACCTCCTCATCGGCCACGACGATCTCCAGCGAGATCTTCGGGAGGAAGTCGACTCGCACCCGCTGGGAGCGATACACCTCCACCTTTCCGGCCTGTGCGCCGTGTCCCTTCGCGTCGTAGATCGTCATTCCGGTGACCCCGACCTCCGCGAGCGCGGTGCGAACCGGCTCCAGCGCGCTGGGCTGCAGAACTGCGGTGATGAGCTTCATGATCGTGTCCTTGTCTCGGTCGCGGCGCTCAGGAGCGCACGTCGTCCAGGTCGTAGGCGGTCTCGGCGTGCAGTGTGGTGTCCAGACCCGCGCGTTCTGTGCCCTTGCTGACGCGCAGCCCCACCGTGATCTTCAGCAGCCAGGCGATGAGGGCCGTCACGATGAATGTGTACGCGAACACGGCGACGATCGCCAGTGCCTGGGTACCGAGCAGGCTCCAGTCCCCGCCGAAGAAGATGCCGGCGGCACCGGCAGGAGAGGCCGGATCGGCGAGGAAGCCGATGGCCAGAGTGCCGAAGATGCCCGGGAACATGTGGATCGCCACGGCGTCCAGCGCGTCGTCGTATCCCAGCTTCTCCTTGAGACTGAGGGCGGCGAAGGCGACGACTCCGGCGAGGAGGCCGATGATCACCGCGCCCACCGGTGAGACCGAGTTCGCCGCCGGGGTGATGCCGACGAGACCGCCGAGGATGCCGGAGATGGCGCCGAGGGAGGTGGCCGCCTTGCGGATGATCCGCTCGATCACGAGCCAGCCCAGCAGGCCGGCGCAGGCCGCGATCAGGGTGTTGGTCACCGCCACGCCGGCACTGTCGTTGATGCCGCCCGATGACCCGCCGTTGAACCCGTACCAGCCCACCAAGAGGAGCCCGGCACCCACTACGGCGATCGGGAGGTTGCCCGGTCGGCCGACGTGCGGGAAGTCACGGCGCTTGCCGAGGAAGAACGCGAGCACGAGGGCGGCGACGCCGGCGTTCATGTGCACCGCTGTGCCACCGGCGAAGTCGATGGCGTGCAGCCCGTTGGCGATCCAGCCACCCACGGTCGATCCGTCGGCGGAGTCGAACGCGAACACCCAGTGCGCCACCGGGAAGTAGACCAGGGTGGCCCAGAGGCCGGAGAAGATGAGCCAGGCCGAGAACTTCATGCGACCCTCGACCGCGCCGCCGATGATGCCGACGGTGAGACCGGCGAAGATCAGCTGGAACACCGCGATGAGGATGGCCGGAACGGCACCCTCCGGTGTCTCGGCGCCGAGGAGCGACTGGATGCCGAACAGGGTGGTGGGATCCCCCAGCAGGCCGGCGCCGCCGATCGAGGTGCCGAGCGTCAGCCCGTAGCCGAACAGCACCCAGAGCACCGCGGTGACGGCGAAGCCGCCGAGCACGATCATCATGGTGTTCAGGATGTTCTTGGTGCGGGACAGCCCGCCGTAGTAGAGCGCGAGTCCGGGGAGCATGAGCGTCACGGCGACGGTTGCGGTGAGCATCCAGCCGGTGTTCACCTGCGAGGTGATGTCCATGTCATTCCTTTCGTGATGCGAATCGGGTGGCCCGGGAGCGTTCGGGCGCTCCGGGCGTGTGTCATGAGGTGAGCAGGTCCTGAAGCACCGCGGCGAGCGCCGCGACGCCCGCCGTCACGTCTGCTGCTTCGGCGGTCTCCGCGGGGGTGTGCGAAGACCCGGTGGGGTTGCGGACGAAGATCATCCCGGTGGGGATGACCTCCGCGAGCACACCGGCGTCGTGGCCCGCACCCGTATCGAGTACGGGAGCTTCGGGGAGGACGCCCTGCATCCGGTCGCGCAGGGCGGGGTCGAAGGCGACCGTGGGCGAGAACGACTGCTCCGTCACGGTGACGATGCAGCCCTCGGCCTCCGCAGCGCGTTCGGTCGCGGCGGCGACCTCGCTGACGATGCGGCGCACGGCGTCCTCGTCGCGATGGCGGACGTCCAGCCACAGGTCGGCGGCCGAGGCGATGACGTTGGTTCCCCCCGGGGTGACCGAGATGCGCCCGACGGTCCCGCGAGCGTCATCGACGACGAGAGTGTGGGCACGCAGGGCGCGGATCGTCTCGGCCGCGACGACCACGGGGTCCTGCCGATCCGCCATCCGCGTGGCACCGGCATGGTCGCCGCGCCCTTCGATGTGCACGTGCCAGCGCCCGTGGGCGATGATCGTGCCGGCGAGCGCGACGGGCTGATCGAGGTCGATGAGCCCGCGCCCCTGTTCGACGTGCAGCTCAACGAAGGCCGAGATCGCGGCGAGGCGGGCAGGGTCGGCGCCCAGGGCACGAGGATCGAGGCCCGCCTCTGCGGACACCGAGGCATAGTCACGACCTGATCCATCCGTCAGCGCGCGCACCCGCTCCGGAGTGATGGCGCCGGCGAGAAGCCGGGAGCCGAGGCACGCGACGCCGAACCGCGACCCCTCCTCCTCGGGAAAGACGGCGACGGCAAGCGGACGCGTTGGCTCCACGCCGCGCTCGCGCAGCAGATCCACGGCGACGAGGGCGCTGGCGACACCCAGCGGGCCGTCGAAATTGCCTCCGCCGGGCACGGAGTCCAGGTGCGATCCGGTGACGATGACATCCGTGCGATCACAGCCGTCGACATCCCACCACGCCCAGATG
>Ga0308158_10003693_pt1 | contig 13298 bp, 7 predicted proteins | sample PhyBR2_FD_201038 | JGI IMG/M metagenome (GOLD analysis project Ga0308158, IMG submission 201038) | Phyllosphere microbial communities from UC Gill Tract Community Farm, Albany, California, United States - DLSLB.R2 | ecosystem: Host-associated > Plants > Phyllosphere > Unclassified | place: USA... | reverse complement strand
CAGCCATGCGAACGGGTCGGCCGTCCCCGCGTCCAGGCTCGCCGCCTTGAGCAGCGACTGCGGGGCGCTGTTGATCAGGTCAAAGAACGGCTCTACGGCCGCTGGGTCGACGTTCTTGCCATAGGCGTTGCCGCGAATCTTCCATGCCTTACCGATCATGCTGGCGCCCAGCACCGTGTGCGCAATGGACGAGTCGCTGCTGCTACGCACCCATTGCTGCGCCAGATCGACCGCATCGTCGCGCTGGGAGAACGTGTGGAGCAGGCGCTCACGCTCCTCGTCGCTTGCGGAAAGCAACTGCCGTTCGGCTTCCTGGTAGCTGCCGGCGATAACATGCTTGAGCAACTGGCTCGCGGATGGCGTCAATACGTCTTCGATGACAGCTGCCTTGGGAGTCAGCCCGAGGATAGAAAGGATGGACATCCGACGATTTTCCCCTGACAAATATTTTACGATCGAAAGCGGCAGGCTGACCCTTTTTGAGCTTCATGAACCTTGCAAACCTGAAGCAAGGAGTTGAAAGCCTCATTGGAGTCAATATCAAACTCCCGTAAAACGATAGCACTCTATTGTTGAGAAAAAATCCACAGATTGTCACAATGTCAAAATTTGGGGTTCTTCCGCATGCTGCCTGGCACAATGGCTAACGGTCGCATGGGCTCGCTTTTGGGGCCGGCGATGGCTAATCTCGGCCAATGAATGCTAGCATCACCCGCAGAGGCCGAAAAAAAGGATGTCGAGTCAATGACTGCTTCTCGCCGATAGCCCCTTCCGCCAGCGCGCGCGCGCCCGCCGCTCCCGCGCAAGCGGAAACGGCGGACCTTACTGACTATCAGAACGTGTAATCAGCCCGCACCGTGAACGCCCGGCCAATCGGCTTGGCAATATTTTGGGCGAACACCACACGCGACGACAGGCGCTGGTTCGACAGCGGCGGATCGGTATCGAACAGGTTGTTGACGCCGGCGCCGATCTTGAGCTGCTTCGAGACCTTGTACGTCGTCGACAGATTGTAGACGCGGTACGGCTCGATAACGTTGTAGAACGGCTGCCCCGGCTGCTGGGTTGGCAGCGCATTGGTGTCTTCGTAGCTCGAGCTGTACTGCTGCGTCAGCTGGGCGAAGAACGCGCCGTACTGCCAGTTCACGCGCGCCTGGTGCTTCCACTTGAAGATATAGGTATTGGCCGAGGTCGAGCCGGTCGAGAGCGCGCCGATGCGTCCGACGCTGTCGACCCACGGGCTGGCCGCATCGTTCTGGCCTTCGTAGCGGTCGGTGTACGTGCCGTCCATCGAGAAGCCGAAACGACCCCAGCGCGCGGTCGGCAGCATGTAATTCAGGCTCAGGTCGATACCCTGGGTCTTGAGCCCGCCCATGTTCAGGCGCGTCTTCGTGATGTACTGCAGCGTGCCGTCCGGGTTGCGCACGAACAGGTCCTGGTACCGGCTCAGATTGTCGAAGATCGAGTCCTCGTTGATCTGGGCGATCGTGCGCTTCATGTCGATCTTCCAGAAGTCGATCGTGGCGACGAAGTTCTTGACCGGCTCGATCACGAAGCCGACCGTGTAGGTCTTCGATTTTTCCGGCTCCAGGTCCGGGTTGGCGCCGACGAGCGTGGTCAGGCGCGTGTTGCAGACGCGTTCGGCGTCCAGGCCCAGGCCGGCAAAGCGCGGGTCGGTGGTCAGGGTGCCGGAACCGGCCACGTTCGGGGTCGGGCCAGGGCACAGCAGTGGATCGTCCCAGCTTGACGTCGAGGGGCTCAAGGTGCGCGGTACGCCGTACAGTTCCGGCAACGTTGGCGCGCGGAAGCCGGTGCTGACCGTGCCGCGCACCATCAGCTCCTTGATCGGCTGGTAGCGGAAGCTGGCTTTCGGGTTGAAGGTTGAGCCGAAGTCGCTGAAACGGTCGCCGCGCACGGCGAAGTTCAGGTTCAGGTCCTTCGTCACGGGTGCGTCGAGCTCGGCATAGAGACCGGCCACGCTGCGCCGGCCGCTCGGGTTGTTGCCTGGGGCCCCGCTGACGCGCCAGACCACTTCGTTGCCGATCATCGGCACGTTCTCGGCATAGGTTTCACGGTGCCAGTCGCCGCCCACCGCAATTCCCAGGTCGCCACCAGGCAGGGCCATCAGCGTGCGGCTCAGGTTGAAGTCGACGCCGTAGTAGCGCACGTCGGCCTCGCGAAACAGCTCGCCGTCGGCCGAGATGCTCTCGAGGTAGGCGCGGCCCGCTTCGTCCTGCGCGCCGAACGGATTGAGAATGCCGTTGGCCACGCCGGCATACACGGCCGGGGTGCGCACGAAGTTTTCCTTGAAACCGGAGTCACGGTGGCTGTAACCGTACGAGCCGCCGACGCGGTAGTCCCAGCCCTTGAACTCGCCTTCGTCGGCGACCACCAGGCGGTGGTTGGTCTGCACGTCATGCAGCTTGGCCGCGCCAAGTTCATCCAGGCTCCAGGTCAGGGCCAGGTCTTCGCCGTTCACGCCGGCCACGGCCGGCACGCCGCCGCGCCCGCCCGGGTAATACGGGCTGGCCCTGGTGATCATCAGCGGGCGGCGGGAGGCGGTGAGGCGGTCGTAGTCGGTGTTGTTACCGAACGGCTGGGGCGGGCTGATCGCGTCGATGTACGAGCGCGACAGATTCAGCTCCACGGTCAGCATCTTGCCGTCGCCGTGCGCCAGGCTGCCCTTGGTAAACAAGGTGACTTGCTGGTTTTCGGGCAGCAGTTCCGGGTAGATGCCCGGGTCGGTGATGCAGGTCCGGGCGCCGTTGGCCGCAGTGCGCGTGGACGGCACCGTGGTCCGGGCCAGCCCAGGGGCCACGCATCCTGCGGCGAAGTACGGGTTGCCGGTGATGTTGGCCGGGCGTCCATTGCGGTAGATGGTGAAGTTGGCCGGCGCGGCCGAGCCGCCCGAGGTGTTGGCCGTGAACGGTGTGCCGCCCAGCGAGGCGAGCTTGTCGGCATCCCAGATTTGCGGCCGGTCGCGTTGCAGCAGCGAGCTGCGGCGCTGGGCGCTGAATGCGGTGTAGACGTTCCAGCCGTCGGTGGCAATATCGCCCTTGCCGGCCAGGATCGTCACGCGCTTTTGTTCGCCGCCGCCGGACTGCTGCGGCTGCACCGTGCTGGCGTGGATCGTCACTTCCTGCACCGTGCGTTTGGTGATGAAGTTGACTACGCCGGCGATCGCGTCGGTGCCGTACAGGGCCGAGGCGCCATCGCGCAACACTTCGACGCGCTCGATGGCGGCCATCGGGATGACGTCGACGTTGACCGCGCTTGCACCCAGCGCTTCGTTGGCCAGGCGCCGGCCGTTGAGCAGCACCAGCGTGCGGTTGGTGTTCAGGCCGCGCATATTGATCATGGTGCCGCCACCACCGCCGCCAACCGGTTCATTGGTGGCGGCCACGGTCAGGGCCACGGCCACTTCCGACATCGTGGTCAGGCCCTGGTTGACCAGTTCCTCGGCCTTGTAGGTGGTCAGGGGCAGGGCGTTTTCGGTCGCCAGGCGCTTGATGGAGGAACCCGTCACTTCAACGCGCTGCGGCTGCGCTTCCTGCGCTGCCGCACCGTGGGCGAGGGTCATGGCGGCCAATGCGACGGCCGAGAGCAGAAAGCCCGGGAATGGGGTTGTACGGTAGATCTTCACTGAGTGTCTCCTGCCTGTCATCGTGAAAGTGCGTCCGGATGTGTCTCGGGATCGCGTGCATGTCGGGCGGTTCGTGATTTCAGTGAATCTTGCGAGACCGGCGACTGGTACGTTCAATTTTACTTTGGTAAGACCACTTAGGCAATCTGGACGTGCCGAAATATGTTCTGGTCTATACGGATGATGTCTTATTGGCGTGAGAACGGCGTGAGGAAGCCAGGACGCGGGCGTGCAACGGGCGGCATCGATGCCAGGGAAAGGGCGGATGCCGGGCGGCGCTGACCGGCAAGGCTGGCGCCGTCGTCCGGTCTGACGCTGTGGTGGGGCTGGTCAGCCGCGCGAGAAGGTGCGCGTGACGCGATCGAGGTGGGCGCGCATTGCCTGGCGTGCGCCGGCGACATCGTGCGATGCGATGGCGGCGAAGATATTGCGGTGGTCGATCAGCGTTTGCTGGCGCAGTTCCTCGGTCTGGAAGTGCTCCTTGAGCTTGTGCCACAGCGAACCACGCTGGCTCCACAGGTATTCGATCACGCCGACCATGGCGCTGTTGCCGGTCGCGCGCGCGATGGCCAGGTGAAAATTGCGGTCGGCCATTTCATTGGCGCTGCGGTCTTCATGGTGCTGTTCCATCTCCTCCACGGCGAGCAGGATGGCGTCGATCGCCGAATCGTTGGCGTGCTTCGCCGCCAGCGCGGCAACCTCGACCTCGATCATGCGGCGCGCGGCCAGCACTTCGAACGGGCCCGGCCCGGCCGTCGGCACCACTGCCTGCGGCGCCGCCTGTTCACTGACATAGACACCCGAACCGCCGCGCACCTCGACCTTGCCGCCCAGTTCGAGCGCGATCAGGCCTTCGCGCAGCGACGTGCGGCTGACCCCGAGCTTGGCCGCCAGCTCGCGCTCGGCCGGCAGGCGCTCGCCACCGCGGATGTTCTCCGCACGGATCAGTTCTTCGATCCTGGCCGCCACGACCCGGTACAGCCGCGGCTCGGTGGTGCCGGGTTCATTCAGCGCTGGAGTAATCTTCATCGGTCGGTTTGTCCTGGATAATTGGCAGCTCTGCCAAAACTAGCGAATCTTAGTTTGGCCGGCCTGATGTGGCAAGGGTGTGCGGCAAATAGTTATCGTGGTTGCTATGCGTTCATGGCTGCGGGTTCCAGCCGCTTCCGGCAAACACGGCGGCGCGGGTCAGGTAACGCGCTGCCTGCGCAGCGTCCAGCACCGCGCCGCCGTAGTGGCGCGGCTGGCCATCCGGCGCGCGGTTGCCGTATTCGCGCCAGCCACCCTGCAGCGGATTGGGCACCGGACGGCGCAGCCAGCCGTCGGCCGCGATGTGCGGGCCGATGGTGCACTCGATGAAGGCGACGTGGTCCCAGGTGTTCGCCGTTCCCGGCGAGCGCGCCAGGTAGGCGCTGCCGTCCGGGGGCAGGTTGCCCGCCGGTCCGGGGCCGCGGGTCAGGCGCGAGCGCAGGAAGACGAAGCCCGGCTCGGCCGGGCCGATGGTGCGGGCCTGGACGATGTAGCCGCCGCTGTCGGGATTCGCGCTGTCGCCGATCGTGCGGATTTCGCTGTCTTCGAACAGCGTGGCCCGGTTGTTCCCCCATACGAAGTCGACATTGCCCTCGACCAGCGATTTGTAGATCCACGCGTAACCCTTCAGTTGGAGCGTGTCCTGCTCGCTGGAGAAGTGCGCATTGCGCACCGACAGGCGCCCATCCAGGCTATTGAAAAACAGCGTCTCGGCCTGCGGAGAATGGCCGTCGCTGCGCAGTGTCGTGTTGTGCAGGGCGATGTCGCGGATCTCGAGCAGGTCGCTGTCCTGGGCCAAAAACAGCGCACGCCCGCCCAGCAGCCCTGGCTCCTGCGATGCCTGGCCGCTGCCGGAGCCAGGATTGAGGGTATCGCTGTTGGTGGCGCGGATGATCGTCGCTTCGCGGCTGGCGCCGCGCAAGGTAAGCCGGTCCTTGTCGCGCAGGTACAGCAGTTCGGGATAGACGCCGTCGCGCACGTTCACCGTCAGCGGCATGGCGCGTGGCAGGCCCATCGCGTAATCAAGCGCAGCCTGCACGGTACGGAAGTGGGCGCGGCCCATGGTGGCGACCGTCACGCTGTCGCCCACCGGGCGGTGCGGCGTCGTGCGAAACGCCCAGCGTGCGCCAGTAAAGTCGGCGCCGCGCACCAGGCGCGCCTCGGCCGCCGCGACATACTCGGTATCGTACTCCAGGCCCTGTGGCAGGCGGGCGCGCAACTGGCCGTCGACCAGGCGCAGCCGATGCTCGCGTACCAGGCGCTGGCGCGGCGCCGGGCCGATCCGGCTCACGGTCTCGCCGGGCCGGATCACGCCGGCCAGCGCGCCATCGCGCTTGCGCCAGATCCGGATGCTGCCTTCGCCGCTCAGCTGCGCGCCGGGCGCCAGCGCCAGATGCAGCGGCGTGTCGGGCGGTACGCCGCGCTCGCCGCGCGCCGGGTCGAGGCCTGCGCTGGCCGGCGCGCCCGTCGGTTCGACAAAGCGCGGGCCGACGGCCACGGTCAGATTCGCTCCGGCCCAAGGGTCACTCGCGCTGCTGAGCGCGACCGTGGTCTGGCCAGGCATCAGCGGCGTGATCCGCAGCGCGCCATCGACCACGACAGCCGTCGCGATGCGCGCATCGGCCACCACGGCAACCAGGTCGGGCGCGCCGCCGATGCCGACCGTCTCGGCCGGATCGCCGGCCTGCAGCGCGAGCCGGTTGTCTGACACCTGCGGGGTGACGCGTGCCGGCACCATGCCTTGCGGGCCGGTGCGCAGGTCGAGCACCGTGTGCGCGCCTGCTTCCCAGTCGAGCGGCAGGGTTGCCGGCAGCGGCGTTTCCAGCGCACTCGTGACGCGCTCGCCATCGATCAGCGCAAACAGGACGCCGCCCTCGGCTGTCAGGCCCACGGTCAGCGGGGTGCGGGCTGACACGAACGCCGGTGAAAGACGGCGCCGCACCTGCTTGAGGCGTTCCAGTTTGCCGCTGCGCGACGCCAGCAGTTCAACCTGCAGGGCTTTCCCTTCGTCGGCCAGCTGCACGCGCACGCCCTGCCAGTCGCCATCCGTATGGCGCCGGGCGCGCAGCACGAACGGGGCACCCGGCGCCAACAACAGGCGCGCTTCGGCAATGGCGTCTTCGCCCTGGGCCGGGCGCGGCCCTGCGTTGGTCCGCACGTGTTCCGGCACCAGCTGCGCCGGCAGCGCCGCGTGGGCGTAGGGCAGAGGCGACAGCGCAGGCCCGCCAAACGGACAGGCGCCGAGCGGCTGGCCATTGAGCAGCGAGCCGCTGTCGGCAAACACCCCGTGGCTCGATCCCGGGTCGCGCACCAGGTCCTGGCAGCCACGGGCGCCGGTCACGTCGAAGGCATTGGCGTCGGAGCGTACCAGCGCCTGGAGCCCCACGCCGATGCTGTAGTGGTGACGGTAGGCCGGGCGCTTGCGCTCGCCCACATAATAGTTATTGAAAAGGTGCACCTGGCCGTAGCGTACCCGCGGCGCGCGCTCGGCGACGTGCTCGAACAGATTGCCCTTGAGCGTGATGCGAAGCCGGTCCGTGTCGCCGGTGGCGCGGTCGCTGGCGCCGATCAGCATGTTCTTCTCATGCTCGGCGAAGTGGTTGTAGGTGACGCTGACCAGGTCCGAGCCCTGCGAGATATCCAGTGCACCGTCATGGCACTGCCTGGGCTTGCCATTCTCGACCGGCGCCCGGTCGTCCGTGTCGGGCGCGTCGGTAAAGCTGTTATGGTCGATCCAGACGTGGCGCGCCGCCCGCACCGTGATGCCGTCGTAGTCGGAATTCCAGTTGCCACGCGGGCCGTCGTGCGCGTCCCATTGCGGCGTGATGTCGCACGGATTGCGGATCGCCAAATGACGCACGATCACCTGTTCGACGCCGCTGACAATCAGGCTGGCATTGACGAAGCCGGCCCCGGGCACCACGCCCAGCAGCGTGGTATGCGAAGGAATGGTCACCGCGCCGCGCTGCGCCTGATCGGCGTTGCTGGTAAGGGCGCGGCCTTCGGTCATGTCGATCGTTGCCGCCACCCTCACGATACGTGCCGGCGCGGGCGCCTTGAGCGCTGCGACCAGTTCGGCGCGGTTGCGCACCGTGTACACGTTCGAGGGCAGGGCCAGCGCCCCGCCGCGCGTGCCGCCTTGCTGCGCCGCCCAGCCATCGGCAGGTGCGTGCTGGCGCTCGGCGCTTGCCGGCGCCATGGACTGCGCATGAACGGGTTGTACTGCCAATGCCAGTGCGACCGCTGCCAGCGCGGCGTTCATTGCACGCCTCCGGCGTCGGCGGCCGCGAGCAGGTTGCGCGCCAACTGCGGCACCTTGCGCACGATCTCGCGCGCGACAATGTCCGAGAAGCGCCGGGCGCCCAGCGGTCCCACGTGCGTGTGGTCGAAGTTCTCGCCGACGCGCGCCAGTTTGTTGGCTTCGTCCGGCCCCATGGCCTGGACTGCCGCCAGTGACAGCGCGTTCAGTTCGATCAGCGGCGTGGCCGTGGCTGCGGCAATCCTGCGCACGGTGGCTGCCCATGGCGCCAGGTCATCCTGTACGTAGCCCTGTTTGAAGCTGCGGCGCGTCAGCGGCGTGACCAGCACCGGTACTGCACCCAGTGCGCGCGCTTCGTCGACGTAGCGCTGCATATTGGCGGGGAATTCCGTCACGTAATCGGTCGAGCGGCCGGGTTTGCCCGGCTGGTCGTTGTGGCCGAACTGGATCAGCACGAACGTGCGCCGGTAGCCGCCAGCGCGCAACAGGCCGGTCACCTCGTCCCAGCGTCCCTCGGCCCGGAAGCTGCCCGAACTGCGCCCGCCGCGCGCCAGGTTCAGGCACGCCGTGTCGGGCGAGAAGCGTGCGCACAGCGCGTCGCCGTAGCCGGTGGTACTGGCCATGGTGGAGTCGCCCACCAGGATCACCCGGTCGTGGGCGGCTGGCGTGGCCGTGGCGGCACCGCTTGAACACCATAACGACAGGCACAGCAGGGGCAGGGCAGAAGGGCGAGCGTACGCCATGGTGTCTCCATATTCTTTTGATCGCCTGATTCTAGGTTGGTCGGACCAATTTTGCAACGTGGCTATACCACGCTCGTCGACATTACGGTTTGATGTTGTAGGATGTCAGACAACTTGCAGTTCGCGTACAAGCGTCGCGTATAATCGAGGTCATTCCAATCTCCGTGATCTCCCGCCATGACGCTCCCGCAACGCAAACACCGCAGCCTGTCCCAGGGAGTGGTCGAGCAGATCAGTGGCACGATCCGGCAGGGCGTGCTCAAGCCCGGCGACAAATTACCCACCGAGTCATCGTTGATGGGCGAGCATGGCGTCAGCCGCACCGTCGTGCGCGAAGCGATTTCGCACCTGCAGGCAGCCGGCTTGGTCCAGACCCGCCACGGGATCGGCACCTTCGTCATCGAGCGCGCGCAGGCGGGGCTGGGCCTGGACTCCGAGAACATCGTCACGCTGCGCGATGTGCTGGCCGTGCTGGAATTGCGCATCGGCGTCGAGACCGAGACGGCAGGCCTGGCGGCCAGCCGCCGCAGTCAGGAGCAGGCTGACGAGCTGGCCGCCGCGCTGCGCGAGATGCAGCAGGCGATGGCCGAGGGCAGGCCGGCGGTCGAGGCCGACAAGCGCTTCCACCTGCTGATCGCGCAGTCGACCGGCAACCGTTATTTCGTCGATATCCTGACCCGCCTGGGCGATGTATTCATCCCGCGCGCGCGGCTCAATACGCCCGTGCTCGACCAGGACAAGCCTGCCGGTTTCCTCGAGCGCGTCAGTCGCGAACACGACGATATCTACCGCGCCATCGAGCGACGCGACCCTGAGGCTGCGCGCGCGGCGATGCGCACGCACCTGTCGAACAGCCGTGAACGGCTGGTGGAAGCGCAGCGCCGCCTGGAGAGCACGCTGAACTGATTTCCCGCATTTTTTGCTTGCGGACCAGCGCAAGCAGTTGTACGATGACTTACAACCTGCTCGATGGCAGGTATTTCGTCCAACAACCAGATAGCGGAGACAGCACGATGCAACCAAACGAACTCAAGCAAGTCCTTTCCCACGGCTTGCTGTCGTTCCCGATCACCGATTTCGATGCGCAGGGTGACTTCGATCCCAAAGGCTATGCCGCGCGCCTCGAGTGGCTTGCACCGTTCGGCGCCACCGCGCTGTTCGCCGCCGGCGGCACCGGCGAGTATTTCTCGCTGCACGGCGAAGAATACGGTCAGATCATCAAGACGGCAGTTGACACCTGCGCTGGCGTCGTGCCGATCCTGGCCGGTTGCGGTGGTCCGACCCGCACCGCCATTGCACACGCCCAGGAAGCCGAGCGCCAGGGCGCCAAAGGCCTGCTGCTGCTGCCGCACTACCTGACCGAAGCCAGCCAGGACGGCCTGATCGCCCACGTTGAAGCAGTATGCCGCTCGGTGAAGATCGGCGTGGTGGTCTACAACCGCGCGAACTGCCGCCTGACCCCGGATTCGCTGGAAAAGCTGGCGGACCGCTGCCCGAACCTGATCGGCTTCAAGGACGGCAACGGCGACATCGAGCTGATGGTCTCGATCTGGCGCCGCATGGGCGACCGCTTCAGCTACCTGGGCGGCCTGCCGACCGCCGAAGTCTACGCCGGCGCTTACAAGGCGCTGGGCACCCCGGTCTATTCGTCGGCCGTGTTCAACTTCGTGCCACAGCTGGCGATGGACTTCTATCACGCCACCGTCGCTGACGATTTCGCCACCACCAACCGCCTGATCGACGATTTCTTCCTGCCGTACCTGGAGATCCGCAACCGCAAGGCCGGCTACGCTGTCAGCATCGTCAAGGCCGGCGCTCGCCTGGTCGGCCATGGTGCAGGCCCGGTGCGTCCGCCCCTGACCGACCTGACGGCCGAAGAAGACGCGATGCTGCTGGCGCTGCTCAAGAAGAACGGGGTGGTCTGATCATGGCGATTCTCGGTGAAATGATCATTGGCGCGCAGTGCGTGCGCGGCGCCGGCAAAGAGGCCTTCGGCTTCAACCCGGCCACGCGCGAAGACCTGCAGCCCGGTTTCGGCCAGGCCACGGGAGAGGACGTCGAGCGCGCCTGCGAGCTGGCCAGCGAAGCGTTCGACCCGTATCGCGCGCTCCCGCTTGAACAGCGCGCCGCGTTCCTCGAACTGGTGGCCGAAGAAATTCTGGCGATCGGCCCCGAGCTGATCGAACGCGCCCAGCTCGAGACCGGCCTGCCGCAGGCGCGCCTGGAAGGTGAGCGCATGCGCACCGTGACCCAGCTGCGCCTGTTTGCCAAGGTCGTGCGTGACGGCTATTTCATGGATGCGACCATCGACAGCGCCTTGCCGGAACGCGCGCCGCCGCGGCCTGACCTGCGTCTGCGCAAGATCGGCCTCGGTCCGGTCGTCGTGTTTGGCGCCAGTAACTTCCCGCTCGCGTTCTCGGTTGCTGGCGGCGATACGGCATCTGCCCTGGCGGCTGGTTGCCCGGTCGTGGTCAAGGCGCACGGCGCCCACCCCGGCACATCGGAGCTGGTCGGGCGCGCCGTGCAGCGCGCCGTCAAGGCAAGCGGCCTGCCGGAAGGCGTGTTCTCGATGCTGTTCGGCGACGGCCGCACGGTCGGCCAGCAACTGGTCTCGCATCCGGCCATCAAGGCCGTGGGCTTTACCGGTTCGCGCCAGGGTGGCCTGGCGCTGCTGCGCACGGCTGCTGCGCGCGCCGAACCGATTCCCGTGTACGCCGAGATGAGCAGCGTGAATCCCGTGTTCCTGCTGCCGGCGGCAGTGCAGGCCGGTGGCGCCGCACTGGCGCAGGGCTTCGTCGATTCGCTGACGCTGGGCGTCGGCCAGTTCTGCACGAACCCGGGCCTGGTGTTTGCCCTGGCCGGCGCCGAGCTGGATGCCTTCGTCGCCGCAAGCGCGCAGGCACTGGGCGCGAAGGGCGCCGGCACGATGCTCACCGCCGGTATCCACGACGCCTACACGAAGGGCGTGACCGCGTTCGACGCCGTCGACGGCCTGCAACTGGTCGCACAAGGCACGACCGAAGGCAACGGCTGCGCTGCGCAGGCTGCGCTGTACGTGTGCGACGCTGCCACCTACATGGGCAACCCGGCGCTGGAAGATGAAGTGTTCGGCCCGTGCGCGGTGCTGGTACGCTTCACCGACGCGGCCCAGATGCTCCAGGCAGCCGAACACCTGCACGGTCAACTGACCGTCACGGTCCATGCGCGCGACGGTGACCTCGACCTGGCCGCCAGGCTGCTGCCGATCGTCGAACGCAAGGCGGGCCGGGTGCTGTTCAACGGCTTCCCGACCGGCGTCGAAGTGGCGCACGCGATGGTGCACGGCGGCCCTTTCCCGGCCACCAGCGACAGCCGCACGACGTCGGTTGGCGCCAGCGCGATCGACCGCTTCCTGCGGCCGGTCTGCTACCAGAACGTGCCGGGCAGCCTGCTGCCAGAGGCGCTGCGTGACGACAATCCGCTGGGCCTTTCGCGCCTGCAGGATGGCACGTTGCACATGGGCGGGGTGAAGTAACACACGACGCCTGAATGCAGTACCAGCCGGAGGAGACGCCGGCTGTCACCCAACTTGAAAAGAACTGATCATCATGAATCAGCAAGTCATCGACGTAACACCGGCGCAATCGGTGGTGGGCAGGTATCGCTGGACGATCTGCGCGCTGCTGTTCTTTGCCACCACCATCAATTACCTGGACCGCCAGGTCCTCAGCCTGCTCGCACCGGTACTCACCGAGCAGTTCAACTGGTCGAACACCGACTACGCCAATATCACGGCGACCTTCCAGTTCGTCTACGCGATCTCGATGCTGTTTGCCGGCCGCGTGATCGACCGCATGGGCACCAAGCGCGCCTACGTGCTGGCGATCGTGATCTGGTCGCTGGGCGCGATCGGCCACGCGTACGCGATCGGCATCGGCGAAGCAGTCAACACGGTCTTCACCAGCATCGGCCTGGCCGTGGTGCCCGTATCGGTGGCCGGCTTCATGATCGGCCGCGCGGTGCTCGCCATCGGCGAGGCCGGTAACTTCCCGGCCGCGATCAAGGCGACCGCCGAATACTTCCCGAAACGCGAGCGCTCGTTCGCCACGGGCATCTTCAATTCGGGCGCCAATGTCGGCGCGATCCTGGCGCCACTGACCGTGCCGCTGATTGCTGCGCACTGGGGCTGGCAGTCGGCCTTTATCGTGATCGGCGGCATCGGCTTCCTGTGGATGGGTCTGTGGATCTGGCTGTACGATGCGCCGGAACAGCAGCCGCGCCTGAAGGCGGCCGAACTGGCCTACATCAACAGCGACGCCGGTGTCACGGTGGCGCCCACCGGCACGCCGGTCAAAGGCTCGTGGTTCAAGCTGCTCGGCTACCGCCAGACCTGGGCCTTCGCCTTCGGCAAATTCATGACCGACGGGGTCTGGTGGTTCTTCCTGTTCTGGCTCCCCAAATACATGTCGGCGCAATACGGTATGTCGGCCACCGACATGATCATCCCGCTCGCGGTGTTGTACAGCATGACGATGGTGGGCAGTATCGGCGGCGGCTGGCTGCCGACCTGGTTCCTGAACCGGGGCGCCGACATCTATCATGGCCGCATGAAGGCCATGCTCGTCATCGCCCTGTGCCCGCTGGT
>Ga0308158_10003691_pt1 | contig 13302 bp, 13 predicted proteins | sample PhyBR2_FD_201038 | JGI IMG/M metagenome (GOLD analysis project Ga0308158, IMG submission 201038) | Phyllosphere microbial communities from UC Gill Tract Community Farm, Albany, California, United States - DLSLB.R2 | ecosystem: Host-associated > Plants > Phyllosphere > Unclassified | place: USA... | reverse complement strand
ATCGCCTGGCGCATGCGGTCGTCGAGCAGCACGCGGTTGGGCAGCTTGGTCAGCGGGTCTTCATGCGCCATGCGCCGCATGCGCTCTTCTTCCTGCTTGCGCGCGTCGATGTTCGAGAACGTGCCGATCATGCGCAGTGGTTCATTGCGCTCGCCCCGCTCGGTGACGGTGCCACGTGCCTCGATCCAGCGCCAGCTGCCATCGCGCATGCGGATCCGGTGCACCATCGCGTAATCGGGCGTGATACCGTCGATATGATCGCGCAAGGCCATGCGCACGGCCTCGAACTCGTCCGGATGCACCAGCTCGGCCAGGCCATTGCTGCCGAACCACGAGACGGTCGCGTGTTCGCTGTCGAGGATGCGCTGTGCACTGGGCGAGAGCAGCGCCGTGCCTTGCGTAATATCGCAATCCCAGACGCCGTCGCCGGCAGCGTTCAGCGCCAGCTTCCAGCGCGCCTCGGCCGCGGCCAGCGCCCTGAGCGCGCGCCGGCGCCGGTCGGCCGCGCCGATCGCCGCCCACCCCAGCAGGCCCAGCACGAGCGAGACGGCCACGCCCACATTGCGCATCATCGCGCTTTGCTGGGTGAAGCGCGCTTCGGCGTCGTGTACGGCCTGGCCCACCGTGACCACCAGGCCGTAGTCCGGCATCTTGTGCCAGGCAAAGAAACGGTCGATACCATCGAGTATGCTGACCTTGCGGAACATGCCGCTGTTGCCTTTGGCGCGAATATGCGGCGCCTGCCCCATGTTGACGCCCATGTAGCGTTCGCCGTCCGGAAGCGAGCTGCGCGCGATGATGGTGCCGTCCAGGCGCATCAGGCTGACAGCGGCATCCGGCCCCAGATCGATACTGTTGTAAAAGCGCAGGAAATACGATGGCGGCACCGCGGCAGCAATCACGCCCGTCAGGCGCCCCCCGGCATCGCGGATCGGGCGTGTAAACTGGATCGACCACTGCCCGCTGACGTGATGCCTCCCGGGGCGGCCGACATACAACCGGTCGCCGGCCTGCGTGCGGTGAATGGCGAACTCGGGCAACTCTCCCAGTGCCAGCCCGGGCGGCCCCACGTTATCATTCGAGTACAGCAGACGGCCACCGGCATCGGTGACGGTAAAATGGATTGGCATGCGCAGATGACGCGCGTGCTCGGCGACGCCCTGGGCGAAATCGGCAGGGTCGCGCTGCCACGTGCCGCGCAGCTGGACCAGCGACAAGTCGACCAGCCCGACGGTGGCCTTGACCTCTTCTGAAAATGCGCGCGACAGGTTCTGCACATTGCTCTTGCCGCCGGCTTCGGCCAGCTCGGCAAAGCGGGCCTGCTCGATCACGACCAGACCCCAGACGACCGGCAGCATGAGCGCAAGGTACAGCAGCAGATGGCGCAGTACGCGGCGCTTGACGTAGCCGCTGAACACGGCCACGGAAGAATGGGACGACATGGGATAAGGCATGAAAGACGGCCGGATCGAGCCAGGCAACAGGCGGACAGCACATGGAATGGATAGCCGGGCGTCAAAACAATTCCTGGTACTGCCGAATAAACGCGCCCGTCGTTGGACTCGACATTATACTGACTTATGTCTCAAAAGTTGCAAACAGGAATTTAAAGTTGTGTAACAATATACGGTTCAACCACGTTTCATGCGTTCAAGTTTCAAACCATGCATATTGGGTGGTCATTTCGACAAGTTTGATACGAGGGTGCTAGAGTAGCGCCATGAAAGTTTTCTATAACGTCCTCGGCGTACTGGCTCTACTGCTGGGCATCCTCGGCATCTTCCTGCCGCTGCTGCCGACGACACCCTTCCTGCTGCTGGCCTCGGCCTGCTTCGCGCGCGGCTCGGTGCGCCTGCACCGCTGGCTGATCGGGCACCGGGTATTCGGCAAGTACATCGCCAATTTCGAGGCCGGCCACGGCATCCCGCTCAAGGGCAAGATCGTGGCGACGGTGATGCTGTGGGGCTCGATGGCATGGTCGTCGCGGCACTTCGACAGCATCGCGATCCTGATCATGATGGGCGTGATCGGCGCCTGCGTGAGCACGTATATGTGGTGGTATCTGCCGACCCTCAAGCTGCCCCCTGCTCCCACCGAACCCATCGTTTCCCGCACCGAGCTGCCATAAATTCCTGTTTTTTCAACACGTCGTGATCTGCTGCACGGTTTTGTACTATCATTAGTTACATGAAACGCGACAGCAAACTCTCTTCCGTCCTCCACGTGCTGCTGCACTTGGCCCACAGCGACCGCCCGATGACGTCGGAGCAGATGGCCGGCATGCTCGGCACCAATCCGGTACTGGTACGGCGCGTGCTCGCTGGCCTGCGTGAACGCGGCTACATCAGCTCCGAGCGCGGCCATGGCGGCGGCTGGACCGTGACGTGCGACCTGGCCCAGGTCACGCTGCGCGATGTCTACGATGCGGTCGGCGCACCCACCGTATTCGCGATGGGCAACCGCAATGAGCACAGCGAGTGCCTGGTCGAGCGCGTCGTGAATGCCTCGCTCGAAAGCGCTTTTGCCGACGCCGAGGCGTTGCTGGTCGAGCGCCTCGGCCAGGTGAGCCTGGCCGACCTGTCGCGCGACTTCAATGGACGTTACGACAATCATCTTCATACGAGGCTCAAGCATGAACACGACTGAACCGACACCTGCAGCGACAACGCACTACGACGCCATCGTCATCGGCGGCAGCTACGCCGGCCTGTCGGCCGCGCTGCAACTGGCGCGCGCACGGCGCCGCATCCTGGTAATCGACGCGGGCCAGCGCCGCAACCGCTACGCTGCCAATTCGCACGGCTTCCTGACACGCGACGGCCAGCCGGCCGCCGACATCGCCGCCGAGGGCCGCGCCAACGTTGCCGCCTATCCCAACGTGGACTGGCACGACGGCACCGCGACCTCGGCCCGTCAGGATGGCGATGCGTTCGTCGTCGAACTCGACGGCGCCGGCACCGTGCGCGCTGCGCGCCTCGTGCTGGCCACCGGCGTGCGCGACGACCTGCCATCCATCGACGGCCTGGCCGAGCGCTGGGGCAAGAGCGTGTTCCACTGCCCGTACTGCCACGGCTACGAACTGAACGAAGGCCGCATCGGCGTGCTGGCCAGCGGCTCGCTGTCGGTGCACCAGGCGCAGATGCTGCCGCACTGGGGCCAGGTGACGTTGTTCACCAACGGCGTGTGCCCGCTCGACGATGCGCAACGGGCGGACCTGCACGCACGCGGCGTGGAAGTCGATGAGACGCCGGTGCGCCGGCTGGTGAATGTCGCCACGGTCGTGCTGGAAGACGGGCGCGAGGAAATCATGAGCGGGCTGTTTACCTACGGGCGCGTGCACATGACCAGCCCGATTGCGGAGCAACTCGGTTGCGCATTCGATCAGGGGCCGCTGGGGCCATTCATTCGCACCGACGAAAGCCGGCAGACCACGGTGCCCGCCGTGTTCGCCGCTGGCGACGCCATGCGCGCCGCCAGCACGGTGGCGCTCTCGGTGGCCGATGGCGCCATGGCGGGCGTCGGCGCGCATCGCTCGCTGTTGTTCGGCGTGACGCCGTTTGCGGCGCCGATGATGCCTGCCGCGGCATCATCGGCGCCTGCGGGCGTACGCGAATAAGCTTCTGCCCGTTCGCGTTGGCGTGACGGATAATGGCAACGTCACTTCACGAAAACCGCTTATGGAAATCATTGTCCTGGGGACGTCGGCCGGCACGCCGACCCGGCAACGCAATATGTCGGGCCTCGCGCTGCGCCTGCGCGGTGCAAAACAATGGGTGCTGATCGATTGCGCCGAAGGCACGCAGCACCGCATCCTGCGCACGCCCTTGTCCGTCATGAGCCTGCGCGCTGTGTTCATCACGCACCTGCACGGCGACCATTGCTACGGCCTGCCCGGGCTGCTCGCCAGCGCCGCGATGGCGGGCCGCAGCGACGCCTTGACGGTCGTCGGCCCGCCGCCGCTGCGCGGCATGATCGAGGCCATCATGGTGGCGAGCCAGCTGAGTCTACCCTTCCCGCTCGTCTGGCTGACGCCGAACGACCTGACTGGCGACTCGGCTGGTGCCCCGCTCATGCCCGAGCTGGCGGTGGATGCAACGGCGTTGTCACACGGCCTTCCGTGCTGGGCCTATGGATTCACGGAGGCGGCAATGGCGCACCACCTGGACACGGAGAAATTGCGTGCGGATGCCGTGCCCGCGTCGCCGTTGTGGGGCGATCTGCAAAAAGGGCGCGACGTGACGCTGGCCGACGGGCGCGTCATCAAGGCGACGGACTACCTGCTGCCGCCACGCCGCGCGCGACGTATCGTCGTCGCCGGCGACAACGATCGGCCAGAACTGCTGGCCACCGCAGCGCATGGCGCAGACGTGCTGGTGCACGAGGCGACCTACACCGAAGACGTGTTGCAAAAGATCGGGCCAGGGCCGCAGCACACTTCGGCAATGCGGGTGGCGCGCTTTGCCGAAGAGGCAGGCGTGCGCAACCTGGTGCTGACGCATTTCAGTCCGCGCTATCAGGACCGTGGCGCGCTGCCGATGTCGCTGCTGGAGGATGAGGCGCGCGCGCAGTACGGCGGCAATCTGATCCTGGCGCGCGACCTGGATCATTATGTGCTGGACCGCAGCGGCGCCCTGGCGCACGCGGAGCAAGCGCCCACCGGCGTCAGCGCAGCGCCGTCAACGTCCGACGGACAACCGCGTTGAACTGACACCGTATTACGCTGTTTCGCCAAATTCGGTTCTGGCGGCCTGCACCCGTTTCATGGCGGTATCCGGATCGATGCCGGCCATGATCAGGTTGACGATTTCCTGCTTGTCCTCCTGTCCTATCCACGCGCATTCCTTGCGGTGCGAGCAGAAATAGGCGTACCACGACACGTCGGCGGGCCGCTCCTTGCGCGGCTTCAGGCGTGCCGACACGGCGGCGCGTGCGGTCTTGGCATAGTCGGCTAGCTGCGCGTCGATGGCAGACCAGTCGAACGCGGCGACGGCGCGCAGGTCAGCATTCCAGTCGCCCTGGTACTGCGCAGGCGGCCGCATCGTTGTTGGCCCGACGGCAAGGGCTGCGAGGTTGGGAAGGCCATGGGCCGCGCAGAATGCTTCAACGAACCGGAGTTTTGCACCGATACCAACCTGCACTGCGCGGTCGAGGACCAGGTCTTTCGGGTACAGAAGACGAGCCAGCCTGAGCAAGTCCTTGTAGACGATAGGCATGCCCTGGGCAGCGCCTGCGTGGTGCCGCAGAGCGTCGGCAAGGCGCACGCCGACGTCGATATCATTGTGCGTACGCTGTATGTCTGCGGCGGTATGGATGACCATGCGAATCTTGTCAGAGAAATCTGGCCGTGGGCCCAATCCGTCATTATGCATGGCTTTGCACGCCCGATGAATGGCGCTCGACCAGATTCCACGCACCGCGGCAAGCGGATATGGCATGTCAATGTTTCGCCGAACGCTGTGCTTCATGATTTCGCCCTACAATGGGACGGATAACGTTCTGACATACAGCACTCACACCGATGGAGGCTGCAGGCGTCTTGCCTGGGAGGCCGACCATGATGTATGAATTCCTGTCCAACAATGCCGACGATCTGATTCAACGGTGTATCGACAAGGTGAACAAGCGCCCTCAACGGAACGCATCCAGAGAGCAACTGCGCACTGGCATACCCATGTTTTTGGAGCAGTTAACAAAAACGCTGCACGCAGAAGAAAAAATTGACACAGCGGCTGCGATGACCATCTCCGGCGCATCTGGCGGTGAGAAAAAGGCCGCATCGGAAATGGGTGCGACGGCTGCCGCGCATGGCGCCGCATTGCTGGCGCTGGATTACACAGTGGACCAGGTGGTGCACGATTATGGCGACTTGTGCCAGGCAATCACGGATTTAGCCGTCGAGCGCGATGCACCGTTCCCAGCGGATGAATTTCGCACCCTCAACCGCTGCCTGGACAATGCCATCGCCAGTGCAGTTACTGAATTCTCATTCCAACGCGACTGCGCCATCTCTGATCGCCACGCCTCAGAAACTAACGAGCGCCTTGGTTTCCTGATGCACGAACTGCGCAATTCACTGAGCGTGGCCACTATGGCGGTCGCGGCGATGGAAGCTGGCCAGCTGTCCATTTCGGGCGCCACCGGTGCCTTGCTCAAGCGTGGGCATGCGGCGATGCAGCGCCTGATCAACCTGTCACTGGAAGATGTACGAACCGAGGGCGCCGCAGCAGGGCCGAAAGGCGTTTTCCCGCTTGCCGATTTCATTCACGAAGCACGTGATTCGGCGCAACTTGAAGCTGACACGCGAGGCTCGGCGCTCGTGGTTGCTGACGTCGACAGGCTGCTGGCCATACAAGGCGATCGGGATCTGTTACTCGCCGCGCTGGCCAATCTGCTCAATAACGCGCTGAAATTTACATGCGCGCATACCGCCGTCTCACTGACAGCCTATGCGCAAGGGCAACGTATTTTGATCGTTGTGCGAGACCACTGCGGTGGTTTGCCCGCAGGGAATGCAGAAAAAATGTTTTCACCGTTCACGCAACGTGGCGACGATCGCTCCGGGCTTGGCCTGGGCTTGTCGATCGCACGCCAGAGCATCTCGCGCAATGGTGGTCAGCTGTCGGTGGAGGATTTCCCGGGTGTGGGCTGTGCTTTTACAATGAATTTGCCTCGCTATCGCGCGCCTGACGGGTCCTCACCTGCTGACAATACGCATTGAACAGCCAGCCCTGCAACCTCGTGGCCGCACCTTGGAGGACCGGAATCTTTGGTTATATGATACCGTTTCCGGGTTGATCGAAAGCAGCTGACCGCTCGCGCGAAATACGTCGTTGAGCGCACTACATGGCCAGCCTGTTATTCGTGCCGTTCATCTCGTCACAGGAGCATGCATTGATCACCAGCTCACTACCCTCGCTCGCAGCCGGCGTCCTGGCGGCCCTGCTTGCCGGACCAGTCTTGGCCCAAGGAGAAAAAGTGTCATCCGCTGTCGAGCTGGCACGCCAGGCAGACCGGCTCAAGCCCGGCCAATGGGTATGGGCGCCGCAGATTTCGCCGCAGGGGCCGCTGCTGGTCTTCGTCGACCTGTCGAAACAGCTCGCCACCGTCTACCGCAACGGCGTGCGCATCGGCGTGAGCACCGTCTCCACCGGCAAACCCGGGCACGAAACGCCGACCGGCGTATTCACCATCCTGCAAAAGGATGCAAAACACCGTTCCAGCAAGTACAACAACGCGCCGATGCCGTTCCAGCAGCGTCTGACCTGGGACGGTGTCGCGCTGCATGCCGGCGGCCTGCCCGGCTACCCGGAAAGCCATGGCTGCGTGCATCTTCCCTTCGCCTTCGCCAAGGCCCTGTTCGAGACGACCGGCCATGCCACGACCGTCATCATCGCCGGCAATGCCGCCCATCCCGTCAGTACCGGGTCGGGTTACGTGCTGGCGCCGTCGGATGCCGACGTGCCGGACACCGGCTTCTGGAATCCGGAGCGGTCCGCATCGGGGCCGGTGACCATCGTGATGTCGCGCAGCGACCAGGCGCTGATCGTGTTGCGCAACGGGGTCGAGATCGGCCGCTCGCCAATCTCGCTGGATCAGGGCAACGATGCGACCCATGTCCTGACACTGACTGAAGATGCCGATGGCCAACCGGCCTGGGTCTTTGCCGGCGTCTCGGGCCATGAGGACGAAGCCGGCCGCGTCGTCGACGAAGCCACCCGCAACCTGGTGCGCATTCCGCGCGAATTCCATGAACAGGTGGCGCCAATCCTGCGCCCTGGCACCACCTTGCTGGTGACCCAGGCGCCGCTCAGGAGCGGCCAGCCGGGTACCAGTCTCACGGTGCTGAGCAGCAGCCCCTAGCAGGTCAGAAGCGGCGGTGTCCGCTGTCCATCTCGCAGCGGCCGTTGAAGGCGATCATGCCTTCGACGGTGATCGCGCCGCTGCGGCGATCGATGTTCAGGGTCGGCCGGTTCAATGCATTCAGGCGGAAGCGACCGCGGATCTCGTTGTGACCGACGATTAGCTCATCGATATCCCACCAGCCATCGCTGCCGCCTGAATTCATCGGCGGGATCAGCTGTTTCGGAATGCGGATACGGCCCCGATCGTCATGGATCGAAATATTCACGGTCGTGTCGAAGTCATGCTTGCCGGCGACCACTTCCGACTTCTGCTCGTACTTGTGGGTGGACGAATTCCACTCCACCCCCGACCGGTTTTCGTAACGCGTGTTCTCGGCCTGGCCGAAGCACGACAGCTGGATGTCTTCGCCAGCGTAACGGCGGTCATCGTTCTGACGCATGTCGTCGGACCGCGGACGGTCAACACGTTCGTACTGCTGGGCACTGGCCGACATCGCGACCAACAGCATGGCAAGAGGAAGGATTTTCATGACTGGCTCCTGTGATTATTGTTGAACAATCGACTTACAACGACACTGCCGGTTGCGCAGCAGCGCCATGCAGGTTCACGTCGAACTTGCGGCGCGCAACGGCGATGCCTTCTGCCTGCAGCGCCGAATGGATCCGCGTCAGCAAGGCATTACGGACGGTGCCCCAGCTACCCGGATCCTCGGTCCACACACTGACCACGAACCTGAGTCCGCCATCGCCGTATTCGCTCAGCATCACCCTGGGCGGTGGCTCGGTGGACAGGCCGGCGGTCGCCTCCACCTGCGCGCTCAGGATCGTGAGCACGCGGTCCGGATCGGCATCGTCGGCCACACCAAGCGTGATCTCGAAGCGCCTGGTGCGGTCGTACATCGTCCAGTTCGTGAGACTTCCGTTCAGGAGCAGGCCATTGGGGATGACCGTATCGGCGCCATCGGCCGTGCGGATGGTGGTCGAGCGCAGGCTGATCTCGCGCACGGTGCCCGAGACGCCGGCCGCATCGACCGTGTCACCGGGCTGAATCGGGCGCTCGAACATCAGCACGAGTCCTGACACAAAATTGTTGACGATATTCTGCAGACCGAACCCGATGCCCACGCCAAGGGCGCCGAACACGATGGCCAGTTGTCCGAGCGCCACGCCGGCGGCCGACAGCGCAATCAAAAAGCCCGCCAGCAAGACGGCGTAGTAGCTCAGCGTGGCGATACTGCTGCCCACCCCGCGCGCCAGATGACGGTGACCGGGCAATTCCTCGCGCAATACGCGGCGCACGGCGCGCGCCGTCCAGTAGGCCAGCCAGGATGACACGGCAAAGGTGAGCACTTCGCCCAGGTGCACCGAGATTTCCCCGACTTCGATGCCAAGGCCCAGGATGGTGCTCAGCGCGCTGCGCGCGGGGCGCAGCAGGCGGAAGCGATCGAGGCTGTACAAGAGCCAACCGCAGGCTGCCGCCAGCAGGAGCACGTTGACCAGCGATGTCCGCAGGTCGGCATAATTGCCGGCGCCGGTCTGACCGCGCCGCGCTGCATGGCCTGCCAGCGCCGCGCGCGCCATGTCGCGGCACACGATCGCGCAGGCATACAGCAGGATCGCCATATAGGCGCTGTCGATGATGCCGCTGGTGAGCATTTCGGCCAGCGTCACGTTGCCCACGATATTGCCGACGACGGCGATGACCAGCAAGCCGGCAACCGTCCACGCGAGCGGCCGCACAAATACCCGTGCACGCGACGCCAGAGTAGCCTGCGGCGCGCGCTCCGGCATTGGCGTCGCCAGGCGGATCGCGTGCCAGGCCAGAACCAGCGCCAGACCATCAAGCACGAGCAGCAACGCGCGATACAGGCTGCTGTCGGCGCTCGCCAGCACACCGAGCCGGTCGACCGCATACAGCAATACCGCCGCGAACGGCCATACGGCCGAGGATCCCCGTCGCCGCTTCGGCAGCAGGCGCAACACCGGGATGAGCGCCGCCATCAGGGCGATCTCATGCACAAGCATGGGCGCATCGGGTTCCAGCACCAGAACCCCGACCATCGACAGCAGGATCCATGTTGAAACAGGCCGGTGCAAGGCGTGGCGCGTAGAGACGGTGGCTGCGGTGGCCGTGCGCCGGTTGCGCATGCTCAGCCAGACCAGCAGGATCAGCAACAACACTTGCACCAGCAGCAGCGCGTGCTGGTTGTCCGTGCCGGCGGCCTGATAGTCGATGGCGAACTGGCGTTCGATCAGCACGCCGCGCTCGATGGCAGCCCACATTTCTTGACGTCCCCCGGCTGCGTCAAAGGCATGCCAGATGGGCGGCGAATCGATCCGGAGCAGACGCTCGTCGACCTCGGCAATCACGAGCGCCATGCGGTTGCGCTCGGCCTCGAGGCGCGCCCTGAGCTCCCCGCTACGCTGCATCAGCATCAGCTGGTCGCGCAGCACGTCGCCCAGCCGCGCCTCGGCATCCGCGATGCCTGCCAGGATGACCTCGACCCGTTCGGACAGCACGACCGGCAGCGCGCCACTGGCTGCGGCAGCACGGGTCGCCGTCCAGGCAGCGCGGCTGTGCGCCAGTTGCACGGCCAGCTCATCGTACGGTGTGAACACGCGGCGCGCCTGCTGGTCCCAGGCGGCCAGCCGCCGCGCATTGAATTCGAGATGACGCGCGAGGCTCTCGAGCCGCATCACTGGCAAGCCACGTAGCTGGACGCCGATGATGTTACTGGTCCTTGCGTTGACCGCTGCAGCGATGTCGTCGAGCGCACGGGCCTGGCGGTGTGTTACCGCAGAGTTGGCTGCCAGTTGCCTTGCCAGTTCGACCCTGCGCTGCTCGGCATCGGCCTGAAACAGGAGGTCCTGGACCGGGATGGGTGAGATGCTGGCCCGGGTCGACGCCGGGTCAGGCTTAGGGGCGCCGGGAAACACCTGGCTCGCGTTCCCGGTGCAATGCATCATTGCCATTACCAGGAGGCAAAACAGGGTACGGCTCAGATTCAAGAAACAGGCAGTCCGCATGCAGGTACCGGATTTCAAAAACGGATGTAGACGAAATGGGTAAAGAATATTATTCTCCGAACAACCTTATACGTAGTTCAATTGCTGCAAGCAAGTTTTTTTCAATCGAACGATAACGGGAGGAATACCATGCGCGTGACCTCAGCAATCCTGACCGCCTGTCTCGCCCTCACTGCGTGCGCTGGTACGCCGCCACCGGCCGCGCTGGACGGGACGACGTGGCGCCTGGCGATGTTCCAGTCGAACGACGACGCAACGGGCACGCTGCGCCCGGCCAACGCCGACAGCTTCACGATGGCGTTCGGCAAGGACGGCCAGGTCGCGGCAAAACTCGATTGCAATCGCGGCACCGGACCATGGCGTGCCGAGCCAGCCGCCGGCGGCAGCAGTGGCAGTATCAACATCGGCCCGCTGGCCACCACGCGCATGATGTGCCCTCCCGATCCGGTCGGTGACCGGCTGGCGCGCGATGTCGACACGCTGCGCTCCTACCGTCTCCAGGACGGCCGCCTGTACCTGATGTTGCCGGCCGACGCCGGCGTCTATGTCTGGGACCGCGTGGCGCCATGAGCGTGCCTGCCACAGGCCCATTCGCAATGCGTGCACCGTTGCAGCTGAACCCGCTGCGCGCGTTGCTGATCATGGTGGTATGGGTCGCGCTGACCATCGGCATTGGCTACGCCGTCGGCGACGGCGAGAAACACCCCCTCGCGTACGCAGCGTCCAATCAGATCGGCTGGCCCTGGCTGGCCGCGGCAGCCTTCGCAGGTGTCGTGGCCTGGCTTGCCGGCGCCGACGCGATGGGCCTGCGTCGCCCTTCGCCTGCGTCATCCATCAAGCTCGTCTGGCTGCCGCTGGCCTACGCCGTCATCATGCTGACGGTCGATGCGCTGCTCGGCCTGCCGTCGCCGGGCGTGATAGCCATTCTGGCGCTGAACATGCTGTTCGTCGGCCTGTCCGAAGAACTCATGTTTCGCAGCATCGTGTTCCGGGGCCTTCTCGCACGATTCAGTATCTGGCCTACCATCCTGCTCACGTCATTCCTGTTCGGCATCGTGCACTCGCTCAATGTCTTCACGACCGGGCAACTGGACCAGGCAGTGCTGCAATCGGCTGCTGCAGGCATGCAGGGGCTGGCCTATCTGGCCATCCGCATCCGTACCCGCTCGGTATGGCCCATGGTGATCGTCCATGCGCTCTGGGATTTCTCGCTGATACTTTCTGCCACGACGCACCCCGCCGAGGCCGGCGCCGAGGCCGGCTGGACGTGGACGCCGTTGCTCATCGCGCTGCCCGTGTTCCTGTATGGCCTGTTCTTGTTGCGTCATGTCGGCAAGAATGCTGACGACTGGCGCGACCCCGCTCCCAGTACAAAGGGATCACCATGATGCTGCGGACAACTCGATCAAACCACTATTAGAAAATTTGGAGACATCAATGCCTGTATCACATCGTCGCTGGATCCTACCTGTGTTTCTGAGCACGGTTTTCTTCATCGCGCCCGTGACGGCGCAAGTGCAGCCCGAGGCGCCCCCGGTACCACTGCGGTTCGCTCCCGGCCAGACCGAGGTGGAAGTGCGCGGGACCGTCACGGGTTACCAGACCCAGGCCTACACATTTGACAGCGCCGCTGGCGGCAACGCCACCGTGCGCCTGGATCACAAGGGGCAAGCGTCGCTGTACTTCAATGTTGCCGCGCCTTCCGGTGCGACGATCTTCAACGGCAGCATGGACGGCCCACGGTTTCAGGCCATACTGCGCGAGCGCGGCCGCTACCAGGTCAGCGTCTATTTGATGCGCAATGACGCCCGCCGCGGCAAGCAGGTGCCATTCACGTTACGTATCAACCAGTCCGCATCCAACATGCAACAGCCCTTGCCGCCACACGCAGATGGCCCGAGCTTCGACTGCAGCAGGGCGCGCGGCGTCATTGAAACTGCCATCTGCCGCAGCCCTGCCCTGTCGGAACTCGACGGGCGTCTTGATTTTGTGTATCGGGATGCTCTGGCAGGGGCCGGGTCCCGGCAGAGGGAAACGATTCGCAACGACCAGCGCCAGTGGTTGAATGCCCGTGCGTCGTGTGCGCGCGAGTCTGCGCTGGAACGCTGCCTGACCAGGCATTATCTGGCGCGTATCAGCAGGCTCGAACCGAAACGTTGAGAGCCGGTGGGCGCGAGAAAAGGACGGGAGATGTTTACGTCATCACAATTAGAGTCCGTTTCCAAATTTCAGACCTGACGCCGAGAGTGTGTGTAAATTGTGCAAAGCTGAGGCTATGCCCAAATGGGCTTTGTTGAGCAAATCGGGCGAAGGCCGAGCTAACGCTATTTGTAGCTAGTTTTACAACACTGGAACCGTAACCGGCCTGCCCAGTCGAGTAAAGCGGTTGAGCACAGCGGCTCGCACTTGCAGC
>Ga0308158_10003689_pt1 | contig 13304 bp, 11 predicted proteins | sample PhyBR2_FD_201038 | JGI IMG/M metagenome (GOLD analysis project Ga0308158, IMG submission 201038) | Phyllosphere microbial communities from UC Gill Tract Community Farm, Albany, California, United States - DLSLB.R2 | ecosystem: Host-associated > Plants > Phyllosphere > Unclassified | place: USA... | reverse complement strand
GACGGTCTGTCTGGTAGCTCATTTTCGATCGTCTTAGCTGACCCTGCTGCCAACGTGAACGATACAACAAACGTTCGCAATTGGTGCGGTTCCTAACATTGCAATAGGGGTCCATTTGCGACGCGACGGACGCTGCCCTCGGCCATTTACTGTCGCAAAACCCGCGACATACGCGACGTTCGGCAATCAGCACTTCCGCTACAAAGAGCGGTAGAAGCCGTCGACGATCAAGAACGTGCAGTGCGTCCTAAGGTCGGGATGGTCGACAAAATGTTAGACCTGTCGCGCAATGCGGGAGGCACGTTTAGCTTTATAGGCTGACGAACCTCACGCACACGCATGTAGATCATCAGCTCGGCTCAGCCCAACTCAGGGCGATAAGCCCTGAGGTAAGGCAGTAACAGCGCCAGCAGCGCTTCCGGTTTTCCTCCGGAACGAAGTGCCCGCAATCAGGAATTACGGCACAGCGAACATCATCGGCGACGCGGCGAGGCTGGTCTTCCATCGCACCCCCGCACGCTAATGCGCCGGCAAAACCCAGCACTGGCATTGCCAGCCCGGTCTTCATCCTCTTGCAACTGGCCGGGATGCCGTCATCAATCGCCCGGTAATAGTCGAAGCCCGCGCAGGGTATGACGATCGCGTTCGCGACGAGTGCCTGAACGCGCAATGGTTCTTGTCGATCGCCGACGCCCGAGCAAAGATCGAGGCCTGCGACGGGACTATAACGAGAGCTGTCCTCACACATCGCTTGGCTGGATGATGCCGGTCGAATATGCTGCTGCAACGGCCGCCAAAGCGGCCGAATGAACGTGCGAAACTCATCCTCAGTTTGAATAAGAAACCGGGGGATGCCCCTATGTTCTCAACAATCTACTAGGCCTGTTAATGGTACGCATCTATTATCGGCATTCCGCAAAATAAAAACACTAGTGCAGACTTAAGTACAAACGACATATGCATTCATACCCTTGATTCTATCAACTTTTTCACGTCTTGCGAGCGGCCGCGCGGTAATATCATTATGTCCCCGCCGCTTACTACGACGATGAGATCATGAACACCGATCATCGAGACGCGCATCTCGTTCGTACGAACCAAACAACCGCTACTATCAACTATTGTAACGTCTCCGCGCACTACATTTTCCGACGTATCACTCGGACTGATTGCATGTAGTGCATCCCAGCTCCCGACGTCATTCCACCCTATTGCAACCGGAATGACCGCCACTTGCTCCGCACGTTCCATTACGGCGTAGTCAATCGAGTCTGCAGGTGACCCGGCAAAAAAGTTCGCTTCAGGGTAGATGCACGTCCCATCTATCACGGCACTTTCGATTGCAGCCCGCGCCGCTGACAGTATTGAGGGTGCAAACCGACCCAGGGCGTCCAAATACCTATCGGCACGAAACATAAATATGCCGCCATTCCAGACATGGTCTCCAGCTTCAAGCATTGCTTGTGCCATAGGCAACGGCGGCTTCTCGATGAATTGGGCCACGCGGAAGGTGTCTTGACTTATTGGTTCGCCCACCTTTATCCAGCCATAGCCTGTTTCGGGGGCGTCTGGTGTTATTCCGAATGTTACCAGCCAGCCCTGCTCGACTAGCGGTAGTGCTTGGGTTATTGCTGCGTGGAACGCAGATGTGTCGTCAATCACATGATCAGATGGCATCACCAGTAATGGCGTATCATCGCTACCCGCGATAAGAGCAGCTAGTGCGATTGCCGGCGCTGTGTTGCGTGCGACCGGTTCGAGAATAATTGCGTCAGGCACACTGCCAATTTCAGACAACTGAGCCATCACTGGAGGAAGATGAGCTGTGTTCGCTACAACTATTGGAGCCGCGTAGCCCGCGCCACTCGTCCGCCGTGCCGTTAGCTGTAGCATCGTTTCCTCGGATGTAAGTGCTAGAAACTGTTTGGGTAATTCTGGCCGTGACATTGGCCATAATCTGGTGCCTGATCCTCCCGAAAGAATAACAGGGGTTATTTTACGCATATAATAATCCTCGTGTTTGCCAAATCGTACTGATTGAGAATCAGTGACTTTGCTAATCCGGAAATAAAATTGGCAAAACAGGAACCAATCCGAGTTAAATACCGACATCTTGTTGAGTATATAACACGGTTGGATACCTTCAAGGCCATTTGTTCCGGTTGAAAATCCTCGACAGTTTGCTTCGATCACAATGCAGGGGTCTATCAACATCGAGAACTGTGGATCATGCTATGACCATGGGTGTCTATATTGCAACAACACGGATCGCGAAGACCTTAGGCCGCTAACATCATACCGACGTATTAGCTATTGGGGCGGCGATAAGTCCTAGGCAAAACGCCGTCATTATAACAGGCGTAAGTCTACCTTTTTAATGCGAAGCATAACTTGGCCTGTCCCCGCGTCAACCGCGCCACCGATACGCAGAATGCCAATATCGCAGTTCTTCGGAACTACAGGCAAGTAATATCGGGCCCCACCCGATATCGCAGTCCCGGCGAACGGGATTATCCTACCGGCACACTCAAGCGTGGGGTGCAGCAATTTCGAGATGTCACCCTGATCCGCGTTGCCAGTGATCGTCAGAGCGATCGAGCGATCATCTGATATCGCAACAGTCTGTGTCATGAACGTTGGCGCACCGCGGTGGTCCCAGTTTATCACGGTCCCTTCAGGGGAGGGAGTAGCTGAAAAGCCAAGATCCTGACCAAATTGCCAGTCGAACGGGATTGTAGGATCAGCAGTCCCCGCCAAAACCGTCGCCTCGGCGAACATGGGATCGTACACCAGGTTTCTGCGATCGCGATCGCCTACTAACTGACGCCATAGTTGTTGCGCCATACGCCCGCGCCCGGATTGGATTAGGGATGTAATAGACTGCGCGGCCTCCGCCCGAGTGATCCCCTTCGGCGAACGAAGCAGGGCATTGATCGTGCCGATCCGTGCTGTCAAAAGTGCAGGAGGGGAGTTGGGGGTGATAACCGACAGATAGTCGCGTCGCCAAGAAGGGCTAGATCGTAGCTTGTTGATAACCTGCGGCTGGACCTCAGGGAGAGCTTCCATAGCCGACAAAATCGCGAATGCGAATTCAGGAAGTTTTTGACGTCGGACTAAGCCGTCGGCACGATCAACAGCCGTGCGAAAGTCCCCGTCGAGCAAGTTTCGCACGATCAAGTTTTGCTGAGCTGGTGTATGACGCCAGCCCAGTTGAGAAAGTTGTTTCTCCAGCCGGCGAGTTTGCTCAACGGATGCACCGCGTCTCACTCGATCGGTATAGAACAGGTTAAATATGTCCTGTTCCAAAGGCGTGTGAGAAGCGGCCCGGGCCAGCGCTTGTTGCTGTACTGCCGTCATTGGCTGAGGCTGAACCAGCAACTTGGTATCCGCAGGCAATATGCCCGGGGGTATTGGGGCAAGGGCTGCGTTCGCACCCGTTTCGCGGGCGCGAACGTCGCCAATTTGGACGTAGCCCGAATATCCCGCGGCACTAATAGAGATTAGCCCGATAACACTCGACAGAATATAAGGTTTGCGTTGCATACTTCTTACGTTTCCGACTTCGTCGATCCATAAGAGTATTCGTACGCGTATTTATAGTCGTAACCATATCCTGCCTGAGTTGCGTCAAAGCGGGAGAGAATTACGCCAATCAGCGGAGTACCACTCTGCCTCAAACGGCCGACCGCGTTCTGGATGTTGCGCACGCTAGTTTTGGCCGCTTCAACTACATAGACGACCCCCTCGACATTGGACGCCACCAGAGGGGCATCGGCAAGTCCCAACAACGGCGCGCTGTCAATCACAACATGGTCATATCGCTCACAAAGATCTCGGACCAGCATCTTGAATTGCCCGCCCGCGAGCAGTTCTGTAGCGTCCGGCGGGATGGGACCAGCGGTAATAATGTCAATATTAGCCGCAGCGTTACGACGAACGCAATCATCAATGCTGCTACTACCAGCAAGAATATTGCTCGCACCCATTTGGTTCTGGACGTTGAATAGGCGATGTACGTTCGGCCTCCTCAAGTCTGCATCGATCAGCACTACCGACCGGCCAAGTTTTGCGAGGCCTTGAACGAGCGCGTAGCATGCCGTGCTCTTTCCCTCACTTGCCTGGGTACTAGTCACCATGAACGAACGGGGCGTGCCACTGGGTGATGCCAGCGACAGGCTTGTGCGGATTGAATTAAACGACTCCGATACTGCCGACTTTGGATTACGTAACGCTTCCATAATGTCTGCATCAATGGGTACAACGCCAAGGAACGGTAGTCCCAGACGTGTCTCAACATCGTCCGGCGTCCTTACAATTTCGAACAGGTTCTCACGCCCCAGCACGTAAAGGGCAGAAATGAGCATTGATAGAAGAAATGCCAGCGCAATGTTTAGCGGCGTGCTCGGCCAGTACGACCCATCAGGAACTTCCGCGCGGTCTATGACCGCTAGATTGTTAAGCTGAATGCCAGACTCGGCGTTCAGTTCATTATAGCGGGTAAGCAATGCATCCAATTGCAAACGATTGGTGTTCGCTTCTCGCCGAAGAATAGAAAGCTGGACTGTTCGATCCTGCTCATCAAGCGTGGTATCTTTCAGCTGATCGGTGCTGCTACGCAACGCCTCTTCCTGAGCCCTAGCCGTCTCGTATTCCTGGCGTAACGTCTCACGGACGTTGCCCGCAATGCTAGTGATCTGCCGGCTCATATCGCGAACGCGCGCTGCAAGCTGAAGAACAGTCGGATAGTCTTCTCTACGCGTTTGCAGTTCCTGCTGATACTGTCCCTGCAACGCAGCCCGTTGCTGTTGCAACTGCTGAACAGCAGCACTACTCACAACTTCGGGAATATTCATCAATGGTGCCGACCGGGCGCGTTCCCAACGCTGTTGGGTCGAGATGCGTCGAGCAATCGCTTCTGACAATGCAGCGTTTAAGCTAACCAAGCTGGCAGTAGTAAGAGACTGCGGACCTGCTGCACCAGGTGTTGATCCGGCTGCAGCATTACTCGCGTCGATAACACGTGCACGACGCGCATACTGAATTGTCTCCCTTTCACTTTGACTTAGCCGCTGTTGCGCTTCACGGATTTGGTCTCGCAAGAAACTGAGTGAATAGCTTGATGCGTCAAAGCGACGGGCAAGATTCAGCTTAATGTAGTTGTCCGCGTAACTGTTTGCTACTCGTTGTGACAATTGAGGGTCAGGACTAGCAAAAGAGATCCTTGCAATCCGGGTGTCTTCGGAAAATGAGACCTTCAAATTGTCACGAAGTACATCGACAATGATCTTACGCCGAACGTCAGGGCTCATTGAGCCTTCACCAATGTCAACCGACATCATATTCAAGAAATTGTTGTTGTTTGATAAGCCCAATGACTGACCAACAGCAGTGGCCGTTGCTCGACTTTGAATAATTTCAAGCTGCGTATCGAGAAACCGAGAGGCGTCTGTTGGTGACGTCCCACCCTCGTCTGAGTCTTCTGTACCCAAGACTTTCTGAGTCTCAGAACGAATCTCAACAGTAGCGGTAGCTCGATATCTTGGTTGGATCAGCAGAGTCGCGATCGCGGCAAGACTGAACACGAGCACAAAAATAGCAATAATTGCATAGCGTGAGCGATACATCGGCGCCCAAAGGCTTCTTAGGCTGATGGAACGCATCAGTGCCTGATTGCCATCGGCAACGGTAACGGCATTACCGCCGGGTTGTGTCAAACTGTTTTGGTACATGAGTAACCCGGAGCGATCAGTTGATGAGAGCAATGAAGATACCGACTGCTGCCGGCAGCAAAGCGAGTGTATCGGAAAAGAAGCGTCGAGAGTTTGAGTAACCGACAACAACGATGTCACCGGGCAATATAGTTGGATCCGCAGACTGGCCGGCTTCGATCATGTTGAGATCAAATCTAGCTACGTAGCGCTGATTACCCTGTCGGCGGAAGACTAGTATTTCCTCTCGCTTCGAATAATCGCTTAATCCCTGCCCTAACGCCACAGCATCCATCAACGTCATCTGCGACATGGAGGAAAAGACACCTGCGTTGCGTACCGCGCCGGTGACTGTAACCTTCTGCGACGTGAACTCCGTGACGTTAACGGCTACCTGCGGGTTACGAAGGTAGCGATTTAGCGCTGCAGCAATATCGCGGGAAAGCTCGGCAGTCGTGCGGCCTTCCGCCGTGATCTCCCCGACCATCGGCAGGACGACCTTTCCGTTAGGGCCAACTGGTAATTCGGTGAGCGATAGGTCCGGCTCACCGAAAACATTAATGCGCAGCTGATCGAGCGGATTGATCCGATATTCAACGAGCGCCGCTGCAGGCATGACGGGTTCGGTAGGGACCACTGTCTGATAGCTATTGAGAGGAATAGGGCTTTCCCGAGACGCGCAACCCGTCAACGCAAGGGATCCCATTAAAATGACGAGAAGGCGCAATTAAGCTCTCCGGCAATTGTTGATGGTGCGGCGCAAGGCGTGGGTATCGGCGTCAGGACGCATTCGCAGTTTGCCTTGCATGCCTAACGGGCTGATACAACCGCCTTTTGGGATCGCCCATGCGCAACAACGCAGCGAGCGCCACCATTGCCACCGCCGCGATTGCGGGCCGACGAAGTGGATAATCAACAACCGAGTGTGCTGCGATTAAAAACAATATCATCGCGCTGGCCAAAGCAATCCTGCCGGACTGTCGCTTCCGGTCTTTCCATGCCAGTCGCAATGGACGACCTAAGGCCAAAATAATAAATAACCAGAATACTGGCGCTGCTACTCCCACTTCGATCAGCTGTTCTAAGTAGTCGTTATGCACGTGATTGACATAGGTTGGCTTAACCCAGCTAAGTCGCTCGGCAGGCGGAAATATCGTGGTGAAAGTGCCTATACCACTGCCAATTGGAAAGTAAGTGTCGACCAACGGCCAGCTCCAGTGCCAGATTGACCATCGCAGATCAGCGTCAACACTCTCGAAACGGGTTAGAGAGCGGACAGCCAGATCGGTAGGGGCTATAAGTATTACTAAAAACACTACTGTTGCTAATGCAATTCCAAGGGCCGTATACCGAATCTGGCCTGCCTTCAGCCGTGTCCCCGCAAGCAATAACACGACGGTAAGAAGGGCCACACCGCCCAGGACAATTCCTGCACGGGAGAAGGTTGCTAGCAGAGCTGCAACGCACAACAGACTGCACGGAATGATAAGTCCCAGCCATCTGCGGTTCCACCCCTCTCGGCTGTATAGCATTACATAGCCCGCCAAGAAAGTTATCGCTATAAAAAGACCGGTATGATTCTTGTTAGCAAACAATCCGCTTAAAAACATCGATTGTCGGCTGGGATAAAATATCAGCGCCGAGCCGCCCGATATGATCTGTACAAATCCGATCAGGACATTGAGCATGCCCAATAACAGAACCAGCGCGAAAAGCCGGTGAACGTCCCGCGTCGACAGCTGCATGATCGTCAACAGAAACGTAGACAGCCAGATGCACATCAGTGAGGTCCGTAGCGTTGCACCGTACGCAAGGGTAATCGGTTGCCAGTGTTCAGCCTGCCCCATGGCCCGTAACGTCGCCAACGGCAGCGCCCGGCCAGGAAGCGTTTGCCATAGTGAAGGCGGTAGGGGGATCAGCTGGAGCAACGGCATAAGACAAAAGAATGTCAACGCGATTTGCTGAGCCATCGAGATCGACTTCCATGACTCCAAGCCGCCATGTATTACCGACGTCGAAACTAGGACTGTCCCTGCGAGCGCGAGCGCGCCAAAAAGGATCAGATTGCTTGGCATGTTGCCGCCCAGCAATACCCACGCGACAAGGAACCCCGCGCTCGCTAGAAACAGGGGGGAGCGCCGGTCCCTCGCAGGATTACGGCGTTTGCCTGACATGATGCCGATATGTACCAAACGTTCCTCACTGACGACGGTCTCGCCTGCTACCGGCGACGGCCTATAGGCAGGTTGGAAGACATCAACAAGATGATCCCCAAAAGCATCCAGCGGCGACAACGATCGTTGAAGGAGGGGGGGGCATATCGATACGGGAACGAAATGATCGGGCTTTTAAGCATTTCACGTCGTCAGACATTGCATCAGTTAGGCAGCGCTGGTGCCGCTGCCTTAATCGCGAGCGGGTATCTTGCTGCATGTTCGGGCATTGTTGTCTCGCAGCCGATCGACGATGACGATGCACTGCTCGCACGTTTGGTGGCGCAGAAACCGTCGCACATTCCACGTCGCGACCGCCCTTATCGGCTGGTTCGCCCGCTCATACTAGGAGAAGGCGTGCATCTAACAATTGCTCCGGGGACGCGCTTCCTATGGGAAGGGGCCGCACAATCGGCCGATGGCGGACCTGCCTTTGCGTTTAATGCGGTCGGGGACAACGTGACAATTGCGGTCCCCAGTGGGCAAGAAGCGACCGTCGAAAGCCCGCATCCTAATCCAAAGCTATATGCTGTAGGCATGCGCGGTAGGCGCGGATTATCGGTCACCGGTATTCAAGGGATCGATTGTTGCCATGTTTTTGTTGGCCCGTTGGCGGCAGGTTATGATGACGTACGCATGGTCGGTACCAATTCCAACACGGCCCGCAACATACAGATCCGCGGCGGTGGTTCCCGGTTTAAAGCGCGTGCGCCTGACGGGGATGGGGCGTGCTATCTGGCTTATGTAGAGAATTGTGAGGTCGACGGTGCACAATATGAGAACATGATGCACGGTGTGCAATGGTGGGGTGGCGATGCAAATTTTAGCAGGGACGGCGAGTTCACGAACGAGCGTAAATGCCGTAGTATAGTCATTCGTAACGTAACAGTCCGCAATGTAACTGGCGGGATCTGGGGATCCATGGGCCGTGACGTGGTAGTGCAAGATTGTCTGGTAGAGAACTGTAGCGATGTTGGTTTTGATGCTGAAGGCTCAACAAATGTCCTTTTCGAGCGTTGCGTTTCCATAAACGCCCGTAATGGCTGTTTCGCAACGTTCTTTTACTGTGACGGCGTGCGGTTTGTCGATTGTGAGGGGCGAGTCGATGACAAAGATTTTGCACTGATGCGAGTATACAACGCGTCTCAAGACAGTGTAAAAAACCGGCAATTAGAAATACGCGGCGGAAAGTTTTGGTGTACTGACCAGACAGGTCCGTCATCCATAGACACTACATCTGGGCCGGTCCGTGAATTTACGATGACCGGCGCAAAACTGTCGAATGTCCGTGTCGACACGGCGCATATGAATATGCATCGTACTGTCATTTGTGATAACCAGATTACATTCCCTTATACGCTACCTCCTGGAGCGGCGATCCGAGCCGGGTCATCTAAAGTGCAGACAGTGTCAGGAGTGCGAGCGCCTGGCACTGTAGTAATCGAGAGAAACCATATCGTTTATCATGGCCTGTCACGGGCTAGCACAGCAACTATAGCAATTGAAGTAATAGAAGACGACTACAATAGCTCGGCGATTGATAGAATTGTGGACAATACCGTATCTGGTTCGTTTGCAGTGGCAATATCACTTATCAACGCCAGCAAGAACGCTGGCGTGATTCCATCATTTACTATCGAACGTAATCGCTTTGTTAGACTTGCGCCTTCGGCAAAAGTTCTCAATGTTGTAAGTAAAGGCGGGGCATTAAAACCACCTGCAGTTCTGTGGGATGATACCCAAGCTCGTGACGGGCGTACGATCAACCTTTCGCGGGCGCAGAGCTAATCTTCGCATTAATTGGCAGACTGTATCATCCACGTCAGTGTTTCGTCCAATGTGCGCGGTCGCCAGTCAGGAGCGGCGATAGATAGGCGCCCAATGCTACCCGCCAGCATAGGTACGTCGTTTGCACGCATAAATGCGGGATTAACCTGCACTTCGATCCGGTGTCCAGTTATTGCCTCGAGGCGATAGACCACGTCGCGAACGCTAGCGGCTGAGCCTGTCGCGATATTGATGACGTCGAACTCGTTGTCGCTTTCCAGCAGCGTGGCATAGGCTTCAGCTACTGAGCGGACATCACCGAAATCGCGACGCACGTCTATATTGCCAAGTTCGATCGTATCAGCACGACGCCGAAAATGATCGACAATTTTAGGCACAAGGTAACGTGTCTCTTGCCCAACACCGGTATAATTGAATGGACGAACGATCATCAAGCGTAACCGGTCTGCCCATAAGCGACTTCCAACCTCCATCGCCGCTTTGCTAAGTGCATAGTGATTATTCGGTGTTACCGGTTGCGTTTCGGCGATCAGGCCTTGAGCCTGAGCGCCATAGACCTGTGCGGTACTGGCAAGGATCACGCGAGCACCGGGACAGCGGTCGGCGGCCGCCTGAAGCAGGTTAAAGCTGCCGACTTGGTTGACTGCGTAGAAGTCATTAAAGTCTGCGACATTTAAGAACGCGCGTGCGGCAAGATGGATGATCGCGTCGGGGCGCCCAGCGTCAATCGCCTCCGCAAGCGCCACCGGATTGGTCAAATCGGCCACCAGTGAGAAAGCAACATGGCCCCGGGCTGTGAGTTCTGGAAGCAGATAACGGCCGGTGAACCCCATAGCGCCTGTGACTGCCACCCGCATCAGAACGACCAACCCCGTTCATTACGACCAATATCAGCGTCCACCATCAAGGCACATAGTTCCTCCAGTGAGGTGGTGCTTTCCCATCCTAGCTCGGTTTTGGCCTTAGATGCATCCCCGATCAATAAATCCACCTCTGCCGGCCGATAGAAGCGCGGATTCACGCGGACCAGTTGATTGCCCGTTTTACGATTGTAGCCGACTTCATTGTCATCTTTGCCCGACCAGTCGAGTTCGATGTTAATCCGCTTAAATGCCAATTCGACGAAGCTACGTACCGTTTCGGCGCGATTGGTTGCGAGGACGAACGTGTCGGGCGTCTCGTGCTGAAGAATTCTCCGCATACCCTCGACATAATCTTTGGCATATCCCCAGTCGCGCTTCGCATCAAGGTTACCTAGTTCCAAAATGTCCGCTTTGCCTAAAGCAATTTTGGCGACGGTATCGGTGATCTTACGCGTTACGAACTCGCGTCCCCGCAACGGTGACTCGTGGTTAAACAAGATACCGCTCGATCCGAAAATATCAAAACTCTCCCGGAAATTAACCGTCATCCAATGGGCGTAGAGCTTGGCCACGCCATAGGGGCTGCGCGGATAAAACGGTGTATCCTCCTTCTGTGGAACGGCTTGAACCAAGCCGAACATTTCGGATGTGGAAGCTTGATAAAAGCGAATCGCCTTATTAACTGTACGGATGGCTTCCAAGAGATACGTCGCCCCCAACCCGGTGATGGCGGAGGTGGCGAGAGGTTGATCGAACGACACACCAACGAAGCTCTGCGCGGCTAAATTGTAAACCTCAGTCGCCTGCGACTTTTCAATTAGGCGGATCGCCGACCCCATGTCGGTCAGGTCATATTCGACAAGTTTGAGATTAGGGTTCTGGTCAATCCCCAGTTCTTCGATCCGCCAGAAATTTACTGAGCTGGAACGGCGATAGGTGCCATAAACTGCGTAGCCCCGTTCCAGAAGATTTTCAGCCAGATAAGCGCCGTCTTGGCCACTAATACCAGTAATGATCGCCGTTTTAGTCATTTTATTTCCCGTACCTTGATATTATTTGGTCGATCGGCGGCCATGTTGGCGGCGTCTTCAATCACTGTGCTTACTTGTGTAGCGGTCGTGTCCCATTGAAAGCGACGTGCACATGCGATGTTATGACGAGTAATCACGTCAGTATCGACGGTCTCTCCATCGATTATTGCGCATACGTTTTCGATGGCCTGAGTCCATCCTACCTGGTCCGTTCCGTTCACAAACTGAACAAAGGCTCCCTCCGCCACTTCGATCATGGCCCCGGCGTTTGAGCTAACGCACAGCGCGCCAGCTAGCATGCCTTCCAGTAGCGGTAGCCCAAAACCTTCGTACAGTGACGGCATCAATAGTACCGCGCTGTCTGCATACAGGGCAGCCAGCTCTTCGTTCGATACGCCACGCCGGATTTCAACCCGAGCCTTCTGGCTCATGTCGTCTATGTCAACCGAAGAGCGCATCATGGAATTGGGTGAAATGATGGTTAAGGTCCAGTGCGACGCGACCTGTGCAGCCTGCCAGGCTGCAAACAGCAGATCGAAATTCTTATGCTGCTTGGCAGCTGCCACTACCAGTAGGCGCCGACTCCGCGCACGGACGGGACGAAGCAGACCATAGTCGAGATGATCGCCCCCCAGTTGGACGGTGACGCTATGGCGCGGGGGGCCAACCAAATGGGTAAAAGCTTCCTCAGTGAATCGGCTATCGAACATGATTGCGCGCGCGTCGCGCCTAATCTTTGAAAACGTTCGCCGCGACAGCACTCGCTTTGGTACCGAAGCGGGAAACAGATGGGGGATCAGGTGCAGCATGTCGTGTACGGTAACAACAAACGCGCCTGACCAGCCAAGCGGCACCCAGTAGTTGGTGAACCATGTCAGGGTGTAACCACGGGCGTATCGGAATAAGCTCGTCTGCTCGCTAAGCGAAAAAGGATCGATGGGGCATTCGACGACCGTCAGATTAGCTACTTCGTCAAAAGCATACCGCGCAGCGGCACAATCCTTTGGCAGTACCAGCACGTCGATCTGCCACGTGGGCCGTGACCGGGCAACACGGGGGATGGTATTAACAATGACCCTCCCGATGCCATGCCCCCAGCCAGTCCTTGCATCGACAAGTAGCTTCACATTCGTCCCTTGTTCAGCTCGGTTTGGCGACGCGCGTACCAAAAGCCCATGCCAGCGACCATCCAAAATATCATCATCACCGGGATGAAGCTGTAAGCGGCATCTGCTGCGGCCAAAACCATGTAAAGAAGCATTCCCTGCTGACATGCAGCGGCGCGTGATACGGATAACAGTCGAACGCCTTCAAGCCGCAGCAAGAATGGCGGCAGCGATAAATGAGCAATGAAGAGCAGCAGGCCTGGAATACCGAACTGCTCAAGAATGCCAGCATAGACAATCTCAGGCAACTCGCCGACAGCATCTTGCGGGATGAACCGGATATGATCGAGCACTGTCAGCTGGTTTGTACGACCGCCCAGGTTCGAGTCGAAGACGAACGACAAGTCGGTTCCCAGTAGGTTCAACAGAAATGCGATCATTCCAGCGATGAGCATCAAGCCAGCGCTCAGGTAAAGTAGAGTCAGCGGCCGGATGCCCTGCGAAGTAGCTCGCAACAATAGAATCAGTATTGCACCAATCCACACCGTGCGCGACAATGTAAGGAACAACGCAGCATACAAGGCAATCCGCAGCA
>Ga0308158_10003685_pt1 | contig 13309 bp, 8 predicted proteins | sample PhyBR2_FD_201038 | JGI IMG/M metagenome (GOLD analysis project Ga0308158, IMG submission 201038) | Phyllosphere microbial communities from UC Gill Tract Community Farm, Albany, California, United States - DLSLB.R2 | ecosystem: Host-associated > Plants > Phyllosphere > Unclassified | place: USA... | reverse complement strand
CGCCACCGCCGTTGCTGCCGCTGTTCGCGCCGAAATTCGACCGCGACAGCGCCTGCGTGGTCGGCTGGGTCGGCGTCTGGCCGACCAGTTCCTGCAACACCGGCAGCAGCTGCTCGGCATCGGCGTTTTCGAGGAAGACGACCTTGATCTCGGTCCCGTTGCGCGCCTTCTGATCGAGATCGGCGGCCACCTGCGCCAGCCTGGCGACGGTCGTCGGGTCGCCGCGCAGCGCGACCGCGTTCGATCCCTCGACCGCGACCACCGATGCGCTCGGCCCGGTGGCAGCCGCGCCGCCGCCCTGCCCGCCGCCGGTGCCCGTCCCGATGAGCCCCTGCAGCGCGGTCGCGATCTCCTTCGCGCTTGCATTCTTCAGTGCGACGACGCGCGTTGACGAGCTGTCGGTATCGATCCGTCGGATCACCTCGCGGATGCGGCGGATATTGTCGGCGAAGTCGACGACCACGAGGCTGTTGCCGCCGCGGTTCGCGGTGACCGACCCCTGCGCGCTGACCAACGGCCGGACCGTGTCGACCGCGCTTGTCGCGTCGGTCGACCGCAGCCGGATGATCTCGGTGACATAGCTGTTGCGCGCGGCACCCGCGACGCCGATCCGGCTCGGCTGCGACGCGGCATTGTCGAGCGGCTGCACCCTGAACGCACCGTTCGACGTCGGCACCGCGACCAGCCCGTTGGCGCGCAGCGTCGAGAGGAACACCTCGAAATATTCCGACCGCGTCAGCGGCCGGTCGGTGACGACGGTCACCTTGCCCGCGACGCGGTTGTCGATGATGAACGTCCGCCCGGTGACCTTGGCGGCATCGGCAATGAACGCGCGGATATCGGCATCGCGGACGTTGAGCGTCGTCTGCGCGCGCGCCTCGCTCGCGACGGCGAACGCCAGCACGGGCGCCAGAACCGAGGCGAGAACCAGTTTCTTCATTGCGGCCTTGGAGTTTCGAGAAGCGGGGGACGGCGAATGCGTCATTGCGGAGGGGCGATCGTGATGGCGAGCGGCAGCGTATCGGTGCCGCGCTCGACGGTGATGGGGACGTTGCCGCCCTTGGCGAAGTCGGTCGCGACGCGGTCGAGGTCGGCGGGGCCGCTGACGGGGCGCCCGCCGATCGAGGTGACGACGTCGCCGTCGCGCAGCCCCGCCTGGCGGAACGCCGCGCCCGATCCCTGCGATCGCACCGTCAGCCCGCTCACACGGCCGCCGTCGATCCGCGGGATGAAGCCGATGTCGCTGCGCAGCTGGCCGATCTGGATGCCGGCGCCCGTCGCGGATGCGCCGCCGCCGATCGCCCCACCGGGTGCACCCGTCGGCGACACGGGCGCGACCGCGTCCGACTGGTCGAGGAACAGGTCCTCGTCGACGCCGCCGCGATCGATCGTCACATGGTCGAACGCGACCGCCTTGAGCGTGACGCCGGGCTGGATCTCCTCGCCGACGACGACGCTGCGCTGGACGCTGTCGGCCCCCGCGAGGATCGCCGAACTCCGTCCCGTCGCATCGTCGATCCGCGTCCCGAACAATGTCAGCTGCAGCGCGGTGACGGTTGCCGGCCCCGCGCTCGCGGGCGTTCCCAGGCGAAAGAACGGGTCGAACCCCCGCAGGATGTCGGCGGTCGCGCCCGCAACCGCGACGGGCGCCGGGCGCCACGCGCCGAGCGGACTGACCGGTGTCACCGCGACCCAGATCAGCCGCGCGCACTGCACCGCCAGCCCCGCCATCAGCGCCAGTTCGGCGGCCGAATAGATCGTGATCACGGGCAATCGTCGCAGGATGCGGCGCGCGCGCGCGTCGAACGTCAATCGCATCTGCAAACCCTCCCGCCACAGTCCCCGGCCACCCAGGCCCCCTGCCCGCCTAGGCATGCCATGTTACAGTTACGCGTCAAGGCGCCGATAGATTAATCCTGGTCTGGCGCAGCCGCGGATCGCTTGGCAAAACAGGACCATGGCCCAGACTCCCCCGTCCAACCCGACCCCACCCAACCCGGTCCCGCCCAATCCGGCCCCGACGGATACGCTCCTGCTCGGCAGCGGCCTTGCCGCCGAGCCGATCGTCGCGCGTCTGACGGCGGCGCCTGGCGTCCAGCGCGTACCGAGCCCCAAACTCACGCTGTTCCTCAGACGCGGCTTCCTGTCGCCCGCGCTTTGCGCCGCGTTGATCGAGCGGATCGACGATGTCCGCCGCCCCTCGACGATCTCGGATTCGAACGGCGACGCGAGCTACCGGACCAGCGAGACGGGCGACCTCGACCCCGCCGACCCCGTCGTGCTTGAGGTCGAGGCGCATATTGCCGCGCTGACCGGGCTCGACGGGATCTACGGCGAGCCGGTCCAGGGACAGCGTTATGCAGTCGGGCAGGAGTTCAAGGGCCATACCGATTATTTCGAGCCGACCGGCATCGACTATGACCGGTATTGCAGCGTTGCCGGCAATCGCACCTGGACCGTGATGGTCTATCTGAACCAGCCCGAGGCGGGCGGCGCGACGCGGTTCAAGGCGATCGACAAGATCGTCCAGCCCGAGACCGGCAAGCTGCTCGCCTGGAACAACCGCCGACCCGACGGCACGCCCAACCCCGCGACGCTCCACCACGGCATGAAGGTCCGCAGCGGCGTCAAATACGTCATCACCAAATGGTACCGCGAACGGCCCTGGGGGTAGCCACCTCCGTCATCCCGGGCTCGACCCGGGATCCAGAGCCAAACAACGCCGTCCTCTGCAACCCTGGATCCCAGCCTCCGCTGGAATGACGGGGAAGGAGGCAGGCGCACTGCTCACCTCACCCACCCCGTCATCCTGGGCTCGACCCAGGATCCAGAGCCAAACAGCGCCGTGCTCTGCAACTCTGGATCCCAGCCTTCGCTGGGATGACGGAGGAGGGGGACGGCGCCCTGCTCACCCCACCCACCCCGTCATCCTGGGCTCGACCCAGGATCCAGAGCCAAGCAGTGCCATCCTCCGCAACTCTGGATCCCAGCCTTCGCCGGGATGACGGGCCGGGGGTAGAGCCCCCCGGCTCGTCCCGGCCTCAGCCGACCTCAGAACGTCGTGCTCAGTCCCAGCGTGAACACCCGCCCTAGATTATACCGGTTGATGAACACCTGCGCGCCGTTGTCGAAGGTCTGTCCCTCCTGGAACCGCGTGCCCGTCAGGTTGCGCGCCTCGGCCTTGAGCTCCCAGCGGCCGCCGACGAGATCGAAGCCCTGCCGCGCAACGACGTCGAGGCGGATACCGGGCTTCTCGACGATGTCCGGCTGGAACCCGACGCCGCTGAGGTTCGACGGCCCGCGATTGGTCACGCGGTTGCTCGCATAGTTGAACAGCACCGTGACCTGCGACAGCGATGCCGTATCCTCGAGCCCGACCTGCACGTTGACGAGGTGATCCGACTGCCCGGTCAGCGACGCGCCGTCGCGGAACTGGAGTGCGGCCGGACCGAAGCCCGCCTGACACCCACCGAGCGTCTGGTTGAGCACGTTCGGGACGCAGCTATCGTCCGCAGTGATCGACGACTTCGAATAGGTGTAGTTGGCGATGAACAGCGCGCGCCGCGTCGCGAAGAAGTCCGAATTGAGGAAATCGAGCGCGAAATATTTCTGAAGCTCGACCTCGGCGCCGTACAACGTCGCCTCGGGCAGGTTGGTGAAGCCGGTCTGCAACCGGTCGTCCGCGCCGGTGTAGAAACCGACCTGCTCGACCGGGTTCTTGATCTCCTTGTAGAAGCCGCCGAGCGTGAAGCGCTGATCGCGCGCGAAGAACCACTCGTAGCGGCCTTCGAGATTGTAGAGCTCCGAGTCCTTCAACAACGGGTTGCCGAAGAACAGCCGATCCGATTCGGGATCGCGGAACTGCTGCGGTGCGAGCTCGCGGAACTGCGGACGCGAGATCGTCTTCGACGCGCTCGCGCGCAGCTGCATGTTGCTCGCGAAATTATAGGTGAGCGTCGCGGCGGGCAGGAAATAATCGTTCTTCAGCCGCGTCGTCGTGGTGCCGATCGGCGTCACGCGCTCGTCGGCGGTCTCGTAGCGCACGCCGATCGTCGCGCGGACGCCGTCGGTGGCTTCCGCTTCGGCCTGCACATAGCCCGCATGGATGCGCAGCGACGCATCATAGGCATAGGCGCCGAGCGGCGTGTTGAACTGCAGCTGGATCTGGTTCGCGTTGAGCGAATCGATCCCGAGCAGATAGTCGGGCCGCAACAGATTGTACGGATAGCCAGGCGCGGTGCCGCCACCGGCGGCGGTCTGGTAGTTGAACTGGAGGCGCGTCGAATTGCGCGTCGTGTCCGAATAGAAATAGCCCGTCGACAGCGTCATCGGCCGCTCGGTGTCGAGCTTGTACGACAGGTCGCCCTGCCCCGTGTACAGATCCTCGTTGAGGTCGCTGAAGATGATCGAGGCGAACGGCGTGAAACGCTGCGTCACCTGATACGCGCCGTTGCACTGCGCGCCGTCGGAGCCGTTGGGCGCCTCGACGCTGATCGGCAGACCCGTCGTCGTCGTCGCCGAGCAGAGATAGTCGAACTGCCGCTCGTACGGCGCGTTGCGCTTCGAATTGGCATAGGCGCCGCGCGCGTCGAATTTCAGCGCGTCGGTCAGCTTGAATTCGCCGACCAGCTGGCTCTCGAACAGCTGGCGTTCGAACCAGTTGGTGTTCTGCTGGAAACGCAGCCCGCTCGAATTGTTGTAGACCAGTGCGGACGATCCGCGCGCCTGCTTCAGCGTGTCGTGGATATAGACCGTGGTCGAGCGAATCGTGTTCGGCCCGAATTCATAGCCGAGCCCGATCAGCGCGTTGGTGACGATCCGGTTGTCGGTCAGCAGCGTCTGGAAGTCGTTGCGCAGCGTACCGTCGGTCGACACCGAATCCTGCTGCGTCGACGATCGCGTGCGGAACGTGTTGCTCGCGCTCAGCGACGCGATGACGCCCAGCCGGTCCGAACCAAAATTGAACACCGACCCGCCGCTGATCTCCCCGGACCAGTTCGCCGGCAGCTGGTTGTTGCGCTGGAGCAGGGTCGTGCTCGCGTTGCTGAGCTGCGCCACCTGGTCGGTCGGGATCAGTCCCGTTCCGTTCGGCGCGTTCTTGATGAACGCGGGCACCTTGCGCGTGCCATCGTCGAAGCCGATCCAGTCCGCATCGCCGCCATAATAGGTGTAGCCGAGCTCGCTGGTCGTCGCGGTATCCGCCGAGATCGAGCCGCCGACGCTCAGGAAGTTCTTCTCGGGGATCGCCTTGGTCGTGAGGTTGATCACGCCGCCGCCGAACTCGCCGGGATAGTTCACCGAATAGGTCTTCTGGACCAGCGCCGATCCGACGATCGCGGTCGGAAAGATGTCGAGCGGGACCGAGCGGCGCAGCGGCTCGGGGCTCGGCAGCGGCGATCCGTTGAGCAGCGACGACGAATAGCGATCGCCCAAGCCCCGGACATAGACGAATCCGTTGCCGACGACGCTGAGCCCGGTGACGCGTGACAGCGCGCCGGCGATGTCGCCCTCGCCCGTCCGCGCGATGTCGGCGCTCGACAGCACCGAGACGATCTGTGCGGTTGCGCGCACGGTGTTCGGGATGTTGCGCCCGACGACGACGATGTCCTCGCCCGCCGATGCGTCATAGCCCGGGCTCGAGACCTCGACCCCAGCTTGCGGCGTCGCCTCCTCCTGCGCGGACGTGCCCGGCGTCGCGGCATTGGTCTGGGCTGCGTCGGCCTCGGGCGTCTGCGTCGGGCGCGGCGGTGCGGCCGGCGCGGGCGCGGTCTGGGCGAGCGCAGCCGGGGCGACCAGCGTCGAGGTGAGGAGGAGGAGCGTTCCGTAGGCGAGGCGCTTGGACATGGCCTGTAATCCCGATTCGATAAGTCATAGGCGAATGCCGGGACGGCCCCCCAAGGACCGCCCCGGCATCACGGCGCATTCAGATGGCGCCCGCCTCAGCGGCCCTGGCAGGCGAAGTAGATCGAGCTGAACGCGGGCGGCCCGACGTCCTGCAGCGCGGCATCCGCCGGACGGACCGTCGTGCGGCCGCCCGTCGTCTGCTCGCCCGCGATCATGTTGACGCAGGCGACGTTCGCCGGAGTCTTCACCACGCCGTTGACGAAGGTCATGTCCGCACCACCACGCAGACGGATCGCGGCCGGGGCCAGCGCCGTCTGGATGAAGGTGAAGTTCGCGTAGCGGCCGAACGTGCGCGGCAGCAGGTCCTCGGCATTGTTCGAATCGATCTCGGTCGAGAAGGAGTCGGCGGTCGCCCCGAGCGTGCGCTGGGCGGCGATCATGAACTGGATGAAGCCGCGATAGCCATTGTCGATATCGAAGCCGTCATCGTCCGCGCCGGTGATCGCGATATACTTCAGGTTGCTCGTGCCGCCGAAGATCTCGATGCCGTCATCCGCCGAATTGTGGCTCTGGATGTGGTTGAGCGTGGTGCCCGAGCCGGTGCCGCCGAGCGTCAGGCCCTGGAGCTCGTTGCCGTCGCTGATCGCGATGCCGCTGTAGCGGATCTGGACGTACTGCATCGTGCCGCTGCTGTCGGCGGCCGTCGGGCCGCCATAGAAGCGCCCGGTGACACCCTCGATCGCCTGCTGGCAGGTCGTGCTGCTGCCGGCGGCATTGTTCGGGCCGGTGCCGGTGGCGCAGACCGCGACCGGTGCGCGGCCGAGCATGACGATCCCGCCCCACTGGCCCTGCGTCGCGTCGCTGACGCCGTTCGACGCCAGGTTCTGCTGCGAGGTGAAGACGATCGGTGCGGTGGCGGTGCCGACCGCGTTGATCTTCGATCCGCGGTTGACGATCAGCAGGTCGTTGGTCGTCTCGCTCGAATCCGCCGCGATCACGACGCCGGCCTCGATGTTGAGGATTGCGCCATTGTCCGCGCCGGTCGTGCCGACGTCGGTGCCGACCTCGGTCTGCCCGCGCAGGCGATAGAAGACGCCCGCGATCTTCGGCAGGTTGAGCGTACCGCTGATCACCGTCGGCAGGCGGCACGCGCGGAACGTCGCGACCAGTCCGTCATCGGTCGTGCCGGTCGGGCAGACGCTCGCCGCGGTGACCGCGCCGACCGAGGGCACTGCGGTGCAGCGTGCGCCCGCGCCGCCGAATTCGGCCGAGGTCGAGTTGCAGGTCCAGCCCTGGAATGCGGTGTCGGTGGGGCCGTTGAGCGCGCCGACATAGTTGGTGCTGGTGAAGAAGCTGTTGAGCGTCGACGGGTCCATCGCGGTCGTCAGCGAGGTCGCGGCGACCGGGTAGATGCCGTTGAGCGTATTGCTGACGCCGCTGACGTTGTTGTTGGTGCCAGCGTTGACGATCGCGAGCTGTTCGTCCGCGGTGACTGAGATGCCGTTGACCGTGGTGACGGCCGCGAACTGCGCCGCGGTGATCGCGGTCGGCGTGGGCGTCGGGGTCGGCGTGGGGGTCGGCGTTACCGCCGGCGGGTTGATGATGACCGAGCCTGCGCCCGGCGACGCGACGCTGTCCGCGCCTCCGCACGCCGAGAGCGCCGCACAGGCGGTGCTCGTCAGCAGGATAAGGCCGATGCGCTTGAAGCTGGTCATTCACGGAACTCCCGGTCGATCATTGATTGCGTGGATCGACTCGGGTCCCCCTGCCGATCTCGAGACCGCGGTTAGGCGGCACAGATGACAGTGCGATGCGGTTTTGGTGACGGTTGAATGACTGTAATATTGCAGTGCTGTGACGCTCGACGCGGGCGATGCGCGCTAAGCGGTTCTTGCGGCAGATTAGTTGTCGCGGCGCAATCCCAAACGAATCACCCGGCTTTCGCTGCGCGGCACAATGATTTAAGGAGCACGGACGCAAGCACGGCCCGGATCCGGGCAATCCCGCGGATTTCACCGCGATTACAGGAATTTTCGACGAGTATGGCCTCTTTCAAGGACCCCGGTTTTCAGGAACGTACTGCCTCCGCGAACGACGCGAAGCTGAAGGCGCTGGAGAAATTGCGCGCCAAGCCTGCGATCGATCCCGCGGTTGTCGCCGAGCGCGCCGCCGCCCGCGCCGCCAAGGAGGAAGCCGAGCGCGCCAAGCGCCAGGCCAAGCGCGATGCCGAGGAGGAGGCCAAGGCCGCCAAGAAGGCCGCCGCCGCCGAAGCCGCAGCGCGCGCGCTCGAGGCCGAAGCCAAGTCTCAAATGTCCGACGCCGACAAGAAGGCGCTCCGCGACGCCAAATACGCGGCGCGCAAAGCCAAGAAGAAGTGAGGAAACGGCCGGGTAACCCCCGGCCGTTTTCTTTTGCGGTGCCGGGATGTCCGGTCGCCGCGATGCGCCACCGTCATCCTGACGAAAGTCAGGACCCAGAGCCACGAACACCGACGTCCGCAACTCTAGATCCTGGATCAAGTCCAGGATGACGGAGGCGGATGACGCGCACCCCACACACCGTCATCCTGACGAAAGTCAGGACCCAGGGTCACGAACGCTGACGCCCGCAATTCTGGATCATGGATCAAGTCCAGGATGACGGAGGCTGGAGACGCCCACCCACACACACCGTCATCCTGACGAAAGTCAGGACCCAGAGCCACAAGCGCCCCCGCCCGTAACCCTGGGTCCCGGATCAAGTCCGGGATGACGGCAGGAAGAACAAGCCCCCCGCCCTCAGGCCGCGAGCGCGTCCTGCTCTTCTGGGGCGAGACGGATCATGTAATCGAACGCCGCCAACGCCGCCTTCGACCCCTCGCCCATCGCGATCACGATCTGCTTGAACGGGACGGTCGTCACGTCGCCGCCCGCGAACACGCCGGGGATCGACGTCTCGCCGCGGTGGTCGACCTCGATCTCGCCGCGCATCGTGAGCGCGACCGTGTCGGTCAGCCATTCGGTGTTCGGCACCAGCCCGATCTGCACGAAGATCCCCTCGAGCTCGACCTGATGCACCGTGTCGTGGTTGCGATCCTTGTAGCTCAGCCCCGTCACCTGCTTGCCGTCGCCGAGCACTTCGGTGGTCATCGCCGAGGTGACGACCTTGACGTTGGGCAGGCTGGCGAGCTTGCGCTGGAGCACCGCGTCCGCGCGCAGGTCGCTGTCGAACTCGATCAACGTGACGTGCGCGACGAGGCCCGCAAGATCGATCGCCGCCTCGACGCCGCTGTTGCCACCGCCGATCACCGCGACGCGCTTGCCCTTGAACAGCGGGCCGTCGCAATGCGGGCAATAGGTCACGCCCTTGTTGCGATACGCCTCCTCGCCCGGCACGTTCATCTGGCGCCAGCGCGCACCGGTCGACAGGATCACGGTCCGCGCCTTCAGCGACGCGCCGCTCGCAAGCTGCACCTCGTGCAGGCCGCCGACCTGCGCTGCCGGGATCAGCTTGCTCGCGGTCTGCAGGTTCATCACGTCGACGCCATATTCGGCGACATGCTGCTCCATGTGCGCGACGAGCTTGGGCCCCTCGGTATGCGCGACCGAGATGAAATTCTCGATCGACATCGTGTCGAGCACCTGCCCGCCGAACCGCTCGGCGGCGATGCCGGTGCGGATGCCCTTGCGCGCGGCGTAGATCGCCGCCGCCGCGCCAGCGGGGCCGCCACCGACGACGAGCACGTCGAACGGATCCTTGCCCGCGATCTTCTCGGCGGCGCGCGCGGTGCTGCCCGTGTCGAGCTTTGCGACGACCTGCTCGACGCTCATCCGGCCTTGCGCGAACGGCTCGCCGTTGAGGAAGATCGCCGGCACCGACAGGATGTTGCGGTTCGTGACCTCGTCCTGGAACACGCCGCCCTCGATCGCGACATGGCTGATCCGCGGGTTGATCACGCTCATCAGGTTCAGCGCCTGCACCACCTCGGGGCAGTTCTGGCAGCTGAGCGAGAAATAGGTCTCGAACGCGAAATCGCCGTCGAGCCCGCGGACCTGCTCGATCACCTCCTGCGTCAGCTTCGACGGGTGCCCGCCGACCTGGAGCAGCGCAAGCACGAGCGAGGTGAACTCATGCCCCATCGGGATGCCGGCGAAGCGCACGCCGATATCGGTGCCGGCGCGGCGGATCATGAAGGACGGGCGACGCTTGTCGTCGTCCTTGCGGACCAGCGTCACCGAATCGGACAGCGCCGCGATCTCGGTCAGCAGGCCCTCGAGCTCGCGCGACTTCGCGCCGTCGTCGAGCGAGGCAACGAGTTCGATCGGCTGGACGATGTTCGCCAGATAGGTCTTGAGCTGCGCGGTAAGGTTCACATCGAGCACGGACGCTCTCCTGTCGGGTGGAAGGAACGCGCGGCAGGCTGCCGTCGCGAAAATCGTCACCCCGGACCGGGTCCGGGGTCCACCGTGCCGCACGACATCGGGGTCATGCGGCAGGGTGGCTGCCGGACCGAAGTCCGGCAGGCCGGGAAAGGAGAAAACCCCTTCCCCCTTTGGTGACGAAGCCGGGCGACCGGCTCCGTCAGTGGCTCAGATCTTGCCGACGAGGTCGAGCGACGGGGCGAGCGTGGTCTCACCTTCTTCCCACTTGGCGGGGCAGACCTCGCCCGGGTGCGCTGCGATATACTGTGCGGCCTTGACCTTGCGCAGCAGCTCCATCGCGTTGCGGCCGACGCCTTCCGAGGTGATTTCCATCAGCTGGATCACGCCCTGCGGATCGACGACGAACGTGCCGCGATCAGCCAGGCCCTGGCCTTCGCGCATCACGTCGAAGTTGCGCGTGATGGTGCCCGACGGGTCGCCGAGCATCGTGTAATCGATCTTGCCGATCGCCGGCGACGTGTCGTGCCAGGCCTTGTGCGAAAAGTGCGTGTCGGTCGACACGCTGTAGACCTCGACGCCCATCTTCTGGAACGCTGCATAAGTGTCGGCCAGATCCTCGAGCTCGGTCGGGCAGACGAACGTGAAATCGGCGGGGTAGAAGAAGAAGACCGCCCACTTGCCCGTGACGTCGGCGTCCGACACCTCGATGAACTTGCCTTGGCGATACGCCTGGGTGGTGAACGGCTTCAGCTGTGTGCCGATGATCGACATGGGGTAGCTCCTCAAATTTGTGCGACGCATCATATATGGGATGCTGCGGCGCAGCGTGAAATGCAGAATGCCGATCTAGTACATTCACGCAGCCGATCACAGAGGCATGACAGATCGACTAAGGCACTGAGCCCCCTGCAGAAACAGAAACGCCGGCCCGCTCGCGATGGAGAGGACCGGCGTAAATCTGGTGGGCGCGACAGGGATTGAACCTGTGACCCCACCCGTGTGAAGGGTGTGCTCTACCGCTGAGCTACGCGCCCGAAACTCGTTCGGAAGCGGGCCTTTAAGCGCGGCTGACCGCGCTGTCCAGCCCTCTCGTCATGATCGCCCGATCAGTTGACCGAATCCTTCAGCCCCTTGCCCGCCTTGAACTTGGGCTGGGTCGATGCCTTGATCGTCATCGGCTCGCCGGTACGCGGATTGCGTCCGGTCGAGGCCTTGCGCTTCGAGATCGAGAAGGTGCCGAATCCGACGAGACGGACCTCTTCACCCTTTTTGAGCGACGCGGAGATCGCGTCGAATACGGCTTCGACCGCCTTGGTCGCATCGCCCTTCACCAGTCCGGACGTATCGGCGACCGTAGCGATCAGTTCCTGCTTGTTCATACTCTTAATCCCCCAGAGACTATCGAATCGCTCGCGACCGGATCGCGACCATGCTTCCCCGGCAGTAACCCGGCCAGCCGGTCTGCTGTCAAATTAATCCGCCGCACAAAGCTCTCGGCACGGCTGTTTCCCGTGCCGAGCCCAGCATTTACACGCGATCGATCGCGGATCGGCGGCGCTCAACGCCCCGATCCCGCCGCCGCCCCATGCGGACGGCGGGATCGGCGGCACATCACCCTCAGTGGTGCAGCGTGGCCCCCACCGGGGGAATCGGCGCAGGAGGCAGCGCCGCCAGTTCGTCCGCATCGGTCCACTCGATCGCCTCGAGCGGCTCGGTCAGCGCGAGGCGGAGCACCTCGTCGACATGGCTGACGGGGATGATCTTCAGCCCCTCCTTGATGTTCGCCGGGATGTCGGCAAGGTCCTTCTCGTTCTCCTGCGGGATCAGCACCGTCTCGATGCCGCCACGCAGCGCCGCGAGCAGCTTCTCCTTCAACCCGCCGATCGGCAGCACGCGGCCACGCAGCGTCACCTCGCCGGTCATCGCCACCTCGCGCCGCACGGGCACGCCAGTCATCGTCGACACGATCGACGTCACGATCCCGACACCTGCCGACGGCCCGTCCTTGGGCGTTGCGCCCTCGGGCAGATGGATGTGGATGTCCTTGCGGTTGAACAGCGACGGCTTGATGCCATAGCTCGGCGCGCGTGCCTTGACGTAGCTGAAGGCGGTCTCGATCGACTCCTTCATCACGTCGCCGAGCGTCCCCGTCAGCTTCGCCGCGCCCTTGCCGGACACCGTCACGCTCTCGATCGTCAGCAATTCGCCGCCAACCTCGGTCCAGGCGAGCCCGGTGACCGCGCCGATCTGGTTCTCGGTCTCGGATAGGCCGTGGCGGTACTTCTGCACGCCCGCGAACTCGGCGATGTTGTCGGGCGTGATCGTCACGCTCGACGCCTTGCCCTCGAGGATCCGGCGCAGCGCCTTGCGCGCGAGCTTGGCGATCTCGCGCTCGAGCGTCCGCACGCCCGCCTCGCGGGTATATTGCTGGATCAGCGTGCGCAGCCCTTCCTGCGTCAGGACGAACTCGCCGTCCTTCAGGCCGTGCGCTTCGATCTGCTTGGCGATCAGATGCCGCTCGGCGATCTCGACCTTCTCGTCCTCGGTATAACCTTCGAGACGGATGATCTCCATCCGGTCGAGCAGCGCCTGGGGGAGGTTGAGCGTGTTCGCGGTGGTCACGAACATCACGTCCGACAGATCGAGGTCGATCTCGAGATAATGATCCTGGAACTTGCCGTTCTGCTCGGGGTCGAGCACCTCGAGCAGCGCCGACGCCGGATCACCACGGAAATCCTGGCCGAGCTTGTCGATCTCGTCGAGCAGGAACAGCGGGTTCGACGCCCCAGCCTTTTTCAGGTTGGTGACGATCTTGCCCGGCAGCGAACCGATATACGTACGGCGATGCCCGCGGATCTCGGCCTCGTCGCGCACGCCGCCCAGCGACTGGCGGATGAACTCGCGCCCGGTCGCCTTGGCGATCGACTTGCCGAGCGAGGTCTTGCCGACGCCGGGAGGACCGACGAGGCACAGGATTGGCCCCTTCAGCTTGTTGGTGCGCGCCTGGACCGCGAGATATTCGATGATCCGGTCCTTGACCTTCTCGAGCGCATAATGATCCTCGTCGAGCACCGCCTGTGCCGCCGAGATGTCCTTCTTGATCT
>Ga0308158_10003684_pt1 | contig 13310 bp, 10 predicted proteins | sample PhyBR2_FD_201038 | JGI IMG/M metagenome (GOLD analysis project Ga0308158, IMG submission 201038) | Phyllosphere microbial communities from UC Gill Tract Community Farm, Albany, California, United States - DLSLB.R2 | ecosystem: Host-associated > Plants > Phyllosphere > Unclassified | place: USA... | reverse complement strand
GCTCAACCTATTTCCGGAGTGTTTGATCATGTCTGATCAATCAATGAATGACAGTGCGTCGAGCCAGGAACGTCCCGCCAGCCGTGTGAGCGAGGGCTTGCCGTACCCGTTGGGCGCGACCTGGGATGGGTCGGGCGTCAACTTTGCAATTTTTTCTGCCAACGCTACCAAGGTTGAGCTGTGCCTGTTCGATGCCGATGGCGTCGAAGAACTCGAGCGCATCGCGTTGCCTGAGTTCACCAACGAGATCTGGCACGGCTATCTGCCCGATGCGCGCCCGGGCACGTTGTATGGCTACCGTGTGCATGGTCCGTACGATCCTGCCAACGGCCACCGTTTCAATGCCAACAAGCTGCTGATCGACCCCTACGCCAAGCAGATTTCGGGCGAGCTGAAGTGGGACGACGCGCTGTTCGGCTATATCGTCGGCCACGAAGACGGCGATCTGTCGTTCGACGAGCGCGACAGTGCGCCGTTCATGCCACGCTGCCGCGTGATCGACCCGGCCTTCACCTGGGGCAGTACGGCCAAGCCGAACGTGCCATGGGAAAAGACCATATTCTACGAAACCCACGTGCGCGGCTTCACCATGCGTCACCCGTCGGTACGTGAATCCGAGCGCGGCACCTTTGCGGCTTTCCACGAAAACGACGTGGTCGAATACATTCGCACCCTGGGTGTGACCTCGGTCGAGCTGATGCCGGTCCACTATTTCCTGGATGACAATCATCTGCTGGAAAAAGGCCTGCACAACTTCTGGGGCTATAACACCCTGGGCTTCTTTGCGCCCCATGCGCGCTACATGGCGGGTTCGTCGATCGGCGAATTTAAGGTCATGGTCTCGCGCTTCCACAAGGCTGGCCTGGAAGTGATTCTCGACGTGGTCTACAACCACACTGCCGAAGGCAACGAGATGGGTCCCACCCTGTCGCTCAAGGGTATCGACAACGCCAACTACTACCGCCTGATGCCCGACGATGCGCGTTACTACATCAACGACACCGGCACCGGTAACACGCTGAACATGAGCCACCCCTGCGTACTGCAGATGGTCACCGACTCCTTGCGTTATTGGAGTTCGGAAATGGGCGTGGACGGTTTCCGCTTCGACCTGGCGACCATTCTGGGCCGCGAAGCCCATGGTTTCAGCGAAGGCGGCGGTTTCCTCGATGCCTGCCGTCAGGACCCGGTGCTGGCCAAGGTCAAGTTGGTCGCCGAGCCGTGGGACTGCGGTCCGGGCGGCTACCAGGTGGGCAATTTCCCACCGGGCTGGATGGAATGGAACGACAAGTTCCGCGACATCTCCCGCGCCTTCTGGAAGGGCGACGACGAGATGCTCGGCGACTTCGCGAAGATCTTCCTGGGCTCGGGCGACCAGTTCAACCGTCGCGGTCGCAAGCCGGCTTCTTCGGTCAACTTCATCACCGCACACGACGGCTTCACCTTGAACGACCTGGTGTCGTACAACGAGAAGCACAACGAAGCCAACGGTGAAGACAACCGTGATGGACACTCGGACAACCGTTCGTGGAACTGTGGTGTCGAAGGCCCGACCGATGATCCGGAAATCGTCGCGCTGCGCTACCGGCAGATGCGCAACCTGCTGGCCACGCTGTTCCTGGCCCAGGGCACGCCGATGCTGCTGGCCGGCGACGAATTCGCTCGTACCCAGGGTGGCAGCAACAATGCGTATTGCCAGGACAGCGAGATTGGCTGGGTGGACTGGAACATCAGCGAGCAGAGCGGCGAGCTGCAGGACTTCGTCAAGTACCTGATCGAGTTGCGCAACCGCTACCCATTGCTGCGTCGCAACCGCTTCTTCACGGGTGCCTACGACGAAAGCCTGGGCATCAAGGATGTCAGCTGGATCCAGCCCAACGGCAGCGAAATGGGTGTGGAGCAGTGGCAGGACGGCAGCAACCGCTGCATGGGTATCCTGCTCGATGGCCGCACCCAGTCCAGCGGTATTCGTCGCGCCGGCGTCGATCATTCGTTGTTGATCGTGGTCAACGCGCACCATGACGTGGTCGGCTTCACCCTGCCGGAAGTACCGGAAGGCAAGCGTTGGATTCTGCAACTGGATACCAACCAGACCGACTTCGAAGCCGGCGAGTCGTTTGACTTCGGCACTGAGTACGCAGTGACTGGGCGTTCGGTGTTGATGTTCGAACTGGCCAAGCCTGTGGCCAAGAAGCGCCGCTAACAGCGTTGTAGCCAGACGCCCCGATTCGGTCAATTGCTGACCGAATCGGGGCGTTTTTCGTTGCGCGCGGATAAGACGTCGCTGTAGACGCTGAGATGGCAATTTGCTAGCTTTCTGCGTGGGCGCCACGTGTTTATGCGGTTGGCACCTCTATGCACGTCGTCGAAACTCTTTTTCATTCATCAGTAGTCGACTCGACGATTCTATCCCTGATTGCCTGTGCACGCCCACGCGTTGGATATCACCACGATGTTGATCAAACGCCGACCATCGCTTGCAGGGTTCATCGGCCTGGCGCTCGGTTTGATCGCATTTTCGGCGTTTTCGCTGTTGCGCTCGGAAATCCAGCGACAGGAAACCCGCTTTTCGGAATACGTGCAAAGCATCGCCAGCAACGTGCGCAACCAGCTCGACACCAACGATGCGGTGCTGGCCGGCTTCGCCGCGTTTCTTCAGGCAGTCAAGCAGAGCGACACCGATGCAGCCGCGCGTTACGGTGCTGCGGTGCTGGCCGCCTATCCGCATATCTACATGCTGGAAGTGGCGCGCAGTGTGCCGCAGGACGAACAGTGCGACTTTGCAGCATTGCTGCGGCGCACCTGGCTACCGGATTTCCAGCTGAAGGATTTCTCGCCACCGGCACCCATCGTCGATAACGCCCAGAAGGGGCTGAGTGACACGTGGCCGATCCTCTTCATGTCGCCACAGGTGCCGGAGGCCAATGTGATCTATGGCGTGAGGCTGGAAACCGTCCCGTATCTGAGTAACGCTTTGATGCGTATTCATCAGAGCCCATTGCCGGTGGTAACGCCGGTTTTTGCGCTGCATGAAGGTGGCAATGCCTACATTCTGATGAAGTCGGTATCGCGGCCCGAAGAAGACAGCCAGCACGCGCTGCCTAACTTTTTCGGCAGTACCATGGTCGCCATGCTGGTGATCAAGACCGACGCACTGCTGGGCGCGATCGTGCGGCATAACAGCGACTCGCGCGTAGCGGTGACCGCCCAACTGCACAGCGATGATCGCGACACTCAGGTCGAAGCAATGGAGGCGGTGCAAAGCCGTTGGTGGGACGAGTTGCTCTTGCCGCGGCTGAGCGACAGCGTGTTCGTGAACAGTCCGACGCAACCTGTGTCGTTGACCTTCCAGCGGCAGCTGGGCCTCAGTGACGTGCTGGGTCCGGAGGTGCTGGTGATCCTGGTGGTGCTGCTGGGGAGTCTGGTGCTGGTACCGCTGGTACTGGTCAGGCACTTCTCAGCGATCGACGCGGCCGCGCTCGAACACGAGCGCTCGGCGTTCCTGGCTACCCACGATGTATTGACGCAACTGCCCAACCGCTACCTGCTGGCGGATCGCTTCGCCCAGGCGCTGAGCCAATGGACCGAGCAGGGCATTCCCTTTGCGGTGATGTTGATCGACCTCGACCACTTCAAGCAGATCAACGATGAACGAGGTCATGCGGTGGGTGATCAGGTCTTGCAGACCTTGGCCAGACGCATGCGCGAGACTGTCCGGGACTACGACACCGTGGCGCGCTACGGCGGCGACGAGTTCGTGGCACTGGTCTCGGACCTGGCCAATCCGGACAGCGTGATACTCAAGGCGCAGCAGTTGCTGAAGGCAATCCAGCAGCCGATCACGACCAGCGTAGGTCCGTTGTCGCTGTCGGGCAGCATCGGCATTTCTCTATGCCCCGTGCACGGCGAAGACCTCGATACGCTGCTCAAGGCGGCCGATCAGGCGATGTATCAGGTCAAGCTGGAAGGTCGTCAAGGCGTGGCCATGGCTGGCGCGGCCTGATTGGGGCTGACGAAACAATAACGGCATGCGAAGTGCGAAGCGGGCGGTCTGGGCATGACCAGGGCAGGATTATGCAGTCCAGGGCAGGGCGCTCGATGAGCGCCCCGCGGCAAATCAGAAAACCAGCTTGAACAGGCCGATGACCACGACCAGGCCGATCAGGAAGATAATGCCGACGGTGCTGCCAAGAAACTTCAACATAGCGATAACTCACGTTTTGGGGTTGTTACAGCTCTAGACCACGGCTTGCAGCGCTCGTTTCATTCCATGTGAACGCCGGTATCTTGTGTAGCGTCCAGTGGGGCAGCATGAAGGTCGTGTGCCTTCTACCAAAAAAAGAAGGCCGAGCAGAGCTCGGCCTCGTGGTGCGATGCTTCAGAGTGCTGGAACGACACCAGCGGTAGATTCGACGACCGGCGCTTCGATGGTCGGCGAGCCTGGGGTGAGAATGACCTTGCGGCAGTCCTCCTGCTTCTTGTCGAAGATCTTGTAGCCTTCGGCTGCCTGCTCCAGCGACATGCGGTGGGTGATGATCGTCTCGGGCGTCAGGCGGCCCGCTTCGATGTGTTCGAGCAGCTCTGGCAGGTAGCGCTGGACGTGGGTCTGGCCCATGCGGAAGGTCAGGCCCTTGTCGAACGCATCGCCGAACAGGAAGCCATGGATGAAACCGGCGTACACGCCGGGCACGCTGACCACGCCGCCACGGCGCACGGCTGCGATGCACTGGCGCAGTGCCTTGCCGCTGCTGCCTTCGAGCTTCAGTGCGGCGAGCACGGTTTCGGTGGTGCTGCCCTTGGCTTCGAAACCAACCGCATCCACCACGCCATCCACACCGCGCGAACCTGGGGTCTGGCGGATGATCGTGTCGGCCGGGTCGTCGTCTTCATCGAAGTTGATCGGGATCACCCCGTAGGCCTGTTGTGCGTAGGCCAGACGGTAGGGATGGTGATCGACCATGAAGATGCGCTCGGCGCCCAGCATCCGTGCCACGGCGGCGCACAACAGACCGACTGGGCCGGCACCGTAGATGGCGATGCTCGAACCTTTGCCGATCTCGGTGTTCTTCACGGCCTGGAAGGCAGTGGGCAGAATGTCCGACAGAAACAGCACTTTTTCATCCGACAGGGTGCCTGGTACTTTGAACGGGCCGGTGTTGGCCTTGGGCACGCGCACGTACTCGGCCTGCCCGCCGGGGACACCGCCATACAGGTGGCTGAAGCCGAACAACGCCGCGCCTGCCGGAATCGATTTCTTGTTCAGGATCGCGCCGCGGCCGGTGTTGGTGGTCTCGCACGCGGCGAACAAATCGATGTTGCAGAAGAAGCAGCTGCCGCAGGCGATGACGAACGGGATCACTACACGGTCGCCCGGGCTGACTGCGGTGACGCCGGTACCGACTTCCTCGACGACGCCCATGAATTCATGGCCGAAGATGTCGCCGTGTTCGACCGTGGGGATCTTGCCTCGGTACAAGTGCAGGTCCGAGCCGCAGATGGCGGTGGCGGTGACGCGCAGGATGATGTCGTCGGCGTCCTGAAGCTCTGGATCGGGAACCGTGTCGACTTTGACGTCGTGAGCGCCGTGGTAGGTAAGTGCTCTCATTGTTCGCGTAGCCTCTTGTTCGCAATCGGGGGGGGTGTAAGTAGCAGAGGGATACGAAATCGGCGAAGTTCAAGTCGATTGCTTAACGGGCATGATGAATTTGAGAAGACGGCCGTCACATTCCACTCTGAGTGGCGCAGGCATGCCACCGATCGCGTCCTTTGTGCTTGGCGGTGTACAGGCAGGCGTCGGCGGTGATGAGCATCTGCGCTGCTGTGACCCACTCCACCGCGGGTTGTGCAGCGGTGACGCCGGCACTGACGGTGACGTGTCCGGCCGGATGGTCGAGGTGTTCGATGTCGAGGTCGCGCAGGGTCTGCAGAATCGCCTCGGCGACCACACTCGCACCGTCCAGGTCGGTACCGGGCAGCAGCACCGTGAATTCTTCGCCGCCGTAGCGCACGGCCAGGTCGGTGGGGCGCTTGAGCACCTGGACGATCGCGTCCGCCACCTGGCGCAGGCAACGGTCGCCGGCGGCATGGCCATAGCGGTCGTTGTAACGCTTGAAGTAGTCGACATCGAGCATGATCAGCGCTACCCAACTGCGCTGGCGTCGAGCCCGACCGATCTCGTCGCCCAGGCTCATGTCCAGCCGACGCCGATTGCCCAGTCCGCTGAGGCTGTCGGTCAGGGCCATGTCACGCATGGCCTGGTGCGCCTGGCGCAGTTCTTCCTCGATGGCGATGCGTTCGCGCAATTGCCTGAGCACGATGATGCCGAAGCCCGTCAGGCCGGCAATCAGCACCAGCAGCACCAGACCGGTTTTGAACAAGTCCCGGCGCCAGGGGCCGATGTAGGATTCACGCGACAAGCCGGCTTCCACCACCAACGGGTAACTGCTCAGCGCCCGGTAGGCATACAGACGATAGGTGTCGTCGACCACTGCCTTGACCTCGGCTACGCCTTCGTCGGCAACCGGTAGATAGCGCTTGAAGATTTCGCTGTCTTCCAGGGATTTGCCCAGGACCTGCGCGAGAAACGGCCGACGCACCAGGATCCGTCCGTTGCGCAACGCCAGCACCAGGGCGCCGCGATCGTCGATCTTGAAATCGCCGTAATAATCGACGAAGTAGCTGACCCGAATCGTGCCCAGCAGCACCCCGGCGAAACTGCCGTCGGGGTTGTTCAGACGGCGCGAGATGGGCAGGATGTATTCGTCCGTGGAGCGGCTGCGCACCACATCGCTGATGCGCACGTTCGGATCGGTGTGAGTGCGGTGGTAGTTGAAATAGTCGCGGTCGGCATTGTTGGCTGCCTCCGGCGTACCGGTCTTGTCGGTGACCACCCATTGTCCGGTGGCATCGTAGATGAACAGCCCATGCAACTGCGGCATGATGCGCGCCTGTTGCTGCATCAGCGCGTGAATGCGCGGTACGTTCATGTTCTCCAGGCCATCGCCCTGGACCCGCTCGGCCAGTGCATCGGTGAGCACGTCGACCTGGCGGATGGCGTCTTCGGCATGCTGGGCAGTGGCACGTGCCAGGTTGGTGGCCGAGTCGCGGGCGCTGGCGAAGGCCTGCTGGTAGTCGCGCCAGGCGCGCCAGCCCTCGACGCTGGTGAACGTGAAGATGACCAGCACGATGAACGTGACGGTAAGGCGAAAGAGGGCAGTACTGCGCCCAGAGCGTGGCGACAGCGGCTCGCCGGATGTATCGCTCGTGGCGTTTGTAGGGTTGCGTCCTGGCATGGAAAGCCTCATGGCAGCGCCGTGACGAGACGCGAGGTGTCCTTGTAAAGCATTTTCGACGATACGGCGAATGTGCTTCTGCGCAGCAGAGTTGCTCAGTCGTATCGAGGGTGCACAAGACCCGGCAGTTCAATGCCGGTAAAAAGGGTGCGACGCCGGGCGCGATAGGGTCGATGCGGGAGGATTGCAGGGGTCGCATGGGCGACCCCTGCATTGCCGTATACCGTCAACTGAAACGGCAACAGGGTGAAGCGGAGATCATGCGATTCAATGCGCGGCTTCAATCCCCAGTTCTTCACGCGCCTGTTGCCCGGACGGCCTCCAGCGCACATCGGTAATCCCATACTGCTCGGCTTTGGGCTTACTGACTTTCTGCACCCGCTCGCGGCCGAACTTGGGAATGACACCGACTCCCGCGTCACAGCTCGCCCAATGCCAGGCGTCGGCATTGTTCAGGGTGGGTAAACGAATGATGAACGACTTTTCCGCTCCATGGAGCCGGTAGTCAATGATGTACAGCGTTGGGTTCGGCATGGTGATCTCCTGCGTTGACTCATCATTGAGTTGTGATACGCAGGAATAATTCAGAAAATGTGCACCGCCGCGACGAGTTACCGCATAGCTCGCTAGCCCCCTGCGATCAAGTCGATGCGTCCCAATCGATTGCAGGTATTACTTCCAATGGCGCCAGGGAGCCTTTGCCACGGATTTCGTTGACCGCGTACAGCACCAGCAGGCGAAACCGGATAATGTCCGTATATTCATGGGGTGACAGACTGCGCTCTACCTGCGCCGGGACGTTAGGGTCGATCAAGATCAGCTTGAGCAGTCCGTCTTTCATGTAGATTTCATGTTCCAAGGGCGGTTCGAGTCCTGCAAGTACCGCTTTGATAGAGGCCATGGAGTCACCCTAGACGGTCGATGGTGAGAGGCAGCCGGGGAACCGGCATAAACGTCCGGGGCTGTACAAGCTATAGCTGATGTTGACCGAAACCGCCTGCTCATTGCGATTAGTTTTTCCAGGCTTCCTAGAGATTGCCCTGGACCTGCATGCGATGGCCACGAGCGCTTTTTCCTGTGCCCGGGCCAAAGCTTTTGAGTAAGCTGGCGGCACTTGCAACGGATGCAACAGAGGACAGGCACTGATGACGGAAGACCAGGCCAACTACAAGCGGTTGCTGACGCTGATAGAAAGCGGCCAATGGCAAGCGTTCACCAGCGAGGACGGCTTTGCGCTGCGCGCCCTGCTGCTGGTCGGCTACATCGTCACCACCGTGACCGGCGATGGGCGCACGCGGCTGGCCCTGACGGTCAAGGGCAACAGCTACCTTGCAGCGCTGCGCAGCGAGCCGTGACCGGCGCGAACCTTTTCGCCTGATCATGTGCTCAATGAGCCATCACGAGCGTCAATCCTCCCCAATGGCCTCGCACACGTACGGCCACGCTATAAGTCAGCCTCCGGAGCGCCACCCGGAGCGTCCCGCTCTTCAAGGATTCGTTTCATGCCGCAAGTGTCTGCGCTCCGTCTTCGCGTCCGGGGCCGTCTGTACTGCCTCGCTTTCTGCCCCGCGCCGCGTTCCCTGGGTTGGCCTGCACTGAGCCTGGCCGCGCTGTTCGGTGTGCCCTCCGGCGCCCAGGCCGCACAGGTCATGGAGTTGCAGGCCGTGGAAGTCAACGAGGCGCGCCTGACCGAGCTGGACGAAGCCAGCCTGGCATTGCGCTCGGTACCGGGTGCCACCAATGTGATCGACACCGCCACAGCCGGTCGCAGGCGGCTATCTGGCAACGAGGATCTGTTCAGCAACCAGGCGGGCATCTATGCCCGCGCCGCCAATAACGAAGGTGCGAAGATTTCCATCCGTGGCTCGGGTATCAACCGCGGGCCGGGGGCGCATTCGTCGGGGCTGTACCAGATGTTCGATGGGCTGCCGCTGACCGGTCCCGGCGGCACACCTTATGAACTGCTCGAACCGCTGTGGCTGAGCCGGGTGGAAGTGCTGCGCGGAGCCAATGGTTTCGATCGCGGCGCGCTGGCCCTGGGGGGCGCCATCAACTATGTCACCCACACCGGCTACGATGCGGCCAAGTTGCAGCTGCGCTACGAGGTCGGCAGCCATGGCTACAGCAAGCGACAGATCAGCTCTGGCCAGGTGCTGGGCGATGCCGATTACTACTTCAGCGTGACCGATTCCAGCTACGACGGTTTTCAGGACCAAAGCGCCGGGGGCAGCCGAGGGGCTGCGGGCAACTTCGGTTACCGGTTCAGTCCGCAACTGGAAACGCGCTTCTATTTCCGCTATCGCGAAACCGACAACGACACGCCGGGCCGATTGACCCGTGCGCAGATCGCCCACGACCCGCGTGCGGCAAACGTCCTGAACCTGGCGCGCGACTCCAAGCGCATCCAGCCGGGCAGTACCTGGCTGGCCAACAAGACCACCTGGCACCTGGACGACGACGCCCGCCTGGAAGCCGGTCTGGTCTATCACGATTACCCGATGGACCTGCGCGAAGGCACCAACCGCATGAAGGTCGCCTACACGGACGTCAGTGGTACCTTGAACTACGTGCGTCAGGATCTCCTGTTCGGACACGCCAGCAAGACTACCCTGGGTTGGCGCAGCACCCAGGCGTTGCCCAACTCCGGGGTGTCGGAGTTCGTCCGCGTGCCGGTCGGCAACACGGCCGGGTATGCCCCTGGCACGCGTACCCGCGACTACAGCTATCAAGGCTCTGACCATACGGTGTATGTCAGCAACGAGCTGGAGCTGGTGCCGGACCTTTGGCTGACCACCGGCCTGGCCGCGCTGTACACACGTCGCGAGACGGAAGTCAGCTATCCGGTGACCAACGACCGGGTCAGCCAGCATGCCTGGGACTACGCGCCACGCCTGGGCCTGCGCTACGACTATAGCGAGCATTTGCAGGTGTTCGGCAACCTCAGCCGTTCAGTGGAGCCGCCCCATCCGTGGTCGATGATCTGGGGCTCCAACCGTTACTTCGCACCCGGCAGCGGCGCGGCCACTGGCTTGCAGAGCAACGGGGTCGAGCTCGACAACCAGAGTGCAACCACCCTGGAGCTGGGAGGGCGAGGGGACGCCTGGTTCGGGAAATGGGACCTGGCCTGGTATTACTCGCAAGTCCGCCACGAACTGCTCAGTGTCGAAACACAGGCGGCCACGGCCACCACTTCGCAGGTGATCGGCGAGGCGAATGCCAGCCCGACGGTTCACCAGGGCGTGGAACTGGCGTTGGACAGCCCCTTGTGGGACGGCCACCAGGCCGGTCGCCTGGGCCTGCGACAGACCTACACCTACAGCGATTTTCACTACCGTGACGACGCGCGCTTCGGCGATAACCGCCTGCCGGGTCTGCCCGAGCACTACTACCAGGCCGAGCTGCGCTACGACCACCCGAGCGGCATCTACACCGGCCTCAATGTGCAGCATGCATCGCGCATCGCCGTGGACTACGCCAACTCCTATCATGCGGCGCCTTATACGCTGTTCGGCGCCAGCCTTGGCTACGCCGCGCCCGATGACACGTGGCAGACCTGGCTGGACGTGCGCAACCTCACCAACAAGCGCTATGCCAGCACGGTAACCCCTGGCTACGACGATCAGGGCCGCGACGTGGCGCGCTCGACCCCGGGCGATGGCCTGGGTGTCTATGCCGGCGTCTCGTGGACGCTGCGCTGACCAGCCGATGAGCAACCGGCATGGCCGAGCCGGTTGCGTTAAGATGGCGGTCTACACCCGTCTTGGCAGAGCGCAGCAGTGATCCTCAATAGTCTGGTTTTCTTCATCACGCTGGCGGCCATGGAAGGCGTTGCCTACCTGGCCCACAAATACCTCATGCATGGTTGGGGCTGGGGCTGGCATCGTTCCCACCACGAGCCGCGCAACGGCTGGTTCGAGAAGAACGACCTGTATGCGGTGGTGTTCGCGGGGCTGGCGATCGTGCTGATTGCCCTGGGCACCCAGGGCCTGCATCCGCTGGAATGGATCGGCGCCGGCATGACCGCCTACGGCGCGTTGTACTTCGTCGTCCACGATGGCCTGGTGCATCGGCGCTGGCCGTTCCATCTGGTGCCGCGCCGCGGTTACCTCAAGCGCCTTTACCAGGCGCACCTGATGCACCACGCGGTCGAGGGCAAGGAGCGCTGCGTGTCTTTCGGCTTCCTGTTCGCGCCCTCTACGGCGCGCCTGCGCGCTCAGTTGCGGGCTCTGCACCAGGGGCCTCTGCGCAAGGCGGACGAGGCCGATTCCACAGATCAGTCGAACGCTTCGGCCACTGCCGCCAGCGAGCGCTGACGGCACGCCACCAGCCTTGGCTGACCGCCGCCAGCTTTTCCGCCTTCGAGGTTGAAACCCGCGCATCCCAGGCATGGCTGCCCGCCGCCACCACCTTGACGCCGATCTGCCGGTACACGGCCGCCGCAGTCGCCACCGCCCAGGCCGAGCGCCAGGGCAGGGCGGCCAGTCCCGCATGGGCGCTGGCGTAGTAGGGCTCGGCCAGGTCGACCAGACGCCGCGCCAGCACCGCCACCGCCGGCCGATGCTCGGGCGCTGCCAGGTCCTGCAGCGGTATGTTCAATTCTTCCAACCACTGCGCCGGCAGGTAGCAGCGACCGATGCGGGCATCCTCGACGATGTCGCGGGCGATGTTGGTCAACTGGAACGCCAGCCCCAGGTCGCAAGCGCGATCCAGGGTGCGCGGCTCGTGGGTGCCCATGACCCGCGCCATCATCAGACCGACGACGCCCGCTACGTGGTAGCAGTACTGCAGCGTGTCATCCTGGGTGTGATAGCGGCGGTCCAGCACGTCCATTTCGAAACCAGCCAGATGCTCCAGGGCATTGTGCTCGGGAATGTCATGTTCGCGCACCACCTCGGCGAACGCGGCGAAGGCCGGTTCGCACGCGGGCACACCTGCATAGACCGCATGGGTCTGGGCCTGCAGCAGCGCCAGTCGACGCTGTGCCTCCTGCGGGGTGATAGGCACGGCGTCGTGACCGGCCTGCTGGCCATCGATCACGTCGTCGCAGTGGCGGCACCAGGCGTACAGCATCACTGCGCTGCGCCGCGTGCGTTCGTCGAACAGCTTGGCAGCGGCGGCGAAGCTTTTCGAGCCCACGGCGATGCTCTGTTCGGCATGCTCGCGCAGCGCCGGATCCGGCGCCGGTGTAGTCATGGATTCAGGTCCGCGATCATCAGCCCGGCCGTTGCCTTGGCCGAACCGATCACACCCGGCACACCGGCCCCGGGATGGGTGCCAGCGCCCACCAGGTAGACATTGTTCAACTGCGCATCGCGGTTGTGCGGGCGGAACCAGGCACTCTGCTGCAGCACCGGCTCCAGGGAAAACGCCGAGCCCAGGTGCGCGTTGAGTTCGGTCTGAAAATCATCCGGGGTGAAGATACGGCAGGTCACCAGGTCCTCGCGCAAGCCGGGAATGTAGTGCTCTTCCAGGTACTCGAAAATGCGGTCGCGGTACAGCGGCCCCTGCACCGACCAGTCGATGGCAGCGTTGCCCAGGTGCGGCACCGGCGACAACACGTAATGGCTGGAACAGCCCGGCGGCGCCAGGCTCGGATCCGTCACGCATGGCGCGTGCAGGTACAGGGAGAAGTCCGAGGCCAGTTCGGCGCCGTTGAAGATTTCGTGGATCAGCGCCTGGTAGCGCGCACCGAAGCACACGGTGTGGTGCTGCAACTGCGGCTGCGGGCGTTTCAGGCCGAAATGGATGACGAACAGCGAGTTACTGAAACGCTTGCCCTTGAGGCGTTTGCCCTCGCGTTTACCGCGAGGGTGTTTGCCCAGCAGGTCGGCGTAGGTGTGCACCACGTCGGCGTTGGAGGCCAGGCAGTCGGCGCGCCAGCTTCGACCGTCGCGGGCATGCACGGCCGTGGCCCGATCGTTCTCGACGTCGATGCCGGCCACTTCCGCATTCAACTCCAGGGTGCCGCCCAAGTCCTGGAACAGCTTCACCATGCCTTGCACCAGCGCCCCCGTCCCG
>Ga0308158_10003683_pt1 | contig 13311 bp, 8 predicted proteins | sample PhyBR2_FD_201038 | JGI IMG/M metagenome (GOLD analysis project Ga0308158, IMG submission 201038) | Phyllosphere microbial communities from UC Gill Tract Community Farm, Albany, California, United States - DLSLB.R2 | ecosystem: Host-associated > Plants > Phyllosphere > Unclassified | place: USA... | reverse complement strand
AAGACCACGCTCCTCGAGAGGCTGGCGGGTTGCCTTCCGTGCGCCGACGGTGAAGCCGGCGGCAGCCTGCTGACGGACCGGGCCGGGTACCTGCGCCAACGGCTCGATGGGCTCAGGGAAGAGGCCACCACGCTCGAAAACGTCCAGGACGCCGCTCCGGAGGTGCCTCCCGGTGATATCCGGAACCGGCTGGCACGGTTCCTCCTGCGCGGGGACAGCGTGAACCGGCCGGTGCGGACGCTCTCCGGCGGTGAACGGTTCCGGGTTTCCTTGGCCACGCTGCTGTTCGCGGACCCGCCGGCACAGATGCTGATCCTGGACGAGCCCACCAACAACCTGGATATCAGCAGTGTGGACCAGTTGGTGGAGTCACTCGCTGCGTACCGGGGTGCCGTGATTGTGGTCAGCCACGACGACGCGTTCCTGGGCCGCTTGGACCTGGACCTCATCCTCAGCCTGGACCGCGACGGTTCGTTGACCCAGCTGGCCTCCCTGCCGGGCATCTCCCTGCCGGACACGGAATGACAGGGAGGCGGACCCGGGAGTGACAGTCGTGCCGATCCGGGCCCGGCCCACCTCACACCTTGAAGTACTTCGCCTCTGGGTGGTGGAACACGAACGCGTCGGTGGACTGCTCGGGGTGCAGCATCAGCTCGTCGCTCAGGATGACGCCCATGCGCTCCGGCTTCAGCAGCTCGGTGACCTTGCGGCGGTCCTCCATGTCAGGGCAGGCGGGGTAGCCGAGTGAGAACCGGGCACCGCGGTAGTCCAGCTTGAAGTACCCTGCCGTGTCCTTCGGCTCCTCGGCCCCGAAGCCGAGCTCCTTGCGGATGCGGGCGTGCCAGAACTCGGCAAGTGCCTCGGTGAGCTGCATGACCAGGCCGTTGAGCTCGTAGTAGTCGCGGTACTGGTTGGCCGCGAACATTTTGGAGGTGAACTCCTCGATCTTGGACCCCGCGGTGACCAGCTGCACCGGCAGCACGTCGATCTGGCCAGACTCCCGTGACTTCACAAAGTCCGCAAGGCACAGGTGCCGGTCACGGCGCTGGCGCGGGAAGTCGAACCGCAGGCGATCAGTGCCGATCGGGCCGCCTGAACCACCATCCGGGGCGAGGAGACCCGCCTGGCCCAGGACGCCGTCGGGATCCTCGCCGTGGTGCAGGACTACCACCTGCTCACCTTCGGAGACCACGGGGAAGTAGCCGTACGCGACGGAGGCGTCCAGCATGCCCTCGCCCAGGATGCGGTCCAGCCAGTAGCGCAGGCGCGGCCGGCCCTCGCGTTCCACGAGTTCCTCGTAGGAGGCGCCGTCCTCGCCGCGGCCGGGCTTGAGGCCCCACTGGCCCATGAAGGTGGCGCGCTCGTCGAGGAAGGCGGAGTAGTCGTGGAGCGAGACGCCGCGGACAATGCGCGTCCCCCAGAACGGCGGCACCGGCACGGGGTTGTCGGTGGCGACGTCTGAGCGGCCGGGCATGGCCTCCGGCTCGGTGACCGTGAACTTGGCGCCGCCCTTGTGGATGCGCTTCTTCAAAGGCGGCAGGCCGACGTCGTCCGGTGACTCACCGCGGGCCACGCGGACCAGCGGTTCCATGAGGGAAAGGCCTTCGAAGGCGTCCTTGGCGTAGCGGACCACGCCGTCGAACTGTTCGGCCAGGTCCTGCTCCACGTAGGCGCGGGTGAGGGCTGCCCCGCCCAGGATCACGGGCCACTTCTTGGCCAGGCCGCGGGACTGGAGTTCCGCAAGGTTTTCCTTCATCACCACGGTGGACTTCACCAGCAGGCCGGACATGCCGATGACGTCGGCGTTGTGCTGCTCCGCGGCGGCGATGATCTCGGCGATGCCCTGCTTGATGCCGATGTTGATGACCTTGTAGCCGTTGTTGGTGAGGATGATATCCACCAGGTTCTTGCCGATGTCGTGCACGTCGCCGCGGACGGTGGCGATCACCATGGTGCCCTTGCCGGAGGAATCCGACTTCTCCATGTGCGGTTCGAGCAGCGCAACGGCGTTCTTCATGACCTCGGCGGACTGGAGCACGAACGGCAGCTGCATTTCGCCGGCGCCGAAGCGTTCGCCCACCACCTTCATGCCTTCGAGCAGGTGGTCGTTGATGATGCCCAGCGGGGTCATGCCCTCGCTGCGGGCCAGGTTCAGGTCTGCTTCGAGGCCCTTGCCTTCGCCGTCGATGATGCGCCGTTCCAGCCGAGCGCCGGTGGGCAGCGCGGCGAGTTCGGCGGCGCGCTGATCCTTGAGTGCTGCGGTGTCGACGCCGGCGAACATGTCCAGCATGATGGCGAGGGGATCGTAGGTGGTGTTGCCGTCGGCGTCGTATTCGCGGCGGTCCCACACCAGGTCCAAGGCCACCTTGCGCTGCTCGTCCGGGAGGGAAGCGAGCGGGACGATCTTGGCGGCGTCGATGATGCCGCTGGTCAGGCCGGCCTGGACGGCCTCGTGCAGGAACACGGAGTTCAGGACGACGCGCGCGGCCGGGTTGAGGCCGAAGGACACGTTGGAGACGCCAAGCGTGGTGTTGATGCCGGGGTACTTGGCGGTGATCTGGCGGATGGCCTCGATGGTTTCGATGCCGTCCCGGCGGGTTTCCTCCTGGCCGGTGGCGACGGGGAAGGTCAGGCAGTCGACGATGATGTCCTCGACGCGCATGCCCCATTCACCCACCAGGGAATCGATCAGGCGGGAGGCGATGGCCACCTTGCCTTCGGTGGTACGGGCCTGGCCCTCTTCGTTGATGGTCAGGGCGATCACGGCGGTGCCGTGCTCTTTCACGAGCGGCATGATGCGGGTGAAGCGGCTGTTGGGGCCGTCGCCGTCCTCGTAGTTGACGGAGTTGACCACGGGGCGGCCGCCGATGAGTTCCAGCCCGGCTTTCAGGACGGGAGGTTCGGTGGAGTCGATGACCAGCGGGAGGGTGGAGGCGGACGCGAAACGGGAGACGATCTCCTTGACGTCCGCGACGCCGTCGCGGCCCACGTAGTCCACGCAGACGTCCAGCAGGTGGGCGCCCACGCGGATCTGTTCGCGGGCGATGTCCACGCAGTCGTCCCAGCGCTCCTCGAGCATCGCCTGGCGGAACGCTTTGGAGCCGTTGGCGTTGGTGCGCTCACCGATGGCCAGGTACGCGGACTCCTGGTCGAAGTTCACGTGCTGGTACAGGGAGGCGACGCCGGCCTCACGCTCTTCGGGGACTCTTGCCGGCGCGTTGGCTGCCTTGCTGTCCACAGCTTTCTCGCGGAAGGGCGCAAGACGTTCGACGACGGCGGCCATGTGTTCCGGCGTCGTACCGCAGCAGCCGCCCACCAGGCCCAGGCCGAATTCGCGTACGAACTGTTCGTGCGCGGTGGCGAGTTCGGTGGGGGTGAGCGGGTAGTGTGCGCCGTTGGCGCCGAGGATGGGCAGGCCGGCGTTGGGCATGCAGGCGATGGCGACGGAGGACTGCTTGGCGAGGTGGCGGAGGTGCTCGCTCATCTCGTCCGGGCCGGTGGCGCAGTTCAGGCCGATGGCGTCGACGCCGAGCGGTTCCAGGGCGGTGAGTGCGGCACCGATTTCGGAGCCCATGAGCATGGTGCCGGTGGTTTCGACCGTCACCTCGACGAAGATGGGGAGGCGGACGCCCTTGGAGACGATGGCCTGCTTGCAGCCGTTGACCGCGGCCTTGGTCTGCAGGAGGTCCTGGCTGGTTTCGATGAGGAAGGCGTCCGCGCCGCCGTCGATGAGGCCCTCGGCCTGGAGGGCGAAGGTCTGCTTGAGGTAGTCGTAGGTGGTGTGGCCGAGGCTGGGGAGCTTGGTGCCGGGGCCCATGGAGCCGAGTACCCAGCGCATGCGGCCGTCTGTTGCTTCCGCTGCTTCGGCGCGTTCGCGGGCGATCTTCGCGCCTTTCATCGCCAGTTCTTCGATGCGGTCGTCGATGCCGTAGTCGGAGAGATTGGACCAGTTGGCGCCGAAGGTGTTGGTCTCCACGGCGTCGATGCCGGTGGCGAAGTAGGCGTCGTGGATGTCCGCGATGGCGTCCGGCCGGGTGTCGTTGAGGATCTCGTTGCAGCCCTCGAGGTTCTGGAAGTCCGTGTCCAGTTGCAGGTCCCGCCCCTGCAGCATGGTGCCCATGGCGCCGTCGGCAATGACCACCCGGTGGTTTACGGCGTCCAGGAGTTCCTGGGAACGGGCGGGACGGGGGACGGACTCGATGTCCAGTGCGAAACGAGGCATTTAAACAGGTTACGGGCGGGGGCACCTGCGTTGCGCTGTGTGTCCGGATGCTACGGGGGGTAGGCGTAACGGCCCCGAGCCGGCTTTGGGGCTTGGAAGCCGCTGCTCGGCCGATAAGGGAAACGGTCTACCAGTACCTCCTCCATACCAGAGTGGAGTGAAACCCTTCCAATCCCTCGGGCACAAAACTCTTCCAGCCGCCCTTCGTCATGGCGTCGCCGCGACGTAGCCTCCGTTCCGAGCCAACGCCAAGGTTCACTCTGCAGAGCTGACACCGGAACTCCGTCCAACCCGTCAATACAGTCACGGGGCCGCCCGCCACGGCACCGGGCCGTCCCGCTCTCCGATTCCGCTGCGTTAGCCCACAAACGGGCGACACCGAGGCGTCCTTGAACGGCACGAACTGGCCCTCGACGCCATCAGTGCCAGGCCACACTTCCCGGCTTTTACGGAACGTTGATTATCGGCTTTCCGAACAATCAAGGGGGTCTCCGCAAGGGCGCTGTTACAGCAGCCTTTCGTCACGCCCCGCAAGATCATGCGCGGGAAATACTTCGCAGGTGCACGCGATAACCCGGGCGAGCGATGTGCCTGGTGTAGCAGCAAACCTCAGATACGATCATTCGAGGGCAAACCGATAGGAGCAATGTGGGCGACGAAACTGGGATTCGACTGACGTCAGTTAGGGCTTCAAAAGTCCTTTACGAATATGACCACGTCATAGAGTTCGGCTCAGACCAGAATTTCGTCATTATTTACGGCCCCAACGGAATCGGAAAAACGAAGTTTCTGGAAATAATTGATGCACTTTCGAGGCTCCAGACTTCACGCTTGCTAAGGATGCCGTTCGAATCGGCAACCTTGACGTACAGCGACGGAACACGCCTCGAAGCGGTTATGGCCCGAATTCAAGGGCAAGAGGAAACGGCGGAGAAGAAGTCTTTGTCGATCACACTCGCGCGTACCAGCCTCGAAGCAATCACATGGACAACGACAACCGAAGAGTCCAACGAATTCGAATCTTTCCTACTGGAAAACACATCTTGGATCAGGATCGGTCATTCTCTATGGAGAGATAGGACCGACGGAGAAATTGCCGAAACGGAGGATCTCGAGGCGCGGTACGGAACGCGGACAATGGGGCGATCCAGGCGCGGTACCAAACAGGGGCCGCCGGCAGAAATCCAAGTTTTCACGGCGGAACAGCACACTCACCTAATTGAGACACAGCGACTAAAGATCGAAGAGTATCTCGATCGAAACACAAGAATGCACGGGCGCATCACCCGGCCGCAAACAACGATTGTTGAGTACGCCAATCAAATGCAAAAGCTTCTCTCTGACGCCCTCGCGGAGAACTCCCGGATTACGCAGCAGTTAGACAGAACGTTCCCGAACCGTATGCTCACGGAGCGTGTATCGGCCGTCCGCAGCGAAGAAGAACTACGTCAAGAATACGAATCCCAAAACCGTTTTCGTAGTAGGTTGGCGGAGATTGCTCTCATAGGATTGGAGGAGGAACTCTCGCTTCCTTCTCGGTCTCTGGAGCCATATGAGCTTTCCATGTTGGAACTCTATCTAAGCGATGCGGACAAGAAACTTCATTCGTTCGAAGCACTTCTCTCCAAGATTGAGCTTCTTGAACGGATAATCAATACGCGACTATTGGGAAAAGTTTTTGAGGTAAATGCCCGGAAGGGTATCGCGGTGCGTCATGAGGACGGCCGCGAAATTGACCTTGATGCCCTTTCCTCCGGCGAGCAGCATGAAATAATCCTGATGTACGGACTTTTGTTCAACGTTGAGCAGGGAAGCTTGGTCATGATTGACGAGCCCGAGATTTCGCTTCATGTGAGTTGGCAAATGAGTTTTATAAGTGATGTCCAAGAGATTGCGCGTCTCTCTGGCTTCCAATTCATTGTTGCCACACATAGTCCGCAAATTATCAACAACTGGTGGTCGCATGCAATTCAACTTGGTCCTGAAAACGTTGATTTCTAATGCAGAGGTTGTTAACACCAGATTCAGCCTTCGCTTGGATCAAGATGCAACGCCAAGTAGATCGGCATCTCTTTCTTTTAGTGGAGGGCGACGACGAGGACTCGCTTCTGTACGGCCATTTATTCGGTGAAGATGTGAGCATTTTGGTATTAGGTGGGAAACCTAACGTCCTAGAGACATCGCGCTTACTGGCGTCCGAACCAGTGAAAGGGGTCTATGCAGTAGTTGATAGGGATTTGGATGACCTCACGGGGGTGGCTGGCGGCTACCCGCCCAACCTAGTTGCCACAAAGGGCTACGACCTGGTGTCGGATGTTGTGGGGGTGCGGCCCGATCTTTTCGAGCGCACTCTGCGGGTTCACGGCAAGGATGCCTATGATGCAGTGGAATCAGCTACGGGAGCGAGCTTTATCGAAATATGCAAACAGCTGTGTCTGCGGGTAGCAGCACTTCGGTTGGTGAACGCAGAAAAACAGTTGGGATTAAACCTGCGGGACTTCCCATTCGCTAGGCTGATTAACCACGACTTCTCGTTGAAGGACTATAGCGACGTCATTTCGGAAGCCAATACTCGTTCGAGGGTTTCCATAGACGTGTCGTCCGTTGAAGTTCAGGTCCGTGCTGCCACTTTGCGTATAGGTGATGATTTACGATTCTGCGGGGGGCATGACTTGCTCGGAGCAGCGGCGGCCTTGCTAAGACGCGGCGGAGCTAGATCGGTCGGTGCAGCTGGGCTGGCGGCCAGCCTTCTCACCGCCTCGGACTGTGAAACGATAAGACGGCTGCCCATCAGACACAGTATTTACGCGTGGGCCGAAGGGTTTTCTCGACGCGCCTTTGAATGTACTTGGGCCCTCTCTAACTAGGGCCAAAGCTTGCTGACCCTGATCCGGTCGCCGCTCAAGGTCCGAGGACCTTCTTGAGCCAGGTCCGACGGCATCTGCCGTAGGCTCTGGTGGTCGCCTAGGAATAGGCTGGGCAGCCCTTAACGGGTACATGCGGCCTTCATGAGGGCAAGCTGGCTTGGTCGTGTGACTGCCCACGTGGTCATAAGGAGATCACACCGCCATAACTAGCGACGAATTCATCAGGCAACCGCTGACCAGGCAGCGGCCCTCTCAGGAACCACAGCAGACCACCGGCCGAGGACGTCACGCGCCTTCTATCAAAGGGCTTGTATTCTGGCCGGATGGCCGACAAGCATGAGTACGCATTAGAAGTAGACGATCTGGACCTTTACACCATTGTGATCTATCAGAACACGCCCTTCGTGGAGGGTCTTTACCAACAGTTTATTGGTGGGAGGCCGACCCAAATGCAAACTAACGACCAGTCTGACGAGACTGATGGACTAAAGGGAGCCGCAGATATCGGAGGCTCCATTCCGGGAATCATCAATGCTAAAGGTACGGGCGAGAGTTCCCGTGCATCTAAGACGGTTAGTGGTAGTGCAACAACGATGACGTTTGACCACGCATACCTTCTTCACGGGGTTAGACAAGCGCTTCGCGAAAAGGACTTGGTGACCGTTGTAGACGATCCCACAGCGTATCAAGGTCTAAAACCAGGAGATTTTGTAGAGTACCGCGCTACCTTCGAGCCCAACTTCATAGTCAGCGTGCTCGACGTATTGACCGCCGATATCGTTCAAAAGTACGCATACGCCAATAATCTCAAGACGGCCCTGAGTCCGGAGTTGACTCCTGAAGAACTGCAAGACGCGATCAATAAGGCGACTCTCAGCAGCAATCAAGCGGCCGCAATCTTTGAAGCTGCCCAGCGTGAGTTCAGAAACGGCACTTCCCTAGAGTTTTACGGTAAGGTCGCTCCCGCCCCTGACGCGCAGTCACTCGATGTCCATGCTGTTACTGTCTGCGATCGAGCGATGTTCAGCGGTGGAGACATAGACAAGCTGGTAGACGGCGAGTTTCGTGTCCTTGGCAAAGTCATCCGAGTCATGACCAACGGCTACACCCTAATGGACCGGAACAAGATTCTTAGCCGACTGAAGCCCAATGCACTGAATGAGCTTCAGGAGAAGCTCAGGGCGGATAAAGGAGTAGACGAATACATAAACCTGGACCTGGGGCTCACAGTGGATACGGCGGCATTCAAGGTGATCCCTATAGCAGTCTTCGTTTAGGCCGGTCGCGCCGGGTCCCGCCTGCGCATGGTAGGAGTTAAACCAGCAAATTTTGCGGCCTAACAGGCAGCTAATTGCTTTTCCCGGCGCTCCACCCCAGAGCCGGCCCCAGCTTGCCCGCAATGTCCGTGAGGATCTGCACATAGTCTTCGTGGTCGAAGCTAAAAGGCAGCGCGAACGCCACCTCATCCACCTCCTGGAATCCGGCGTGGGCGTAAAGCTGCTCAGCGATTTCCTCGCTGCTGCCGATCAGATCAGCTGCGAACATCATGCCCCTCGGCCCCTGCGGAGCAGCGGTGCGGGGAGTGCGTTCGTCCACGTACCTCTGGTACTTCTCCCGCTGGGCCGGCGACGCAGAGTCGGTCGGGATGACCACCAGCCCCTGCGAAACCCGCGCCTGAGCATGCCCCGAGGCCGCTGCCGCCTCCCGAAACGCCCGGATCTGCGACTGCTGGACCAGTGCGAAGTCCGGCTCCTGGTCCTTGTCGGGAAAGATCACGCTGCTGGACAGCAGGTTGAACCCATTCGAACCGGCCCATACTGCCGACTTCGTGCTGCCGGCCCCATACCAGAGGCGGTCCCGCAGCCCGGGAGAGTGCGGCTCCACGCGGTTGGAGAACTCCTCCACCACGCCCTGCTTGCCCGAGAATTCACGCACCGGCTCCCCGGCAACCAACCGCGCAAACCGCTCCACCCGGGCGTAGCTGAAGTCCTCCACATGGCCGGTGTCCGGGTACAGCTCGTGCTTCACGGTGTCGTACTGCATCGGCTCCCCCACGCTGACGCCGGGATTGATGCGGCCACCGGCCAGCAGGTCCACGGTGGCTAGGTCCTCGGCCAGGCGCAGCGGGTTCTCCCAGCCCAGCGGCGTCACGGCCGTACCCAGCTCAATCCGCGAGGTCCGCTGGCTCGCCGCGGCCATCACCGCCACAGGTGAAGAGATGCCGAACTGCAGATGCCGGTGGCGCAGCCAGGCGCTGTCAAACCCCAGCCGCTCCCCCAGCTCAATGATCTGCAGCGTGGACTCGTGGCCCGCGGCCGGATTGGCGGGATCGAACAGCCCAATGGTGAGGAACCCCAGCTTGCGCAGGGGACGTTCGGGGTGCGGCATCGGCTTCCTTCCAGGGCAAAGAGACGGGATGGGTTTCAGACTAGGCGGAAGCCACGTAAATGAACGAACAATCATTGACGCACATGTCGCCACTGTGGATAGGCTCGCCTCAAGCCAGCGACGGCGCCGGCACGGGAGGAAGACATGTCACTGCAGGAAATCGAATTCACGTCCGCCAACGGCCGCGACACCATCCAGGCCTGGGTCTACGAACCCATCGGGCAGCCCAAGGCCATCGTGCAGCTCATCCACGGGCTCGGCGAACACTCCCGCCGCTACCTCCACCTCATCTCCACCCTGGTGGACGCGGGGTTCATCGTGGTGGCCGGCGACCACTCCGGGCACGGGCGCACCGCAATGCAGCAGGGCACCTGGGGCGACGCCGGCGAGGACGCCGCCAGCGTGGTGGTCGCGGACGAGGTCACCCTCCAGGCCAAGGCCAAAGAGGCGCTCCCCCAGCTTCCCTACGTGGTGTTCGGTCACAGCTGGGGCTCCATGATCGCCCGCGGCATGGCCGTGGACCCGCAAACCGAGCTGTCCGGCCTGATCCTCTGCGGCATCGCTGCCCAGATGCGCGGCATCGAAAAGATGATCGACCGGCCGGAACTGGCGCGGCTTGCCTCCGGCGAGCGCGCCGCCGAGCCCGCGCCCCAGGAACTGGTGGCCCAGCTGTTCGACGGCTTCCTGGGGCGCTTCGGCGAAGGCGCCGGCCCCACCGCCTGGGTGGCCCTGGACGCGGACGTCGTCACCGACCACGGCAGGGACCCCTTCAACAACTTCGGTGCACCGCTCAGCGCCCGCTTCCTGCAGGGCTTCGTGGACCTCTACGACCAGGTCACCTCCGACGACTGGTACAAGCAGCTCCCCGCGGACCTTCCCGTCCTGATTCTCGCCGGCGACCAGGACCCCGTCACCAACTACGGCGAAGGCGCGTACCACGTGGCCAACCACCTGGCTGATTCGGGCCACGCGGACGTGCGGACCCGCGTCTTCCCCGGCGTCCGGCACGAGGTCCACAACGAACCCACCACCCGCGCCGAGACGGAGCGCGAGACGGTCGAGTTTATCCAGCGGGTGGCCGGCGTCTGACGGTCCCAAAGCACCTCCCACGGAAAGTACGACGGCGGCGCTCACCGCGCCGCCGTCGTCGTGCCTTCCAGCAAAAGCATCCCCCGCAGCACTTAACGTTGCTTAACGGTGAAGCGCGCTCCTACTGTAATTGACATCACAAGGACACCGTGGATGCACGTCAATGGAGAGGGGGCGGTGGATGAGCGGCCATAGAGTCAGCAGAACCTCCGGGCCCCGCCCCACAACGGTTTCCGCCGCTGCTGTTGCCCGTGCAGCCGGCGTTTCCCCTGCCACCGTGTCCTACGCGCTGAACGGCAAGGGTGGGGTGTCGATTGAAACCCGGCGCCGCATCATCGGCGTCGCGAACGAACTGGGCTTCAGGCCCCGTAAGTCGTCTTCATCCGCAGACCCGCTGCGGACCCGCGTGGTTGGGCTGATCCTGCCCAACATCATCAATCCCATGTATCCCCGGTGGGCCCAGGGCATCATTTCCGCAGCCGCCGAATCCGGATACGAAGTGTTCGTGGCAACCACGCAGGACGATGCCGCAACACTTGCACAGGTCTCCGCCACTCTCGCGAACCGCAACGTGGACGGCGTCATCCTGGCCGCGGCCCTGCGGGAGGACGCCACCGCCTTGCGCACCCTGCGGGCCGCCCGGATCCCCTACGTCTGCCTGTCCAGAAGGGCCGACTTCCTGCAGGGCGACTTCGTCGGCATTGATGACGACGCTGCGGCAACCCTGCTGATGGAACACATGCTGGGCCATGGTTACCGGGACACCGCCACCGTGGTGGGACCGCGCTTCTCCACAGCGTCCCTTACCCGTGAACAGGCCTTTGTCCGCACTGCGGCCGCTGCCGGCGTCACCATCAGCGGCGAGTGGAAAATCAGTACGCGCGTCAACGACGAAGGTGGCCGGCTCGCAGCGGAACGGCTGTTTTCCCAGGCCAAGGCACCCCGCGCCGTAGTCTGCGGCAGCGACGAACTCGCCATCGGCGTCATGGAATATGCGCTTGCGCAGGGCCTGCGCATTCCGGACGACGTGGCGGTCGCAGGGTGCGACGGACTGGCCCACAGCCGTTCCGGGTTGATCAGCCTGACGAGCATTGTCCAGCCGCAGCAGGAGATGGCCCAGGAGGCATTCGCCATGCTGCTGCGCAGGATCGAAGCCCCGTCCAACACCTACAGCTCTTTGGTTTGTCCGCACCGCATTCACATAGGGAGGACCTGCGGGTGTAACGCTCCACCCGCTTAACCGCACGTCCACTTCACCAGCCAGGGCATCGACATGCATTGCCGGCGCCGTGATCCCGCACGCCCAAAAAGCGTCTTCCCACCCACCCAACAAAGGAAACATCATGGATTTCAGTTCAAAACGCGTCCTGGTCACCGCCGGCGCAAACGGCATTGGCCTGGCCATCGCCACCAAATTCAAGGCCCACGGGGCGAACGTCTTCGTGACGGACATCGACCCCGACGCCGTCGAAAAAGCGCGTGCCGAGGGCTTCCACGCCGCTGTCAGTGACGTATCGGATGAATCGCAGGTCCAGGACCTCATGGCCCTGATCCAGGGCGAATTCGGCGGCCTCGATGTCCTGGTGAACAACGCCGGCATCGCCGGACCAACAGGCCCCATCCAGTCCCTCGACAGCGCCGACTGGAAGGCGACCTTCGACGTCAACATCCACGGGCAGTTCTACTGCATCAAGCACGCCCTGCCGCTCCTGCGTTCCGCCCCGGGGGCATCAATCATCAACCTCTCGTCGGCGGCCGGCCGCCTGGGCATGGCCGGCCGGAGCGCCTACTCGGCCTCCAAGTGGGCGGTGACCGGCTTGACCAAGACCCTCGCCATCGAGCTCGGAGCAGAGGGAATCCGGGTCAACGCCATCTGCCCCGGCGCCGTCAACGGTCCGCGTATCGATGCGGTGATCGCCGCCAAAGCGGGGATGCTGGGCGAGCCCGTGGACACCGTTTCCGCCCTGTACCGCAACCAGTCGTCGCTGGGCCGACTGATTGAAGCCGAGGACATCGCCAACATGGCCGTCTTCGCCGCCAGCGACATGGCGCGCAACGTCAACGGCCAGGCCCTCGCCGTAGACGGCAACACCGAGAAGCTCTACTAAGACCCCGAAAGGAAACCTCCCATGGCAGCAACACGCAAGGTAATCATCACCAGCGCCGTAACCGGTGCCATCCACACCCCATCCATGTCCGAACACCTGCCCGTCACGCCCCAGGAAATCGCTGATGCGGCCATTGGCGCCGCTGAAGCAGGAGCGGCCATCGTGCACATGCACGCCCGCGATCCGCGGGACGGGCGCCCATCGCAGAATCCCGAGCACTTCGAGCCCATCCTGGACAAGCTCAAGCGGAATACCGACGCCGTCATCAATATCACCACCGGCGGGTCACCGCACATGACCGTCGAAGAGCGCATGCAGCCGGCGGCCCTGTTCAAGCCCGAGCTTGCCTCGCTGAACATGGGGTCCATGAACTTCGGGCTCTACCCGATGCTGGACCGGTTCAAGGACTTCACCCACGAATGGGAACGCGAAGGGCTGGTGAAAAGCCGCGACCTGGTCTTCAAGAACACCTTCCAGGACATCGAAACCATCCTGGAGATCGGCAATGCCAACGGGACCCGCTTCGAGTTCGAGTGCTACGACATCTCCCATTTGAACAACCTGGCCCACTTCCACGCCCGCGGCCTGGCCAAGGGACCGCTGTTCGTCCAGTCCGTCTTCGGCCTGCTCGGCGGCA
>Ga0308158_10003682_pt1 | contig 13311 bp, 14 predicted proteins | sample PhyBR2_FD_201038 | JGI IMG/M metagenome (GOLD analysis project Ga0308158, IMG submission 201038) | Phyllosphere microbial communities from UC Gill Tract Community Farm, Albany, California, United States - DLSLB.R2 | ecosystem: Host-associated > Plants > Phyllosphere > Unclassified | place: USA... | reverse complement strand
TTCGGGTCATCGAACCGAGCAGCCTTGTTTTCATGGACAATGGCAGTTCCAATCTCGCCCTTGTCCAGACGCTGCCGTCCTATCGCAATCTGACCATCGCAACGAGTTCGGTGACGATCGCCGCGGCACTCCAGCATCGCGACGACATCGATCTGCTGGTGGTGGGGGGCATGATCGACCGGATGGTCGGCGGCGCCGTCGATGGTACGGCGCTCGAGGCGATCGCGCGGCTCAATATCGACCTGTGTGTCCTCGGCGCGTGCGCGGTTTCCGCCGAGGGGGGCGTCAGTGCCTATGACCCGGCCGACGCCAATTTCAAACGTGCGCTGACCGCGCGCAGTCGCAGCACGATCGTCCTCGCGACGAACGACAAGCTCGGCCAGCACGCCCCGCACCGGGTCCTCGGCGTCGATGCCCTTACGCAGATCGTCGTCGAGCACGACGCCGATGCCGACCTTGTGCGCGATCTGACGAAGGCCGGCGCCACCATCGCGCGTGCCGACCCGCAAGACCCGCGCGGCCAGCGCTGATCCAAGGATACCCGCCAGTGACGATTCAAACTTCCGGCGCGCGCCTTGCGACGCGCCTGGCCTTTCTCGTGTCCGGCTTCGGGCTCGCCTGCTGGGCGCCGCTCGTTCCACTTGCCAAGCAGAGGCTGGCGATCGGGGACGGATCGCTCGGGCTGCTGCTGCTGTGTCTCGGTCTCGGCTCGGTGGGCGCGATGCAGCTTGCGGGGCCGCTGACATCGAAGCTCGGCGCGCGACCGGCGATCCTCGTCGGCGGCATCGGGCAGGCGATCCTGCTGCCCTTCCTCGCCTTTGCGCCGACGGTGCCGACCATGGCGGTCGCGCTGCTGCTGTTCGGCGCATTCCTCGGCGTGATCGAAGTCGGCATGAACGTGCATGCGGTCGAAGTGGAGAAGCAGGCCGGCACGCCGCTGATGTCCGGGTTTCACGGGTTGTTCAGCGTCGGCGGCTTCGTCGGATCGGCGCTGCTGACCGCCGTCCTGTCGTTGAAGATCAGTCCGGGCGCCGGGGTCGTCGCAGCCTCGGTCCTGATGATCGCGACGCTGGCACTGGCCGCGCCCCGGCTCATCCCGACCCCCAGGACCGAGGAGGCCCCGCTGGTCGTGATCCCGCGCGGGATCGTGATCCTGCTCGCGGCGCTCGCGGCGATCACCTTCCTGACCGAAGGCGCGATGCTCGACTGGGGGGCGTTGCTGTTGAGCGGCAAGGGCCTGTTGCCGGTCACGCAGGCGGGACTGGGCTACAGCGTCTTTGCAGTGGCGATGACCGCCGGGCGGCTGACTGGGGATGCGATCGTCGCGAGGCTCGGGGATCGGCGGACGATGCTGTGGGGCGGGCTGCTCTCGCTGCTCGGCTACGGCGTCATGCTGCTCGCGCCGGTCGCACCCGTCGCGCTCCTGGGGTTCCTGCTGATCGGTCTCGGTGCGTCGAACGTCGTGCCGATCCTGTTCCGCCAGGCCGGCAAGCAGACCGTCATGCCGGCGGGCCTCGCAATCGCCGCGGTCACGACGATCGGCTATGCCGGGATCCTCGCGGGTCCCGCCGTCATCGGCTTTGTCGCGCAGGGCATCGGCCTGCCCGCCGCCTTCTGGCTGCTCACGGCCCTTCTGTGTTTCGTGCCGCTGTGCGCGAAGGCCGCCACCGCCAATGGACGTAGATCATGATCCTTCCCGACACTGCCTTCCTGCATCGCCTTGCCGACCTTGCCGATGCCGAGACGATGCCCCGCTACCGCACCGACATCGCGGTCGATATCAAGGTGAAGGAGGGGTACAGCTTCGACCCCGTGACCGAGGCGGACCGGGAGGCGGAGATCGCGATCCGCGCCGAGATCGGTGCGCATTTCCCCGACCATGCCATCCTCGGCGAGGAATTCGGGCTGACGGGCAGCGGGCGTGTTCGATGGGTGCTCGATCCGGTCGACGGCACCCGCCCGTTCATTTGCGGACTGCCCGTCTGGGGGACGTTGATCGGGCTGACGGTCGACGGCCGGGCCGAGCTGGGGATGATGAGCCAGCCCTTCACGCGCGAACGCTTCTGGGCGGATCGCGACGGCGCGTGGACCGAGCGGGACGGTGTGCGCCGACCGCTGGCGACGCGCGACGTCGGCAGCCTCGATCGCGCGATCCTGCACACCACCTCGCCCGAGCATTTCGGCGACGACCTCGCGCCCGGTTTCGCACGGTTGCAGGCGGCTGTGCGGATGATCCGCTATGGCGGCGAATGCTATGCGATGGCGATGATCGCGGCAGGCCGGATCGACCTCGCGATCGAGCCCTCGCTCCAGCCCTATGACATCGTCGCGCTGATCCCGATCATCGAGCGCGCGGGCGGTGTCGTCACGCGGCTCGACGGAGGGCGGGCGGAGGAAGGCGGCGCGGTGCTGGTCTCCGCGACTCCGGCACTCCATGCCGAAGCGTTGCGGATCCTGGGATGACCGCTTCCTCGCCGCCCGTGGTGTCACGTCCTGCCCGTCATCGCGCGGATGTCGGCGTGCAGCGTCGGCCCGTCGGGGTTCCAGCCCAGCCGCTCGCGGGTCAGCGCGCTCGACGCCGACATGTCCTTCGACACGAAGGCGGCGAGCCAGCCGAAATGCGCGCTGGCTTCGTCTGCGCTTACCGACGTCACGGGCAGGCTGAAGGTCTCGCCGATCGTCTCGGCAATCGCGCGGAAGGGAATCGCTGTTCGAGGTCGGCCAGCTCGTCACCGAGCTGTGCGCGACTAGTCCCGAATTCGCGGCTCTATGGGGGACAATTACGTGCGCTTCCACGGCGAGGGCACCAAGCGGCTGCACCACCCCGTTCTGGGCGCGATGGAGCTGGAATATTCGGGCTTTGCGGTCGATGGTCGCCCCGACTTGGGGATGATCGTCTACAACCCGGTCGATCCCGATATGGCCGATCGCATCCGCGCGGTGCTCGCGGGCTAGTCAGCAAGCAGGCAGCAGGAGTTTTCGTGTCTGGCGTCGGATGTTCCTTAGGATCCCAATGGGAGCTGAGGCGCACGGACGAGATGCAGAACAAGCGACACGCGTGATACAGAAGGGTGCGCTTACCCTGAATGCCGATGACGCGCCCGTCCTGCTTTCGCGGCGGAGCGGCGCGTCGTCGTGCGGGGCGTTCAGCGGGCTTCGGCGATCAACTTTGCCGCGGCGGGGGTGTTCCATTCATAGCCACCCAGCATGCGCCAGACCTCGCGCCCGTCCGAATCATAGAGGATCGTGGTCGGCAGGTTCGCCTGATAGGCGATGCTGAGCGAGGCCTTGGCGTCGAGATAGGGTTTCAGCGTCGTGAACGCCTTTTGCGCGAAGAACGGCGTGACCTTCTCGGCGCCCTGAAGGTCCTGGCTGACCGCGACGACCTGGACCTTGTCCTTCATTGCGCCCGCGACCGCGTCGAGTGTCGGCATCTCGGCGACGCAGGGCGCGCACCAGGTCGCCCACAGGTTGAGCAGCAGCGGCTTGCCCTTGAAGCTGGCGAGCGTGACGGACTTTCCACCGGGGGCGGTGAAGCTGGACGTCGGCCCCGTCTCGCCCTTGTGGCTGCGGTCGATCTTGTCGACCGGGGCGACGGGGGTGCCGGTCGCTTCGTCGGGCGAGGCCGCGACTTCGTCCGATGCGGCGCCATTGCCCATCGCGGCGCCTGCCGCGTTTGCTTGCTCCGGAGCCGGCGATTTCCTATCGCAGCCCGCAATCAGCATTGCGCTACCCAGGAGACAGACGATCGACGCCCTTGAGAGCAGAGAAGGGGAGGACATGGACGGCTCCAATGCGATGTGGGGTGGACGCTTCGCCGAGGGTCCGGCCGCGGTCATGCGGGAGATAAACGCCTCGATCCCCTTCGACAAGCGACTGTGGAAGCAGGACATCGCCGGCTCCAAGGCGCATGTCGCGATGCTCGGCGCACGCGGTATCGTGTCGGCCGAGGACGCCGCGACGATCGCTGCGGGTCTCGACCGCGTCGCCGAGCACTATGCTGCCAATGGCGTCGCCGAGGACCTCGTCCTCGAGGATATCCACATGCAGACCGAGGCGCGGCTGGCCGAGGCGATCGGTCCGGTCGCGGGGCGGCTGCACACCGCGCGGTCGCGCAACGACCAGGTCGCGACCGACTTCCGGCTCTGGGTCCGCGATGCGATCGACCAGGTGCTGGCGGCGCTCGGCGGGTTCCAGGCGGCGCTGCTCGTGCGGGCCGAGGAGCATGCGGCGAGCGTGATGCCGGGGTTCACGCATCTGCAATCCGCGCAGCCGGTGACGCTCGGCCATCACCTGATGGCGTATCACGCGATGATCGCGCGCGACGTCAGCCGGTTTGCGGATGCGCGCGTGCGAATGAACCGCTCGCCGCTCGGCTCGGCGGCGCTGGCGGGGACGGGCTTTCCGATTGACCGCGAGATGACCGCGCATGCGCTCGGCTTCGACGGGCCGATGACCAATTCCCTGGACGGGGTCAGCGACCGCGACTTCGCGCTCGATTACCTCGTCGCGGCCACCCAGTGCGCGTTGCACCTGTCGCGGCTGGCGGAGGAATTCGTGCTCTGGGCGTCGCAGCCCTTCGGCTTCGTCGCGCTCAGCGACCAGTGGTCGACGGGCAGCTCGATCATGCCGCAGAAGCGCAATCCCGATGCCGCCGAGCTCGTGCGTGGGCATTCGGGGCGGATCATGGGGTGCATGACCGCGCTGATGGTGACGATGAAGGGCCTGCCGCTCGCCTATTCGAAGGACATGCAGGACGACAAGCCGCCGGTGTTCGAGGCGCACGACCTGCTCGCGCTGTCGATCGCGGCGATGACCGGGATGGTCGAGAGCGCGACGTTCCGGACCGAGCGGATGCGCGCGGTGGCCGAGGCGGGCTTTGCGACCGCGACGGACCTTGCCGACTGGCTGGTGCGCGAGGCGGGGCTGCCGTTCCGCGAGGCGCACCATGTGACCGGGCGTGCGGTGAAACGCGCGGAGGATCTGGGCATCGCGCTCGACGCTTTGTCGATCGGGGATCTGCAGGCGATCGATGCGCGGATTGATGACCGGGTCTACGGCGTATTGTCGGTCGATGCGTCGGTCGCCAGCCGGACCAGCTTCGGCGGCACCGCGCCCGACAATGTACGCGCCGCGATCCGCGCCGCACGGGAGACGAGCGAATGACACGCCTGATCCTTCTTGCCGGGCTGACCCTGTCGGGTCTGTCGCTGACCGCCTGCGGGGCGGCCGACGGGCTCGAACCCGCGCCCGGCAAATCGCTGCCGGTCGCGCCTTACGGGGCGAAGACGACACCGACGCCGACCGCGCTGCTGACGCCGACGCCGCAGCAGCGCCCCGAACGCAGTGATGAATTGCTCACCAGCTCGCGCGAGCGGCGGAGCGACGAATTCAACCTGCCGCCTTCCAACTGATCACAGGCCAGCATGGACCATTTCCACTATCGCGACGGCGTCCTTCATGTCGAGGACGTCGCGCTTCCCGCGATCGCCGAGGCGGTCGGGACGCCCGTCTATGTCTATTCGACCGCGACGTTCCGCCGTCATGCGCAGGTGTTCCGCGATGCGCTGAAAGGCGCGGGGCGCGTGCATCTGGCCTATGCGATCAAGGCCAATCCGAACGTCGCCGTGCTGCGCGTCCTGGCAGACGAGGGTTACGGCGCGGACGTGGTGTCGGCGGGCGAGATGGCGCGCGCGCTGGCGGCGGGCATTCCCGCGTCCGACATCGTGTTTTCGGGCGTCGGCAAGACCCGCGACGAGCTCGCCCGCGCGCTCGATGCCGGGATCGGCCAGTTCAACCTCGAGCTCGAGGAGGAGGGCGAGGTGCTTGCCGCACTCGCCCGCGATCGCGGTATTCGTGCACCGGCGGTGCTGCGCGTGAACCCCGATGTCGATGCGGGCACGCACGCCAAGATTTCGACCGGGCGCAAGGAGAACAAGTTCGGCGTGCCGATCGACCAGGCACCGGCGATGTTCGATCGGCTGGCCCGGCATGACGGGCTCGACCTGCGCGGGGTGGCGATCCATATCGGCAGCCAGCTCGCCGATCTCGCCCCGCTCGAGGCGGCCTATGCGCGGATCGGCGAACTCGTCGCCGAACTGCGCGCGGCGGGGCACGTCATCAGCCGGGTCGATCTGGGCGGCGGTCTCGGCGTACCGTACAAGCCCGACGACGTGCTGCCGAGCCCGGCCGACTATGGCGCGATGGTCGCACGTGCGACCGCCGGCTGGGACGTCGAGCTGATGTTCGAGCCGGGGCGCGTGATCGCAGGGAATGCCGGCGTGCTGCTGACCAAGGTCATCTGGGTGAAGCCGGGGGTCACCAACCCCTATGTGATCGTCGATGCGGCGATGAACGACCTCGCGCGCGTCGCGATGTACGATGCCTATCACGACTTCGTCGCGGTCGAGCCGGGCGGCGAGCGGATGACCGCGAACATCGCCGGGCCGGTGTGCGAGACCGGCGACACCTTTGCGATGGGGCGTGACATCGACGTCGTGAAGTCGGGCGATCTGGGCGTGTTCCGCACCGCGGGCGCGTACGGCGCGACGATGGCGTCGACCTATAACAGCCGCGCATTGGTGCCCGAGGTGCTGGTCGATGGCGACCGGTTCGCGGTGGTCGCCGACCGGATCGAGCCCGAGACGATCCTGGCCGCCGAGCGCGTTCCCGAATGGCTCAAGCGGTGAGCCTGCACAGCCTGCCGCTGTTCGTGCGGCTGGCGGGTCGCCCGGTCATCCTGCTGGGCGAGGGCGAGGCGGCGGATGCGAAACGCCGGCTGCTCGACCGCGCCGGCGCTCACGTCGTCACCGATGAGGCCGCCATGGCCGCGCTGGCGATCGTCGCGATCGACGACGAGGCGGAGGCGCTCGCGGCGGTCGCGCGGCTGAAGGCGCGCGGTGTGCTCGTCAACGCGGTCGACCGGTCCGAGCATTGCGACTTCACGCTGCCCGCGATCGTCGACCGCGAGCCGGTGCTGATCGCGATCGGGACCGGCGGCGCGTCGGCCGGGCTGGCGGCGGCATTGCGGCAGCGGCTCGAGGCGCTGGTGCCGGCGGATCTGGGCGGGCTGGCAAGCGCACTGCAGCGCGCGCGGGGCGCGATGCGTACGCGCTTCCCCGATGGCGGTGCGAGACGGCGTGCGCTGGCCGATGCGCTTGCGCCGGGGGGCGTGCTCGATCCGCTCGGACCGTCGCGCGACGTGGCCGGCTGGCTCGACCGGGGATCGGTGCAGGACGGGGCGATCGTGCGGATGACGCTCGCATCGCGTGACCCCGACGATCTGACATTGCGGCAGGCGCGGGCACTTGCCAGCGCCGACCGGGTCTATCACCGCAGCGACGTGCCCCCGGCGATCCTCGATCGCGCGCGCGCGGATGCGGCACGGATCCCGTGCGATGCGCCGCCCGATGCGCAGGGTTCGGGGCTGGTTGTCGATGTGGCGATGCGCGCGTGAGCGGGTTCGGGTTCAAGGTCGCTGACGGAGTCGCGTCGCGGCTCGCGGTCGAGGCGGCGCCGGCCGCGAGCGGCGATCTGGTCTGGGTGCATCTGTCGACCACCGAGGACGAGGCGCAGGCCTGGCTTCGCGACGAGGCCGGGCTCGAATCCTATGTGATCGACGCACTGACCGCGACCGAGACGCGGCCGCGTTGCGAGGCAGTCGGCGAGGGGGCGTTCCTCAACCTGCGCGGGCGGACGAACGAGGAGATGGATTCGTCCGACCTGCTCGCGTCGCTGCGCATCTGGGTGGTCAAGGGACGCGTCTATTCGCTGACGCGCAAGCCGCTGGTCGCGATCCCGCTGGTTGAAAAAGAGGTCGAGGCGGGGCGGGTGCGCGATCCCGGCGACCTGATCACCGCGTTCGCGACCGCGATCACCACCGATCTTGACCCCGAGGTGGCGGCGCTGGGCGACGAGCTCGACGATTGCGAGGAGCGGCTCGACGCCAAGCATGTCTTCGCCCTGCGCCGCACCGTCAGTGAGGTCCGCGTGGCGGCGATCAGCTATCGCCGGTTTCTCAATCCGCAGCGTGCCGCGCTCGAGAAACTGGCCGCGCTGCCGGGCGACTGGCTGCGCGACGACGACCGGCTGCACCTGGCGGCGGCGGCGGACCGCGCGGCGCGGATGGCCGAGGAGCTCGAATCGATCCGCGAGCGATCCGCGCTGACGCACGAGGCGCTGACCGACCTGCGCGCGGAACAGATCGACAATCGCTCGCTGATCATCTCGGTCGCGGCGATGGTGTTCCTGCCGCTGACGTTCCTGACCGGGCTGTACGGGATGAACGTGAAGGGGCTGCCCTTTGCCGAGGAGCCCTGGGCGTTCGATGCGATCGCGGGCGGCTGCCTGGTGATCGCGCTGGGTATCGTGATCTACTTCGTCCAGCGGCACTGGTTCGAACGGTAGCGGCTCAGGCCGCGCTGGCGGTGCGCCAGGCCTGCGCGATCTCGTCGAGCGTGTCCGCGGTGGTGCGGAAGACCGAGCCGTCCTGGCCGACCGAGGCGTCGACGATCGTCCGGCGCGCGCCTGCATAGAGCCGCGCGAGCGTTTCCGACACCGCGCCGCCGCGGTCGAAATCGAGCCCCGCTTCGAGCGCGAACAGGATCGCGGTCGCGCGCGTCACGCGGTCGCTCTTGGTCGCATATTGGCGGTTGTCGGAGGCCCAGGCGGCGGCACGCAGCGCCGCGACGAGTTCCTTGTAGAGCAGCTGGACGAGGCCCGGGCCATCGGTCGTGGTGCGGCCGACCGCGTCGATCTGGCGATAGGTGGCGAACGGGTCGCGCGTGAGGGTGGTTGCGTACATCACGAGTCGCTCTTGTTCCAGGCGGCGATCTGGTTGGTGAGGAAGCTCTGGATCGACTTGTACGACGACACGCGCGAATTCATGCTCGAGAATTGCTGCGTCAGGCGGGTCGTCATCGCGGCGGACTGATCCGCGATCTTGGCCTCGGCATCGGCGATCGCGGACTGCGCGGCAGTATAGCGCGTCTGCGAGGCGCCGAGCCCGATCGTCGTGTTGGTCGCGCTGGTCGTGATCGCGTTCAGCACCGCGCCAAGCCCGGCCTTGCCGTCCGCCGAGCCGTTCAGCATCGTCTCGATCGCGGTCGAATTGGTCAACATCGCGTTCGACAGCGCGGCGGCATCGACGCGCAACGTGCCGTCACGATTGGTCGCGACGCCGATCTGCGCGAGCGTCGTCGGGCTGCCGCCACCGGTGTCGCCCGACAGCGGCGCCAGCGTCAGCGCCTTGAGCGACGACAACAGCGTCTTTGCCGCCGGGTCCGCGCGCAGCACGCCGGTCACCGGGTCGGTCTGCTCGGTCAGCGTCGCCATGACCTGGTTATAGGTCTCGACGACGTCGGATACCGCCTGCGACAGCGCGCTGGTCGGCGTCGTGCTGCCCAGCGTGACCGGGCCGGTCGACACGGCGTTGAGCTGCAGTTTGACGCCCGTCACCAGGTTGTTGATCGTGTTGCTCGCGCGCTCGACCGCGATCCCGTCGACGGTCAGCTTGGCATTCTGAGCAGCCGCCGTGACGCTGGTGTTGGTGGCGCCGGGACCGACATTATAGGCGGCCAGCTTGCCGCTCGTATCGGTCGTCGCGTTCAGCGTGAACGCCTGCGACGCGCCGGTTGCGCCCTTCATCGACAGATAGGCGCTGCCGTTCGAATCGGTCACGACCGAGGCGGTGATCCCTGCGCCCTTCGCGTTGATCGCCGCGGCGATCCCGTCGAGGCTGGCGTCGGTGACGTCGATCGTCACCGCGGTGCCACCGCCTGCGGTGAAGCCGGTCATCTTGGTGCCTGCCGCGTCATAGGTGGCGGTGCCGAAGTTGAGCGTGAAGCTGCCCGAGCCGATCACCGCGGTGCGATCGGCGACCGCGGCGGTGGTGCGGATGGTCTGCGCGGCGGCGAGCTGGTTGACCGAGATGGTCGACGACAGCCCCGAGACCTTCGCGCCCGCCAGCGCGCTGACGCCGAGCGCGGCGGTGTTGGAGCTGGTCGGCTGGCTGGTCAGCGTGCCGCCCTTCACCAGCGCGGCATAGGCGGTCGAGAAGCCCGAGATCGCGCTCTTGAGCGTTGCCAGCCCCGAGATCTGCGTGGTGATCGTCTTCGACTTGGCGGTCAGCTGCGCGGTCTTGGCCGCGAACTGCGCCTCGACCAGCGAGGGCACCAGGCTTGCGGTGTCGATCCCCGAGCCGGCATTGAGCGAGGTCAGCAGCGACTGCGCCGCGTTCTTCGTCACGCTCGCCGCGGTCGGCGTCGGCGTGGCCGCCGGGGTCGGCGTCGCGGTGCTGCTCGTCGTCGAAATTGCCATGCCGGAATCCTTGCGCGCTCGAATGGAATAACGACCGCGGCCGCCGGATCTTTAGGGAAGTTTCACGCCGTTTTCGTCGAACCGCGCATCGACCGGCACGGTGATCGCGGGCTGCGGCATCGGCGTGCCGCCCGCCGCCGCGTTCAGCCCGAAGACGAAGGCGAGGACGGTCGCGATCGCCATGTACAGGTCATCGCGAACCTCCTGGTTCTCCTTGCTCGTATAATAGACGGCACGCGCGAGCAGCGGATATTCGAGCACGGGTACGCGGGTCTCCGCGGCGAGTTCGCGGATCGCCAGCGCGGTCGCGCCGCGGCCCTTGGCGACGACGACGGGCACCTGGTCCTTGCCGCGATCATAGCGGAGCGCGACCGCGAAATGCGTCGGGTTGGTCAGGATGACGTGCGCCTCGCCGACCGCCTTGCGCATGTTGCCGCTGGCCATCGCGCGCATCTTGGCACGCTGCTGACCCTTGGCCTCGGCATTGCCCTCATTGTCCTTGTGCTCGTCCTTCACCTCCTGTTTCGACATGCGCATCTTGCCGAGGCGGCGGATGATCTGGATCGGCACGTCGATCCCGGCGATCGCGACGAGCCCGAACGCCATCGCGATCAGGATCGACGAGAACGTCCCGCCGAGCGTCGTCAGCGCCTGGTTGAGATCGGCGGACGAGGCGAGCCCCATCGTCGTGTGCGATGCCTGCCACAGCATCCAGCCGCCGATCGTGCCGAGCAGCGCGACCTTCAGCAGCGACTTGCCGAGCTCGATCCATCCGGTCGGGCCGAAGATCCGCTTGAGACCCGAGGTGGGGTTGATGCGCGTGAACTTGGGCGCGAGCAGCTTGCCGTTGAAGCCGAGCGAGCCAAGCCCCGCCTGGCTGAGCACCGCGGCGACGAGGCTGACGACGAACAGCGTGACCAGCGACGGCGCAAGCTTCCACCCCGCTTCCTGGAGCGGGCGCCAGGGCGAGAAATCCTCGACGTCCGCGCGCCCGAACTGGAAGCTCGACGCCATCACCGCCTTGCACGCGGCGATCAGCGAGGGGCCGGCATAGATCAGCCAGGCGACGCCCGCGAGCATGCTGAGCGCGGTGGCAAAGTCGCGCGAGCGGAGGATGTCGCCCTTCTCGACCGCATCCTTCTTGCGCTTGTCGGTCGGGGCTTCTGTCTTTTCGCCGAATTCGTCCGCCATCAGCCGAGCACCAGGCTCTGCGTGGCTTCGAGGCCTTCGCGGATGATCACGACCATATAGTCGCCCATCGCCGGGAAGCCGACCGCGAGCGCGACGACGCCGACCGCGAGGCTCGCAGGCAGGCCGACCGAGAACAGGTTGAGCGCGGGTGCGGCGCGGCTGATCATGCCGACGACGATGTTGAGGCACAGCAGCAGGAAGCCGACCGGCAGCGCGAGCAGCAGCCCGGCGAGAAACGCATAGCCGCCGAAGAACGCGATCCCCCGCAGCCGGTCGACGCCGAGCCATGCAGCGCCGGGCGGCATCACGTCATAGCTTTTGACGAGCATCTCGACGAGCACGAGGTGGCCGTCCATCGACAGGAACAGCAAGGTCAGCATGATCGAGAAGAACTGGCCGAGCGCGGGGCTCGACCGGCCGTTCTGCGGATCGACCGACGAGGCGAAGCCGAGGCCCATCGACCCGCCGATGATCTCGGCGGCGATCACCGGCGCGGCAAACGCGATCTGCAGCACGAAGCCGAGCGCGAGCCCGACCAGCGCCTCGGCGGCGACCGCGAGCACGGTCGCCGTCGCGAAGATCTGCTGTGGCGGCTGGACCGGGTGCGCGGCGAGCACGAGGAAGCCGATTGCGCCCGACAGCGTGACGCGCACGGTGACGGGTACCGACACGTTGCCGAACACCGGCGCGGCGATGAACGTCGCGCCGATCCGCACCATGACGAACATCAGTGCCCAGAGCTGCGGCTCGATTGAGAGGCCGAAGCCGAGCACCTGCCTATTTCACCAGATCGGGGATGCGTTCGAAGATGCTGACGGTGAAGTCGCTCAGCAGCCCGAGGATCAGGCTGCCGAAGATCATGATCGACACCGCGACGACGAGCAGCTTCGGCACGAACGACAGCGTCTGTTCGTTGATCGATGTCGCCGCCTGGATCATGCCGAGGATCAGCCCGGCCAGCAGCGCCGGGATCAGGATCGGCGCGCTGGCGAGCGCCAGCACCCACATCGTCTGGTTGGCGATGGTCAGGAAATATTGCGCGTCCATGGCTTATGATGCTTCCGTTCGCCCTGAGCCCATCGACTGCCTGGAAGGCAGGCGTTCGAGCTGACGTCCAAGGGCCTGGGACTCATGTGCTTCGACTGCGCTCGGCACGAACGGGAGTGTGGGTGCATCCACCGGGTCAGGTCGCGAACGAGTTGGCGAGGCTGCCCATTGTCAGCGCCCAGCCGTCGACGAGCACGAACAGCAGCAGCTTGAACGGCATCGAGATGATCGTCGGCGACAGCATCGCCATGCCGAGCGACATCAGCACGGTCGCGACGACGAGGTCGATGACGATGAACGGCAGGAAGATCAGGAAGCCGATCTGGAACGCGGTCTTGAGCTCCGAGGTGACGAACGCCGGCAGCAGGACCGAGAAGGGGATGTCGCGCGGCGAGGCATAGGGGCCCGACTTCGCCATCTCGGCGAACATCGTGACGTCCTTGATCCGCGTCTGCTTGACCATGAACGCGTGGAGCGGGACGCCCGCGGTGGTGATCATCTGCGTGCCCGCGAGCTGGCCGGCGGCATAGGGCTGGATCGCGGTCGTGTTGATTTGGGTGATCGTCGGCGCCATGATGAAGAAGCTGAGGAACAGCGACAGGCCGAGCAGCACTTGGTTGGGCGGCGTTTGCTGCAGGCCGAGCGCCTGGCGCAGGATTGCCAGCACGATGATGATCCGCGTGAAGCTGGTCATCATCAGCAGGATGCCCGGCAGGACCGTGAGCAGCCCCATGATGATGAGGACCTGCAGCGACA
>Ga0308158_10003676_pt1 | contig 13322 bp, 11 predicted proteins | sample PhyBR2_FD_201038 | JGI IMG/M metagenome (GOLD analysis project Ga0308158, IMG submission 201038) | Phyllosphere microbial communities from UC Gill Tract Community Farm, Albany, California, United States - DLSLB.R2 | ecosystem: Host-associated > Plants > Phyllosphere > Unclassified | place: USA... | reverse complement strand
CTCGGTCGGTTCCGGTGCGGTGAACGCCAGCCAGCCCAGGTGGCCGCCCAGCCAGTAGCGGCGGCGCGCGGACTCGTCGGCGAGGTAGGTCTGGATGGTCATCGGGTTCGCGCGCGTGCGCGCGCCGACGCCGCGATACGCGGGAATCCCCGAATCGGTGGAGATGCCGGCGCCGGTGAGCACCGCGACCCTCCGACCTCTCAGCAGCTCCGCGACGTGATCGATGCGCGTGCGGGTGTCGTCGTCGATCGTGTCCGAGAGCTGCACGCTCGGCAGTCTACGTCTCCGATAAGGGGGCCGGGCTCTGCCCACGGGACCCGCACCTGACAGAGTGGGAGCATGCACGTGATTCCGGTCTCCGATCCCGACGACCCGCGGCTGGATGACTACCGCTCGCTGACCGACACCGCGCTGCGCCGCAGGAACGAGCCCGAAGGCGGGCTCTACATGGCGGAGTCCGCCAAGGTGATCGCGCGGGCGGTGCAGGCCGGCCACCGCCCGCGGTCCGTGCTCACGCAGGAGAAGTGGCTGGATGCCGTGGCCGACGCCCTCGACGGCGTCGGGAGCGGAGTCGAGACGCCGGTGTACACGGCATCCGCCGAGGTCTCCGAGACGGTCACCGGCTTCGCCATCCACCGCGGCCCGCTCGCCGCGATGCACCGCCCGGCGCTGCTTTCGGTGGCAGAGGTGCTGCAGAGGGCGCGGCCGGATCGTGCCAGGATCGCCGTGCTCGAAGGGCTGACCGACCACACCAACGTGTGGTGTTCCAAAACACCGAACGCCAAGAATCGGTCACGCATCGCGATCTTGGAAGGCGTGACCGATCATACGAATGTCGGGGCTCTGTTCAGGTCGGCCGCTGCGCTGGGCGTGGATGCTGTCCTGGTCACGCCCGACTGTGCCGACCCGCTCTATCGCCGCTCTGTTCGGGTGTCGATGGGCACCGTGTTCCAGGTGCCGTGGACGCGCATCCCTGAGTGGCCCGCGGGCATGGACGTCCTCAAAGACGCCGGCTACGTCGTCGCCGGGATGACGCTGGGGGAGGGCGCGATCACGCTCGACGAGCTCGTCGCTGAGGACCATGAGAAGCTCGCTCTGGTCTTCGGCTCCGAGGGATTCGGGATCACGGCTCGCACCGACGCGCTGCTCGATCGCCGAGTGACGATTCCGATGATGGGTGGCGTCGACTCGCTGAACGTCGCAGCAGCATCCGCTGTCACGTTCTACGCGACCAGGTGAGCTCTATCAAGTTGCACTCATGATTAGTTCGCCGCGAATCACGCAACCACGTCCTTGGACATCACACCTAGCCCAAGTACGGGCGATTACGCCATCGCCGCGTTGGGTGAAGAGTGGTGCGATGGCCACGTGGGCCAATGCCAGGTCGCAACATTCACGGGGATATTGTGCCCGCTCGGGCCTGCGCAGCGTTTCGACCGGAGCAAGCTTCGTTGCGTGACAGCATGTTCATATGCCAAGACTCGCCTCCGAACAGCCTATTGAGACGCCGTCCCGCGGAGATGGACACGCAGGATCGCGTTGGTGGAGTCTGGATATCCATGCCCACTCACCTGCATCGTTCGACTACGGCGGGCTGGACGGCAGGCTGTACGAAGGCGAGAAGCCGTCGTACAAGGAGTGGATTCAGGCCTACATCGACGCCGGTGTCGACGGAATCGTCATCACTGATCACAACTCGCACGACGGTATCGAACCAGCGCGCCAGGCACTGGACGAGCTTTGTAACGACGATCCCGGTCTCCGCCCGTTTGTGATCTTCCCGGGAGTGGAAATCACGGCCTCTGGCGGCTTCCATGTGCTTGCCATCTTCGATCCCACTAGCGCAGCTTCCGCCGTGGACCACACTCTGGTGCGCTGCAACTACCAGGGCACCCGCGGCCGGAGTGACGAGACAGCGAACATGACCGTCCGAGACATTGCAGAGTTGATCGCAGAGCAGGGCGGTATTTGCATCCCAGCTCATGCAGACCAGCGGCGAGGCATCTTCGAGATGGATGCTCGGGAACTCGCTGCGCTTGGGGAGTCGCGCCATGTCCAGGCAGTCGAAGTCGTGGACGACGCGAAGGTTGCGGACGCAGCACGAAGCGGATGGGCTCCCACCTTGGGGTCCGACGCGCATCACTTGACGAGCGACACATGTCCGGAGGGCGAGACTCCGAAGGCACCGGGCACCCACCTAACACTCGTGAAGGCAGAGTCGCTCGATCTCGAAGGGCTCCGACTCGCGCTGACCGACTCAGACGAGTCCGTGCGTCGGGTTCGATCCGGCTACGGCGACCCCAATGACACTCACCACGGGCACGTCGATCAGGTCGAGCTAGTGCACCGAGGTGTCACGGAGATCTACCGCTTCGGTCCGTGGATGAACTGCCTGATCGGCGGTCGAGGCGTAGGGAAGTCTACCGTCCTGGAACTGCTCCGCCTTGCCCTTCAACGATCGGACGAACTGGAGGGCACTGTGGCAAGCGATCTGCGACGGTTCAGCCCTGCTGCAGCCTCGGAGGAGCGCTGGTGGACGGAGGACACACAAATCACGGTCCATTACACGAAGGATCGAAGGCAACTCCGCGTGCTTTGGAGTGGGGCGGAGCCCGACAAGTCACACATCGAAGTGTGGACGGGGGACTCGTGGGAGCCGCAATCGGGGCGAGCGAGTGACCGCGCCCCTATTCGGATATTCAGCCAGAAGCAGATCTACGAACTCGCCACCTCGCCGCAGAGTTTCTTGAGAATTCTCGATGACATGCCACCGATACGGCGCGGTGAATGGACCGAGGACTACGACGCCTTGCAGCTCCAGTTCAAGGATGAACGCAACAAGCTCGCAAAAGAGCTTGCTGAATCGAAGAAGGCTGACCGGATCCGTGGTCAGTTGGAAGAGGTCCGTGGGCGATTGAGCCACCTCGAAAGGCTCCGTGCGAGTGCTGAGTTCCAAGAGCTAGAAGCCATCGAGTCGTCGATCAGGCGTTCCTCCGGCTCAGAAGAACGGGCCCAAAGCGTTGAGGACATGATCGTTGAAGCAGCTCGATCCTTGCGCGAGCTTGCGATCTCGAACCCGGCGATGGAGGAGTACGCGGAGAGAGCGGCGTCGTTCATCGCCGCAGCCGATCTCCTAGACCAGGCCTGCTCCGGCTTGGAGGCCGCACGCACGGCCTGGCAGACGGACGGCTCCAGCGACAGATGGCGGCAAAGAGCATCAGTCCTCAACGCCTGGTTGAACGAGCAAGGTGGCCAGTCGAGGATCTCGTCTGAACAAACTCAAGCCGACCGGCAGCTAGAGAAAGACCTTGACGCCGAGCTTCGCGGCTTCGAAGGCTTGGACGACAGGTGTGCGGAACAGCAGCAAACCATTGATGACGTCCTCAAGCGTCTCGAAGAGGCGCGGCAGGAACTGCACGAGCGGCGGCGAACCTACACGTCACAGCTCAATAGCTCCGTGGACGCGCTCACTAAAGTCGAGGTGTTTCATCAAGGAGACATCGAGACTCTGGGTGACGAGCTTCGCCGTGTCCTGAACTGCCCGGAGTCGTTCGATTCGGCGTTTGCCAAGGACGGGATACCGTCGTTCTTGAACATGCACCAACGCAAGGACCCCAAGTTTCCGAGCAAGGTCCGTGAGTTCAAGATCGACCTGATCGATCTAGTCGAGCATGGCCCCGAATCGAAGATAGGACAGGCCATCAAGGTCGATGCGCGCTTTTACGGTCGACTTGCGAACGCACATACGTTCGATCTCGTCACCGACATAATGCTCTGGTTCCCAGAGGATCTCGTCGCCGTGAGCTACCGCCCTGCGCCGAAGACCAACTTCATCGCAGTGGACCAGGGATCGCCTGGGCAGAAGACAGCGGCGCTGCTGACGGTCGTCCTGCAGATGGGCTCTTACCCTCTACTCCTGGACCAGCCTGAAGATGATCTGGAGAACAAGCTCATTCGGCACCTGGCAGTTGAGACATTGAAGAGCATCAAGAATCACCGGCAGCTCATCGTCTCCACTCACAATGCGAACGTTGTTGTGACATCCGGTGCCGAGAACGTTCTCGTGATCCGGCATGGCGAGTTCGCGCCCGCCATTGAAGCCGAGGGAACGCTGCAGACGGTCGCCGTGAAGAGAGAGGTTTGCGAGATCCTCGAAGGTGGCGAGGACGCAATCAAGACTCGGTACCGTCGCTTAGTTGGTAAGTAGAGTCAGATCCCCAGAATGGAAAGCTGTATCAGGAGTCGTCGGTCAGGTGGCCGCGAGTGAGAGAATCATGAAATGACCGCTGCGCCTGGAGCGCACGTCCAAATAGCTCACCACGAACGTGAGCCGCTTCGGGTGGCCATGCACGATGTACAGAGGTCGGTGGCTGACTACTACGCGGCGACTGCTGCTGGCGGGGACCTCGGTCGACCGGTTCGTGCATTCTTGGTGAGTGCGCAGACGCTCAACGATTTGTTCTCGAACGCTGTCGCTGATGCTGCCACATACAAAGCGATACTGGTAAGTGCCGACCAGGCTGAGGTCGACTTGGTCAACGCCGTCAAGTACGCGCGCAACGTTAATCAGCATGTTCTCCACATCATTCGGCCCGGTGATGAGAATCTCACGCTGGTGGGAGGGACGCACGGACTACGCGTTTACGCTTTATGGGACGATATCCCCCCACAGGCACACGCGAGGCTTAGGAAAAGTACGCAGGCTTTGAAGCCAGCATACGAAGCGGCGTTGCAGGGGCAAGAAGTCACCGGCACGATGCTGGAACTCCTGCGGTTCTACGCCCGCATCGCCCCCACTATCGTGCACCGCGATCACCGCGGGGAATGGAGTGGCTTCCCGCTGATGAGTCAGCCTGGGATGTCGTCGCCGCTGCACCCGGAGGAACCGAGGAACGTCGAGCGTGCACTGGAATGGCTCAGCAATCGGCGGCCCGGTGGGGATGTGCGCCTGATCTGTGGCCAGTTCTCCATCGATGGAACACCATACCTGTACGGGCACACCTTTGTCGGCCGATACTCCTTCGCACCATGGATTGACTCCGCGGAACAGGTCAATATCGACATCGGTCTCGGGTATGTCTATCTGAAGGGCTCTCTTGACGGGAAACTCACCGACGTCTCTTCACGGTTCCCAGAGGCGCGTCAAGGTGGAGTTCTCATGAGCCACGACGAATTGAAATCATGGGCCACGCCAATCGCACGGATCGATGACGAGGATGACTGGTGTGGAGACACTAACGTCGAGATTTGGGAACGATACGTCCGACTCGAGCGCAGTGAGTTGACTCCTGCTCCAATGGCCTATGGTCTTCGTCGCGCGCGACGGCTCAACGCCCTGGTTCCGCCGAGCGCGCGGCTGGTTTGAGCGACTTCTCCGCATCCTGAAATGCGGATGCGCTACATGTAGTACGCGTAGCGCGGAGCGGGATTCTCCCCAGCCGGAAGGTGCTTGAGGATGTCGCCGATCGAGTCTGCGGTGCGCAGCGTGATTGGCAGGCGGCCGTCGAGTTGCGTTGCGTTCCAGTTCATCTTGGTGAGCATGAGCAGTTCGCTCGCAACGTCTTCGATGCTGGACTCGATATCGACCGGTCGAAATGGCAGAGCCGACGGCACGTACATGCCAGGGTAGGTCCGGTAGAGGGGGACGCTTCCTCGTGTATAGAGCACATGCCTTTCATCGGTCAGCGACAGCAACGTCCCGCGCAGCGGCGGCTGGTCGCCCTGTCTGAAGAGACGAACCGAGTCGTGCCGGGGGAGCCAGACGAGTTCGAGCAAGTCGATGTGCTCAGCGTCTGCTGCTTCGCGGAAACCTCTCACTTCAGCCTCCGTGAACGAGGAGGCCTTGTGCAGCATGACCCGGGCAGGCATCGTGCGGTGCTCGGATCTATAGCGTGAGAGAGATTGTACGAGGAGATCCCTCGCATCGGCCTCGGTGAGATGCGGCTGTCGATCGTCCTTGGATTGCCGGGCTGGAGCACCGCGAACGATCACTCCGTCTCCGCGCTGATTGAACACTTGCGCGACGCTGCTCTGCAAGGTCTCGCCGTCGGCCGTTCGATAGAACGCGACGCCGATGTAGCAGCTGGTGAGGTCCTGAGCCGCGCGGGTCATGCGCCATGGCATTCCGCCGGCCTTGTAGTAGAGCGCGGTGTGGAGGTTCCATGCCTTCGTGGCTTCGTCCTGCTGGCCGCGGCGTTCATCTCGATCCTTCGGCTTAAACGTTGGGTCCCAGGTGTCGCGCCGGATGATCTGGATGGGACGGGATGTCTTGAGCGACTTCGCCTTGAGGAGCGCACGAAAGTCCATGCCGACGGATTCAAGCTTCGGATCTTGCCACGGCTTGTCTGGGTTGCCGTTGGTCATGATCTGCTCGGGCAGCTCATCGGGCCGGCACACGATGACGACGTCACAGCTGGGCTCTTCGTTGAGAGCCCCAAGCTCTGCATCGTAGATCTCGACGGTCTTCTGGACGACAGTCTGCGGGTTCAGACCCTCGAGTCGCCGGAGTGCTCCGATCGAGATCGTGCGCTCAAGTCTGGAGTCCCACACGATGGTTGAGTGGAATCCGGCGTTAGTGTCGAAGCCCGGGAACGGCCTGAAGAGACCGGTTAGATGGCTGTTCTTCGCGGCGATCGGACTGCGGCACTTGTCCAGCCAACGCTTGACCCCGTCAATCGCATCTCTTGTACCAACGATGCCGACCCGGATCGTTCGAGGACCTGAGCTGTTGAGGTCGGCGGGGCCGTAGAAAGTGACGCCATGTCGCGGATCCGTGTGGCGGCTACCGTACGCGAACTCGAGGTCTGGTTCGTCGATGAACGTGAGTTTCATTCGAATTCTCCGAACAGGTCGAGCTCGGGCTGCGCGGGTGAGACCTCGGCCGGAACCGGTCGTCTCCACGCATTGTCGTCAATTCCGCGGTCGACGCTGAAAGTCTCGAGCGGCCCGAACTGCAGGATGCGGGTCGGCCCTCGCTCGATCAAGTTCGTCTCTCCACGGAGTATCGAAGCCCACATCAACGTTTCCTGACGGACCGCAGAGTGCCGATCGATTTGCTTGATTCTCTTGAGGAGGCTCGCCGCGAAGTTGGATTCGCGTCTACCGTCCCAGCTGAAGAAGTAATCGGGGGTTAGCGCGCAGAACCAGGAGCCGTCGAGATGAAGGAATTGCCAGGCGAGGGCGGCGTGCCGGTAGTAACTCACCCGGGTCGGGTCCTTCTTGTTCGCGTACGCTTTGAAGACCGCACGGGAGTTCGATCCACCCGTGTGCCACTTCCGAGTGCTGAGATCGTCGGACGCTCGAAAGTAGAGAATTCGACGTCCGAGGTCGAAGTCACAATCGTGCTTCAGATCCTCGCGCAGCGCGTTGCTCAGGAGCTGCACGACCAGCCGCTCACTGGATGGGTCTTCGTTCGTGAGCGATTCAAGGTCGTGCGCTTCCGCGTCGCCTTCGATCGCAGCGCCCAGGCCAGTCTCATCGACTTCGGCGAACGTCCAGAGTCGCCCACCGGAGACGGCGAAATCGTGTCGGTAGGGGAGGTCGGTCGGTCTTTGGGCGCGATAGATGTCGCCGAGCCTTCGTGCCTTCGTCGGGTAGGAGAGGATGATCCGTGGCGGCTGCAGGCTGAGCAAGTTCGACGTGAGTCTCTCGCTCTTCCGGATTGGCACAGGCGTGTGAGCGCGACCCTCGGGGTCGGCGATCGCGAACAGATGATCCGTGATGTCCCCTGCAACCTGCATCGTCGCCTTAGCGAAATCGACCCGACGGTCCGCCCGCCGCGCGGGCTCGGCGAAGTAGCCCTGGATGTGCACCCACCAAGCCTCGCCAGACTTCGGGTGAGAGCAGATAAGGAGGACCGGCTGGGAAGACTTCATCCAGTACTCGAGGTCACGCTCGTTGCAGATGAAGTGGAAGCGTTCGGCGGTCTCGCCAGGAAACAGATTTTCGCTCGCCTTGCTTTGCACCAAGATGTGACGATTGCTCATCTCGCCTGTGGCCGGATCCCGCAGCTCGATGCTGCCGTCGATCCCTGCATCAAGATTCTGCGCCCGCCACGCATGCCCCATCGCAGATATTTTGCTGTGGATGAGCGCGATCCCGGCGTCGCCGATTAGCTCACTTTTGCTGAGCTTCTTGCCTCCCGACATTTATTAGTCCCTCCCTACGCGCCGCTTCAGCTCAGATTAGACGGAGGGGCCGACATCGAGTCGGAGGGGCAATGCCTCGACGACGATGTGGATTGGCCAGCTTCACGCATCTGCGCTCCCTCGATGAGGTGCAAACCAGTGGCAATTTCGAGCGCGCTTGAGCAGCCTGGCGCAGAACATTCTTAGCGTCGAGGGGCGAGGAAAGCGTTGAGCGTCCAGATGTTGCACTCTCCTGGCAGACCCCCTCCGTGACCGGCCACCGTCCTGATGCCCCTGCCGCTGGCATCGTGATCACGCTCGGCTGGGAGCGCGTGCATGAGCTCTCGACCGAGCCCTGCACGCGGATCAGCCCCGACTTGCGCCCGGGCACCTTGTATGCAGCCCTGCGCTTTTTCGGCATCGTCGTATTGCGCTTCGTCGATTGCGTTGAGCATGCGCCGCTTATGCGCGTCGACAACGGCTCGGTCGACCGGATGATCGACCAGGAACTCGTCGAGACTCATTCCCATCAGGCGCTCCTTACCGACTGGCAACGAGGGAGGCGGTTCGGGCCACGACTCCATTATCGGGCACTTGTGCCCGCCCTTGAGGATCATCTCTCCGACGAGACCATCCGACCTGCGTCGTAGACGAAGCGCTCGGCCTTGCGTAGGAGGGCGACGTCGAGGATCGTCATCCCCGGAAGCGGCATGACGCCGGCGTCTGTCCCGAGGCGCTTGTACGGTGTCACCCATACGAAGCAGTCCGCTCCGGACTGCTGGATCGCGTCCACGAAGGCGACGTCGGCGAACCATGCGTGCGGTCTTCCTGTCACCACAGCCTCTCCTTCGCCCGTGCCTTCGATGTACGCGGTGGACTCGTCGAACACGATGAAGCCCAGCTCGTACCCCGGTCTCTCAGCACGGTAGACCTCCGAATTTCGAGCGTGCTTGAGTACCGTACGCGTGAAGTGATCGGCGTAGGCCCGATAGCTGTGGTCCTGGTCCGTCGGGAACCCGCTGCTGACCGCTGCGATGACTTGTGCGTCGGGATGGACGTCGAGCCCCGACGCCTCGAGCTCGCGGATCACCTCGCTCTCCCGAATCCGCGTCCAGTCCTTCCTGCCCGGCCGTGGGTGATCGTCCACGACCATCGCCTCCAACAGGAGCATCGCCACGGTGTCCTCGAAATCGGGGCGTTCGCGCGGGACAAACGCGCTGTCTCGGAGCGATGCCAGGAATCGGTGGGCCAGGTCGCTCTCCGCCGGGTAGAAGCACACGTCAGCGTCTTCGATGTCCGCGGCGTGGTCGACGATATCCCGCTCGTCCTCGTACGCGCGTTTCATGCGAGCCCCCTTGTTTGGTCGGTCTTGGAGCGGTCGGTCACAGCGCTCGGATCATGCTCGAAACTGCCCGCACCGAGCCGGCGACAGCTGCCCGCCGGACGATCGTATCCACCTCGGCCCAGCACGACGGCCCCCGACGCCATTCCCGGGCGCATCGCCAGTAACTGCTCGTCGAAGGCAAGGTAGCGCCCCGGAATCGTCATACTTCAGATTTGTCGACCCGGAGTCCTCTCGTGAAGGAAGCTCTATGTCGACTCCCGGTCAAGGCGATGAGGCCTGAGCACCGCCGGTAACGACTGCGTGAACGGTACCGACGGAGAGGTCGCTGTTCCGCGCGATCGAGCGCAGTGACGCCCCTTCGCGCCGTTGGGACAAGATCGCCAACCGGATCTCCTCGTCCACGACTCGCGGGCGGCCGATCACGGATCCACGCTGTCGAGCGGCCTCCATACCCCTCTTGATCTCGTCGCTCCGCGTCTTCGCCTCCAACCGCGTGATCTCACGCGCATTGGCGTTGAACTCAGGCTCCGCCCCGTAAGCGCCTGCGACGCTTCCTTCCAGCACTCGAACAGGCGTGCCTTGCCGAAGCAGGTCGAGCAATACACGCCACCCATCGACGAAATTCTGCGCGAGGTGCTTGGCGCTCACGATCATGAGTAGGTCGTCGGGTCCGAGCGCCTCGACAGCAGCTTGAAGAGCAGGGCGCGAACGAATTAGCAGCCGCCTGCTCGCCTCTTCTTCGAATACCTGCACGCAGACGGACTGGAGCGTCGCCCGCTGATACTCGACCTCCTCCGGGAGCTCAGTCACTCGAACCAGGCCAATGAACCTCACCATGGGGAAACACTTGATGAGACCGGGGACGGCATACCCTTATTGAACACGTTCTCTTCGGGCATCCCGAGCACAATCACTCGAAACAGTGGGCTCACCTGGGCAATCACCGGCGACCGGTGGTCCTGCCTGCGCGTCGATTTTGAGCCGTTTTGCACGAAATGGGACCTAGACCGTTTCATGACTCTTCTCAACGTCGGCGCCGTGTTCCGCTCCGCCGCGGCGCTCGGCGTGGACGCGGTGCTGGTGACGTCCGACTGCGCCGACCCGCTGTACCGCCGCTCTGTGCGGGTGTCCATGGGCACCGTGTTCCAGGTGCCGTGGACGCGCATCCGGACATGGCCGGAGGGCATGCGTGAGCTGCAGGACGCCGGATTCGTCGTGGCGGGCATGACGCTGGGGGAGGGCGCGATCGAGCTGGACGATCTCGTCGCCGAGGGTCACCCCCGACTCGCGATGATCCTCGGCACCGAGGGCGACGGGATCCGTCCCGCGACAGATGCCCTGCTGGATCGCCGCGTCACGATCCCGATGACGGGCGGCGTGGATTCGCTGAACGTCGCGGCGGCATCGGCCGTCGCCTTCTACGCGACCAGATGAGCTCGCCGCGGAGAGCGGACGGTCAGTGACCCGGACGCGGCCGTGCGATCAGTTCTCGGTGCCGGGCATCCGCACCGGAGACGGCTCAGGTCGCTTGGCCTCTACGTGGTCGCCCGAGGACTGGTGACGCAGCCGGCGCAGCACCCAGGGGACCAGGTGCTCGCGCGCCCAGCCGATGTCCTCGGCTCGCGCTTCGCGCCAGGTGCGCACCGGGACGGGATCGGGCTGCATGGCCTGCAGGTCGTTCGGCACGTTGAGCGCACGCAGCACCATCCGAGCGATCTCGTGGTGACCGAGCGCGTTGTAGTGCAGCCGGTCGTCGTCGAAGAAACGCGGGTCCTGCACGACCTTCAGCGCCCACTGGTCGGCGATGATGCAGTCGTACCGGTCGCCGATCGCGCGCACGTTCTCGTTGTAGATGGCGACCTTGCCGCGGAACGGGCGGAACACCGGGGTGAAGCCGGTGTCGATCCCCGTGAAGAGCACCACCGCGGCGCCGGTGGAGGAGAGCCGGGCGACGGCATCCTCGAGCTGCACGGCGATCTCGTCGGGATCGGTGCCCGGGCGGATCACGTCGTTGCCGCCGGCGCAGATCGAGACGAGATCGGGCTTGAGCGCGACCGCCGGCTCGATCTGATCCGCGACGATCTGGGCGATCAGCTTGCCGCGCACGGCGAGATTGGCGTAGGCGAAGTCGTCCACATCGTGACCCAGCACCTCGGCGACGCGATCGGCCCAGCCGCGCAGCCCGCCGGGCAGGTCTGGTGCGGGGTCGCCGACACCCTCGGTGAACGAGTCGCCGACGGCGACGAACCGTCGCCAGGGATGCGGTCCCTCGTTCTCGACGAACGGGGTGCGAGACGTCTCCTGGTCCACCATCGGGTTCTCCTTCGGCATCAGACGCCCGGGGTGCGGGCGCCTGAGAGAGCCTACCCGCGCTGATGGGCGGGCGCGCAGAGCGTTGTCGGCGGGCTGGATTATCGTTGAGCAGTGCTCTCTCCGTCCTTCCCTCAGCGCGCCCCGTGGGGTACCGCCGACAAGCTGAGGGCATGGCAGCGGGAGGCGCTGGACGCGTATTTCCAGGCCGATCAGCGGGATTTCCTCGTCGCCGCCACCCCCGGGGCAGGCAAGACCACCTTCGCTCTCACGCTCGCTGTCGAGCTGCTGCGCATGGGCGAGGTCAACCGGGTCATCGTGGTCGCGCCGACCGAGCACCTGAAGACGCAGTGGGCGGATGCGGCCGCGCGCGTGCACATCCGGCTCGACCCCCGGTTCCGCAACAGCCACTGGGCACCGTCGCGGCAGTACCACGGCGTCGTCGTGACCTATGCGCAGGTGGCGGCGAAGTCCAGCGTGCACCGGCACCTGACCGAGGACGCGAGGACGCTCGTCATCCTGGACGAGGTGCACCACGGCGGCGACGCTCTCAGCTGGGGCGACGCCATCCGCGACGCGTACGGGCCGGCCCGCCGCCGACTGCTGCTGTCGGGCACGCCGTTCCGCAGCGACACCGCGCCCATCCCGTTCGTGGAGTACATCCCCGACGAATCCGGCGCACGGGTCTCCAGCACCGACTACCGCTACGGATACGGGCGGGCTCTGGCCGACGGCGTCGTGCGGCCGGTGCTGTTCCACATGTACTCCGGCAAGATGCGCTGGCGCACCAGCGCGGGCGACGAGCTCGAGGCGCACCTCGGACAGGACAACACCAAGGACGTCACCTCGCAGGCCTGGCGCACCGCGCTGGACCCGGAGGGGGAGTGGATGCCGGCGGTGCTGTCCGCCGCCGATCGCCGCCTCACCGAGATCCGCCATCACGTCCCGGATGCCGGCGGGCTCGTGCTCGCTACAGATCAGACGGTCGCGCGCGCCTACGCCAAGATCCTGCACAGCATCACGGGGGAGCAGCCGACCGTGGTGCTCTCCGACGACGCATCGGCGTCCGAGCGCATCGAGAAGTTCAGTGAGACGGACCGGCGCTGGATGGTCGCCGTGCGCATGGTGTCCGAGGGCGTCGACGTCCCGCGCCTGGCGGTGGGCGTGTACGCGACGTCATCGTCGACGCCGCTGTTCTTCGCACAGGCCATCGGACGATTCGTGCGTGCGAGGCGCCGCGGTGAGGCCGCCAGCGTGTTCCTGCCGAACGTCCCCGTGCTGATGACCCTCGCGAACGAGATGGAGCGTCAGCGCGACCACGCGCTCGATCGGCGGGACAAGGATGACGACGGCCTCGAGGACTCGCTGCTGGAGAGCGCGAACCGCGAGGATGACGCGTCCGACGCCCTCACCCAGGAGTTCAGCTATCAGGCGATCTCGTCGCTGGCGCACTTCGATCGGGTCGTGTTCGAGGGCAAGGAGTTCGGTCAGCTCGCCGAGCCCGGCACCCCCGAGGAGGAGGAGTTCATCGGGTTCCCCGG
>Ga0308158_10003672_pt1 | contig 13337 bp, 14 predicted proteins | sample PhyBR2_FD_201038 | JGI IMG/M metagenome (GOLD analysis project Ga0308158, IMG submission 201038) | Phyllosphere microbial communities from UC Gill Tract Community Farm, Albany, California, United States - DLSLB.R2 | ecosystem: Host-associated > Plants > Phyllosphere > Unclassified | place: USA... | reverse complement strand
ATGCACCCAGGGTGGGTGAAGACCGATATGGGCGGTGAAGGGGCCAGTCTGGACGTTGCCACCAGTACCCGGGGATTGGTGGATGTGATCACCGGGCAGTTGGGCAAGGGTGGGTTGCAGTTTCTGGATTACAAGGGCGATAAGATCGACTGGTGAGGTCCGGGGGAAGCGGTGGTGTCAGCGGGGGCCGCTTCGCGGGCACTGCCCGCTCCTACAGGATGCGGGCGTTGCCAGGTAGACCGTGGTTTAGAGGCCCAGGATCGATAGCATGATGAAGGTGGCGAACAGTACGAAGTGAGTCATGCCTTCGATGGCGTTGGTTTCGCCGTCGTTGAGGTTGATTGCGCAGACCAGCAGGGTGATGAAGATCATCACGGTCTGCACGGGGGTCATGGCCATCTGGAACGGCTGGCCGCTGTACAGGGCCAGGCCTTCCATGACCGGCACTGTGAGAATCACCGTCGACAGCGAGGCGCCCAATGCGATGTTGACCACCGACTGCATGCGGTTGGCCAGCGCTGCGCGCAAGGCGGTGAGGATTTCCGGAGCGGCAGAGATGGCCGCCACCAGGATGGCGGTCATGACCGGCGGTGCGCCGGTGCCTTCCAGGCCCAGGTCGATGGTCTTGGACATGACTTCGGCCAAGGCGCCGATGATGACGATACCGAACACCAGGGTACCCACTGACCAGCCCAGATGGACCGGCTTCTCGGGTTCCGTGGTCACGCCCTTGCGCTTCTTCTTTTCCGGGTAGTTGTAGCTGAAGAAGTAGCTGTGCGGGCCGACCTGCATGCGCAGGAACAAGGCGTAGAGCACCAGCATGGCGCCGATGGTGAAGCCCGAATAGACCTTCCAGTTGCCCTCAGGGATGAACTCGGGGACCACCATGGACACGCCCATGGCGGTGAGGATCATGACGCTGTAGCTGCGCGCCGAATCGTCGTTGTAGGACTGTTCGCCGTGCTTGAGGCCACCCATCAGCGCAGCGAGGCCGAGGATGCCGTTGATATCGAGCATCACCGCCGAATAGATGGTGTCGCGCACCAGGGTCGGGGACGGCTCGTTGCTCATCATGATGCCCAGTACCACCACTTCGACCAGTACCGCCGAGAGGGTGAGGATCATGGTGCCGTAGGGGTCGCCGAATTTTTCTGCAAGCAATTCGGCATGTCCCGCCACGCGCACCGAGGCGAAGATGATCGCCACGACCAGGGCGATGCCTGCGCCCAATGCCACGCCTTGGCCGTGGCTGAGCAGGTAGTGCTCGGCCGGAAAGGCGACGCATGCGGCGATCACCGCCAGAAGTAGAAATTTTTCCTGCTTGAGTAACGCGATCATGGCCTGCCTTCGCTGATTGCTGCGACCTGTGCCGCGGTAAGTAACTGGATGTAACAAGAATCAGCGGATCAGAGTGTGCGATCACGGCAAAGGTTCAGGGCCGGGCCTGTGCCTGGGCCACCAGCCAGTCATGGATGGCGCGTCGGGTGGGGGTATTGAGGGCGCCTTCGCGGTACGCCAGCACGTATTTCTTGCGCGCCTGGATGGGCCACCCGAACGGCACGATCAGCGAGCCTTGTTCCAGTTCGTCGGTGATCAGTGCCCGGCGCGCGATGGCCACGCCCATGCCCATGCGCGCGGCGTCGATGGTCAGGTGGTTGCGATTGAAGGTGTGCCCACGGCGCACGTCGATGCCTTCGGCGCCGATGGCCGAGAGGTAGAACTCCCACTCCGCGTATTCGTAGCTGCCACGCCAGGCAGTGATGTCGTGCAACAGCGGGAAGTGCACCAGTTGGCCTGGGCTGTCCAAGGGTGGCCGACCTTCGAGCAGCAGTGGCGAGCAGACCGGGAACAACTCTTCCTCCAGCAAGGGCGTGGTGACCAGGCCGGGGTAGCTGCCATCGTTGAGGTCGATGGCCAGGTCGAAGTCATCGTCGCGCAGGGAGCCGCTGCTGTCTTCGGCGATCACGCGCAATTGCAGCTCGGGAAACGCCCGTTCCAGGCTGGGCAGCCGTGGCATCAGCCACTTGCTCAGAAAGGAGGGAATGCTGCGCAGCTTGAACACCCCGCCGATCGCTCCGGAATGCAACAGCCGCAATTCTTCGTCGATGCGGCTGTGCACTTCGTTGGCAACCACGGCAAGCCGCTGGCCCTGTGCAGTCAGTTGCAGGCCGCGACCCACGCGGTGAAACAGCGGAAAGCCGAGCCGATCTTCCAATTGCTTCATCTGCTGGCTGATGGCACCGGGGGTGACATGCAGTTCATCGGCGCAGCGGGTGAAGGACAAATGCCGCGCGGCGCAGGCGAACACCTGCAGCCAGGCGTGCATTTGGGCATTGAGGATTTTGCTCATCGGTGAGCCCCGCTAAACAATGACTTAGTAAGTATCGTTTGTCTGAAATGTCTGTCAGCCCAAAGATAAGGCACGAGTGTATAGAGAGAGAATGGGGCAGACATGGCTATCAGCGTATTCGACATGTTCAAGATCGGCATCGGACCCTCCAGTTCCCATACGGTGGGTCCGATGCGTGCCGCTGCCCTGTTTGCCAAACACCTGAACGAACACGGCATGGCGCCGCTGGTGGAGCGTATCGAAGTCCGCCTGTACGGCTCGCTGTCGGCGACCGGCGTGGGCCATGGCAGCGACCGCGCCACCCTGATGGGCTTGATGGGCGAATGGCCGGACCGCGTGGACCCGCAAACCGTAGGGCCACGGGTCGACGAGGTGATCCAGCGGCAATGCCTGCAGTTGGGCGAGCACGCGATCCATTTCGACTGGCAACGCGACATGCTGCTGCTCGATGAGAGCCTGCCCTACCACCCCAATGGCATGACCTTGCTGGCGCACCTGCAGAACGGCGAGGTGCACGAGCAGACTTACTACTCGGTCGGCGGCGGTTTCGTGATCGATGCCGAGCAGGCTGCCAGCGGTGTGCTGGACAACGACACCACGGCCCTGCCCTACGATTTCTCGTCGGCGGCGCAGTTGTTGAGTTTGTGCAAACGCACCGGCCTGAGCATCTCGGCGCTGATGATGGAGAACGAAAAGGCCTGGCGCACCGAAGAGCAGATCCGCGAGCAACTGGCGGTGATCTGGCAAGCGATGCAAGCCTGCGTGGACAAGGGCCTGACCGGGCAAGGCATTCTGCCCGGTGGGCTGAACGTGCGACGCCGTGCCTATCGCCTGCACCAGAACCTGCAGGAAATCGGCAAGCCCAACGTCATCGGTTCGACCTTGAGCGCCATGGAGTGGGTCAATGTTTTTGCCCTGGCGGTGAACGAGGAAAATGCCGCCGGCGGGCGCATGGTGACCGCGCCCACCAACGGCGCGGCCGGTATCATTCCGGCGGTGCTGCACTACTACATGAAGTTTTGCCCTGAAGCGTCGGCCGACGACGTGGTGCGCTTCTTCCTGGCAGCGGCGGCGGTAGGCATTCTGTGCAAGAAGAACGCTTCGATTTCCGGTGCAGAGGTGGGGTGTCAGGGCGAGGTCGGTTCGGCTTGTGCAATGGCAGCGGCTGGTCTGGCCGAAGTGCTTGGCGCGACGCCCGAGCAGGTCGAGAACGCGGCCGAAATCGGCCTGGAACACAATCTGGGCCTGACCTGCGATCCAGTCGGCGGCCTGGTCCAGGTGCCGTGCATCGAGCGCAATGCGATTGCCGCCGTCAAGGCGATCAATGCCGCGCAAATGGCCTTGCGCGGTGATGGCGAACACTTCATCTCGTTGGATCATGCGATCCGGACCATGCGCGACACCGGCGCCGACATGCACGACAAGTACAAGGAAACCTCGCGCGGAGGTTTGGCGGTTAATCTGGTGGAATGCTGAGGCAGGTCCATCGTTTCGAGGGTGAGCGAAAGCGTGCGAATCACTCGTAAAAGAGAATGTTTTTTGATCGCGACAGCCTGATATGGAATAGTACCCGCCGTTTTTGCGCGCCTGCCCCGGCGTGCACGCTTACAGCGAAGGTACTTGTCCATGCGCAGCTCCCGCCTCATCTCGTTGATCGCCGTCAGTGCGCTGGCCCTGTGTGCCAAGCTGGCGGTCGCCGCGCCCATCACGATCGAGGATGGTCAGCACACTGTCCACCTGCCCCAGGCACCACAACGCGTGGTCGTGCTGGAGTTCTCCTTTCTCGACAGTCTTGCAGCCGTGGGCGTTACTCCGGTAGGGGCCGCCGACGATGGCGATGCCAACCGCGTGTTGCCCCGGGTTCGCCAGGCGATTGGCCAATGGCAGTCGGTGGGCTTGCGCGCCCAGCCCAGCATCGAACAGATCGCTCGGCTCAAACCCGACCTGATCATCGCCGATCTCAACCGCCATCAGGCGCTGTACAGTGATCTGGCGAGCCTGGCACCAACACTGCTGCTGCCCTCGCGCGGCGAAGACTACGAAGGCAGCCTGAAGTCTGCCGAGCTGATCGGCCAGGCCTTGGGCAAAAGCGAGGCCATGGCAGCGCGGATCGCGCAGAACCGCCGCAGCCTGGTCGACATCGCTGGGCAGGTGCCTGCCGGGACCAAGGTGCTGTTCGGTGTGGCCCGCGAAGACAGCTTTTCCGTACACGGGCCGCACTCCTATGCGGGCAGCGTACTGAAGGCCATTGGCTTGCAGGTACCGCCGGTGCGCAGCAACGCCGCACCGACCGAGTTGGTCAGCCTTGAACAACTGCTGGCCCTGGACCCTGCCTGGCTGCTGGTCGGGCACTACCGGCATCCGAGCCTGGTCGACACCTGGAGCAAGCAACCGCTGTGGCAAGTGCTGGGCGCGGTGCGCAATCATCAGGTAGCAGAGGTCGACGGGGACACCTGGGCACGCAACCGTGGGGTGATGGCGTCCGAGCAGATTGCCGAGGACGCACTGGCCATCCTCAAGGGCGGCAAAGCCGCCATGACGCCCTGAATGAAGCGTTGGTGGACAGTGGCGCTGGGCGCGGTGACCGTCGGCGGGTTGTTCTGGATGTCGCTCTATGCCTGGTCGCCGTTCAAGATCAGTCAGGCCGATGCGTTCAACGGACTGTTCAGTCAAGGCCGTGAAGGCGGCAACATGGCCTACATCGTTGCCCAACTGCGGGTGCCACGAGCGCTGTGCGCGGCCTTGGTCGGTGCCTGTTTGGGGCTGGCTGGCGCGCTGATGCAGGGCATTACCCGCAACCGCCTGGCCTCGCCGTCCCTGTTCGGGGTCACGGCGGGTGCGGCGCTTGGATTGGCATTGTTTTCCACAGGCCTGGTGGCCCTGCCGTTTGCCGGCGGTGCACTGCTGATGACGTGTCTGGGTGGCGCCCTGGCCTGGGTGATCGTCTTCAGCCTGGGTGGCGCTTGGTCGCCGGCGGCGGCGCAAGGTCGACTGGTGCTGGCCGGAGTTACGGTAGCAGCACTCTGCGCGGCATTGACCCGGCTGACGGTGATACTGGTCGAAGCGCAGGCGCAGAGCGTACTCAACTGGCTGGCCGGATCACTGGCCAACGTGGGTGCCGCGCAACTGCAACTGCTGTGGCCGTGCACCTTGGTGGGCGCAGTGTGGGCCATGTTCTGCGCGCCGCGCCTGAACCTGGTGAACCTGGGCGAGGACGCGGCGCGCTCCCTGGGCGTCGGTATCGCCAGCCTGCGCCTGCAAGTGTTCTTCGCCAGCCTGCTGTTGGTGGGCGCCAGCGTTTGCGCGGTCGGGCCCATTGGCTTCGTCGGCCTGATCGCGCCGAACATTGCCCGGCAGTACCTGGGCAACGATTATCGCTGGCTGATTCCGGCCAGCGCCTTGCTGGGAGCGGCGATCGTGCTGGCAGCCGACCTGCTGAGCCGCGCCGTGGCCTTTCCGGTGGAAACGCCGGCCGGGGTAGTGACCGCCCTGATCGGCGCACCGTTCTTTCTATACCTTGCCAGGCGTACGCGATGACTCGGCCCTACCCTCGCCTGCTGGCCCTGCTCGCGCTGTTGCTCGCAGCTCTATGGCTGAGCTTGAGTGCAGGCACCTCCTGGCTTGCGCCAGGCGCAGTGTTCGATCACCTGTTGGCCCACGACCCGCTGGATTTCGAGGTGTGGAACCACCGCCTGCCGCGCGGGCTGATCGCCATCCTGGCAGGCAGCGCCCTGGGCCTGGCAGGTGCCTTGGTGCAGGGGGTGATCCGCAACCCCCTGGCCTCGCCGGAAATTCTGGGCGTGACCCAGGGCGCCGGGCTGGCCCTGACCATTGCCATCATCGCTTTCCCGCAGTTGCCCTTTACCTGGCTGCCGTTGGTAGCGGGCGTGGGGGGTGCCGGCGGCGCGCTGCTGTTGGCGCTGTACAACAGTGGCCTGAGTTTTTCCGGCGTACGCTTTGCGCTGTCCGGGGTGGCAATCGCCGTCACCTTGTCCAGCATCACCGAATTTCTGATTCTGTCGCACCCGCTGGACATCAACACGGCCCTGCTCGCCCTGACGGGGAGCCTGTGGAGTCGCAACTGGCATCATGTCGCGCTGGCCCTGCCGTTCCTGCTGCTGATGCCGTTGGCGCTGAGCCTGGCAAAACCGCTGAACCTGATCGGCCTGGGTGATGAGGCGGCGCACAGCCTGGGCACCGCGCTTGCGCGCACGCGCTGGCTGGCGATGGGCATGGCGGTGTTGTTGAGCAGCCTGGGCGTGGGCATCATCGGGCCGGTGGGCTTTCTCGGCCTGGTCGCGCCGCACATGGCGCGGCGACTGGTGGGGGGGCATCATCAGCACCTGCTGCCCGCTGCGATGCTGATCGGCGCGCTGCTGCTGGTGCTGGCCGACACCCTGGGGCGTACGCTGATTGCGCCCAGTGAGATCCCGGCGGGCATTTTGACCGCGGTGATCGGTGCGCCTTACTTTCTCTGGCTGCTGGCACGTTTCAAGGGCTGACCTCATGAGTATCATCAAGGCCGACCAGGTCGATATCGGCTACGGCGCCAAGCCCATCGTACGCAACCTTTCGTTCACGCCCCCCGCCGGGCAGGTGACTGCGCTGATCGGCCCCAATGGGTGTGGCAAGTCGACACTGCTCAAGGCGCTGGCGCGCATCATCACGCCGCAATCGGGCACGGTGAGCCTGGATGGCCAGGCATACGCACAACTGTCGTCACGTGTGCTGGCACAACAGGTCGCGTTTCTGCCGCAAGTGCTGCCCATTCCCGAAGGTGTCAGCGTCGCCCAACTGGTGGCCTATGGACGCAGCCCGCACAACAGCTTCTGGGGGCGACTGAGCGGCGCGGACCGTGGCGCCGTGGATCAGGCCCTGCAGCGCATGGGCCTGGCACCGCTTGCCGATACCGCGCTGGCGGACCTCTCCGGCGGTCAGCGGCAGCGGGCCTGGCTGGCCATGGTGCTGGCGCAGAATACGCCGGTGGTGTTGCTCGACGAACCCACCACCTACCTGGATATCAGCCATCAAGTGGAGCTGCTCGACCTGATGCGCGAGCTGGCAGCCGAAGGCAAGACCGTGGTCACCGTGTTGCACGACATCAACCAGGCCTGTCGCTACGCCGACCACGTGGCGGTGATGCACCAAGGCCGCCTGGTGGCCGATGGCACGCCTGCGCAGGTCATCGATGCCGAACTGATGCAGCGGGTGTTCGAGGTGCAGGTGCAGATCGTTCGCGAACCGGTGGCGGGCACGCCGATGTGCGTGGTGGAAAAGAGCACACGCGCTTCGGTGTGAACACTGCCGGGTCCTGCCCAGGCTCGGCCGAGCGTCGGCGCGACCCTGCCGGCCAGCCCTGCGCGGCTGCGAGTCAGGGGCAATACCTGTAGAATCGGGCCCGATTGCACCTGATGAGAGAATGAAGACACCATGTACGACTGGCTCAATGCCTTGCCCAAGGCCGAACTGCACATGCACCTTGAAGGCTCGCTGGAACCCGAGCTGCTGTTCGCCCTGGCCGAGCGCAACAAGATCGCATTGCCCTGGAATGATGTAGAGGCGCTGCGCGGAGCCTATGCGTTCAACAACCTGCAGGAGTTTCTCGACCTGTACTACCGCGGTGCCGACGTGTTGCGCACCGAGCAGGATTTCTACGACCTGACCTGGGCCTACCTGTTGCGCTGCCAGGCGCAGAACGTGGTGCACACCGAACCGTTCTTCGACCCGCAGACCCACACCGACCGTGGCATCGCCTTCGAAACGGTGCTCAACGGCATCACCGCAGCACTCAAGGATGGCCGCAGCCAGCTGGGCGTCGATAGCGGTCTGATCCTGAGCTTCCTGCGCCACCTCAGCGAAGACGAAGCGCAGAAGACCCTGGACCACGCCCTGCCGTTTCGTGATGCGTTCGTGGCCGTCGGCCTGGACAGCTCGGAGATGGGTCATCCGCCGAGCAAGTTCAAGCGTGTGTTCGACCGTGCTCGCGACGAGGGCTTCCTGACGGTGGCGCATGCGGGTGAGGAAGGTCCGCCCGAGTACATCTGGGAAGCCCTGGACCTGCTTAAGATCCAGCGTATCGACCACGGCGTGCGGGCCATCGAGGACGAGCGCCTGATGCAGCGCATCATCGACGAGCAGATTCCGCTGACCGTGTGCCCGCTCTCCAACACCAAGCTGTGCGTGTTCGAGCACATGGGCCAGCACAACATTCTGGACATGCTCGAGCGTGGGGTGAAGGTCACGGTCAATTCCGATGATCCGGCCTACTTCGGTGGCTACGTCACCGAGAACTACCACGCGCTGCACACCCATCTGGGCATGACCGAAGATCAGGCCCGGCGCCTGGCGCAGAACAGCCTGGATGCGCGCTTGATCAAGCCGTGAGACAGGCGGCGCTGCGCGCCGCCTTGCCTTCCCATCACGTACCCAAACGGCCGATCTCGCTCATGCCCAACCGGGTCACCTGCAGCGAGCGGCTGTCTTCGTTGAGCTTGAGCCAGCCCGATTGCAGGAACAGGGTCAGCAGCCCTGCACCCAGCGCGCCGCCGACGTGTGGCCGCTGGGTGCTCCAGTCGCAGCAGCTGTTCAACGGCTGGCGCTCGCGATTGACCAGCGCCTGGGTATAGATACCGCGACTGGCCAGACGGCTGCTGCCCAGCGCCGTGACTTCGAGCCGTTGCTCATAGTGCTCCAGCCAGCCGTTCTGAACCATGCGCTGGAACAGGTCGGCCGCCAGTACACCCCCCAGATGATCGCCGCACAGCCGCGCCTGATGCAGGGCTTTGGGTGAGCGCAACAAGGGGACGCTGATCGGCGCCGCCATCTGCGTATTGGCCTGCACCAACGAGACGCTGGCCAGTGCTTCCACTGCGGCGCCCACCTCTGGCTTGGCCAGGCGGAAGAAGCGCTTGCGTCCACGGGCCTCGAGCGTGAGCAGCCCGCCCGCCGACAGCCGCGCCAGGTGCGCGCCTGCAGAAGAGGCCGATACACCTGCCAACGATGCCAGCTCGTCGGCGCCTCGGGTGGTGCCGTCGATGAGGGCCCAGAGCATGGCGCTGCGCTTGGGGTCGGCCAGCAATGTGGCGATCTGGCTGATGCAAGGTGTTGGTTGCATGTGTTCACTCCCTGTGGATACGTTCGTCAATCTGGCAATGGTTGCCGGGGTGATTATATGCACCCTGCGGTTGTACGGAATTGGACGAAATCGTCGGGGCTGATCCTCGAATGCGAGGGATATGCAATACCCTGTACTTGTATTCACTGTGCTTACCGGCGGCATTTTCCAGGACATTTGCTCAAGTGCCCGCAACGTATCGCTCGCTTGCCGAAAAGCCGATTGAAGACAGGGGTGAATGCAGGTTAGACCTCACAGCCAATACGGATTTTTCCCGCAATGCCCGTCCTTTCAGACCTACATGATTGTCTTGGAGGCAGTACCGCCGCCGTCAGTCCGACAGGCAGCCGGCAACGCTCGCTGGCTCGAAATGAGGACTACACTGGGTCCTCATCTCGAGCCCGAGGACATCGCAATGAACGTTCTTCTTTCCGAGTCGAAGCAAGCGCGTGGCAGCCGTTGGCAGGTGCGCATGGACCAGCACGTGGTGTCGTTTCGCAGCGAGGCCGAGGCGCGGGCTTTCATCGCCACGCTCGAAGCCCGGCTGCAGGCGCCCCATGGCCTGCCGCAGGCGCAGCAGGCCAGCGCCGGCTAGGCGACTACCTGCAGGTCGCGGCGCTGCTGGCAGCGGCGTGTCAGTACCGCTGCGCAAACGGCCAAGATGCCGCAACCGGCGATCACCGATGCCATGGGCATGGCGGTGCCGTCGTGCAGTACACCCACCAGGGATGCAGCACCGGCGGCGAGGCTGAATTGCAGGCACCCCAGCAGCGCCGAGGCGCTGCCGGCGCGTGAACCCTGTCCGTTCATGGCGCACGCCGAAGCGTTGGGGATGATCGCACCCAGGCTCGCCAGGCAGACGAACAACGGGACCAGCAACGGCCACAATTGTGCTGGCTGCATTGCGCTGAGTGCGAGCAGCACGATGCCTGCTGCCATATAGACCCAGACGGTGCGCGACAGCAGCCACGCCGGGCCGCGACGTGACAGCAAGCGGGCGTTGACTTGCGCCGTCAGGATGAACCCGGCGGCGTTGCTGCCAAACAGCCAGCCGTAATGCTCGGCCGGTACGCCATAAAGCTTGATGAACACGAAGGGTGAACCGGCGATATACGCGAACATGCCGGCCATGGCGATTCCGCCGGTCAACGCGTGGCCCATGAACACCGGGTCCAGGAGCAATCCACCGTACAGCTTCGGCGCGCCGCTGAGTGGGCGTCTCGGCCGGTCCGCCGGCATGCTTTCGGGCAGGCCCAGGGCGACGGCCAGGGTGCAGCCGGCACTGAACAGCGTCAGCAGGATGAAGATCCACTGCCAGCCCCAACTGTTGACCAGCACGCCGCCCAGCATGGGTGCCAGGATGGGCGCCAGGCCCATGACCAGCATCAGTTGCGAGAAGACCTTGGCCGATCCGACCGCGTCGCATTTATCGCTGACGATGGCCCGGGCCAGCACCATGCCTGCGCAACCGCCCAGGGCCTGGACGAATCGGGCGACGATCAGCCATTCCAGAGTGGGTGCGAAAGCGCACGCGAGCGACGCCAGGGTGAACAACGAAACGCCCACCAGCAATGGCACTCGGCGACCGAAGCGATCCGCGACCGGGCCATAAATCAGCTGGCCGATCGACAGACCCAGGAAGTAGGCCGCCAGGGTGGTCTGGATGTGTTTTTCGTCGGTGGCAAAAGAGAGCGCCATGGCCGGGAAGCCAGGCAGGTAGAAGTCGATCGCCAAGGGGCCGCATGCGCTGAGCGCCCCCAGAATCAGGATGGTCTTCACGTTCATCGGGTATTCACTACGTCCAGGCATAACAGGCGAGCTAGTTTAACCGGGTTGCACGAGCACCGGGGTGAAGGTTCCGTCGAGGGGGTTGGCCGTGTGTAATGCCAGTCGCGGTGTGTCCGGGTGAACGCGTTGCGGCCGGACGCGGCTTGCACCGCTGCTACAGGGACGGTGTCGGTAGCAGCAGCCGTGCATGCAGGCCGTGTAGCAGCGGCGCGAGCCGCGTCGGGGGGCATGCCGAGCGGTTATGCGGGCGTCGCGCTGTAGCCTTCTTCAGCAATGAGCTGGACGATTCGCTCGGGCGGCAGGTGGCTGTTGGTTTCGACCTTACCGGCAGCCAGGTCGACCTGGACCTGGGCGGCCGGGTCGTGAGCGCTGATTGCCTGGGTCACGGCGCGTACGCAATGGCCGCAGGTCATGCCTTGCACGTTGAACTGTTGCATGGGGGATACCTCGCTGGAAGGAATTGAAACCATTGTCAACCTTCCTATCGGGGCAAGGTCAAGTTCTGGGCAGCGCGGCCGGGCTGGAATTCTTGGCGTCGCTCGTCCAAGCTGGACACTGACCCCATTGGCAGGAGAGATTCGATGCGCCCGATGATTCCATGGCTGTTCGGGATATGTGCCCTGGCGGCACAAAGCGTCTGGGCCGGCGCGGGTACCGGTCAACCGTATGGGATCCTGATCGTCTCTCGAGAGCGGCTGGAAGTGGCCACGTCCTGCGAGATCGGGGTCTACCTGCAAGACCAACTGGTCGGGCGGCTGTTTCAAGAGCAGGCGACGTCCTTCAACTTGCCACCAGGACCCGTGTCGGTGGGCCTGCGCCAGCTACCGGGGCAAATGCCCGGTTGCGCGCCGGGCATCACCGAGTACAAGCCGGTAATCGTGACGTTGCAGGCCGGGCAGATTCAAAAATTCCGCATCGCTGCGAGCAGCGCCGGCCTGTACCTCAAGCCCGAGCCGCTGGACTATTGACCTTGCCCAAGAGGCAAGGTTGATACTAGCGCAAACGCTACCGAGGATACACGAGCATGAACATTGGCCAGGCCGCCCGTGAAAGCGGCCTCAGCGCAAAGATGATCCGTTACTACGAATCCATCGGACTGCTCAAGCCAGCCCTGCGCAGCGACAGCGGCTACCGCCTGTATCAGGCTGCAGACCTGCACACACTTGGCTTCATCAAGCGCTCACGAGATTTAGGGTTTTCCCTGGAAGAAGTGGCGAAGCTGTTGACGCTGTGGCAGGACCGCCAGCGCGCCAGTGCCGATGTGAAGCAGTTGGCACGCAGGCACATCGACGAGCTCGACCGCCGCATTGGCGAGCTGAGCAACCTGCGTGACACCCTGGAGCATCTGGTAGACCACTGCCACGGCGACGACCGCCCGGACTGCCCGATCCTTCAGGAGCTGGCGTCCGGGGGCTGCTGCAACTGACACTGGGGAAGAACTACCCCATTGCATGACCGACGGTTTACTGCAACCAGGGCGGTGGCGGTTCTTCGGTGGTCTTGGTCGGCTGATCGTCGGCTTCGCGCGCGGCACGTCGGCGAATGTCGTCCAGGCGCGCGGCCTCGATTTCACGCATGACGCCGCCGACATCGGCCTCCACTTCCTCTTCGGCGAACTCGCCCGTCAGCACACTGGCAGGGTGCAGTTTGCCTTCTTCGTACAGCGCCCACATTTCCTTGGCGTAGCGCGTCTGGCGAAGCTCGGGGGCGAAGCGACCGAAATAGCTGGCCATGTTGCCAACGTCGCGCTCCAGCATGCTGAAGGCATGGTTGTTGCCCGCCGCGTCCACGGCCTGGGGCAGATCGATGATCACCGGGCCGTCGGGGGTGAGCAGTACGTTGAACTCCGAGAGGTCACCGTGCACCAGACCCGTGCAGAGCATGAGCACGATCTGGTGGATGAGGAACGCGTGGTATTCACGTGCCTGATCGGGCTCCAGCTCGACGTCATTCAGACGTGGCGCCGCATCGCCGTACTCGTCGCAGATCATCTCCATGAGCAGCACGCCCTCGAGAAAATCGTACGGCTTGGGCACACGTACACCGGCGCTGGCCAACTTGAACAGCGCCGCGACTTCGGCGTTC
>Ga0308158_10003670_pt1 | contig 13341 bp, 10 predicted proteins | sample PhyBR2_FD_201038 | JGI IMG/M metagenome (GOLD analysis project Ga0308158, IMG submission 201038) | Phyllosphere microbial communities from UC Gill Tract Community Farm, Albany, California, United States - DLSLB.R2 | ecosystem: Host-associated > Plants > Phyllosphere > Unclassified | place: USA... | reverse complement strand
TCGGCCTCCGGCGCCATGGGGTTGATCGAGTTGCTGAAGCCGCGAAAGGCGCAGCCTGTGGCCACAGCTCCAGCCTTGCTTGAATCTCCCGAGGCCGCCGACGACGGCAAGCCGCTTATCGAGCTTCGGAATGTGTCGAAGACCTTTGGTGCGACGAAGGCGCTGAGCGATCTCGAAGTGTCGATTCGCCCTGGTGAACTGGTCACCGTGGTCGGTCCGTCCGGCTGCGGCAAGAGCACGCTTTTCAATATCCTCGCCGGCCTGGAAGAACCCGATCCGGGCAATATCCTGCGTCTTAAGGGCGTCAGCTCCACGGCATCCGATCTGCTCGGCAAGGTGTCGTTCATGCCGCAGCGCGATCTGCTTCTGCCTTGGCGTAACGTGATCGACAACGCCATTCTCGCTCTTGAGATCGAGGGGATGTCGCGCGCCGAGGCGCGAAAGCTCGCTATGGAAATGCTTCCCGAGTTCGGTCTCGCCGGCTTCGAGAACCAGTACCCCAACCAGCTTTCGGGCGGCATGCGCCAGCGCGTGGCGCTGATGCGTACCTTCCTGTTCAAACGCGATCTGATGCTGCTCGACGAGCCATTCGGGGCACTGGATGCGCTCACCCGCACGATGATGCAGCGCTGGCTGCTCGATGTCTGGCAGAAGCATAAGCGCACCGTGCTGTTCATTACCCATGACGTCGACGAGGCGATCTTCCTCGGCGACCGCGTGCTGGTCATGACCGCGCGCCCGGGCAAGGTGAAGCTTGAGCAGGTTGTTGACCTGCCGCGCCCGCGCAAGGCTGACATCGTCACATCGCCCGAATTCATTGCGCTGAAAAAGACCCTTCTCGAGGCAATCGAGGAAGAGAGCATGAAGTCCTTCCAGGTTGCTGGACACTGATTGAAGCATGAGGAAACAGATTATGACTGACCACTATTCGGGTCGCCCGGCCCATATCGCGGAAGACGAATGGAAGGCACGCGTCGATCTCGCCGCCTGCTACCGCATGGTTGCCCGCCTCGGCATGGACGATCTGATCTACAATCACATCTCGATGCGCGTGCCCGGTCACGAAGACCAGTTCCTTCTCAACCCCTACGGTTTCCTGTTCGAGGAAATCACCGCGTCGAGCCTCGTGAAGATCGATATCGAGGGCAACAAGCTCGACGATACGCCTTACACGGTCAACAAGGCGGCCTTCGTCATTCATGGTGCACTTCACAAGTCGAGCCACGATGCTGTCTGCGTATTGCACACGCACTCCGATGCCAGCGTCGCGGTATCGTCGCAGAAGGACGGCCTGCTGCCGCTCAGCCAGTTCGCAATGCGCTTCTACAAGCGCCAGGCTTTCCACGCCTATGAAGGCGTCGCCATCGACTTGGCCGAGCAGGAGCGCCTCATCAGCCATCTCGGCGACAACAAGGTGATGCTGATGCGCAACCACGGCATCCTCACCATTGGCCGTACGCCGGGCGAAGCCTTCATGTTGCTCTACTATTTCGAGCGCGCCGCCCGCATCCAGCTCGATCTCCAGGCCGCGACCGCTTCCGGCGCCGAGCTGGTCATCCCGCCGCACGACGTGTGTGAGAAGGCGGCACGGCAGTTCTGGGAGAGCAAGGGCGACATTCTCATTGCTGGCGAACGGGAGTGGCCGGCCTTCCTGCGCCAGCTGGACAGGGAAGGCTCCGACTTCCGCAAGTAAGCGCATCATTGGGAGGAAAACGCCAAGTCACGAAAATCAAAAGAGGGTTTCATGCTTAACAGACGTAACGTGATTGCAGCATTTGCTGCCGCCGCCATGACGCTTCCCGCGCTCGGCATGTCCGCCGCTTCAGCCAGTGCGCAGGAGATGGTCGATGCCAGCCTGCGCCTGAAGTGGCTCACCCAGGCTCAGTTCGCGGGCTTCTACGTGGCGCTTGAAAAGGGCTACTACAAAGACGAAGGCATCAACCTCACCATCAACCCAGGTGGGCCGAACCTTCTGACCGAAAATCTCGTCGCGACCGGCGCCGATACGTTCGGTCTTTCCGGCGGTTCCGACAGCGTGTTCGCCGCGCGCGACAAGGGCCTGCCGGTCGTCTGCATCGGTGTGGCCCATCAGCAGACGCCGTTCGTCTTTGTCTCTCACAAGGACGGGGCGGTCCAGAGTGTTGCCGACTTCAAGGGCAAGAAGATCACCACCTGGTTCACCGGGGCCAACCATGTGCTTGCGGCCATGCTTTCGAAAGCCGGCATCGATCCGAAGCAGGCCGATATCCAGCCGCAGCAGGTCTCCGTCACCCCCTTCGTCGACAAGCAGGTCGATGTCGTGACCGCGACCCGCTACAACGAGCTCTACGTCATCAACCAGCGCGTCGGTAAGGAAAACCTCAACATCTTCGTGCCCGAGGATAGCGGCGTTTCCTTCCCGCGCGATACGCTGATCGTCTCCGAGCAGACCGCGCAAGAGAAGCCGGAACTCGTCGAAAAGTTCCTGCGCGCCAGCGTCAAGGGCTGGAAGGAAGCCTTCGCCAACGAGAAGGAAGCAATCGATATCATCATGAAGATCGCGCCGACACTCGACCGCGCTCAGCAGGAATTCATGCTGTCCGAGATCAAGACGCTGATGACTGCAGGCAAGGCCTCCACCGACGGTATCTTTACTATCGACAAGGCCGCGGTCGGTTCCGCCAACGAGCTTCTGGCCACGTATGGCGTGATCTCCAAGCCCGTCGATCTCGACAAGGCCTTCAACGCCTCCTTCATCGAAAAGATCCCGGCCGAGGAACGACGCCTGTGAGTGGAATGAATGCTTCTGCGACAAGCCTGCCCGTCATTTCGACGGGCAGGATCTACGCCGCGGTAAAACCAATCCTGTGGCTGGCTGTCGGGTTGTTGGCGATCGAAGTCATCGTCATGGCCTTTGGCATCCGCCCCTATTATCTGCCGCGTCCGAGCGCCATTGCAGCCAACATCATGGCGACACCAGGCGCCTATATCGCCGGCCTGTGGCGGACCTTCCTCGAGACGGCGCTCGGCTTCGTTGCCGGCAGCTTGTTCGGTGTCGCGATTGCGGTGGTCTTTCACCGCTGGTCTGTGCTCCGCGAGCTGTTCTTTCCGCTCTTCATCGTGTCGCAGACCATTCCGGTCATCGCCTTCGGCGCGGTCGTCGTGCTCTGGTTCGGAAACACGCTGTTCGCCAAGGCGGTCATCTCATTCTACGTCAGCTTCCTGCCGGTCACGGTCAATGCGATCCTCGGCTTTTCATCGGTCGATCCGAAACAGGTCCAGCTGGTGCGCAGCTTCGGCGCCAAGGATGGTCAGATCCTGCGGCGGATCTATCTGCCGGCCGCCCTCCCGCAAATCTTCGTCGCGCTGAAGCTTGCCTCTTCGCTGGCTCTCGTCGGCGCCATCGTTGGCGAGTGGTTCGGTGACACCACCGGGCTTGGGGTTTTGCTGCTGCAGGCGATGTACAACGAAAACGTCGTCGGCATATGGGCCACCATCGTCGTCTCAGCCTGTCTCGGGATGGGGCTTTACGGCATCGTCTCCTTTGCGGAGCGCCATTTCGTCTTCTGGGGTAGCGAGAAATGAACAGCCAACCGAATGAAAACCTGCGCCAGATCGGGCGCGGCATCGCCGGCGCGGTTCTGCTTGCGGTGGTCTGGGAGCTCGCCGCACGTGGTCTCAACCTGCCGGCCTATGTGCTGCCCTCGGTCAGCAGCATTCTGGCCGGAATCGTCTCTGACGCGGGTAACCTTCTCGATGCCACCGCCTTCACAGCAGGCGAAGCCCTGGCGGGCTACGTGATCGGCTGCGGCATTGGCATGTCGCTGGCGGTCCTCGTCACGATCATCCCGGCCGCTCGTGGGGTGGTTTTGCCGCTCGCGACCGCGATCAACTCCGTCCCCGTCGTCGCCTATTCGCCGCTTGTCCTGCTCTGGTTCGGCATGGGCATGGCCTCCAAGGTGGTGATGGTGGCAATCGCCGTTTCGTTCACGATCTTCTTGAGCACGATCGCCGGCCTAGATCGGATCGATCGCAAGACGGTCGATCTCATCCGTTCCTTCGGGGCCGGACAGCTCGCCATCGTCTGGCGGCTGCGTCTGCCGACCGCATTGCCGCTGATCATCGCCGGCATGCGTGTCTCCACGGTGCGAAGCGTGCTGGTAGCCATCGTCACCGAGATGCTTGGCGCCTATGGCGGGCTCGGCTGGGTCATCTATCAGGCCGTGCTGCAGATCGATTTCGTCAAGGTCTGGGCGGCCATCATCGTTGCCTCGACGATCAGCCTCGTCTTCTTCGGCCTGATCAGCTTCGTCGAGCGACGCTACGTCTTCTGGAGATAAGCAGGCATGACACGCAAGATTCACTTCGGCCTCTTCCTTCTCGGCACCGGCAGCCATGTTGCCGGCTGGCGCATGCCGGGCGCGATCGATAGCTTCCAGAATATCGATCAGGTCCGCACGATTGCGCAGGAAGCCGAGCGTGGTCTTTTCGATCTCATCTTCATGGGCGATAACCTGCACGCCGATCCGGCAGCACACCCATCCTACACGGCACGGCTCGAGCCGCTGACGCTGCTGTCGGCTATCGCCGGCGCGACAAAGCATATCGGGCTCGGCGCCACCGTGTCGACGACCTACAGCGATCCCTTCACGGTGGCCCGCGTCTTCGCGTCGCTTGATCATCTGAGCGGCGGTCGCGCCGCCTGGAACGCGGTGACGACCGCAAACCCGACGGCGGCGGCGAATTTCGGGACCATTCATCCTGATCACGCCAAGCGCTACGAGATCGCAGAGGAATTTCTGACCGTTGTTCGCGGTCTCTGGGATTGCTGGGCTGATGACGCAATCGTCGCCGACCGCGAGACGGGTCTCTACATCGATCCGACCAAGGTTCGCTCTCTCGATCACGAGGGTGCGCATTTCAAGGTCAAGGGCCCTCTGAACATCGGCCGCTCGCCGCAGGGTCAGCCAATCATCCTGCAGGCGGGCGGCTCCGGTCCCGGCCAGGAACTGGCGGCGAAGTCGGCGGATGTTGTCTTCTCGGTCACGCAGGATCTGGAGGAGGCGCGCGCCTTCTACCGCTCCGTCAAGGACCGCCTGCCAAATTACGGCCGCGCCGAAGACAGCATGGTGATCTTGCCGGGCGTGATGCCGATCGTCGGCCGCACGGAGCGCGAAGCGCACGACAAGCTCGCGGCGCTACAGGGCTTCATCAGCGAAACCAATGCCTTGTCGCTGCTGTCTGATCGCTTCGGCATCGACATGAGCGTCTATGATCTCGACGGTCCTATCCCCGAAGATCTTAAGCCCTCCGACAGCTATCACGCCTTCGCCAAGGTCATGCTCGACAAGGCGCGGCGCGAGAACATGCGGCTGCGCGATGTCTACAACCTCATGGCCGCCGCGCGCGGTCACTGGGTGCTCTGCGGCACGCCCGAATATATCGCCGACACGCTCGAGGTCTGGTTTACGACCGGCGCCGCCGACGGCTTCAACATCATGCCGTCGCACTTTCCGGATGGGCTGACCGACTTTGTCGACATGGTCGTCCCGATCCTTCAGCAGCGCGGCCTTTATCGCACCGAGTACGAGGGCAACACGCTGCGCGACCGCATGGGCTTTGAACGTCCGGTGCGCGACCCATCCTGAAGCTCTGAGCCTGCGGGAAAACGGTGAAGACATCAGCACGCAGTGGGCTGCGTGCGCGCGCCATCGCGCACCTTTTCTCTGTGTGTGGCGGTGATCAGAGAGGCAGTAGTGGCCAGCCTAGTCCTGCTCTAAAACGTCGTGTTTGTGCTTCGCCGCATTCGCCGCTTCAGACATCGGCCACGCCGACATTTCGGCCATGGCGACACAATCTGCCTTAACTGCTAAGCTGTTTCCATCCACCAACTGCCTTCCTGAAAGGGAGGCCGCCATGTCTGCTTGAAGGCGTGACCGTTCAAGCTCGCGGTCTTTTTGTTGTTGCATTTAAATCCGATCGTTCGTAAATAAACGCCCGAATTGGAGCACTGCATGGGCCGGACGAGAAAAATCAGCGAAGATGACATCCTGGACGCAGCGGAGCGCGTGGTTGTACGGCTCGGCGCGACGGGGCTGTCGATCGATGCCGTCGCCCAGGAGGCCGGTGTCAGCAAGGCCAGGGTAGTCTACGATCACAAATCCAAAAGTGGCTTGCTTGAGGCTCTGGTTCATCGGAAATTCGAGGCTGACTTGGCGCATATCAATGATTGCGTGCGAGCGTCTCAAGATACGCCTCACCCCGAGCTTTTCGGTCGCATCTCGTCTGCCGAGATCACTGTTGATGAAACCGATCGCGCCGTTGCGATGGCTCTCAGCGCGTCGATGGCAAGCGGCGATAAGCTTCAGGAAACGATGCGCGAGTGGTGTGATCTCGATCTTCGCAAGATGGCGGAGGGAGCCAAGCCGAAAGCAGCTCTGATGGCCTATCTCGCACTAAGTGGTTTTTTCTGCACCGAGCTTTTTGCCTTCCACACCTGGCCGGAGAACGAGCGCCGGCAGATCCTCGAGGGCATACGCTCAATCTATCTCTCCTATGCGGATATGACATGACCCGCTCGACGCGCGGGGCACCTCAAAAAAGGAATGTAAATGCGACGCAGTAGCCGAATGGCGCGCCTGAAGGCGTGTCTGATCGCCACCAGCTTTCTCGTAACCGCCCTTGGTGCGTCCCAGGCCCAAGAGGCAGGCGCGATGCCACCGCCGGCAGTTGCCGTTATCGAGTTGACGGGCAAGGATGTGCCCGTCGTCAACGAACTTCCCGGACGTATCGCGGCAACGCGCATCTCCGAGGTGAGGGCGCGCGTGTCCGGCATTCTGCAGGAGCGTGTTTTCGAGCAGGGCGCGACCGTCAAGAAGGACGACGTCCTCTACCGGATCGACCCCCGTCTGTTCCGCGTTCGCGTGGCGAGCGCCGAGGCAGCGCTTCAACGTGCGAAGTCGATCCAGGACAATGCGCGGCTTCAGCTCGAGCGGCAGAAGAGCCTGCGTGATCGCAACATTGCCTCCGGTATCGAGTACGACACGGCGGCCGTCAACCTCGCGCAGGCGACCGCGGATGTCGCGTCGGCCGAAGCCGGGCTGGACGAGGCGAAGATCAATCTCGAATATACCGAGGTCCGCGCTCCGATATCGGGCGTTATCGGCGCCGCGCTTGTCACCGAAGGTGCCTTGGTCACAGCCGATGGGACCTCGAACCTTGCCCTCATACAGCAGGTCGATCCCGTCTATGCCGATTTTACCCAGTCGGCGCAGGAATTGCTGAACCTGAAAAGGGCGGTGTCCGCCGGCACGCTTGCCAGCACGGCCCCCGGTGAGGCCCGCGTCGAGCTGGTGTTCGACGACGGCTCTCTCTACGCCGAGCCGGGCAAGCTGCTTTTTGCCAATGCCAATGTCGATTCCAACACGGGACAGGTTACGCTGAGGGCGGAATTCCCCAACAAGGCCGGCGATCTTCTGCCGGGCATGTATGTGCGCGTCCGGATAGAGCAGGCCGTTCGACACAATGCCTTCACGATCCCGCAGCGCGCGGTCATCCGTGACGATGCCGGTCAGGCCCAGGTATACGTACTTGGCGCCGATAACGTGGCTGAGCTTCGCAAGGTCACGCTTGGCCAGGCCCAGGGTTCCGAATGGCTGGTCGAGGGCGGCTTGAAGCAGGGTGAGAGCATCATCGTCGACGGTGTGCAGAAGGTGCAGCCTGGCGCCAAGGTTGCGCCGGAAGCATGGAAGCCGGCCGAAGCGGCGGCCTCTTCTTCTCAGCAGCCGGTGAAGACATCGGAGTAATCGATCATGGCACAACTTTTCATTCGCAGGCCGATCCTGGCCTGGGTCTTCGCGTTGTTCATTTCCATCGCGGGCATCATCGCAATTCCATTCCTGCCGATTGCGCAGTACCCCAAGGTCGCGCCGCCTCAGCTGACGATCTCCACCGCATATCCCGGTGCATCGCCGCAGGAGATCTATCAGGGCGTAACACGCCAGATCGAAGATGAGCTCAACGGTGTCGCGGGGCTGCTCTATTTCGAATCGACCTCGGACAATTCCGGCTCGGTCAGCATCAATGCGACGTTCCGCGCCGGGACGGATATCGATCAGGCATCGGTCGACGTTCAAAACGCGATCCGTCGCGTGGAAGCCCGTCTTCCGGCCACCGTGCGCACGCAAGGCGTCACCGTCGAAGAGGCAAGCTCGGGCTTCCTGATGATCGTCTCGATGACATCGACCGACGGCAGTCGCGACGAAGTGGAGCTTGGCGACTACATCAATCGCAGCGTCATCGGTGAAATCCGACGCATCGATGGCGTCGGCCGCGCTCAGCTTTTCGCGGCGCAGCGCGCTCTGCGCGTATGGATCGATCCGGACAAGATGGTCGGCCTCAACATCAACACGGACGATATCAACGCGGCAATCACCGCGCAGAACGCCCAGGTTGCGGCAGGCCAGATCGGTGCCAGCCCCAATCCCATCACACAAGATCTGACCGCGACCGTCCTGGTCCAGGGGCAGTTGAGCACACCGGAGCAATTCGGCGAGATCATCCTGCGCGCAAATTCGGACGGCTCGACCGTTCGCCTGAAGGATGTCGCGCGCATCGAGCAGGGCGCGGAGTCCTATAACTTCACCAGCCGTCTCAACGGTCAGCCCTCGGCAGCCATCGGTATCCAGTTGTCCTCGACAGGCAATGCCGTTGCGGTCTCCGCCGCGATCAAGACCAAGATGGAGACGCTGAGCCGCTTCTTCCCGAAGGGGGTTGAGTATAGCGTTCCGTACGACACCAGCCCGTTCGTCTCGGCGTCGATCGAAAAGGTCATTCACACGCTGCTTGAAGCGATCGTGCTGGTGTTCATCGTGATGTTCGTGTTTCTGCAGAACTTCCGCTACACCGTCATCCCAACGCTGGTCGTACCCGTTGCACTGCTCGGCACCTGCGCCGTCATGTATGCGACCGGGTTCTCGATCAACGTTCTGACCATGTTCGCGATGGTGCTCGCGATCGGCATCCTCGTCGACGACGCGATCGTCGTGGTCGAAAATGTCGAGCGCATCATGGCCGAGGAAGGCCTGTCGCCGAAGGCGGCGACGAAAAAGGCCATGGGCCAGATCACCGGGGCGATCCTCGGCATCACGCTCGTGCTTTCATGCGTGTTCATTCCAATGGCCTTCTTCCCAGGCTCGACGGGCATCATCTATCGGCAGTTTTCGCTGACGATGGTCGTGTCGATCCTGTTCTCGGCCTTCCTTGCCCTGTCGCTGACGCCGGCACTCTGCGCCACCTTCCTGAAGCCCATCAAGGGCGGTCATCATCAGAAGGGCGGCCCGGGCGGCTGGTTCAACCGCAAATTCGAGAAGCTGACCAACCGCTACACCAGCTCGGTGACTGGAATGGCGCGCCGCGCCGGCCGGATGATGATCGTCTATCTCGCGCTCGTCGTTGGCCTCGGCTATCTCTTCGTGAGCTTGCCGACATCCTTCGTGCCGGATGAAGACCAGGGCTTCCTGATCGTCGACATCCAGGGGCCGCCGGAAGCCAGCGCAAACCGCACGATCGAGTCGATCAGAAAGATCGAGACGATCTTCAAGGCGGAGCCGGCGGTCGCCAACATCGTGGCGATCCAGGGCTTCAGCTTCTCGGGCAATGGCGCCAATGCCGGTCTCGCCTTCGTGACGCTGAAGGACTGGTCGGAGCGCGGTGAAGGCAACTCGGTGCAGGATATCGCCAACCGGGCCAACATGCAGCTCTTCGCGCTGAAGGATGCCACGTCCTTCGCTCTTTCGCCGCCCCCGATCGAGGGCTTTGGCACCACCGGTGGCTTCTCCTTCCGTCTCCAGGACCGTGCAGGACTTGGCCAGGCCGCGCTCGCGAAAGCGACTGCCGAGCTGATGGCGAAGGCCGGGCAGAGCAAGGTCGTCACCGGCGTGCGCATGGAAGGCCTTCCTGATGCCGCCCAGGTGCTGTTCGTCATCGACCGCGAAAAGGCCAACACCTTCGGCGTGACCTTCGCGGATATCAACAACGCGATCACCGCCAATCTGGGCTCGTCCTACATCAACGACTATCCCAACCGGGGCAGGATGCAGCGTGTCATCGTCCAGGCCCAGGACCGCAGCCGACTGCAGATCGAGGACGTGCTGAAAATCAACGTCCGCAATGCGACGGGCGGGATGGTTCCGCTTTCGTCCTTCGCAATCGCGCAGTGGCAGAAGGGCCCACCGCAGATCGTCGGCTATAACGGCTATCCGACCGTGCGCATCTCCGGCGCGCCGGCGCCGGGAGAGTCCACAGGCGCGGCTATCGCCGAAATGGAGCGCATCGCCTCCGAGCTTCCCGAAGGCTTTGGTTTCGAATGGTCGGGCCAGTCGCTGGAAGAAATCACCTCGGGCAGCCAGGCGCCCTTCCTGTTCGGGCTGAGCATCCTGTTTGTCTTCCTCCTGCTCGCAGGTCTTTATGAGAGTTGGTCGATTCCGATTTCGGTCATCCTCGTCGTGCCCTTGGGGGTGATCGGCTCGGTACTCGCGGTCATACTCCGCGACATGCCCAACGACCTCTACTTCAAGGTCGGGCTGATCGCCATTATCGGGCTTTCGGCCAAGAACGCGATCCTGATCGTGGAGTTCGCCAAGGACTACTATGCCGAGGGCAAGTCACTGCTGGAATCGGCTGTGGATGCTGCGAGATTGCGCTTCCGGCCGATCGTCATGACGTCACTCGCCTTCACGCTCGGCGTCGTGCCGCTGGCGATTGCGACGGGACCGAGCGCGGCGAGCCAGAACGCCATCGGAACGGGCGTGCTCGGCGGCATGATCTCAGCTACCGTCCTTGCGATCTTCTTCGTGCCGGCGTTCTTCGTCTTCGTGCTCAAGGTGATGAGAACGAAGCGACCCGTCGAAGACGACGCCTCGGAGGAGGGGCGCGGTTGAATAGCGACGGGGTGAGTTCCGCAGAGAACTCACCCCATCAAGCACGCCGAGCGCAACAATATCCGGCCGTCCCGGATTGATTACCTGGCTTCTTTCTTGGGCCCCGTGGACACCGAGAGATGATGGCGCTGGATGAGCCAGAGAACGAAGGCCAGGCAGATCAACGCCATCGCACCGGTCATGATAGCCTTCCAGCCCGCCATCTCCCACAAGAGCCCCGCCAGCAGTGAACCCAAGGCACCGCCTAGGAAATTGCACGAAACGAAAGCTGTGTTGAGACGGCTGCGGGCTTCCGGCTCAACGGAAAACAGGCGCGTCTGATTGAGGACGTTGTTGCTTTGGATAGCGACATCGAACAGCAGAACGGCGAGCGCGACCAGCAGAATGTTGCTTGCCCCGATTGCGCCGATACCCAGCGAGACGAATGCGAGGACCAGAGCGGCGCCCGTACCGGCTGCCGAATAGCCGTTGTCGTGTAGCCACCCTATCCGTCTCGCGGCGAGCGAACCGGCGAGGCCAACGACACCCATGAGACCGATCTGGCTGAGCGAGTATGAGAACGGCTCAGAGCTTAGCAGGAATGTGAGGCCCGTCCAGAACATGGTGAACGTGCAGAAGCCCACTGTCCCGATCACCAGCGTCACCTGCACGGATCGATGCTTTCGCACCACGGCCGGCACCGAGGCAAGCAGCCGTCCATAGGCGATGCGTGGCCGTTCCTTTTCGCTCGGAAGCACGCGTGTCAGCAAGAAGGAGAAGGATGCGGTTACGACAGCGGCGAGGAGATAGACGGCGCGCCATCCGAACAGATCGGCAAAGACGCCGCTGACGGTGCGCGACAAAAGGATGCCGATCAGGATGCCACCGACGATCGTTCCGACCGTTCGTCCGCGCTCCTCAGGGCTCGACAGGTCGCTGGCGAGCGGAATGAGCAACTGGCCGGCCACAGTTGTAATGCCGACCGCGGTCAAGGTGGCAAGCAGCGTTGCGTAGGACGGCGCGAATGCGGTGCCAAGCAGCGCCAGAGATGAAAGAAACATGACGATCGGGATCAGTCTGCGCCGGACGACCACATCGCCAAGCGGTACGATCAACACGATGCCGAGCGCATAGCCAATCTGCGTCATTGTCACGAGCGCGCCCGCGGATCCGATCGGGACATCGAGGGACTTCGCGATTGCCGCGAGCAGGGGCTGCGCCCAATAGAGGTTACCTACCGCTGCCCCGCCGACAATTGCAAACAGCAATGTCATTGCGCCCGACATCCCGGGCGTTGATTGTGTATTATTCGTCATTATTCCATTTCCCGGGAGGTGCGAGATCGCGCGCACTGGGCACGATCAATCATTGAGTTCGCAAGTCATCTCCACCATCGTCGGTCGGAAACCCAGTGACGCAAACAATTGCTGCGCCGCCTTGTTGCGATGAGCGGTGGAAAGAACGGCACGTGCGGAGCCGTGTTTTTTTATTTCGGACAGCGCAGCCTCAAGCAATCTGCGTCCGATGCCTTCGCGTCGGCGGCTTTCGTCGACGAAGAGGTCGTGCAAGACGCCTGCTGGTCCGCGCAAGGACATGTAGTCGTATCCCTCGATCTGGGCGTAGCTATAGCCCAGCACCGCGTCGTCCTGCACGGCTACGAGCAGGACCGCATTCGGATCGGCAATCTTCTTTTCCAGAAACCGGCTATACCCGGACGGCGTACCGTCCGTCGTCTCGAGAAAGCGCTGCGGGTCGAGTTCGTGATGAAGGGCGACGAGACGAGTGCCGAAATCTCCGAGCGTCCCGACATCCGAAGGCGATGCGGGGCGTATGATGACCTCAGATGGCACTGATTGCGTTTTCGTCATGATGTGCTGGAGCCTTGTGGCTGACCGGCGAAGCCGTTCTTCGTATACCGTGTTTTATCTGGTTGAAGGAGATCCGCCAGCCAATCCTTTCAGATATCGTGGCGTCCCGGCAAGTCCGGCGCTCTGCGGATCAACCCCTACCTTTTTCCAAATTTCCCTGTACCACCAGACCCACGCACAGCACGGAGCCAATGCTCATGAGGGCAATAACCCAGCCCATCGGCCATGGCGTCCCATCGGCAAACAAGCCAACGAGGCCGGAGCCGGCAATGCCGCTGCCATACTGAATGGCGCCGACGAGCGCCGACACGGATCCCGCCTGCTCGGGAAAATCAGACAGCGCACCGGCGATCGAGTTGGCGACGATGAAACCGGTCATCGAGACGAACACCAGCAGCGGGATGAACAGTCCCCACAGGCCACCGGCATCAAAATACGAGGCGACACCCAGGACAAGGCCAGCCAGCATGGCGACCACCGCCCCCCGCACAAGGATCGCGTCCATACCGAAACGGGGGACCAGGCGCGTGTTGACCAGATTGGTGACGACGATGCCAACGATGCCCGATCCAAAC
>Ga0308158_10003669_pt1 | contig 13345 bp, 15 predicted proteins | sample PhyBR2_FD_201038 | JGI IMG/M metagenome (GOLD analysis project Ga0308158, IMG submission 201038) | Phyllosphere microbial communities from UC Gill Tract Community Farm, Albany, California, United States - DLSLB.R2 | ecosystem: Host-associated > Plants > Phyllosphere > Unclassified | place: USA... | reverse complement strand
AGGGCAACCCGCTGGATACCGACACCATGATGGGCGCCCAGGCCTCCAACGACCAGCTGGAGAAGATCCTCTCCTACATGGACATCGGCAAGTCCGAAGGCGCCAAGGTGCTGCTCGGCGGCGGACGGGCGGATCTGGGCGGAGAGCTCTCCGGCGGCTACTACGTGCAGCCGACCATCTTCGAGGGCACCAATGACATGCGCATCTTCCAGGAGGAGATCTTCGGACCGGTGGTCGCGGTGACCAAGTTCAAGGACTACGACGACGCCATCTCCATCGCCAATGACACCCTCTACGGTTTGGGCTCGGGTGTGTGGAGTCGTAACGGAAATACTGCCTACCGCGCCGGCCGCGCCATCCAGGCCGGGCGCGTCTGGGTCAACCAGTACCATGCCTACCCGGCTCACTCGGCCTTCGGCGGCTACAAGTCCTCGGGCATCGGGCGTGAAAACCACCTGATGATGCTCGATCACTATCAGCAGACCAAGAACCTGCTCGTCTCCTACTCGGAAGACAAGCTCGGCTTCTTCTAAGCCGGAAACTTCCACCAAGCAACATCAATATCACTCAGACCTCGAAGGCGCGGGGCCAGGGGTAGCGGCGTCCGGGACGCGATTGGACTCAATTCCCGGAAGCACCCCCATGCCCCGCACCTTCGAAGCCCATGCAAAGGACAAAGTACATGAGCACGATGAAAGCTGCAATAGTCAAAGGCTTCGGCGATGAACTGGACATCGAGGATGCCGCCATTCCGCAGCCCGGCCCCGGCCAGGTGCTGGTCAAGCTGATCGCCTCCGGGGTGTGCCACACCGACCTGCACGCCGCCGAAGGCGACTGGCCGGTCAAGCCAAAGCTTCCGCTGATCCCCGGGCATGAAGGGGTGGGCACCGTCGAAAAGCTCGGCGAAGGCGTCACGGAAGTCTCCGTGGGCGACCTGATTGGCAATGCGTGGCTCGCCAGCGCGTGCGGGCACTGCCAGTATTGCCGCACCGGATGGGAGACGCTGTGCGAAGAGCAGTCCAATGGCGGCTATTCGGTGGACGGCTCCTTCGGACAGTACATGCTGGTCGACGCCCGCTTTGCGGCCCGGATCCCGGACGGGGCCGACCCCCACGAAATTGCTCCGGTGCTGTGCGCCGGGGTGACGGTGTACAAGGGGCTGAAGATGACCGAGGTGCGCCCCGGCCAGTGGGTCGCGATCTCTGGCATCGGAGGCCTGGGGCATATTGCGGTGCAGTATGCGGTGGCCATGGGAATGCGCGTGATCGCCATCGACGTGGCCGATGACAAGCTCGCTCTGGCCTCCAAGCACGGTGCGGAGATCACTGTCAATGCCTTTGCGCAGGATCCGGCCGAGGTGATCCAGGAAAAGATCGGCGGCACCCACGGCGTACTGGTCACCGCAGTGCACCCTAAGGCCTTCGGGCAGGCGATCGGCATGACCCGCCGCGGCGGAACCATCGTGTTCAACGGGCTGCCGGCCGGCGATTTCCCGGCCCCGATCTTCGACATCGTGCTCAAGGGCCTGACCATCCGCGGCTCCATCGTGGGCACCCGGCAGGACATGATCGAGGCACTGGACTTCTATGCCGCGGGCAAGATCAAGCCGACCTTCCACACCCGTCCGCTCGAAGACATCAATGCCGTCTTCGACGAAATGCGCCATGCCAAGATCGATGGCCGCGTGGTGATCGACTACACCGGCAAGAAATAGCCAGCCTGGAACCCCGGGCCTGCCTGCTGCGGCAACCAGCCAGGCAGGTCCGGGGTTTCTGCTTCGCCAACACCATGGACTGCACAGCGTTTATGGAGGACACTGGCAACAACAACTTCACGCAGGAGTGAACCATGAGCACCGTGACCGAAACCAGGGCCGCTATTGCCGGGGAGGAATTCTCCCGGGTGGCCTTCACCCCCGAGGCCTTGGAGCTGTTGCGCAAGCTCTGGGGGATCCACGGGCCGCTGATGTTCCATCAATCCGGGGGCTGCTGCGATGGTTCCTCGCCCATGTGCTATCCGGCCGGGGAATTCCGCACGGGCGGCTCGGATATCCTGCTCGGCGTGCTGCCGCTGGATGACGGTGCCGGGGGTGTCCTGGGTGAGATCGACTTCTGGATGTCCAAGGAGCAGTTCGAATACTGGAAGCACACCAAGCTGACCGTTGACGTGGTCACCGGCCGCGGTTCCGGCTTCTCGGTGGAAGCCCCGGAAGGCAAGCGCTTCTTGATCCGCAGCGAGATCATCGAGTTCCCTGCCGGCTAGCACTGGCACTAGTCTGGGCCTATGCGCCTCTGGTCCCTGCACCCTTCATTGCTCGACCCCAAAGGGCTCGTCGCCTGCTGGCGTGAAACCCTGCTGGCGCAGAAGGCGCTGGCCGGCCAGACCAAGGGGTACACGGAGCACCCGCAGCTGCTGCGGTTCAAGGCGCAGCCCGCTCCGCTGGTGCATCTGGGCGGCTATCTGCAGGGCCTGCTAGACGAGGCCGGTGCCCGGGGCTATCGCTTCGACGCCTCCAAGATCCTGCATCCGGCAGCACCCGCGCAGCTGCAGAAGATCCCGGTCACCGGCGGGCAGGTGCGCTTCGAGCGCGAACACCTGCTGCGCAAGCTGACCGTCCGGGATCCTGCGCGCATCGCCCGCCTGGAACCAGCCGGCCAGCTGGCCCTGCATCCGCTGTTCGTGCAGGTCCCGGGACCAGTGGAGTCCTGGGAGAAGGACCCGCTGGCCGCTTTCTAGAGCAGTTCCGCGCGCAGCTGCGCCGCCGACTTCGGCGAGAGCAGCCCCGGGGCCACATCGTAGACGCTCTGCGCGCCGGTGATCCCGGCCTGGTTCATGCGGTGCACGGCACGGGCGTAGGCCACCAGCACGCTGGAATTGAACTCGGGGTTCGAGCCCAGCGCCAGCGAATACTCGATGACCTGCTTCTGCGCATCGCTGGTGTTGCCCGAGCGGATCACGAAACCGCCGTGCGGCATCGCCGAATGCTCGGCCGCCAGGGTCTGCTCGTCGATGAATTCAACCGTGGTGTCGTACTGGTTGAAGTAGTGCTCCATGGTGACGATCGCCTCGCGCGCCGCCTCGGCATCCGCACCGTCCTCGAGCACCACGAGCATTCGCGCTGGTGCTTTTCTCGGGTGCCCAGGGTCGGGCGCTCGCCGTCCCGCACGCGGTCGATCGCTTCCTGGCTGGGTATCGTGTACTGCACGCCGGTGGCGACACCCGGCACGCGGCGCACCGCATCCGAGTGCCCCTGGCTCAGGCCGCGGCCCCAGAAGGTGTAGGTCTCCCTGTCGGGCAGCAGCGCCTCGCCGTACACGCGGTTGATCGAGAACATTCCCGGATCCCAGCCCGCGGAAATCAGCGCGGTCTTGCCGGCTCCCTTCGCCGGGGCGTCCACGGTTTCGAAGTACTCGGGGATGCGCGCGTGGGGGTCGAAGCTGTCCACCGTGTTGTACAGCGCCGCGTACTTCGGGCCCTGCTCCGGCAGGTCCGACTTCGAACCGCCGCACAGGATGAGCACGTCGATCTGGTCGGTGTGCTGCTGAAGCTCGGTGATGGCGAAACGCGGCGCCGGGCTGGCCAGCTGCAGGTCCTGCGGGTCGCGTCGGGTGTAGACGCCGACCAGCTCCATGTCCGGGTTCTTCGCGATCGCGGCCTGCATGCCGCGGCCGAGGTTGCCGTAGCAGGCAATGCCAATACGGATTTTAGAAGTCATGATGATGGGATTCCTTTGGGGTCAGCCGGAGCGCGGTGCCGGATGCCTCGCTGACCCGCGGTGCATCCGATCTGCAGCACGCGCATGGTCATTACCTCGGATTATTCCAAAGAACGCTGGCGCAGGGTAACTGCGACCTGTCTATGTCGCCTGGGTATCCTGAACGGGCAGGCAACTGCCACGGCTCATCGTTGTCACAATGGTTGGCTTATCGGGACCATTGTGTGAACAACGCGAGCGGCTGCGGCCCCCGCGCAGGCATCTGTGGTGGATGGGCGGGGGCGAAGGCAGGTTCTAGCGGCCGAACAGGCGGCTGAAGAAGCCGGTTTTCTGCTCGTTCTCGTGGCCCTGGCAGCGGTCGCGGGCGGGAACGCCGCGCATGACCGAATCAACGTGCTGGCCGCACCCGGCCCATGTGGTCTTGCCGCATTTCTTGCAGGAAACCTGTCGGCACATCGGGTGCCTCCTTTTCTGGCGTGATAGCCGTAGATCTATGAAAGTGAAAGGAAGAGCTTTTCCAGCTCCTCGATGGTCAAGCCGTCTTCGGCTTCGGCGGTCTGCTCCGGATCAACCAGGCAGTGCTGCATGGCCGAGGAAACGATGGCGAATCCTGCGCGGTCCAGCGCGGTGGATACGGCGGAAAGCTGGGTCACCACATCGCGGCATTTGCCGTCGCCCTCCACCGAGTTGATGACAGCATCAAGCTGGCCGCGGGCCCGCTTCAGGCGGTTCAGGATTCGCTTGCGTGTGGCTTCATCCGCATTGCGCATGATGTGCTCCATTTCGAAAAGACCGTGGGGCGGACCCCGGGGTTATGGCTCGGACGTCTGAGCGGCGGCCAGTTCGGCGTGCACGGCGTCCATGTCCAGGTTCTTCAGCGAGACGACCAATTCTTCCAGGCCTCGGGAATCCAGTGCGCCGGGCCGGGAGTAAACCAGCACGCCGTCCTTGAATGCCATCAGCGTCGGGATGGAAGTGATCTGGGCGGCGGCCGCCAAGTCCTGCTGCGTCTCGGTGTTGACCTTGCCGAAGACCACGTCCTCGTGCAGGCCGGCCGCGGTGTCGAAGACGGGCGCGAAGTTGCGGCACGGGCCGCACCAAGCTGCCCAGAAGTCGACCAGCAGCATCTGGGAGGACTTGACGGTTTCAGCGAAGTTCGTCTCGGTCAATTCTAGCGGTTTCATGGGTATTCCTATGGGTAGATGCGAGCTAGCCCGCAGTCGGGGCCGGGCCAGCGGGGGCTTTGCGCCAGGGGCAGATGGCGGCCACTGCCGGGACCTTGGTGCAGAGCACCCATGCAACGGCGACGACCGTGGCGGCACTGGCAAGGACGAGTCCTGCCGGATTCGGCAATTCCTGGGACAGGACGAAGATGCCCATGGCCAGGACGAAATAGCCGAATCCCCGGCGCAGCTTCTGCTCCGGAACCCGGGCGGTCAGCCGTGCCCCGACCAGCGAGCCGATGATCGCCGCCGCGGTAATGGACAGCGCCAACGGCCAGTTGACCGAAGTGGAATTCAGGTGCCCCAGCATTCCGGAGGCCGAATTCAGCGAGATGACCAGCAAGGACGTGCCGACCGCGTGCTTCATCTGCACCCCTGCCAGCAGCACCAGGGCCGGAACGATGAGGAATCCGCCGCCGGCCCCCACCAATCCGGTAACCATGCCGACTGCCAGTCCGACGGGAATGTACAGCAGCAGCGACCGCCCCTTGGCCGCGGCATCGTTGTCCTTCTTCCGTCCGCGGATCATGTTCCGTGCGCTGGCCAGCATGATGATGGCGAAGGCCGCCATCAGAACGCCACCGGGAATGGCGGCGCTGGCCAGGCCGCCGAGCAGCGCGCCGCTCATGCTCGAAGCGGCGAAGACCAGGCCTGCGGTCCAGCGGACATTGCGGGCCCGCGCATGCGGCAGCAGGCTGGCCAGCGAGGTCGCGCCCACCACGAACAGTGACGTGGTGATGGCCTCTTTGGCTTCCATGCCCGCCGCATAAGTGAGCAGTGGAACCATCAGGATGGAACCGCCGCCACCGAGCAGGCCCAGGGCAAAGCCGACGACGACTGACAGGGCCAGGACCAGTATCAAAAATGGTTCCACTGCCCGCGCCTACTTGCCGTGCGGGTTCATCTGCTGCCCGGCATTGGGGATCTGCGCCAGCGGGTTGGCCTTGCCATTGGTGCTTGCCTTGTTCCACGGCATCTTGGACAGCGCGCTGGCCATGGCGCAGGAGTTGCTGGCCGCGGAGTAGACCAGGCCCGCTCCGATGCCCGCGGACAGGTAGCCGAGCTTGGGGCTGGCCAGCTTGGAGCCGATGAAGCCCAGCAGCACCAGCGAGCCTGCGGTCATGCGAACCTGGCGGTCCATGGCCCAGCGCTGGGTGCCGCGCACCACCTCGCCGCCGGACTTCTCCCAGGCGGAGATGCCGCCATCCAGCACGCTGCCGGATTCGATCTGGAGGTCGGCCAGCTTCTGCTGCGCCTGCCCGGCGCGGGTGCCGGACTGGCAGACCAGCACGATCTGCTTGGCCAGCTTGCGGGTCACGTCGTAGGCGTGTTCCGCTACCAAGTCCAGCGGCAGGTTATAGGAACCGGGGATGTGCACGGATTCGAATTCCGCGGGGGTGCGCACATCCAGGACTGCGACGGCCGAATCCTCGGCGGCCAGCAGGTTCTTCAGGGTCGCGGCGTCCATGACGTTGATGGGGGTGCTCATATTTCGGGTGTTTCCTTGGGGGTCGGGGGGCGGGTCAGGCGTTGGTCTTGTGCATGGCGGCGGCCCAGCCGGCGTAGCTTCCGGCCAGCTCGATTACGTCGTAGCCGGCATCGCGCAGGGCGCTGGCGACGATCGAGTTGCGCAGTCCGCTCTGGCAGTAGGTGACGATCTTTCCGTCGGCCGGCAGTACGTCGAGGGACCACAGGGCGCGCCCGCCCGAGATGTGCTTGGCGTTCGGGATGGCGCCGGCGGCGAACTCGCTGCGGTTGCGCACATCCAGCAGCAGTGCGTGCTCGAAGTGCTCCAGCTCGGCCGGGGCCACGCTTGGCGGGGTGAAGGCCGGCAGCCCCTCGAGGCTGGTCGCGTAGCCGGACACCGCGTCGATGCCCACGCGCATCAGGTGATCGCGCATCTGCTGCGCGGCTTGGAGGTCCTCGGCGAACAGGATCAGCTGGCGGTCATCGGCTTCCGGGTCGAAGGCCCAAGCTCCGAAGTTCGCCATCTTGGCGATGGCGGGGATGGCCAGCGCGCCGGCGACGGTGCCCTCGGCCACTGCCAGGTGTCCGCGGGTGTCGACGAAGACCGCGTCATTCGAGGCAGTCTGCTCGATGATCTGCTCCGCCGTGAACTCGACGAGCTCGGGTAGGGGGCCGAGCACCTTGGCGCCATCGCGGTTCTGGCGCTTCATGCGGGCGAAGTAGGCGTGGGCGTCGGGCTGGCCGTCGAGCAGCTCGGCGATGAAGCCTGCCTCGTCGTTGCTCGCCAGGTAGCTGCCCCACCAGGCGAAGTTGCGTTCGTAGCCCACGGTGGTGGAGGGCACGGCGCCCAGCGCCTTGCCGCAGGCGCTGCCCGAACCGTGGCCCGGGTAGACCTGGATGTGGTCGGGCAGCTGCAGGAAGACGTTCTTCAGCGAGGCGAAGAGCTGCTTGGCCCCGGCGAAGCGGGTGTCCACGCCGCCGGCCGCCTCGTCCAGCAGGTCCGGGCGGCCCAGGTCGCCGGCGAAGATGAAGTCGCCGGAGAGCATGTAGCCGGGCTGGTCGCTGAAGGCGCCGTCGGTGATGAGGAACGAGAGGTGCTCCGGGGTGTGGCCCGGGGTGTGGCGCGCGGTCACGGTGATGTTTCCCAGGGCGATGGTGTCCTTGTCCATCAGGCGTTCGGCCTCGAAGCCATACTGCCAGTCGGCTCCGCCCTCGCCCGAGACGTAGGTGGCCGCTCCGGTGGCGGCGGCCAGTTCGCGGGTGCCGGAGAGGTAGTCGGCGTGGATGTGCGTTTCGGTCACCGCAACAATGCGCATCCCGTGCTTGGCGGCCAGCGCCAGGTACTCGGAGATGTCGCGGCGGGCATCGACGACGATCGCCTCGCCCTTGGCCTGGCAACCGATGAAGTAGCTGGCCTGCGCCAGGTCTTCGTCGTAGAAGCGTTCCAGAAGCATGGGATGTCCTTTCGTGGGGGGTGTCTGGAACTACCCTAAGCTATACCCCCAGGGGTATGTCAACAATAGGGGTGGGGGTATGCGTGAAGGCGTGTCGAATGACTCTGCTGACGGTGGTGGAATCTGGTGGAAAATCCCGCGTCAGGTTGCGGCATTTAGCGCGAAGCGTCCTTGCAGGGCAGGCGGGGTGCTACAGCCTCGGGAAGGTGCGCATCCACCGGTCCAGCTGCCCCAGCTGCACCGGGCCCAGAGTGGCAAGAAGCTGCAGATTTCCGTCTTCGCCGGGATGCAGAATGCCCGCATGGCCTTCGGGGACGCCGGCCAGCGCCTCGCCGGCTGCGGAATCCGCCGGAGCGCTCGCCGGGGTGGAGATGAAGAGCAGTGCGGGCGAGCCGGTCCAGGTTTCATGCACCGACAGCGTGCCCTCGGTGAAGCGCAGGGTTTCTTCAAGCTCCAGCCAGCCGGTCAGCCCGCATGTAGTCAGGTCGATGCCCGGTTTGGGAGTGGTCTTCCTCCAGCCGGCTGCGAGCGTGTGGGCCGAGAACTTCACCGCGCCCAGTTGTAGATCCGGGATCCGCGACATGAGCGAGTCGATCTGATCGAAGCTGAACTGCGGCTTCCGGCTGAACAGTCCCATGCCTACAGGCTCTCCAAATGCTCGGCCAGCTTGTTGCTGGCGGTGTGCAGGTGTTCTTCCAGCACCTTCGCCGCGGCGGCCGCCTGGCCTTGGGAGATCAGCTGCAGCAGCCGTGCGTGCTCGGCGGCAATGTCCTTGGTGGACAGCAGCGTGGCATCTTGCACGTGGGTCATGCACAGGCGGATCTCGTCGGTCAGCTGCGCGTAGATTGCGCTGGTGCGCCGCGAGCCGAGCGCCTGGACCAGGGCGGAATGGAAGCGGATGTCGGGATCGATGATGTCGATCGGCGAGGCGCCGACCAGTTCGGAGATTTCAGCATTGGCTTCCCGCGCCTCGGATGGGACCTCGCGTTGGGCGGCCAGCAGGCGCACGGCCTCTGCTTCGATGATGGCGCGGGTGCGGTAGATATCGAGCGCATCGCGCGCGGAGAGCAGCGTCACCCTTGCGGTCTGGTGCGCATTGCGGGTCAGCAGGCCGCTTGCGACAAGGTTCTCCAGTGCGGCCTTGGCGGTTGGACGGGCAACTTCGTATTGTGCGGCGACATCGATCTCGGCCAGCGGGGTGCCGGGTGCCAGTTCGCCGCTGAAAATACGGGCGCGCAGTGACCGGATGACCGCCTGGACTACGGAAACGACACCTAAACGGGCTGCCACAAGGGTCCTTTCGAGCCGCGAAAAATATGCCTAACAAGTATCCCACGAATCGTACTACTATGGCATGTGTACTTGTAAGACAATTTCCGTATTCGGCAAGCACCGCTTGTCAACTGCACAGGAGCGCACCATGGCATTGAGCACGCCAGCACTCGGAGAAACGACGGTTTCATCCGGAATCCTCGACTTGGTCGGCGACCAGGACCGTGTCAAGACCCGATCCATCGATCGCGTCGCCTATGCCTCGGATGCCTCGCACTACCTGTACACCCCGCAAGCTGTCGTGCTGGCTAAGGACGCAGCGGAGGTCTCCGCGCTGCTTGCAGCGGCCGCGCGGAACAACCAGCCGGTCACCCTGCGCTCCGGCGGCACCTCATTGGCCGGACAGGCCAGCGGCGATGGGCTTATGATCGACGTGCGCCGCAACTTCCGCGGCATTACCGTGCTCGACAACGGAGCACGCGTGCGCGTGCAACCAGGCGCCACCGTCCGCCAGGTCAACGCGCGCCTGGCCGTCTACGGCACCAAGCTCGGCCCGGACCCGGCCAGTGAAGCTGCCTGCACCATCGGCGGAGTGATCGCCAACAACTCCTCGGGCATGGCCTGCGGCACCGAGTTCAATACCTACCGCACCCTGGAATCGATGACCTTCGTGCTGCCTTCTGGCACCATGATCAACACCGCCGATCCTGACGCCGACCGCCAACTGGCCGCCGCCGAACCCCAACTGGTCGCCACCCTGGATCGCCTGCTCAAGCGCGTGCGCAACAACCCTGCGTCGGTCGCCAAGATCCAGAAGCACTTCGCCCTGAAAAACACCATGGGCTACGGCATCAACGCCTTCCTCGACTTCGACACCCCGGCCGAGCTCATGGCCCACCTGATCATCGGCTCCGAAGGCACCCTGGCCTTTGTTGCCGAAGCGGTGTTCCGCACCGTGCCGATCCGCAAGCTGGCCATCGCCACCCTAGCCGTTTTCGACAACCTCGATCTGGCCACCCGCGCCCTGCCCGAACTCCTGGATTCCGGGGCGGCCACCTTGGAACTGATGGACTCCACCTCGCTGCGCGTGGGGCAGGAACTGCCCGGCGTCCCCGAAGCGATTATGGGTTTCGAGGTCGACCAGCAGGCCGCGCTGCTTGTTGAATACCACGCGGATACCGCCGAAGAACTTGCCGGGCTGCAGAACGCCGGCCAGCGCCTGCTGGATTCAGCAGCGCTGCGTGCCCCGGCGCTGCTCTCCCAGGATGCCAAAAACCGCCAGGCCGCCTGGAAATTCCGCAAGGGCCTCTACGCCTCGGTGGCCGGCGCCCGTGTTTCCGGCACCACCGCCCTGCTCGAAGACGTCGTCGTCCCGGTTCAGTCACTGGCCGAAACCTGCGGCAGCCTGCAAGAGCTGTTCACCGAGTACGGCTACGAGGATTCGGTGATCTTCGGGCACGCCAAGGACGGCAACATCCACTTCATGCTCACCGACCGCTTCGAGGGCGAGGCGGCGCTGAACCGCTACAACTCCTTCAATGACCAAATGGTCGCTCTGATCCTCGCCAAGGACGGAAACCTCAAGGCCGAACACGGAACCGGCCGCGCCATGGCACCATTTGTCCGCGCGCAGTACGGCGACGAACTCTACGAGGTGCACCTGGAAATCAAGGCCGCCTGCGACCCGCGGCTGATGATGAACCCGGGCGTGATCATCGACGAGGACCACGCCGCGCACATCCGGAACATCAAGCTCAACGAGACTATCGAGGTCGAGGCCGACCGCTGTGTGGAATGCGGATACTGCGAGCCGGTCTGCCCCTCCAAGGACCTGACCCTCACCCCGCGCCAGCGCATCGTGGTGCGCCGCGCCATCGCCAAGGCCGAGGCCGAAGGAAACACCGAGCTGGCCGCTGAGCTGGAGCGCGACTACGAATACAACGGCGTGCAGACCTGCGCGGTGGACGGCATGTGCGTCACAGCCTGCCCGGTCGGCATCAACACCGGACTGATGGTCAAGCGCCTGCGCCGCGAAGATGCGCACCCGGTGCTCGCTGCCGGATTCAAGGCCGCCGCCAAGGGCTGGGGCCCGGCCACCCGGGTTGGTTCGATGGCGCTGAGCGTGGCCGACAAGTTCCCCGCTCCGCTGGTTCGCGGCGTCACCGATGTCGCACGCAAAGTCGTGAGCACCGATGTCATGCCGCGCTACGATGCCGATCTTCCAGCCGGCGGTGCCGCGCGCAAGCCGCTGGCTGGCAACCTGGGTGCTGAAGGCACCGAACCGCTGGCTATCTACTTGCCAGCCTGCGTGAATTCGATGTTCGGCCCTGCCGGCGAGGGCGAAGGAGTAGCGTCGGCCTTCACCAAGTTGCTGCACGCCGCCGGGGTTTCGGTCTTCGTTCCGCAGGGTATCGAATCTACGTGTTGCGGTACGCCATGGACCTCCAAGGGCTACGCCGACGGGCATGAAGTGATGGCGCAGAGGGTCCTCGAGGAAGTGCGTTCAGCCATGCCGGGCAAGAACTTGCCGGTGATCTCGGATGCATCCAGCTGCACCGAAGGCTTTGCCCACACCCTCGAAGAACAGGGCTACGAAGTCATCGATCTGCTGGCCTTCACCACCCGGAACCTGCTGGATAAGCTGCCTGAGATCGACAAGATCTCCTCGCTCACTCTGCACCCGACCTGTTCGTCGACCCAGATGGGCCTGAATCCTGACCTGCAGAGGATCGCGGAGGCCGTGGCGCAGACCGTGAACACCCCGGTGAATTGGGGTTGCTGTGCCTTCGCGGGGGATCGCGGCATGCTCCATCCGGAACTGACGGATTCGGCCACCGCCCGGGAGGCCGCGGAGGTCCGGGCGCTTGATGCCCAGGCTCATGCTTCGTGCAACCGCACCTGCGAACTTGGGATGTCTCGGGCGACCGGAAAAGAGTACCGCCACGTGGTCGAACTCCTTGCTGAAGCCGCCACGAAGTAGTTCCTGCGAAGCCATCTGGATGATCCATCCGGGTGGCTTCGCCGTTGGTGCGAAAAGCACTTATCTACCTTGGTTCGGTGCCAAATACCCTAGACGCGCGAAGTGCCGTTCCGAATAGGGTTAAACCTAGTCATCAATGGTGCTCGGAGGGAGCCAAATGCGCATCGCTGTAATGCAGGACGAAGCTGAGGTCTTGGGGATTGAGCGCAATCTCGACGCCATTGATCATGCTGCGCAACGTGCTGCCGCCGATGGTGCCAAAATCCTGCTCACATCCGAGCTCTTCACCGTCGGCTACGCGCCCTACGTCCTGCGCGATTCCCTGGATATTTCCCTGCTGCCGTGTGCTCACCAGCGATTGTCGCAAATTGCAGCCAAGCATTCGATTGCCTTGGTTTACTCCCTGCCGGAGATCACCGATGCCGGTTGGCTGATTACATCGACCTTTGTTGATGATCAGGGAGTGAAGCTCGCGCATTATCAGAAGGTGCAGCTTTTTGGCGTTGAAGAGCATGAAGTATTCATCGCAGGCAGCAACCCGCCAGCATCCTTCGCCTATGCAGGGCTGACGCTGGGCATGGTGATCTGCTTTGACGTGGAATTCCCGGAGGTTGTCCGCGAAGCTTCACGACGTTCGGTCCAGTTGCTGCTCGTCCCAACTGCCATGGGCCGCGGATATGAGCAGGTATGCACTCGCCTTGTTCCAACCCGTGCCATGGAGAGCCAGCTTTTCATCGCCTACGCGAACCACAGCGGTTCGGAAGCTGGCTTCGAGTTGGCAGGCACCAGCGTCATCGCCGGTGCTGATGGGACTATCCTGGCGCAGGCTGGCGCGGGTTCCGAGCTTCTTGCTGCGGATATCGACGTGAACACACTTCCGCGGATCAGAGCGGAAGTTCCGTATCTGGAACAGGCGCGCAAGGACCTCTACGCGCAATGGCTAATGGATAAGTAACCATCTCCCTGGGCGCTTCCGCAGGCGAAAGTGTCGTGCGGAAGCATCAGGAGGCCTGAGGTCGTAGTCAGGCGGCCGTGGGTTTCGCGAAGCCAGGTCCTCCGAGTTTGCCTTTGAGTTCTTCGAACCAACGCGAGTCACTCATGAGATGAGGGAAGGGCTTGTGGACTAAACCCGTAGCTGGCGGGGCCGTCGATCTATACGACGTCGAGGACACCGGATTGATCAACATGGTGTGCGGACCCTTCATGAGCGTCAACTCAAACCAGCCAGCAGCTT
>Ga0308158_10003668_pt1 | contig 13347 bp, 11 predicted proteins | sample PhyBR2_FD_201038 | JGI IMG/M metagenome (GOLD analysis project Ga0308158, IMG submission 201038) | Phyllosphere microbial communities from UC Gill Tract Community Farm, Albany, California, United States - DLSLB.R2 | ecosystem: Host-associated > Plants > Phyllosphere > Unclassified | place: USA... | reverse complement strand
CTTGCCGCAGGCCGACGGGAACGCCGCTGCCACATAATGCTTCTTGCCTTCTGGCGACTCGACGCCAAGAATCAGCATGTGTTCGGCCAGCCAGCCCGGCTTGTCGCCAGCCTCCTGCGCTTCCTGGTAGCCCATGTTCGAGGCGATGCGCAGTGCAAAGCACTTCTTGCCCAGCAGCGCGTTGCCACCGTAGCCCGAACCGTAGGACCAGATTTCGCGCGTTTCCGGGAAATGCACGATGTACTTGGTGTTGTTGCATGGCCATTTGACGTCGGCCTGGCCGGCGGCCAGCGGTGCGCCCACGCTGTGTACGCATGGCACGAATTGGCCATCGGTGCCCAGCACGTCATAGACAGCGCGGCCCATGCGCGTCATGATTTTCATGTTGACGGCCACGTAAGGCGAGTCGGACAGCTCCACGCCGATATGCGCGATCGGCGAGCCGAGCGGTCCCATCGAGAACGGCACCACGTACATGGTGCGGCCCTGCATGCAGCCGTCGAACAGGCCGTTCAGGGTCTGGCGCATTTCGCCAGGTTCAGTCCAGTTATTGGTCGGGCCAGCGCCTTCCTTGGTTGCCGAGCAGATATAAGTACGGTCTTCAACACGCGCCACGTCGCTCGGATCGGAGCAGGCCAGGTAGGAATTCGGGCGTTTTTCCGGATTGAGTTTTTTCATGGTGCCACTGGCCACCATCTCGGCGCACAGGCGCTCGTACTCTTCCTGCGAACCATCACACCAGTAGATACGATCAGGCTTGGTCAGTGCGGCAACTTCTGCCACCCAATTGATCAGTTTCTGTTGTTTAATGTACGCTGGGACGTTCAGTGTGGCGATGCCACCCATGACGGGCTGATTCATGTTACCTCCAATACCAATAAGAATTCGGTTGGCTCCGGCAAGACTGGGCAGCGTCGTTGATGAGGCTGCAAATCGCTGCTGCGGTGTACTCGCGCAAGCAGACTGATCGTGTCATGCGGTCACTTCTTACACAGGCGCAACATGGGAGTGTTCACCATTGCGCGCCCGGTAAAGCGTCGAAGTGTCGGCGATTGTACACCCGGAAAACGGTGGTTTCGTCAAAAATGTAGGAGATTAATCCGACTAATGTAGTAGGCTATTCAGCAATCCCCGTATCGTGTTATTTACCTACCAGATTCTTCACAAGATCGCTTAACTACCATGAAAATTGCCATACTCGATGATTATCAGGATGCCGTGCGTGGACTCGACTGTTTCAAATTAGTCTCAGGTCACGAGGTCAAAGTATTCAATAACAGCGCGCGCGGGCTCGGGCAGCTGGCCATCCGGCTGGCGCCCTTCGATGCGCTGGTGCTGATACGCGAGCGCACTGCTTTCAATCGTGCACTGCTGGCCAAGCTGCCCAACCTGAAACTGATTTCACAAACGGGCAAGGTGGCCGGCCATATCGATGTAGCGGCGGCCAGCGAACTGGGCATTGCCATTGCCGAAGGGGTCGGCTCGCCTACCGCACCGGCCGAGCTGACCTGGGCATTGATCATGGCGGCGCAGCGCAAGATATTGCCTTACGCCCAGCACCTGCAGGAAGGCTTGTGGCAGACCTCGTCGATCGAGCCGGCGCGCAATACGCTGGGCAGCGTGCTCAAGGGACGCACGCTGGCAATCTGGGGCTATGGCAAGATCGGCCAGATGATTGCCGGCTATGGCCGGGCGTTCGGCATGGAGATCCTGGTGTGGGGTAGCGAAGCGAGCCGCGCCGCAGCGGTGGCTGCCGGCGACAAGGCAGCGGCCTCGCGCGAGGAATTTTTTGAAGCAGCCGATGTGCTGAGCCTGCATTTGCGCCTGGCGCCGGCGACACGTGGACTGGTCACCGCGCAAGACCTGGCGCGCATGAAGCCGGGCGCGCTGTTCGTCAATACCAGCCGCGCCGAACTGGTGGCCGACGGCGCGCTGGAGGCGGCCCTGCAGCTGGGTCGCCCCGGAGCGGCCGCACTCGACGTGTTTACCGAAGAGCCGTTGCCGCCTACCTCGCCCCTGCTCAAGCTGCCCAATGTGCTGGCCACGCCGCACCTGGGCTATGTCGAGCAGGACAGCTATGAGCTGTATTTCCGCTACGCGCTGCAAAACATCGTTGATTTTGCACAGGGCAACTGCACGCGCCTGCTGAACCCGGAAGTGCTGGCGCATGCACGCCAAAACGCCACTCAGGATCGCTGATCGCCTTTGATCAGCTCCGCTTCACCGCTGATGCGTATCGCTGGCGCGGGCAGCACATGCTCGCGCAGCCACAGGCCGGACCAGCCCGGTGGCCAGTCGATGGCCGGCCCCGCATACGCGGGCAGGCCGGCACGCACAGCAACCACCGGCACCGGCGGCTTCTCCTGCAGCGGGGCACCGGGCTCGCGCGGCATGTCCAGGCTGTACATATAGTTGGGCAGCAGGCGCTCGCACACTTGGGCAAACCAGGCCGTGTGGTCTTCGTCGCGGCCCAGCGCCTGGGCCAGCCCTTGCGGATCGAACCGCGCCAGCGCATCGATCAGCTCGCTGGTCGAGGCTCCCGGCGTATCGCCCCAGCCCATCACCGGATTGACGTTGTAATCGGCGCCCGAACCGTACCAGCCTTCGCGCCAGGGCCGCTGCATCCAGTCGCGCGCGCCGGTAAACAAATGCCAGCGCCAGTGCAGGCCCGACGGCTTGGGCCACGCGTACAGATACAGCTTCTGGTAGCCGGCCGCATGCAGTTCGCGCACCATCGCCATCAGCCGCGCATGCGGCATGCGGTCCGGCGGCGCGCGCCGGAACAGGATCGCTTCGCCATCGGCAAACTGCACGTCGTCGGTCGACAGGTTCAGGTCCAGCGTGCGCGACTCGCTGCCGAAACGCGCAGCGATCCAGCCCGTCAGCAAATTGACGGCCGTAATCACGCCATAGCCGCGATGACGATGGAAAATAACGGTGCCGGGAGCGAGCGCTTTCATGGGAATCAGGGGTAACCGGGGCAGCAAACAAAGAAACAAGTGTACGCACAGATGTGCAATTTTTCCAGACTGACAGAAAAACAAGCATGGCATCCTGGCCAGCCACAGGTGCGGCAATCCACGCTATCATGCGCGTCATTCTCCACTGACATCGTGACCACACCATGACCTTGCGCATACTCGCCACCGGCGGCACATTCGACAAACACTACAACGAATTGAACGGTACCCTGGGCTTTTCCGACAGTCATTTGCCCGCTGCGATTGCGCGCGCGCGCATGACGGCGCCGGTGGCGCTGGAGCAACTGCCGCTGCTCGACTCGCTCGACATGCAAGACGCAGACCGCCAGCGCGTGCTGGCCTCGTGCCGCGCAGCACAGGAAAAAGCCATCGTCATCATCCACGGCACCGACACCATGCGTGAAACGGCGCAAGTGCTCGGTGCAGCCAATCTGCAGCAAACGGTGATACTCACCGGCGCCATGATCCCTTACGAGATCGACAACTCCGACGCCCTGTTCAACCTGGGCTTTGCGTGTGGCGTGGCGCAGACGCTGCCGGCCGGCGTGTACGTGGCCATGAACGGCCAGATTTTTGCCTGGGACAATGTGCAGAAGAACCGCGCTGCCGGGGTATTTCAGCCTTTGTAACACCTTGCGGCCATGAAAAAAGGAGCCGCAGCTCCTTTTTTCATCATCACTGCGATCAGGCCGTCGCTTCGCCACCCAGTGCTTCGACCACGTCGGCCATCAGCTTGGACAGTTCGCCCGTCATCAGCATCACGTCGCCGTCGAAACGCTCGTCGTCGTTTTTGGTGCTCGATTCGGTTTCCTTGATCACGTCAAGCGGCTTGACGCTCTTGATGGCCAGCGACTCGGTCAGCACGAACGAGATCTTGTCGTTCCATGTCATGGCCAGGCGCGTGCATTGCTTGCCGGCCGCGATGTGGCGGCGCACGTCGTCCGCTTCGAGCGTATGACGCACATAGCGCACGGTCGCCTTGCTCTCGCCGGTGGCGCGCAGTTCGGTATCCATATCGACCGTAAAGCCGGCAGGCGCATCGTCGGCCTGCAGCCATTCGGTCATCACTGCCACCGGCGAGCGCTGTACGCGCAGGCTTTCCAGCGGCAGCTTGTCGACCGCTTTCAGCAGCAGCTTGATCACTTCATCGGCCTTGGCCGGGCTGGCTGCATCGACCACCAGCCAGCCGTTGACCGGATCGATCCAGGTCCAGACGTTGCTGCGGATGCTGAAGGCACGCGGCAGCAGTTCGTCAGCCACGCGCTCTTTCAGTTCTTTCATGGCTTTCTTGCCTGGTGCAAAACCTTGCGCTTCTTCCATTTCGGCAGCACGGGCCTTGGCCACCTGGTTGATCACCGACGCTGGCAGCAGTTTCTTTTCCGTGCCCAGCAGGATCAGCATCTGCTTGTTGACGACATGCACCAAACCACCATTCGGGCGTGGCGTATCCCAGCCCTGGCGCATCAGATCCATGCTGGTGGCCGGCGTGAATTTGTTCGAGGACAGCGCCTCTTCCAGCTGTTCCGGGGTGTACGCCCACGGTGCGGGCAGGCGGTAAATCTGAAGATTCTTGAACCACATAGTTTTTGTCTTCCGGTAATTTCAGTAAGGCCAATAGGACGCCATTCTACACTTTCGACACGGCGCTGCGGTCAAAGGCACGGACTGGCGCGCGGGTGTTTTACAGTCTTTTTCCAGCTACGGGGCCGGGAATAATTCGGCCTGCACAGGGTGTTGCGGCGCGGTAGCATGCGGGTCGCACAAGGTAGACATGCGCACACCGAGCAGGCGTATGCGCTTTTCAAACGGCACCCGTTTCAGGCAGTCGCGGCTGGCGCGCAAAATGGCAGCAGCATCTGCGGTGGCGCCCGGCAAGGTGATATCGCGCGTGACCGTGCTGAAGTCCTCGAAGCGCAACTTGATGCCCACCGTGCGCCCTGCAATGCCATGCTTTTCCAGGTCGGCCGCCACCCGCGTACACAGGCTTTCCAGCTTTTCCGACAGGATGGCGCGGTCGCGCACCACCTGCAGGTCGCGCTCGAACGTGGTTTCACGGCTGACCGACTTGATTTCACGGCTGGTCTGCACCGGCCGGTCATCGATGCCGTGCGCCACCTGGTGCAGCCAGCTGGTGTACAGGTCGCCAAACTGGCTGCGCAGCAAGCCCACATCGGCCGCGGCCAGTTCGCCGATGGTATGGATGCCCATCGCTTCCAGCTTGGCGGTAGCCTTGGGTCCGATGCCGTTGATTTTTTTAGCCGGCAAGGGCCAGACACGCGTGGCGATCTCTTCCGGCTGCAAGATGGTCAGGCCGTTGGGCTTTTCCAGGTCGGAACAGATTTTTGCCAGCAGCTTGTTGGGCGCCAGGCCGACCGAACAGGTCAGCCCCGTCGCCTCGAATACCGCCGTTCTGAGCCGCGCCGCCACGGCCGGTGCCTGGTCGCCGTATTCGGTCAGGTCGATATAGATTTCATCGATGCCCACGTTCTGGATAATCGGCGCAATGGCCGCAACCGCCTGCTTGAAGCGGCCCGAATACTCGCGATAGGCGTCAAAGTTGGCCGGCAACAAGATGCTGTCGGGCGCCAGCTTGGCCGCCTTCATGATGCCCATGGCTGAAAACACGCCAAAGGCGCGCGCGGCATAGGTCGAGGTGGTCACCACGCCACGCCCGACATAGTCACGCATGCGGGCAAACTGGTGCGTACCGTCCGGCAACAACTCGGGCTGCTGCAGGCGTCCGCCACCGATCACCACCGCCTCGCCGCGCAGCTCGGGATACTTGAGCAGCTCGACGGACGCAAAAAACGCATCCATATCGAGATGCGCAATATGGCGGCGCGGTGCATTGGGCAGGGAATCTGAGGGAGTCAAGGCCACCTCGCGGCAAGCAATACTGTAAATGCGTACAGTATTACTGCAAATAAGGATTTCTGCAAGTTACGATGCAGTTGCTTTTCTCAATGACAAGATTACACTCTTGCCACAACACTACAAAGGAGTTGCCTTGTCCACTGCTTCCCCAACGGCGCGCCATCTGGCTGCCCTGCTCTTGTCTGCTGCAGCGCCCTTTGCGCTCGCTGCCGAATTGCCTGTTCCACCTGTTGCCGCCAAGACAGCGTGGCAGGAAACCCGCCATGGCACGGTGGTCACCGATGATTACCGCTGGCTGCAGAAGAAAACCGATCCGGCCGTGATCGCTTACCTCAATGCCGAGAACGCCTATACGGCGGCCGTGACGGCGCCGATCCAGCCGCTGGCCGACAAGCTGTTTGCCGAGGTCAAGGGTCGCATGCAGGAGGTCGACCTGTCGGTGCCTGTACGCAACGGCAATTTCTACTATTACACGCGCACCGAGGCCGGCAAGCAGTACCCGATCCATTGCCGCCGCCCGCTGGGCGCCAACGGCGTCTATGACGCCACGCTGGCAGAAGAAATCCTGCTCGACCAGAACCAGCTGGCCGAAGGCCACAAGTTCTTTTCGGTGCGCGCCTTTGCCGTCAGCCCGAACGAGCAGCTGCTGGCCTATACCACCGACACCACCGGTTTTCGCCAGTACGAACTGCATGTCAAGGACTTGAAAACCGGCAAGCTGCTGGCGGACGCTATGCCGCGCGTGACCTCGCTGGCCTGGGCACAGGACAACGCCACGCTGATGCTGGCGCAGGAAGACGCCACCACCAAGCGCTCGGACCGCGTGTTCCGCCTTGCCCTGGGCCAGGCGCCGGTGCAGGTCTATCACGAACCGGTCGAGCAGTTTGCCATCGGCATCGGCCGCACGCACGACAAGCAATTTTTCACGCTCAATATCGGCAGCACCGATACCAGCGAAGTCCGGCTGCTGTCCACCAGCACGCCCAAGGGGCAATTCAAGCCGGTGCTGGTGCGCGAGAAAGGCCATCGCTACAGCGTGGAGCACCGCAATGGCCAGCTCTATCTCCTGACCAACAAGGACGCGAAAAATTTCCGCATCGTGACGGCGCCCCTGAATGCGGCGCAGCCGAAGAACTGGCAGCCGCTGGTGGCGCACAACCCGGAAGCGGTGATCAAGTCACTGGACGTATTCCAGAACTACCTGGTGGTAATGGAAAAATCGCAGGCATTGAACCGCGCGCGCATCTACGACTTTGCCAAAAAGAACTGGAAGACCGTGCAGTTCGACGACCCGGTCTACCTGGCTTCGGCAGCCGGTACGCCTGAATTTACCGCCACGCAATTTCGCATGGCCTATCAGTCGCCGGTGACGCCACCGACCGTCATCGACGTGGCCATGGCCGACGGCAAGCGCACGGTGCTCAAGCAGCAGGAAATCGTCGGCGGCTATGACCCCAGCCGCTACGCCACCGAACGCCTGTGGGCCACGGCGCGCGACGGCGTCAAGGTGCCGCTGTGGATCGTCTACAGGAAAGACGTCAAGCGCGACGGCAAGGCGCCGCTGCTGCTGTACTCGTATGGCTCGTATGGCATTTCCACCGAGGCGGGTTTTGCACTGAGCCGGCTCAGCCTGCTCGACCGTGGCGTGATCTATGCCCAGGCGCATATCCGCGGCGGCACCGACATGGGCGAAGCCTGGCATGAAGACGGCATGCTGATGAAGAAGAAAAACACCTTCAACGACTTTATCGACAGCGCCGAATACCTGGTGCGCGAAAAATGGACCAGCCCTAACCGCCTGATTATCCAGGGCGGCAGCGCCGGCGGCCTGCTGATGGGTGCGGTCGTCAACCAGCGCCCCGAGCTGTTCCATGCCGTGCATGCGGCCGTGCCGTTTGTCGACGTGATGAATACCATGATGGACGCCAGCCTGCCGCTGACTACCGGCGAATACCTGGAATGGGGCGACCCGAACCAGAAGGCAGCGTATGACTACATGCTCAGCTATTCGCCATACGACAATATCGCGCGCAAGGACTATCCGGCGATGCTGGTCACCACCGGCCTGAACGACAGCCAAGTGATGTACTGGGAGCCGGCCAAGTATGTGGCCAAGCTGCGCGCCTATAAAACCGACCATAACCCGCTGCTGCTGAAAACCAATATGGGCGCCGGCCATGGCGGCGCGTCGGGCCGCTACGATGCGATTGCCGAAGGCGCTTTCAATATGGCCTGGATGCTCGATCAATGGGGCATCAGGGAATAAAACTAAAAAAAACCGGAAAAACGCTTGCATCAGGATTTTTGCCATCCTATAATAGCGCCTCTTCCAGACGTGGTGACAAACGTCAGGATAGTTTTCTGAGACAAGCAGACATCGGGTGCTTAGCTCAGTTGGTAGAGCGGCGCCCTTACAAGGCGTAGGTCGGGAGTTCGACCCTCTCAGCACCCACCAAAATCAGAAAACTGTCCAGTGCTTCATGGATCAGCAACACAGATCATACGAGCTTGGAGTGGTAGTTCAGTTGGTTAGAATACCGGCCTGTCACGTCGGGGGTCGCGGGTTCGAGTCCCGTCCGCTCCGCCAATAAAAGAAAAGCCCTTTGGTTCTCTGAACCAGAGGGCTTTTCCCATTGGGAAGCTGATTTTGATGGTTGACGACACTCAACCCAACGGCAACTGCCGGGGTTGGCCCTCAAGGACTCCGCGCGATCAGGAAAGCACTTTGCAAATGCACACAGTGCGGTTTACGATGCCGGTGGCCGGCGATCCCGGCCAGCCTGATCAACATAACGGCGCGGTTACCGCTACGCCGGCAGACGGAGACACCGATTTGACCCTATCTATCCCACGCAGCGCGCTGGCCGCGCTTTGCGCTACCCTTGCCTTCAACGCCCAGGCAGCTGGCCCCAGCGGCAGCGCCGCCGATTACGGCGTTCCGGCGGCAGCCAGCGCTGCCGAACGCAGCATTACCATCGACAATACGACGCGCCATATCAATGTGACGCGCGGCGAGACCGTCACCATCGTGCGCGACGGCCAGCGCTTTACCTGGCAGGTCGATACATACAGCAACCGCAGCATGTTCGCCCTGGCCGAGATTGCACCAGCAACCATGCAGGCAGGCGGCATCAAGGTGTATGTCGCCGGCAATCCGCTGTACGCAGGCTAAGTCTTGCGCCATAAAAAAACCGGAACGACCTCGCGGCGGTTCCGGTTTTTTATTTCAGGCTGGCCAGATCAAGCCTGCAGCGCTTCCTTGGCAGCCGATTCCTCGACCACTTCATCGTCGCCCGAACGGATCAGGTGGTCAAAGGCCGACAGTGCTGCCTTGGCGCCTTCGCCGGTGGCGATAATGATCTGCTTGTACGGCACGGTGGTCACGTCGCCGGCTGCAAACACGCCGGGAATCGAGGTCTGGCCGCGTGCATCGACTTCGATCTCGCCGTGGCGCGACAGGGCGATGGTGCCCTTGAGCCATTCGGTGTTCGGCACCAGGCCGATCTGTACAAAGACGCCTTCCAGTTCCACCTTGTTGCTGCTGCCGCTGGTACGGTCCGTGTAGCTCAGGCCGTTGACGATCTTGCCGTCGCCGTGGATCTCGGTGGTTTGCGCCGAGGTAATCACGGTGACGTTGGCCAGGCTGCGCAGCTTGCGCTGCAGCACCGCATCGGCGCGCAGTTCTGCGCCAAATTCGATCAGGGTTACGTGTTTGACCAAACCAGCCAGGTCAATCGCCGCTTCCACGCCCGAGTTGCCGCCGCCGATCACGGCCACGCGCTTGCCCTTGAACAGCGGACCATCGCAGTGCGGGCAGTACGCAACACCCTTGTTGCGGTACTCTTTTTCACCGGGCACGTTGATTTCGCGCCAGCGGGCGCCGGTAGCCAGGATCACGGTTTTCGCTTTCAGTACCGCACCGGTTGCCGTTTCAATTTCAATCAGCTTGCCTGGTGTCAGCTTGGCGGCGCGCTGGGTGTTCATGATATCGACTTCATAGGTCTTGACGTGCTGCTCGAGCGCCACGGCAAACTTCGGACCGTCGGTTTCCTTGATCGAGATAAAGTTCTCGATCGCCATGGTATCGAGCACCTGGCCGCCGAAACGCTCGGCCAGCACACCGGTCTTGATGCCCTTGCGTGCTGCATAGATGGCCGAAGCGGCGCCGGCAGGGCCACCGCCCACGATCAGCACGTCAAACACGTCTTTCTTGCTCAGCGCAGCTGCCTGGCGGGCGCCGGCGTTGGTGTCGAGCTTGGCGAGGATTTCCTCGACATTGGTGCGGCCCTGGCCAAAATGCTGGCCGTTCAGGAACATCATCGGCACGGCCATGATCTGGCGTTCCTCGACTTCTTTCGGGAACACGCCGCCATCGATGGTGGTGACCTTGATGCGCGGGTTGATCACTGCCATGGCGTTCAGTGCCTGCACCACTTCCGGGCAGTTATGGCACGACAGCGAAATAAAGGTTTCAAACTCAAAGTCGCCGTCGAGGTTGCGGATCTGTTCGATCACCGCGTCGTCGAAGCGGATGGTATGGCCGCCCACTTGCAGCAGCGCCAGTACCAGCGAAGTAAATTCATGGCCCAGCGGGATGCCGGCGAAGCGTACGCCGATATCGGTGCCAGGGCGGTTGATGCTGAACGATGGCGTGCGCACACCGCTGTCAACGCGTTTGACCAGCGTAATCTTGTCGCTCAACAGGATGATTTCCTGGAGCAGTTCTTCCATTTCACGCGCTTTGGCGCTGTCATCGAGGGCAGCGACGATCTCGATGGGCTGCACTACCTTTTCCAGGTAGGTTTTCAACTGAGCTTGGAGATTGGCGTCCAACATGGTGTATTTCCTTTACAAATATTTAGGCGTATGCCGGGCCGGACGCCCGGTCCGGCATCGCGGTAACTACTTGTTTGCTGCTTGCTGCTTCAAGGCGTCAAGACTTAGATCTTGCCAACCAGGTCCAGCGAAGGGGTCAGCGTGGCTGCGCCTTCGGTCCATTTGGCTGGGCAAACCTGGCCTGGATGCTCTGCAACATACTTGGCTGCCTTGACTTTGCGCAGCAGTTCGGTGGCGTCGCGGCCGATGCCGTTGTCATGCACTTCCATCACTTTGATGAAGCCGTCTGGATTGATCACGAAGGTACCGCGCAGTGCCAGGCCTTCTTCTTCGATCATGACTTCAAAGTTGCGCGACAGCACGCCGGTTGGGTCGCCGATCAGTGGGTAGTTCACTTTCTTGATCGCGTCCGAGGTGTCATGCCATGCTTTGTGCGCGAAGTGGGTGTCGGTCGACACGCCGTACACTTCCACGCCCAGCTTGGCGAATTCTGGTTGCTGTTCGGCCAGGTCTTCCAGTTCGGTCGGGCACACGAAGGTGAAGTCGGCTGGGTAGAACATCAGGACCGACCACTTGCCTTTCAGCGACTCTTCGGTCAGATCGATGAATTTGCCAGCATGGTAAGCAGTTGCCTTGAATGGTTTGACTTGAGTATTGATGATCGACATGGTCATTTCCTTTGAGTGGTGAATCAGTAAGACCCTAGTGTAAAGGGTTTCATTCCATATGCAAAATTGATTGTCGCAATAGTTTCAATTGCTTTTACCTATCGCTACGCCATGGGAACACCATCATAAGCAGTTCCCACTGGCTTGAATAGCAATTAGTCGCGCAGTTCCTGCGGTACCTTGCCGCCGTTTTGCGCCAGCTTGGTCATCACCTGGCGGTGCAGCCAGATATTCATGCTGGCCGAATCATTGGTGTCGCCGCTGTAATGGAGCTCCTGCGCCAACTCCTTGCGCGAGGCCAGGCTGCTGTCGAGCTGCAGCAGCTTCATCAGGTCGACAATCGAGGTGCGCCAGTTGAGTTTTTCCGGATTTTTGCTGGCCAGATCGGTCAGCACGGCTTCCACGTCAACGGTGGCAACGGGCGCAGCCGCCGGTGCCGGTGCAGCGGGAGCGGGAGCGGCCGGTGCAGCAGGGGCTGCTGGTGCGGCGGTAGGTGCCGGGGTTGCTGGCGTGGCGGCAGCCGAACCATGATGGAAAATCTTGTTATAGATATTGCTGAAAATGCCCATGGATACACCTCATGAAAAGTGGATGGATAGTGTCTGTGCACCAGTTTTGCACAACTGGCGACGCGAAAGCGGAGCCTGGCTCCGGCAAGGCAGTATAAGCCGGCCTGCCGCACAGGCGGCGTACCGCTGACCATGTACAGCTGCGGATGCGTGGCAGCATTTTCAAGAGAAAACCGTGGAGGGAAATCCAGACTGGGGGCCCTGCCGTTGCAGCAGGGCCATGTTCAGGCGATCACGGCGTTGCGGACGCTCAGAATACGACGCCGGCTACCAGAATGACGTTGGCGTACGGACTGCATTCGCCGGTGCGCACAATGGCGCGGGCGCGCTTGCTCAGCTGCTTGAATTCTTCATGGCTGAGCTGGCGTGCATCGGGCAGACCCAGTGCGGCCACCTGCTGCGCCATGGCCGGATTGTTGGCCTGCAGTTCGCTGGCCACGACATGATGCTCGACCTGCATTTCGCTCAGCACCGTCTGCACGGTCTGGATAAAGCCCGGCACGCCATGCGTCAGGGCCAGGTCAATCAGCGGCACGCCCGGCTGCGATGGCAGGCCGGCGTCGCCGATTACCACCATGTCGCCATGGCCCAGCGAGGCCACCAGTTGCGACAGCGCGATATTCAATAACGGAGATTTTTTCATGGTCTCAGAACAGTTCGTGAAGATGCGGGATCGATGTTTGCGCGCCAGGCTTGGTCACGCTCCAGGCCGCGGCACGCTGGCCTTGGGCAATCGCTTCGGCTTCATCGAGACCCGAGGCCAGGCCAGCGACGAAACCGCCGATAAAGGTATCGCCGGCGGCCGTGGTATCGACCGCCTGCACCACTTGCGCCGGGAAGTCGAAGTTGCCGCCGTATAGCGCCGCATGCACGCCTTTCGAACCGAGCGTGATGATGACGTTGTCGCTGCCCTGCGCCTGCAAGGCGGCAGCCAGCGCGGTGGCGTCGCTGCTGTCAACGGTGTTGCCGGTCAGCATGGCCGCTTCGATTTCATTGGGGATCAGATAGTCGACCAGCGCCAGCGCTTCGGCCGGTACGCTTGCTGCCGGCGCCGGGTTGAGCACCACCGTCTTGCCCAGCGAACGGGCCAGCTTGATGGCGTGCACCACCGTGGCCATCGGCACTTCCAGCTGCAGCACGACAATATCGGCCTGTTCGATCAGCTCCCTGGCGGCATCGATATGCGCCGGGCTCAGCAGGTCATTGGCGCCGCCTGCCAGCACGATGCTGTTCTGGCCCTTGTCATCGACCAAGATCGAGGCGATGCCCGAAGCCACGCCCGGCATGGTGCTCAGATGGCTGTCGATAATGCCGTCAGCCACCAGCGCAGCGCGCAGGGTGGCGCCGAATTCATCGTCGCCGACGCAGCCGACCATCGCCACCTGTTTGCCGCCGGCGCTAACCTTGCCGCTCATGCGC
>Ga0308158_10003667_pt1 | contig 13348 bp, 10 predicted proteins | sample PhyBR2_FD_201038 | JGI IMG/M metagenome (GOLD analysis project Ga0308158, IMG submission 201038) | Phyllosphere microbial communities from UC Gill Tract Community Farm, Albany, California, United States - DLSLB.R2 | ecosystem: Host-associated > Plants > Phyllosphere > Unclassified | place: USA... | reverse complement strand
ACCGGCGTCGAGCAGCGCCATGGTATGCGGCGCCAGCGCCACGCCATCGAGCAGCACCTCGCCTTTGATCGGATAGACCGCCGCTTCGGCCGGCAGGCTATCGAGCGACAGGCTCTTGCCCGCTTCCAGCACCACGTCCAGATACAGCGTCGGCATGCAGGTCGCTACCGGCGACGTCTGGCCAAAAGCCGTGCCGATCAGCACCTTGACCACCGCGCCGTCGAACGGCACCACGGGAATGTCGGCCTGCGGCGTATGCGCAAAAGCCGGTGCATCCTCCTCGTTGGCCTGCGGTAGTGCAGCCCACAGCTGCAGGCCATGCGTGCGGTGCGGCTGGCCAGCCAGGTCGGCCGGCGTGCGTTCGGAATGGACGATGCCACGCCCGGCCGTCATCAGGTTGATCGCGCCCGGTTCGATGCGCTGGACTGAACCGATGCTGTCGCGGTGATCGATCGCGCCTTCAAACAGATAGGTAACGGTGGCCAGGCCGATATGCGGATGTGGACGCACGTCGTGGTTGGCGTCGGGCGCCACGTCGATCGGGCCGAAATGGTCAAAGAAGATGAAAGGGCCGACCGCCTGCTTGACGCTGGAGGGCAGCAGGCGGCGCACCACGAAGCCGCCGCCCAGGTCTTTTTCGTGGCTTTTCAGGATCGCGCTCATGCCAGCACCGTCGTCACTTCGGTGGTGACAGCCGTCATCAGCTTGTGGATCGGGCATTTGCCAGCCACCGCCAGCAGCTCCTCGCGCTGCGCGTCCGACAGCTCGCCGGTCAGGTGCAGGCTGACGGCCAGGCGATAGACGCCCTTGCGCTCATCGCTGGCGTCACGCTCGGTGCTGACCTCGATATCGTCGAGAGGGATATTCTTGTGCTTCGCGTACCACAGCACGGTCAGTGCCTTGCACGCCGACAGCGCCGCGTCATACAGATCGTGCGGCGACGGGCCGGAATCGCCGCCGCCTTCGGCCACGCTGGCGTCGGCGGAAATGATATGGTCGCGCACGTGCACGATGTGGCGCATGGGTTGCGACTGGTCGCGGATGGCTTTGATGGTCATGGCGGTCCTTGCTGCGTTAAGAAAGCCTCAATTTACACGCTTTGCCCGCTTTACGCAGCCGGTCATAAGGCCGGGCCGGCAACCTTGAACGCTCAGCCGCCAACCTCGCGCGCCACGCGAAAGCCCACGATATCGTTCGACAGCACTGCCGAATAGCCATTGCGCAGGGCCGAGCGCAGATAGCGCGGATGGTAGAGCCAGGAGCCGCCGCGCAGGATGTGCCGGCTGGTGTCGGCGCCCTCTACCCAGGCGCTGCCGTCGGTAGGCGCGCCGTCATAGTTGTCATGCACGATGTCCTGCACCCACTCCCAGACATTGCCATGCATGTCGTACAGGCCCCAGGCGTTGGGCGCAAACGTGCCTTGCGCGGTGGTGCCGCCACGGTATTGTCCGCGCTCGCCGCCATTGTAGATATACAGACCGTCATAGTTGGCCTGCTCGGTACTGATGGTGTCGCCGGTATTGAAGGCGGTGCGGGTGCCGGCGCGGCACGCGTATTCCCATTCGGCTTCGCTGGGCAGGCGGTAGCGCTGGCCGGTTTTTTCACTGAGCCAGGCCAGGTACAGCTGCGCATCGTTCCAGCTCACGCCCACTACCGGATGCAGGTCCGTCTGCACGAAGCCGGGCTTTTCCCAGTTCGTTTCCAGGCCGCCGCTCCAGCCGGTCGCGCGCACAAAGGCGCGCCACTCGCCCACGCTGACCGGGTGGCGCGCCAGCGCAAACGGCTGCGCAATGCCGACCCAGTGCTGCGGCGTTTCGCGTTCGAGCCAGCTCTTTTGCGCACCGGCGCGCATCGCCGCCTTGTGCTCTTCCTCGTGCGAGCCCATCTGAAAACGGCCGCTGGGAATGAGCACCAGTTCCGGCCCCTGGCCTGTGCCATCGACAAACGCATCGCGCAGCAGGCCGTCCGGGCCGGGGACTGGTGCGTCGCCCTGCTCTTCCGGCGCTGCGGCGCTTGCCGGCGGCGGCGTTTCCGGTGCAGCTGCTGCGACCGGTGCCACAGCGCGCAGGGCCTGCTCCTTGCGCGCGCGTTCCTGCTCGGCGCGATAGGCCGCTTCAGCCTTGGCCTGCACTGCTTTTCTCTGCAGTTCCTGATGTGCGGCCAGCGCGCTGGCCGCATCGGCCTCGCGCCGCGCGCGCAACTGGCCGCGCAGCGCTTCCTTGCGCAGCTTGCGGGCCTCCTCGGCCTCGCGCTGGCGCTGAGCTTCCTGCTCGCGGCGCACCTTGTCCAGCCGCTGCTTTTCCAGCGCCGCCGCGTGGGCTTCGGCCTGGCGCCGCTGCGCCTGTTCTTCTTCGAGCTTGCGCGCCGCCTCCCTGGCCTGCTGCGCTGCCACGGCTGCCTGCTGCTGGCGGGCCGCCTCGCGCTCGCGCTCCAGGCGCGCCTGCTCCAGCAGCTGCTCGGCCGTCGGCCCCGATGCGCGCTCCAGGCTTTCCAGCAGCGCCTGCACGGACTGCGGGCGCAATTCGGGCGTCATGGAAAAACCGTTCTGCAGCACCTGCCACTGCGCCGCATTCAGGGACTGCGGCGCCGAGGGCAGCTGCGCTGCGCTGCGCGCTTCATCGAACGGCATGCGTCCTTCGAGCATCTGGTAAATCATGACCGACACCGCATACACATCGAGGCGGGGGCTGGGCTGGCGCTGGTAGGCGCCCGCTTCCGGCGCGCGGTAGCCATCGGTGCCGGCGTTCGGCGTTTCCAGGCCGATGCTGCTGCCGGCATTGCGCACGCGCGAAGCGATGCCGTAATCGAGCAGCTTGACGTCGCCGCCGGCGGTGAGAAACACATTGCCCGGCTTGATATCGCGGTGCACCAGTTTGTGCTTTTCCCACGCATAGGCCAGCGCCTCGGCCACCGGCGCCAGCAACTGCTGCACCACCGGCAGCGCCAGCGCGCCCTGGCGCGCCAGGAAGTGTTCGAGGTCTTCGCCGTCCAGGCATTCCATGATGATGAAATAGCTCGAGGTAGCCGGATCCTGCGCCCATTCATAGACACGCACGATGTGCTCGTGGGCCAGCTTGCGCGCCTGCGTCGCTTCTTCGATCAGCAGGCGCGCATGCGTCGGACTTTGCGTCAGCTGCGGCGGCAGGATTTTCAGCGCCACCATTTCACTGCTGCCCAGTTCGGCGTGCGTGGCCAGGTCCGTGGCCTGCCACACCTGGCCCATGCCGCCGGTGCCGATCAGGCGTTCGAGCCGGTAGCGGCGGTTTTGCGGACCGATTTCCTGGCCAGCCATCAGGCCCAGTTCGGTGCCCTGGCGTACCGGCAGCGGCGCCGCCGCCGGCGCGCCGCCCGGTGGCGCATATTCGGCGTCGAGTATGGCGTTCTTGCGCAGTTCAAATTCCTGCTCGCTGAGCAGCCCGTCGTCATGCAGGGCGCGCAGTTCACGCAGCTTGTCTCGTGCTTTTGGCATCATCTGGGGTGAGGCTTCCTTCAAGGCTGCAGCGCGACGCCGCAGACTGCACAAAATTTGTCTTCCGGATGGCCGCTGCGCAATGGATGGCCGTTGACACAGCGCGCAGCGATGGCGCCGGCAGTCTGGCCCGGCAGCACGGCCTGCGCCACCGCCACGCCCAGTTGCGCCTGCGCCGCCAGTCCCTGGCCGTGCGCCGCGTTTTGCAGATTGATCAGTTCGAGCTGGGCGCGGCGCTCGCGCTCGCCCTCGGCCTGCTGGTAGCTGCGCTCTTCGGCGGCGCTGGCCTGCGCCATGCGCATGGCCTCGAGCGGCGCCACGCTGTTTTCAGCGGCCGCTAGTGCAGCCAGTGCATGAATCTGCTCGGCGCTCATGCCGGCCTGCAGCTGGGTCTTGAGCACCTGCGCCAGCACCGCAGCATTCGGCCCGGCGGCCAGCGCCACCTTGCCGGTGTCGCTCATGGTGCCGATTTTTTCCACGCGGTCGATCTCGATGCGCGCCAGTTCCGCCGCATGCGCCTGCTGCGCCACCAGCGATTCATATTCGCTCTTCCAGCGCGCATGGTCGTGTTCGCGCTGCTGGCTCATGGCCAGCAGTTCGCGCTGCCACTGCGCTTCATGTTCCAGCTGGCGCAGCTGCTGGCGCTGCTCTTCGATCTGCAGCGCATCGAGCTGCGCCAGGTGTGCCTGCTGCTGCAGCTGGCGCGCATGGACGCCATCGGCTTCGATGGTGCGCATCAGCTTTTCCTGCTGCGCGATGTCGTCCTCGCGCGCGCCCGAACGGCGCAGCGCCGCCAGCTTTTCTGCCACTTCAGCGGCCTGTATCTGCGACGCTTCGTCCTTGTGCGCTTCGGCGCGCAGCAGTTCGCGCTGGCGCGCCAGCTGCATCTGGTCTTCCCATTCCTGCACCCGCTCCGCTTCGCGCCTGCGCGCCGCGTTGGCCAGCACCACGCCCTGCCAGGCAGCCTTGTGCTGCTCGGCCTCGAGCTGCGCTTCGCGCTGCGCAGCCGCCATTTCACGCTGGCGCAAGCGCGCCAGCTGTTCGCGCCGCTGCGCTTCATCGTCGATCAGCAGCGCGCTTTCGATCTGCTGATTGATCGACTGCAGATGCACCTGGTGCGTAAAACGCTGCTGCGCCAGCTGGAGCTGTTCGCGTCCGTTCAGCTGCGACAGTTCCAGCTCGCTGCGCATCTTGATGGCGGCCACCGCACGCAAATGCTCCCAGCCAGCCGCTTCATCGGCATGCGCGGCGCCCTTTTTGGCCAGCTCCTGTTCCAGCTCGGCCACGGCCAGCGCGGCGCCATGGTCGAGCGCCTGGCGCCGCGATTTGGCTTCCAGGATGCGGCCGTACAGGTCGATCTGGCGTCCGCGCAGCGCCTGCCGGCGTTCTGCCTCCTGCTGCGACAGTTCGGCCTGGCCCGCACGCTCTTCCTGCGCCAGTTCGCTGCGCCGCAGGGCGTGGCGTACCGCCATTTCCTCGCGTGCGATGCGCTGCCACTGCTGTTCGTCGTACTGGGCGTTGTCCTGTGCTGGATCGGACTGCGGCGCCTGAGCACCGAGCCACAGCGTGCCGATACATTCGTCGTTGCCATCGCGCCTGTCATGGCGCAGCGCCGCCGTCTGCACCAGCGCCACAGCCAGGCCCGATGGCGCCAGGCGCTGCGTGAGCGCCGTCTGCAGGCGCTCGTCGAGCTGGGCGCGCAACGCGGTATCGCCCTGCATTTCCCGCAAGGCGCGGCTGGCAATAAACTCAAGTGCAATCTGGCGCACTGAAGGCAGCAGCAAGGCATGCAGATGGGCGATGCTGACAGCGCCCGGTGCGCGCATGAACTGGCGCGCGAAAGCCTCAGGCTGTCCCAGCGCGATGTCGATGCGCACGGTGGCGGCCACGCTCAGCTGTTCGGTGCTGGCCAGATCGAGGTCAAACGTGATTGCCAGCGCATCGGCGCGCGCCAGCAGCACTTCGCTCGGGCGCGCCGGCTGAAGCTGCGGCAGGCGCGCAAAAAAACTGGCGCTGTCATAGTCGGCCGGCGGCACCGGCGTCAGGGCGTCGGCCTGGATGATCCAGGCGCGCGTGCTTGCCGGCACCTGCAGTCGCTTGCCCGCAGCGCCAAGCAAAGACGACAGCTCGCGCACGCCGAAAAACAGCGCCAGCTGGTCGTCGGCCAGGCGCCACTGGTTGGCGTGCACCGCATCGCTGCCCGGCGCACCGAGCGACAGGCCGCAATGGGCGCAATAAACGGCGGCAGCGCCGTTCTTGTGTTCGCAACGGGGGCAACGCGCGCCGCCAAAACCAAACAATTGGAACATGTGTGACTCCTGATGATGTATTGAGACGCGTTTGCCAGCCTGGCGATTCTAGCAGGCCAGGCGCGCGTTACCGAGCCGGGCCTGGCGTGACTGTAAAGGATGCCATGAAGCAACTGCACTCATAAGCCCGGTTACAGGGCTAATTGTCCCTCAATTCATGCGGTGGCGACGCCAGCACCAAGTCAAGCGCACAGGCCGGCCCGCTTGAATGCCGCTTTCTGACGCTTTATCCTGCCAAAAGTGCAATTGGTCGCAGACGCATGGAAACGGCTGCCCTGCCAGCCTACAGTACAGTCATCGCCAACCCGCCACTGAAAGGAAACATCATGAAAACGCTGAAAAACCTGGAAGCCATGTTCGTTGTCGCCGTCGCCCTGGCCTGCTCGGCAAGCTATGTCAGCCAGGTCAGCGAAGTCGCATCAAGCCAGCCTCAGAGCGGGCAGACAGCCCAGGCAAACGTCCAGGCCATCCCGGTTATCACCATTACCGCCAAGCGCATGACGGCGCAGGAAAAACAGCTGTCGCTGCTGGAAGAACGCCAGGAACTGGCACGCGTGGCCACCGCCAGCGCGCTCTGAAAAAGCCGGCAATTGTTACCGTGGCAGATACACGGCCGCACCGCTTTGTGTCAAATGTAATAAGTTAATTCAAATCCGGAAACACGCTGTGCAAGTGGCTATAGTTCACCTCACATCACCACTGAGGGAGTCACTCATGAAACCGATCACCATTTATGCAGCAGCCATGCTGGCTATCAGTACCGCAGCGTTTGCACCAGTACAGGCAATGGCGCAGGGCCAGTCCAGCGTCAGCATCGTTGTCAGCAGTGCCCCGCCGCCGCCGCGCTTTGAAAGCGCGCCAGCACCACGCCGCGGCTATGTGTGGGCGCCCGGCTACTGGAACTGGAACGGCCAGCGCCATGTATGGAGCGAAGGCCAGTGGCTGCGCGAACGCAGCGGCAACCAGTACCGCCGCGCCGAATGGGTGCAGGAAAACAATCGCTGGCGCTTCAACCAGGGCGGCTGGGTCGCCGCAGCGCAGCCGATCGTTTATGAAGAAATCCGTATCGCCCCGCCGCCACCGCGCCGTGAAGTGATGCCGCGTCCGCGTGCAGGCTATGTCTGGGCACCCGGGCATTGGGAATGGCGCGCCCGCAGTTATGCCTGGACTCCGGGCGTGTGGATAGCCGAGCGCCCCGGCTACATCTATGCCCCGCCTAGCTGGAACCAGCGCAACGGCCGCTGGCAGATGGAACAGGGCCGCTGGAATGCGCGTGGCCCCAACGGCGACCGTGACCATGACGGCATACCGAACCGCAACGACCGCTACGACAACAATCGCCATGACCGCGACCATGACGGCGTGCCGAACCGCGACGACCGCCGCCCCAACGACCCGCGCCGCAGCTAAACCGGCGTGATGAGACAAAGGCCACCTTGCAAGGTGGCCTTTGTCATGCCACGGCCATATAACTGCTCTACAATCGCGCGACGATCAATGACAGTGCGCGGGAAACAGACAGATGGCGATGGAAACTGCCGGCTTTACCTATGGCTCCGATACGTCGGGCCTGATTTGGGGTTTTTTATTCGGCCGGGAAGCCCGGCCGCTGGCACTCGACTCCGTTGCGGCGCTGGCATGGCTGGCGCAGGAAGAACGCCCGCCAGGCCAGTTCCTGTGGCTGCATTTCAACCTGTCGCACGCGGCCAGCGAAAAATGGCTGACGACCCATACCAGCCTGGCTGACGAATTTTACGAAACGCTGCACCAGGGCTCGCGCTCGACGCGCATCGAACATGTGGAAAACAGCCTGATCGCGGTGGTCAACGATGTGGTGCACAATTTCTCGTTCGAGGCTTCCGATATTGCCACCATGTGGGCCAGCGTGACGCAAAGCCTGGTGATCACGGCGCGCCGCGCCCCGCTGCAGTCGATCGAGCGGCTGCGCCAGGCGGTCATCAGGAACCACGAGCCGATCCGCTCGTCGGTCGAACTGCTGGTGCACCTGCTGCGCGACCAGGCCGATGTGCTGGTCAATATCGTGCGCGATGCCGTGGCCCGCGTCGACGATATCGAAGACAACCTGCTGGCAGGCCGACTGGTGCCCAAGCGCGAAGTGCTGGGCTCGATGCGGCGCGTGCTGGTGCGCCTGCAGCGGCTGCTGGCGCCCGAACCGGCGGCGCTGTTTCGCCTGCTGCAGCGCCCGCCCTCCTGGATGTCGGACTTCGACAGCCTGGAGCTGCGCCAGTCAACCGAGGAGTTTTCGGTGGTCTTGAGCGACATGACTTCGCTGCAGGAGCGCATCAAGCTGCTGCAGGAGGAAATAGCCGCGCGCGTCAACGAAGAAAACGGACGCAGCCTGTTTGTGCTGACCATCGTCACCGTGCTGGCGCTGCCAATCAATATCATTGCCGGCATGCTGGGCATGAACGTGGGCGGCGTGCCGCTGGCGCAGGACCCGGAAGGCTTCTGGATCATCGTCGCCATTATTGTCACCTTTACGGTGGTGGCGGGCTGGGTGGTGGTGCGTATGCAGAAAAACAACTGAAACAAGATGGCAGCGCACGGCGTCGGCCGTGCGCATAGTAGGCCTTAGCGATGAAACTCGCCTGCGCGTTCAGGCTGGTAGACGATCTCTTCGATCTTTACCTGTACCATGCCGCCCGGCATGGGCCAGCTGATGCTGTCGCCAACCGACAGGCCCAGCAGCGCGCTGCCTACCGGCGCCAGTACCGAGATACGGTCATCCTGGCCGTCCACGTCTTTCGGATACACCAGCGTCAGGCAGAACTGCTCGCGGTTTTCCACGGTAAAGCGCACGGTCGAATTCATGGTCACCACGGTTGGCGCAATTTCCTGTGGCTCGACCACTTCGGCGCGGCCCAGCTCGGCCAGCAGTGCGGCGCGGTCCGGCGACAGGTTATTACCGAGTGCGTACAGCAGGCTTTCCAGGCGTTCCAGATCCTGCGACGACAAAATGATTTTTGGTTTCGTTTCCAAGTCTTCCTCACTGATCAATTCATCCGCCGATTATGGACGAACTGGCGGCACAAGGCCAGCGCAGGACGCGCAGCAATGACAATATTTAGTGAAATCAGATAGTTGCAAAAAATTAGCTTAACAATCTCGGCGGCAACATTAAGCATATGAACCACACATTATTGAAAAAAAAGCTAAAATTGCAGTGAATTTCATTATGTGAACGACAGGATTGCCTCCAAGTACATAATGGTCTGCAGTAACCAGCAGTTGCGGAGCGCCTGTACTTCCAGGCGAAAAACTGACAAGATGTCAATATTTTAAACATACCGGATCGGACCCAAGGCATGGCAGGGCAAGGAAGGACAGCATGATCGAACGTATGAAGCTGCCGTCGGCCAGGATGCGCGGCGCACAGGTGGCCCGCTTCAACCTGCTCGCTGCATTTGTCCTGATGAGCTGCACCAGCCTGCTGCTGATCCTGTTCCAGCTTTACTATTTGCAAGGAGCACTGCAGCGCACGCTCAGAACGCAAAGCGCGATGCTGGCGCCCGCGATGACCCAGACGCTGCGCCAGCAGGACCGCCTCGGTGCCGAGCAGGCGCTGGCAAGGCTGTCGGGCACGCCGGCCATCGAGCAGGCCGTGCTCTACAGTCCGTATGGCGCGCCCTTTGCCCGCTACGCGCGCACTGCCCGCGATGAAGCGCCGGCGGCGCCGCAAACAGGCATGCAGTTCGACTGGGTGGCCAACCATGCCACCCTGCTCAGCCGTCTGCCCGGCGGCGGCGCACTGCTGCTGCGCAGCAGCCTGGTCGCGCTGTACCAGGACCTGATCGAGGCGGCGGCCTATATCGGACTGGTCAGCCTGTTTGCCTACATCGTGGCGATCCTGATGGTACGGCGCACGCGCTCTGCCGCGCAGCAGGCCGAAGACCACCTGCACTATCTGGCGCATGTCGATCCGGTCACCGAACTGCCTAACCGGCATGAATTCAATGAGGCGCTGGCCTACGCAATGGCGCGCGCCGACCGCCAGGATACCAGTCTGGGATTGCTGCTGCTGGACCTCGACAATTTCAAGCTCGTCAACGATACGCTGGGCCACCAGTGCGGCGACGAACTGCTGCAGCTGGTGGCCCATCGCCTGACAGCCATCGTGCGCGCCACCGATATCGTCTGCCGCATCGGCGGCGACGAGTTCGTGGTGATCGTCGAGCCGGCCAGCGACACCTCGGAGATGGCGTGCGTGTCGCGCAATATCCTGGTCGCGCTGGCGGCCCCGTTTGCTGTACAGGGACACCAGCTGCACGTGAGCGCCAGCATCGGCGTGGCCCTGTATCCGTTTGACGCACACGACGTCACCACGCTGACGCGCAATGCCGACACCGCCATGTACTACGCCAAGCGCGAAGGCAAGAACCGCTACGCCGTGTTCCGCGCCGAGATGGAAGAGCGCGCCCAGCGGCGCATGCGCATCGAAGCCAATCTGCGCCGCGCATTGCAGGAAGATGAACTGTATTTGCATTACCAGCCGCAGATCGACCTGCGCAGCGGACGCATTGTCGGCGTCGAAGCGCTGATACGCTGGAACTGCCGCGAACTGGGAGCATTGGGCCCGGCCGAATTCATACCGGTGGCCGAAGAAAGCGGCGTGATCGTCGAACTGGGCCGCTGGGTACTGCAAAGCGCCTGCCGCCAGGCTGCCAGCTGGTGCAAGGCCGGCCTGCTCGATTCGCTCGAACACGTGGCGGTCAACCTGTCGGCCAGCCAGACGCGCGCGCCAGGGCTGATGGACGATATCCGCGCCATCCTGGAAGAGACGCAACTGCCCCACGGGCTGCTCGAGCTGGAAATTACCGAAGGCGTGATGATGGACAATGTACACGCCAACGTCGAGCTGATGCGCCGCCTGCAGGAAACCGGGATCCACCTGTCGATCGACGACTTCGGCACCGGCTACTCGTCGATGTCCTATCTCAAGCGCCTGCCGATCGACCAGTTGAAGATCGACCGCAGCTTCGTGCACGACCTGCCTGGCGAAGGCGAAGCGATCATTACCGCCATTATCGCCATGGCGCATAGCCTGAACCTGAAAGTGGTGGCCGAAGGCGTGGAAACGGCGCAGCAGGTGGAGTTTCTGCGCAAAGCAAACTGCGACAACGTCCAAGGCTTCTTTTTTGCCCGCCCGATGACGGCGGCCCAGCTGACCGCCCTGCTGCTGGAGCGGCGCGACTGGAGCAGCCGCACGGTAATGGCGTAGGGCCAGCGAGACCGCCGGCCCGGCATTTCGCCCTCACGGGGTAAAGCGTACTACCCCAGCAACTGCTCAATTAATGCTACCGACGGCGGTGCTGCACCAGCGGCCATGCAGGCGCCGGCGCCCGCTGCTACGGCAAAGCGCAGATGACTTTCGCCGTCCTGCTCCGGGCGGTACATCAGGCTGTAGAGCAGGCCGCCGATGCTGGCGTCGCCGGCGCCGACAGTGTCGACCACCGTGATTTTGGGCGGTGCAGCCTGCCAGACGTGTTCGCCCTGGTACAGCGCCGCGCCTTTTTCACCACGCGTGTACAGATAAGTGGCGCCAGGATTCCAGCTGCGCAGGGTGGCAAAGGCACTATCGATATCGTCATGGCGGAACAGGCCCGCCAGGTCTTCGTCGGACACTTTGATCACATCGGCCAGCGCTGTCATGCGCGCCAGCGTGGCGTCATAGCGCTCGTCCATCATCACGCGGAAATTCGGGTCATAGCTGATCTTGACGCCAGCAGCCTTGAGTTCTTCGGCCAGGGCGACGAGCTTGCCGGCCAGCGGTTCGCGCGCCAGGCTGATGCCGCCGAAATGCACCCACTGCGCGCCTGCCATCCAGCCGGCCGGCAACTGGCTGGCGTCGAAATGCAGGTCGGCGCTGTCGTCGCCGATAAAGTAATACGTGGGCGGGTGCAGTTCATGCACGATGGCCAGCAGCGGCGACTTGGCATGGCGCTGCAAAAAGCGCATGTCCAGCCCGGCCGCCTCGGTGGCGCCAGCCAGCGCATCGCCAAAGACGTCGAGGCTGACGGCGCCGGCAAAGGCGCTCGGCACGCCCAGGCGCGCCATCACGCGCGCCACGTTCCAGGTCGAGCCGCCGACCTGGCTGCTCCACTGCTCGGCGCCGGTGCGCAGCATGTCGGTCAGCGCTTCGCCGGCCGAGACGAAACGCGGGAAAGTTGCAGGGGCGCTCATGCTGCACCGCCGATCACGTTGAGCACCTCATAGCAGGCGCCCATGGTGTGGTAATCGGTCTTGCCGGCCGGGCTTTTCTCGTTGCTGATCTTGCCGTTTTCCGGCGTCAGGATGCGGTACCACGCCCCATGCCGATGGTCGACGAAATGCTGCCAGCTGTAGTCCCAGATCTTGTCATAGGCCTGCCAGTAGCCTTCTTCACCGGTGCGCACGGCCAGCACGGCCGCTGCGGCAAAGCTCTCGGCCTGTACCCAGAAATACTTGTCGCCATCGCAGATCTCATCCTGCGGTCCGAAGCCGTAATGGATGCCGCCATGTTGGGCGTCCCACGATTTGGCCAGGGCTGTATCGAACAGCTGGCGCGCACGCGGCAGCAGCCAGTCCGATGGGCCGGCCATGAATTTGGCGTGGCGCTCCATGATCAGCAGCAGCTTGGCCCACTCGGTAAAGTGGCCGGGCTGGTAGCCCCATGGACGGAAGATATTGCTCTTGTCGTGCAGGTTGTATTCCCAGTCGATCGACCAGTCCGGGCGGTAGTGTTCCCAGATCATGCCATCGGCCAGGCCCGCCTGGCGCACCGTGATATTGTGTGCCAGCGTTTCGGCGCGATGCAGGTAGCGCGCTTCGCCCGTGGCCTCGAAGGCCGCCAGCATTGCTTCGCAGGCGTGCATATTGGCGTTCTGGCCGCGATAGCCATCGAGCTCAAGCCAGTCGGCGCTGGCCACGTCGGCATACAGGCCGTGTTCGGGCAGCCAGAAACGCTGTTCCATCAGCTCGAACGTCTCATCGACGTAGGCGCGCGCTTCCTGCATGCCGGCCGCCAGCGCATGCGCATAGGCCAGCAGCACAAAAGCGAGGCCGTAGCAGTGATTGGCGCCGTCGAGCACCGTGGCCTTGCCGTCCTTCCAGCTCAGTTGCCAAGCATAGCCGCCAGTGTCGGCATTGCGGTGCGCCTCGCGCAAAAAGGCCACGCCGTGGCGCAGCGCAGCCTGATAGTCGTCGTCGCCGAACTGGCGATACGCCATGGCGTAATTGAACACAAAGCGCGTGCTGCTGACCAGATGGCGCGTGGTGGCGTCATAGATGCTGCCATCGTCAAGAAAGTAATGATAGAAGCCGCCGCTCGGATCGATCGCGCGCGGGTGGTAGAAGCGCATGGTATGCAGTATGTGCTCGGTGAGCATGCGTTTGGAGCGGAAATCAGGTGTCATGATGGCGCGTGTCTCTGTATTTGTTGCGTTGATTGTTATCGATAACAACAATCATCATAGCATGCCGCTATCGAGCCGTCTGCGCCGCGGCGGGCATTTTTACTGCGTTTTTTGCAGCAGTTTTGCGCGCCACTGCGCCGCCTCGGCACTATCGGCCG
>Ga0308158_10003666_pt1 | contig 13348 bp, 10 predicted proteins | sample PhyBR2_FD_201038 | JGI IMG/M metagenome (GOLD analysis project Ga0308158, IMG submission 201038) | Phyllosphere microbial communities from UC Gill Tract Community Farm, Albany, California, United States - DLSLB.R2 | ecosystem: Host-associated > Plants > Phyllosphere > Unclassified | place: USA... | reverse complement strand
TCGATTCGCATCCCGACGCGATGGGGCGGGCAATCCCGTTCGCCGACGTCTGGGTCGTGAAGCCCGATGGCACGCGCGCGGCGCCGGGCGAGGCGGGGGAGCTGGTCCATGCGGGACCGCTCGTCGCACAGGGCTATTGGCGCGATGTGGAGCGGACGGCGCAGCGCTTCCGCCCCCTGCCGGCGGCGCTCGGGTCGGGCGCGGGAATGGCGGCCTGGTCGGGCGATACCGTCATCGAGGGGGCGGACGGCCTGCTCCGGTTCGTCGGTCGCGACGACGAGATGATCAAGAGCGCGGGCAACCGGATAAGCCCGCTCGAGGTGGAAGAAGCGGTTCTGGCGGGCGGCGAGGCGCACGAAGCGGTCGCGGTCGGCGTGCCGGACGCGCGACTGGGACAGGCGATCAGCGTGATGCTGGCGGGCGATGCGTCAGGCGAGGCCGCATTGCGAGCGCGGTTGCGAACCGCGCTGCCGAGCTTCATGCAGCCGGGCGCGTATCTGTGGCGACACGAATTGCCGCGCAATGCCAATGGGAAGCTGGACAGGTCTGCCATCGCGGCTGAAGTCAGGTCCTGGTCCGCCGCGGATGAGGAGGGCGCACAATGAAGCCGATGGGTGCATTTCCGCCTGAGTTCGCCCAGCAGCATGGGCCGCTGGTGATCGGCGGGCGGTCGGCGGCGGACTGGGTCGCACAGGCCGGCGACACGCCGCTCTTCGTGTACGACAGCGCGATCGTTGCGGCCCGGATCGCGCGGTTCCGCGCGGCGATGCCCGCGACCGACCTTCATTATGCGATCAAGGCCAATCCGCACGGCGACCTGCTCGCGGCGATCGCGCCGCTGGTCGACGGGCTCGACGTCGCATCGGCAGGCGAGCTCGCGACCGCGCTCGGCGTCAAGCGCGCGTTGGCGATCAGCTTCGCCGGGCCGGGCAAGCGCGACGACGAGCTAGCGGCGGCGATCCGCGCGGGGGCGACGCTCAATGTCGAGTCGGAAGGCGAGGCGGTACGCGGCTTCGCGATCGGTGAGCGACTGGGCATCGCGCCGCGGATGGCCGTGCGCGTGAACCCCGATATCGAGCTGCGGGGATCGGGCATGCGGATGGGCGGGCGGGCATCGCCGTTCGGGGTTGATGCCATCCGGGCCGCCGCGCTGGTGAGGGCGATCGTCGCGGCCGGCGCGGACTGGCGTGGGTTCCACATCTATGCGGGAAGCCAGGCGCTCGATGCGGGCGCGATCATCGAGACGCAGGCGGCGACGATCGCGCTCGCGGCGCGGCTGGCGGACGAGGCTGCCGTGGCGCCGCCGCTCGTCAATCTCGGCGGCGGGTTCGGCGTGCCTTATTTCGCGGGCGACGTTGCGCTCGACGTCGAGCGGGTCGGTGCAGCGTTGCGCGCGGGGCTCGACGACCGCGCGGCGATCCTGCGCGAAACGCGGTTCGCGATCGAGCTCGGCCGGTGGCTGGTCGCGGAGGCGGGCGTCTACCTGACGCGCGTAATCGATGTGAAGCAGAGCCAAGGCGAGACCTTCGTCGTGGTCGATGGCGGGCTGAACCACCAGCTCGCGGCGAGCGGCAATTTCGGGACGGTCGTGCGCCGCAATTATCCGATCGCGGTGGCGACACGGATGGGGCATCCGGCCGCCGATACGGTGTCGGTCGTCGGGCCGCTCTGCACGCCACTCGACAGGCTGGGCGACAAGGTCGCGCTGCCGCCGGTCGCGGTCGGCGACCTCGTCGCGATCTTCCTGGCGGGCGCTTATGGCGCGAGCGCGAGCCCCGCGGCGTTTCTGGGGCATCCTCCTGCGCGCGAGATCGTTACTCCAGTCTAACCCCAGCCACCGCGCCGAGGGGAGCATGGTTACGGGGCGCTCCTAACGCTATCTTCACCTGTTCCCTGCATAGCCGATCATGAGTTTAGCCGGCTGTCGGACGTCCGACGGCCGGTATGGCGCCAGGAGAATAAGTGCCCATGCGTTCCGGACCCGTATCCCGTTCCCTGACGATCCTGGGGCTCGCCGCGTCGACGCTCGGCGCGTGCACGAGCGGCGGCAGCCGGCCCGTGCTTCCGCCCGCGGCCTATGTCGCGAACAAGGAATTGCCGGGCGAGGAATATGTGATCGGGCCGCTCGATCAGCTCAACATCTTCGTCTGGCGCAATCCCGAGCTGTCGTCGAAGGTGCAGGTCCGCCCCGATGGCCGGATCACGACGCCGCTGGTCAACGACATGCCCGCGGTCGGCAAGACCCCGGCACAGCTGGCCGACGACATGAAGATCGCGCTCGGCGAGTATGTTAAGAGCCCGATCGTGTCGGTCATCGTCGAGAATTTCAGCGGCACCTACAGCCAGCAGGTCCGCATCGTCGGCGCGACCGAAAAGCCCGCCTCGATCCCGTACCGCGCGAACATGACGCTGCTCGACGCGATGATCGCGGTCGGTGGGCTCAATCAATATGCCGCGGGCAACAAGGCGCGGCTGGTGCGGTATGACCGCGCGAGCGGCAAGCAGACCGAATTCTCGCTGCAGATCTCGAACCTGCTGAAGAAGGGCGATTCGTCAGCCAATGTCAGGCTCGAGCCCGGCGACGTGATCATCATCCCCGAATCGATGTTCTGAGGGACGTGATCGCATGAACGGCATTTACGACGAGGTGCGGGTCGCGCTCCACGCGATCTGGACGCGACGCTGGCTGGCGCTCGCGGTGGCGTGGGGCGTGTGCGTGCTGGGCTGGCTGTTCGTGTCGCAGATCCCGAGCCGGTACGAATCGCGTGCGCGCGTCTTCGTCCAGATGCAGTCGCTGCTGCCTGCGAGCATGGACCAGCCGACGCCGTCGAGCCAGACGAGCATCGACACGATCCGCCAGACGCTGACCTCCGCGGTCAATCTGGAAAAGGTCGTGCGCGGGACCGACCTCGCCAACACGGTCGCCAGCGACCGCGACGTCGCCGACCGCGTCGCGAGCCTGGCACAGAACATCAAGGTGACCTCGGCGCAGGACAATCTGTTCGAGATCGCGACGACCGCCGCGAGCCCGAAGCTTGCGCGGACGATCACGCAGAAGCTGATCGACATCTTCGTCGAAGCCAATCTGGCGGGCGATCGGACGAGCACGAGCCAGAGCCTGTCGTTCCTCGACAAGCAGCTCGAGCAGCGACAGAAGCAATTGCAGGACGCCGAGGCCAAGCGCGCGGATTTCCAGAACCGGTATCTGGGATCGCTGCCGGGCACCGGATCGGTCGGCGACCGGATCGGCGCGTCGCGTGCGCAGATGGCACAGGTCGATGGCGACCTCGCGGCGGCGCAGTCCGGTCTTGCGGCGGTGCAGGGGCAGATGGCGGGCACGCCGCAGTCGGTCGCGGGCAGCGGCGGGACCGCGGGCACCGCCGGCCCCGCACGCGCGCGGCTGTCGGCAATCCAGGGCCAGCTCGCGGATGCACGGGCGCGGGGCTATACGGAGAGCCACCCTGACGTGATCGCCCTGAAGGCACAGCTCGCCCAGGCGACCTCCGCCGCGCGGAGCGAGCCGTTGTCGGGTGGCTCGGGGGCCGGGTCGACGCCGAACCCGCTTTACGTGTCGTTGCAGGCGATGATGGCGGACAAGCAGGCCGCAGTCGCGTCGCTGAGGATCCGCAAGGCGCAATTGCAGGGTGATCTCGAGCAGCTCAACGCCAAGCTGTCCGAAGACCCGACGGTCGCGGCCGAGCAGGGATCGATCGACCGCGATTACCAGGTGCTCAAGGACCAGTATGACCAGTTGCTGACGCAGCGCGAGCAGATCGCATTGCGCGGGCAGGCGCAGTCGCAGACCGATCGCGTGAAGTTCAGCGTGATCGATCCGCCGACGACGCCGCAGACGCCGAGCGCGCCGAACCGGATGCTGTTGCTGACGGGGGTGCTGATCGCAGGTCTGGGTGCGGGGATCGGCGGGGCGTTCGCGCTCGGCCAGCTCCGTGGGACGTTCCCGACGAGCGCAAGGCTGGAGCGGACCGCGGGCATGCCCGTCATCGGGTCGATCGGAGAGGTCGTGACACGGACGCAATCGGATCACCGCGCCAAGCAGCTGAAGCTGTTCCTCGGCGGGACGGCGGCGCTCGGCGGTGCATATATATTGCTGCTCGGGGTCGAGATCCTGCAGCGTGGCCTCGCGGCCTGAGGACATGACCATGCCCGACACGACACCCTCATCGGACAAGCGGCCGGCATCGACCGCGCCGCGCGCGCGCGAAGCCTCGCTGCTGGAGCGCGCCGCCAAGGTCTATGATTTCAGCCAGCACGTGAGCAGCCGCGCCGCGGTGCCGCCGCTGGCGCACCCGGCGTCGGCCAGGACGGCCGACCGGACGACGACGGACACCGGAACCGGCGCCGGATCGGCGCCTGATGCCGACGCGGCGGTCTTTACCGATCCGACGTTTCTCGCGATCCCCGAAGAGCTGCGCGCGCCGATCGGGCAGGAGCTGCCCGACGAGTTTCATCTGCCCGACGAGCCCGGCGACGTCGCCATGATCGATCGCGGGATGCTTGCGGCCAACGGGATGATGGTGCCGGGTGCGCCGGTCGGCCCGCTCGCCGAGGAATTCCGGCTGATCAAGCGGCAGCTGTTGATCACGCGCGCGCGGATCGCGGAGATCGACGGCGCATCCGAACGCGCGCGGACGATCCTGGTGTGTTCGGCAAGGCCGGGCGACGGCAAGACATTCTGTGCGATCAACCTGGCGATGTCGATCGCCGCCGAGCGCGACACCGAGGTCGTGCTGGTCGATGCCGACGTCGCCAAGCCCGACGTGCTAAAGCAACTGGGGCTGACCGATGCGCCGGGGTTGCTCGACGCGCTGGCGGATACCAGCATCGACGTCGAGACGCTCGTGGTGCGGACCGACGTCCCGCATCTGTCGATCCTGCCTGCGGGTCGCAAGACCGCGATGGATACCGAACTGCTCGCCAGCGCCCGGACGCGCAGCGTGCTGTCGCTGCTGATGGCGGCCGACCCGCGTCGCATCGTGATCTTCGATTCGCCGCCCGCGCTCGCGGCGTCGCCTGCCGGCGTGCTGGCGATGCTGGTCGGGCAGGTGATGCTCGTCGTACGCGCGGATCGGACCCCGGAGGGCGAGGTTCGCGCAGCGGTTCAGCGGCTTGACAGCTGCGAGCATATTCAACTCGTCCTGAACGCGGTATCGTTCGTCCCCGGCGGCGCGCGGTTCGGCAGCTATTATGATCAGGGAGGCGCGAGGTGACGAAATTTCGGGCCATGATCGGCGGGACGGCGGCGCTGTTCGCCACGCCCGCGCTGGCCCAGGCCGATGCGTCGTCCGCGGGCGGGGCCACGCGCCGGGTCGTGGTCGTGCCGTATATCGAGGCGACGCAGATCCTCGCCGCCGACCTGAGCGGCGACAGCAACGTCCTGACCTACACCTCGCTTGCCGCGGGCGTCGATGCGGCGGTCGCGACCGCGCGCATCAATGGGCAGGTAAGCTATCGCTACGAGCGCCGGTTCTCCTATGACGACGACATCGGCGATACCGATATCCATTCGGGTCTCGCGCGTGTCGATGCGCAGCTGACCCGGAACCTGTCGCTCGAGGCGGGTGGCATCGCGACGCGGTCGCGGTCGGACATCCGGGGTGCCGCGCCCGGCGTGCTGGTCGGCAACGTGTCGAACATCGCGCAGGTCTATGCGGTGTATGGCGGTCCAAGCTTCAACGCGCAGTCGGGCGACGTCGTCGTCAACGCCAATTACCGGCTCGGCTATACCAAGGTCGAGACGCCGACGTTCGGGACGACGGCGACCGGTGGGCAACGGCTCGATTATTACGATGATTCGGTCGGGCACACCGCGACCGCGAGCGCGGGGTTCCGGCCGGGAACGCTGCTGCCCGTCGGGTTGACCGCGAGCGCGGGGTACGACCGGGAGACGGCGGGGCAGTTGAGCCAGCGTTACGAAGGGTATTTCGGTCGCGGCGACGCGCTGCTGCCGGTGTCGCCCTATGTCGCGCTGACCGCGGGCGTCGGCTATGAAAAGATCGAGACGAGCCAGAAGGACGCGCTGGTCGATGCGACGGGCGTTCCCGTGCTCGACAGCGACGGCCGGTTCCGGACCGCGCCCGGGTCGCCGCGCCGGATCGCGTATCGCACCGACGGGCTATATTATGACGCGGGCGTGATCTGGCGGCCGAACCGGCGCACCTCGGTCGCGGCGCGCGTCGGCGAGCGATACGGATCGCTCAGCTTCGCGGGGACCGCGACCTATCAGGCATCGAAGGACGTCGGGCTCGCGGTCAACGTGTATGACGGCGTGCAGACGTTCGGACGGCAGTTGCGCACTGGACTGGCGAACCTGCCGACGAGCTTCATCTCGCCGAGCCAGGGTTTTGCGCAGCAGTTCAACGGGTGCGTGTTCGGGGCGACCGGTGCGGCGCCGGGCGGGTGCCTCGACGACGTGTTCCAGTCGATCTCGACGTCGAGCTACCGCGCGCGCGGGATCGACGCGGTGCTGGTCGCGACGCGCGGGCGCAACACGTTCGGCGGCGGGATCGGCTATGCCAGCCGCAAGCTGTATGCGCCCGACGGTGCCCCCGGGCTCGTGGTCAGCGGGCTCGAGGACGAAAGCTATTACGGTCAGCTCTATTACGGCCGCTCGCTCAGCGCGGTCTCAGGGCTGAACGCCACCGCGTTCGTCAATTATTTCGAGACACAGCTGGGCGGCCAGTTCGGCGGACAGACCGGCAGCGGGCTGATCGCGACGGGCGACGACGGCGTGTGGTCCTATGGCGCGACCGGGACCTATTATCATAATTTCGGACGGCTTGGCACGACCGCGTCGCTCGGACTGTACAGCTTCAAGGTCGGCGATTTCGACAGCGACTGGTCCGCGCAGGCGCTGCTCGGTGCACGGTATCAGTTCTAGGATATTTGGCAGATGTACGACGAACATTACGGACTGACGGGACGCCCGTTCCAGCTCACCCCGGACCCCCGTTTCTGGTACGAGACGGGGACGCATCGCAAGGCGATGGCGTATCTCGGCTATGGCCTGGCGCAGGGCGAGGGCTTCATCGTCATCACCGGCGACATCGGCGCGGGCAAGACGACGCTGGTCGGGCATCTGATGGACACGATCGACCATGAGAGCCTGAACGCGATCCGTCTGGTGTCGACCGCGATCGAGGCGGACGACCTGTTGCGGATCATCGCGACCGCGCTCGGCGTGGATCCGGCGGGGCTCGAAAAGGCACAGCTGCTGACGGCGATCGAACGCGGGCTTCACGCCGTCGCGCGCACGGGCAAGCGAACGCTGCTCATCGTCGACGAGGCGCAGGCATTGCCCGTGTCCGCGCTCGAGGAATTGCGGATGCTGTCCAATTTCCAGACGGGCGGGCACGCGCTGCTGCAGATCCTGCTGCTCGGCCAGCCCGAATTCCGCGACCGGCTGCACGGGTCGGACCGGCTCGAGCAGCTGCGTCAGCGCGTCATCGCGATCCACCACCTCGATCCGATGGAGGAGCATGAGGTCGCCGACTATATCGCGCACCGTCTTTCGGTGGTCGGCTGGCAGGGCAATCCCGATTTTGCGGACGATGCGTTCACCGCGCTGTACCACGGGTCGGACGGCGTACCACGGCGGCTCAACATGCTCGCCGGTCGCGTGATGCTGTATGCCGCGATCGAGGATCTGCGAGTGATCGACGGCGAGGTGGTGCGCACGGTGCAGCGCGACCTGATGTCCGATATGCCGGTCGTCACGACGGCGGCGGCAAAGCCTGCGCCAGACGTCCAGCCCGCCGCCGTGGCGGCGGCCGAGCCGGCCGCCATGATGACCGACCCGGCAATCAGCGATCGCGTGGCTGCGCTGGAGGCGCGCGTCGAACAGCAGGATCAGGCGATGCGTCGGATCCTGACATTGCTCGTCGACTGGATCGAGGGTGACGAGCCCAAGCCCGATTACGCGCCGATCCGCGGCGCTGCGCACTGGCACGACGCGGCCTGACCGGGTGACGCAGCGGACGATCCTGAACGGCATGTCGGTCGACGTCGAGGACTGGTTCCAGGTCGGCGCGTTCGAGACGGTTATCGACAAGGGCGATTGGGACGGCCTCCAGCCGCGGGTCGAGGCGAATACCGATGCGGTCCTCGCGCTGTTCGCCGAAAGCGGGGTGCGAGCGACGTTCTTCACGCTTGGCTGGGTTGCGCATCGCTATCCCCGACTGATCCGCCGGATCGTCGATGCGGGGCACGAGATCGCCAGCCATGGCTGGGATCACCAGCGCGTCTTCACGATGGATGCAGCCCTGTTTCGCGCCGATCTCGCCCGCGCGCGCGCGGCGATCGAGGATGCGGCGGGGCAGCGCGTGACGGGGTATCGTGCGCCCAGCTTCTCGATCGACCAGCGTACCCCCTGGGCGCACGCCGTGCTGGCCGAGGAGGGCTATGCCTATTCGTCGAGCGTCGCACCGCTCGTCCATGATCATTATGGCTGGCGCGACGCGCCGCGGTTCGCGTTCAGGCCGCTGCCCGACAGCGCGCTGCTCGAAGTGCCGGTGACCGTCGCGCAGTTCGGCCAACGGCGCGTCGCCACGGGGGGCGGGTTCTTCCGGCTGTTGCCGTCGGCGCTGATGGATTTCGCGGTGCGCCAGGTGAATGCGCAGGATCACGCGGCGATGTTCTATTTCCACCCCTGGGAGATCGATCCGGGCCAGCCGCGCGTCGCCGCGGCCCCGCTGCGCTCGAAGATCCGGCATTATTCGCGGCTGGGGGCGATGGCGGGCAAGCTGCGCGGGTTGATCGGGCGGCATGACTGGGGGCGCGTCGATGCGGTGGTCGCAGCCGAGGCGGGCCGTTTGCAGTGACGACGGCCATGGTCCGCGAGGCCAATCTTGAAGACGCGGGCGAGTGCGCGCGGATCGCGGCGTTCGTGACCGCGAGCGAGGGGGGGACGCCGTTTCATCTGCCCGCGTGGAGCATCGCGGTCGCACGCGGCTGCGGGCAGCGCGCGCGCTATCTGGTGGCGGATCAGGGGGCCGCGATCGTCGGCGTGCTGCCGTTGACCGAGATGCGATCGCCCTTGTTCGGGCGCGCCCTGGTCTCCGCGGGGTTCGCGGTCGATGGCGGCGTGCTGGGCGATGCGGCGGTCGAGCCGCTGGCGGCGGCGGCCTGGGCTCTGGCGCAGCGGATCGGCTGCCCTTCGGTCGAACTGCGCGGGGGCGCGGTGCCGGCGGGGTGGGACAGCGACACGGGCAGCTATCTCGGCTTTGCACGCGATCTGGCGGCGGATGACGATGCGGAACTCCTCGTCATTCCGCGCAAGCAACGCGCGGAGGTGCGGCGTGCGCTGGGCTATGCGCTCGACGTCGTGACCGGCAATGACCGCGCGCTGCTCGCCGAGCATTACCGGGTCTATGCCGAATCGGTCCGCAACCTCGGGACGCCGGTATTTCCGGCGCGGCTGTTCCGTTCGGTGGTCGAGACGATGGATGCGGACGTGCTGACCGTGCGGCATCAGGGGCGGGCGGTCGCGAGCGTGCTCAGCCTGTATTTCGGGGGCACGGTCTATCCCTATTGGGGGGGCGGGACCGAGGCAGCGCGGGGCTTGCGCGCGAATGACCGGATGTATTTCGCGCTGATGGCGCACGCGCGCGCACGCGGCTGCAAACGGTTCGACTTCGGACGGTCGAAGACGGGGACGGGGGCGGCCGCGTTCAAGAAGAACTGGGGCTTCACGCCCGAGCCGCGGCTCTACGCCAAGCGCAGCGACGGGCCGGCACGCGAGGTCAATCCGCTCAACCCCAAATATGCGCTGATGGTGCGGAGCTGGAAGAAGATGCCGCTCTGGGCGGCCAATCTCGCCGGACCGTGGATCTCCCGGGGTCTGGGGTGAGCGACCTGCTGTTCCTGGCGCACCGCGTGCCGTTTCCGCCCGATCGCGGCGACAAGATCCGCAGTTTCCATGTGCTGCGCTATCTCAGCACTCGCATGCGCGTCCATCTGGTAGCGTTTGCCGACGACGCGGCGGACCTCGATCCGCCTGTGGCCTTCACGGATATGCTGGCCAGCTGCACGATCCTGCCGCGTGCCAAGTCGCAGCCGCGCGCCGCGGTCGAGGCGCTGGCCACTGGCAGGCCGGTATCGCTGACGGCGTTCGCCTCTTCCGCCATGCAGGCCGCGGTCGACCGCATCCTGCCACGGGTCGGCGGCATCTACTGCTTCTCGGGACAGATGGCACAGTACCTCCCCGATGACGGGGCCCCCGCGGTCATGGATTTCGTCGACATGGACTCCGCCAAATTTGCGGGTTTCGCGGACGACTCGCGCGGCCCGATGCGCTGGATGATGCACCGCGAAGCGCGGCTGCTGGGCGCGTTCGAGCGGAAGATCGCGGCGAGGGTCTCGGCCAGCCTGTTCGTGAGCGAAGCCGAGGCCGCGCTGTTCCGCAAAGGCGGCGCGACCGGACGCATCGTCGCGGTCGAGAACGGCATCGATTCGGCGACGTTCGATCCGGCTGCGTATGCCGAGACCCCATCTTACCACCCCGGCGAAGGCCGGGGCCCAGTTGGAAAGGCCGCAGTAACACTGGACAGTCCGTCGTCATCGACGTCCCCCAACTGGACCCCGGCCTCCGCCGGGGAGGTGCCGGGTGGGGCGGTGCCGGGTGGGGCGGTTCAGGCTGGGGAGGTAAAGGGTGGGGCGCTACCAGGCGGCGCTTGCGACGAGCCGTTGATCGTCTTCACCGGCCAGATGGACTACCGCCCGAACGTCGAAGCCGTGACGTGGTTCGCGCGCGACATCCTCCCCCAGATCCGCGCGCAACACCCGACGGCGCGGTTCGCGATCGTCGGTCGCGCGCCGACCCCGGCGGTGCAGGCACTGGCAGGCGACGCGGTGATCGTCACCGGCGCGGTCGACGATGTGCGCGGCTGGCTCGCCGCAGCCGATGTGTGCGTCGCACCACTCAAACTCGCACGCGGGATCCAGAACAAGGTGCTGGAGGCGATGGCGATGGCGCGGCCGGTCGTCGCCTCTGCGGCGGCGGCGGAAGGCATCGACCACGCCGGCACGATCCGCGTTGCGGCGGACGCGGCCGACTTCGCAACGCAGGTCTGCGCGGTGCTGGATACGCCTGCCGCAGCCGCGACTTTGGGGCAGGCGGCGCGTGCGCAGGTGCTGCGACGCTATGGCTGGGATGCGCGGCTCGCGCCGCTGGATGCGCTGTTCGGGTTCGAGGACCGCGACCGGACCGCGTTGTGACCGGTCGACTGGCGACGTCCTGGCCCCGGCATCTGCTCGCGCTCGGCATCGCGGCGACCGCGCTGCTCGCGCTGTTCCGCCGCGACGTCGCCGATCTGACGACGATCTGGTGGACCAGCACGACCTTCGGGCACTGTCTGTTCATCGGCCCGGTGATCGCCTGGCTGGTGTGGCAGCGTCGTGGCGAGCTCGCGCAACTGACGCCGGTTGGCTGGTGGCCGGGGCTGGCGCTGGTCGCGGTCGGCGGCGCGGGGTGGCTGATGGGCGATGCGGCGTCGGTCAATCTCGCGCGGCAATTGGGGCTGGTGATGATGCTGCAGGGCGCGATCGTCACGATCCTCGGGCCGAATGTCGCGCGCGGGCTGCTGTTTCCGCTCGGCTATGCGGTGTTCCTCGTGCCCTTCGGCGAGGGAATCGAGCCGCCTTTGCAGGCGATGACCGTCGCGATCGTCATGCCGCTGCTCCACCTCGTCGGCGTCCCCGCGGTCGTCGACGGCGTGCTGATCCATGCCGGCCGCTATTATTTCGAGGTGGCGGAAGCGTGCTCGGGCGCCAAGTTCGTGATCGCGATGGTCGCGTTCGGGGTGCTTGTCGCCAATGTCTGTTTCGTGTCGTGGCGGCGGCGCGTGGTGTTCCTCACCGTGTCGGTCGTCGTGCCCGTCATCGCCAACGGGTTTCGCGCGTTCGGGACGATCTGGGCGGCGGAGCTGACCTCGGTCGAGGCGGCCACGGGGGTCGACCACATCGTCTATGGCTGGCTGTTCTTCGCGCTCGTGATGGCCGCAGTGCTGGCGATCGGCTGGCGCTGGTTCGATCGCGCGCCCGACGATCCCGCCTTCGATCCCGCGCGCCTGCAGGCAGTCCCGCGCTATCGCGGCGATCTCGCCATCGTCACGCTGCTCGTGCTGGCGGTCGCCTCGACGTTTCCCGCGTGGAGTGCGGCAGTCGCCGGGCGGCGGCAAATGCTGCCGGCACAGATCGCGCTGCCCGACGTGGCGGGCTGGCACCGCGTCGATGTCAGCGTCCGCGCGCCGTGGATGCCCTGGTATCCGGGCGCGGACCATTATCTGTTCGGGCGCTATGCCGACGCGTCGGGCGCGACCGTCGACATGAGCCTCGCGGTGTTCGGGCGGCAGGGCGACGGGCATGAGCTGATCGCATTCGGCACGGGGGTGCTGCGCGAGGAGGATCGCTGGGTCCGCGTCGCCGACCTTCCCCCAGTCGCGGACGCCGCGGGCGCGCGTGGCTCGGCGATGCGGATTACCGCGCCCGGACCCGTGGAGCGCATCGTCGCGACGTGGTACCGGGTCGGCAATGCTACCACCGATGACGGGATGATCGTGAAGATCGAGACGATGAAGGCGCGGCTGTTGGGCGGACCGCAGCGCGCGGTGGCGATACATGTGTCAGTCGAGGGGGCGGACGCGCGGCCGATGGCCCGGTTCCTGAAGGCGCTGGGGCCGGTCGGCGCGGTCGCCGATCATGCCGCAGGGCTGCGCTAGATGTGCGGTATCGCGGGGATCTTCCACCCGGGCATCCCCAAGCCGGTCGATCCCAACCGCATCCACGCGATGATCGCCGCGCAGGCGCACCGTGGTCCCGACGGCGACGGCATCTGGACCGCGCCGGGCGTCGGGCTGGGGCATCGCCGGCTGTCGATCATCGACCTTGAAGGCTCGCCGCAGCCGATGTCGGACGGCGATCTGACGATCAGCTATAATGGCGAGATCTACAATTTTGCCGAGCTGCGAACCGAGCTGATCGCGGGCGGCGCCCGGTTCCGGACCAACGGCGATACCGAGGTGCTGCTGCACGGCTGGCGCGCCTGGGGGCCATCGATGCTCGACCGGCTGAACGGGATGTTCGCCTTTGCGATCCACGACGCTGGCGCGCGCGTGCTGTTCCTCGCGCGCGACCGGCTCGGGGTGAAGCCGCTGCACTATGTAGAGCTGGCTGACGGGTCGGTGGCGTTCGCGTCCGAGCTGAAGGGGTTGCTCGCCAACCCGCTGGTGCGGCGCGCGCCCGATCTGTCCGCGGTCGAGGATTATATGGCGCTCGGCTATGTCCCCGACGACGCCTGCCTCGTCGCGGGCGTCAAGAAGCTCGCCGCGGGGCA
>Ga0308158_10003665_pt1 | contig 13351 bp, 12 predicted proteins | sample PhyBR2_FD_201038 | JGI IMG/M metagenome (GOLD analysis project Ga0308158, IMG submission 201038) | Phyllosphere microbial communities from UC Gill Tract Community Farm, Albany, California, United States - DLSLB.R2 | ecosystem: Host-associated > Plants > Phyllosphere > Unclassified | place: USA... | reverse complement strand
TGCTACAGACACCGAGATCATCTGTAGCAGCGGCGCGAGCCGCGTCCGGGGGCATTGCGGTTTTGCAGGCTGACCGCGCTTCTCTCAAACGGGATCAGCATGCACCAGGACTTCGGCGCGTGGGTACTGGCTTTCGATGGCGGCTTCTACGTCTTCGCAAATGCCATGGGCTTGCGACAGCGACAACTGCCCCGGCAACTCCAGGTGCAGCTGCACGAACCAATGGTTGCCCGACATGCGCGTGCGCAGATCATGGGCGCCCAGCACGCCTGGGACGTTGCAGGCCAACGCCAGCATCTGCTCGCTGACATCCAGCGGCAGCTCCTGGTCCATCAGGATCGCCGTGCTTTCACGGGCAATGTGCACCGCGCTCCACAGGATGTACAACGCAATGCCCAGGCCAAAGAAGGCATCCAGCTGCGGCCAGCCATAGCTGGCCAGGACCAGTGCCACCAGGATGCTGCCGTTGAGCATCAGGTCCGAACGGTAGTGCAGCGAGTCCGCTCGCACGGCCGTCGATCCAGTTTCGCGGATCACTTTGTATTGCAGGGCCAGCAGCGCCACGGTCAGCGCCAGCGACAGGATCATCACCGCGATGCCCACCCCGGCGGCGCCCAGCGGCTGCGGATCCTGCACCTGCTTCCACGCCTGGTAACCGATCAGCACGGCGCTCGACCCAATGAACAACGCCTGGGCCATCCCCGCCAAGGCCTCGGCCTTGCCGTGTCCATAGCGGTGATCGTCATCGGCCGGGCGCAGCGCATAATGCACCGCCAGCAGGTTGAGAAACGACGCCGCACCGTCGAGCACCGAATCGGTCAGCCCCGCCAGCAGGCTCACCGAACCACTGAGCCACCAGGCCACGGCCTTGGCCACGATGAGAATGCTGGCCACCGCCAGCGACGCCCGTGTCGCGAGGCGCAGCAGGCGTGCATGTTCCTTGCTGGTTGGCATCGCAATCCTTAAGCGGCGGGTTTCAGACCATACATGGCCAGCTGTTCGACACTGCCCTTGTGCTGGATCAGGCGTGGATCGTCGAGCGGCAGGCTGCGGCCCAGTTCGCTCTCAAGGATGGCCTGCAGTTTCAGGTTGTCCACCTTGCCATCGCGGCCTACCGCTGGCTGCAGTTTTTCCGGCGAGACCTGAGCGGTCTTGCCGTCGTTGAGGTAGATCGCGCCCGTGGCGAAGTCGACACCGAAGGCGATCAGGCCGGGGATCACATAGAACAGGATACCGATGGCATCCAGCGCCGCCACGACCGGGTCGATACGCCCTTCGATCTGCCCGCGCCGATCGGGCCAGAACAGGGTGCCGCAGGCAGTCAGTTGAGTCACCAGGGCAGCGGCGACAGCGCCGCCGATCAAACGTTGGGGAATACGCATGACAATCTCCGCAAAATAAGCCGCAACGATACAAGCAAATGATCGAGCCGAGTAGATGGGGCGTAGGTTCCGGCCATGGCAGCGTAGATCGATACCGGCTTCGAGCGTGGCTGAGCTTCCAGCAGTCCAAGATCTGTAGGGGCTAAATCCCGCTGTTGTACTCGACACTCGTCGGTCAATACCTGGACACTGCCAAGCCAAAGCGGGAGATGATGACGCCGGGACCCTTGAGCGGGCAATCACGCCTACTGCTCGTCCCATAGGTCTTTACGGCTGGATCGGCCCGAACCTGTAAGGCAAGTCTTTGATGTTTGAACTCACCAGTTATCTAGGTCTTTTTCTGGCGGCGTTCGGTGCCGCCACGTTGCTGCCGATGCAGTCCGAAGCGGTGCTGGTGGGCATGTTGTTGTCCGACCGCTACGTCATTTCGACCCTGTTGGCGGTCGCCATAGTCGGTAACGTACTGGGCTCTGTACTGAACTGGGTGCTGGGCCGCTGCGTTGAGCGATTCCGCCACAAGCGCTGGTTTCCAGTGGGCGAGGCAAAGCTGGAAAAAGCCCAGCAGTCCTATCTGCGCTACGGGCACTGGTCGTTGTTGCTGAGCTGGGTGCCGATCATTGGCGATCCGCTGACCGTCGTTGCCGGCGTCATGCGCGAGCCCTTCTGGCGCTTCCTGCTGATCGTCACCCTGGCCAAAGGCATGCGTTATCTGGTGCTGGCCGCCGTGGCGCTGGGGTGGACATGACGGCTGCGCATGGGGATCCGAGTACGCCCGTCGGCCTGCCGTAGCTTGTATAATTGCGGCACCACTGCCGGAGAGACCATGACCTCGTTGCCGATTGACGCCGCCTTGCCGGCTCTCCTCAAAGCCCTTCGCGATCGCAATGAGGCCGTGCTGCAGGCGCCGCCCGGTGCCGGTAAAACCACACGCGTTCCGCTCGCTCTGCTGGATCAGCCATGGCTGGCCGGGCAGACCATTGTCATGCTCGAACCCCGTCGACTGGCCGCTCGCGCAGCGGCAGAACGGATGGCAAAGGAACTCGGGGAACCGGTGGGCGAAACGGTCGGCTACCGCATTCGCCTGGAAAGCAAAGTAGGCCCGCGAACCCAGATCGAAGTGGTCACTGAGGGTATTCTGGCTCGCCGGCTCCAAGATGACCCTGCGCTGGATGGTGTGGGCGTAGTCATTTTCGACGAGTACCACCTTCGAAACCTTGACTCCGACCTTGCACTGGCTTTGTGCCTGAGTGGCCGAGAGCTGCTGCGTGATGAGCTTCCGCTGAAGCTGCTACTGATGTCCGCAACGCTGGAAGGCGCTCGCCTTTCAAAGGTGCTGAACGATGCGCCTGTGGTCACCAGTGAAGGGCGGATGTATCCGGTCTCGACGGTTTGGGGTAACCCATACCAGCCGGGCGAGCGAATCGATGCGCGAGTCACGGACACCTGCTTGGCCGCCATCAATGAACAGTCTGGAAGCGTTCTGGTTTTCCTTCCTGGGCAGGCAGAGATTCGGCGTGTGGCAGAAGACCTCAAGGAGCAGTTGAGCAGCCGTCCAGAGGTGATCGTATGCCCGCTGTACGGTGACCTCGACCTGAACGCTCAGCGTGCTGCTATTGACCCGGCACCCAAAGGCTCCCGGAAGATCGTACTGGCCACGAACATCGCCGAGACCAGCTTGACCATCGAAGGCGTCAGGGTCGTAGTGGACAGCGGTCTTGAGCGAGTACCGAAGTTCGATCCTCGCAGTGGAATGACCCGACTCGACACACAGCGTATCTCGAAGGCCAGCGCTACTCAGCGAGCAGGGCGGGCAGGGCGATTGGAACCAGGTATCTGCTATCGCCTATGGTCGGAATCGCAGCATGAGCAAATGGCCGGCTACAGCACACCTGAGATCCTGCAGGCGGATCTCGCAGCCTTGGCACTCCAGTTGGCCCGGTGGGGAATGAAGCCGGAAGAGATGACCTGGCTCGACCAACCGCCGTCAGCTCCTTTCGGCCAAGCCAGAGACCTGCTGAAACGCCTGGGTGCACTCGACAATGCTGGACAGCTCACAGCCCATGGATCAGCCATGAGCGTGCTCCCGGCACATCCTCGGATCGCTCACATGCTCATCAAAGGCAATGCTATGGGCTTGGATGACCTGGCGTGCAACATCGCGGCGCTGCTGGGTGAAAAGGACATCCTGCGTGGAGCAGGTGCCGACCTTCACACCAGGCTGAGTGCCTTGTCAGGCGAGCAACATGCACGTCGCAGCGGTGGCTCCCTCCAGCGGGTTAAGCAGTCTGCTCGGCAGTACCGATCCTTGCTGCGTGGGAAGCCCTCTAGCCCTGTCAGCGAGCCCGATCACCCAAGATGGGTAGGATGCCTCCTGGCGTTCGCCTATCCTGACCGAATCGGTCTGCAGAGGCGTGCGAGTGTATCCGAATACCGTCTCTCCAACGGTCGTGCTGCGGTGTTCTCAGAGCCCGATGCTCTCACCAAGCACGAGTGGTTGGTGGTGGCCGACCTGGGTAGCCGACAAGGGCAGCGCGAGGAGCGGATCTACCTGGCGAGTGACCTCGATCCGGCTTTGTTCGATGACGAGCTGGCTGACCTTGTGCGGTCTGTGGATGAGGTCGACTGGGACGAGAGGGAAGGAGTGCTCAAGGCAGAGCGGCAGTTGAAGGTTGGGCAACTCATCTTGTCGACGAAACCCTTGCCGAGTCTTGATGAGCAAACTCGTTCATTGGCGTTGGTCAACCTGGTGAGGCGCAAAGGAATTGAACTTCTGCCTTGGAACCCGGAGTTACGCCAATGGCAGGCGCGGGTCGATCTGCTGCGTCAGCTGGATATTCAAAATGGCCAGGCAGAAAGCAAGTGGCCTGATCTCAGCGATACGAACCTCCTGGATTCGCTTGAAGAATGGCTCGCGCCGTACTTGAGCAAAGTCACGAGACTCAGTCACTTCAGCCAGTTGGATTTGGGGTCGATAGTCAGAAACCTCCTGCTTTGGCCGCTTCCGCAGGAGCTGGAGGCTCAAGCGCCTCAGACGATCTTAGTGCCTTCCGGCTCGAATATCCGAATTGACTACTCGCAGCATCCACCCATCCTCGCTGTGCGGCTGCAGGAGCTGTTTGGCCTGGCAGAAACTCCACGCATAGCCCAGGGAAAACAGCCGCTGATTCTGCATCTTCTGTCGCCGGCCCGCAGGCCGGTACAGGTTACCCAGGATCTTGCGAACTTTTGGCGCAGCACCTACCTGGAAGTGAAGAAGGATCTTAAGGGCCGATACCCGAAGCACTATTGGCCCGAAGATCCATTGGTGGCAGAAGCGACTGCGAGAGCCAAGCCCAGGAAGCCTTGATGAGTGAGGCTGTTTTAGGCGTACCCTGCGGGAGCGGCTGTCGTGAATGGAGCGACTTCGTGTCTCGATCCGTGCGGGCTTCCATCCCTGCGTCTGGCGCGGGCGTTATCATGAAAAAAGACCCCTAAACGATCCCCTGCTGACTTAGGTCGAGGAACCTTTCAAATCATGCTGAGTGCAGAGCTCAAGGCTTTCTATACCGTTGCTCGCTTGGGTAGCGTGACTCAAGCCGCCAAGAAACTCGGTCTAAGCCAGCCCACTGTGACCACACAGATTCGCCAGCTCGAAAGCCGATATTCAGTTGAGTTGTTCTATCGGGGAGGACGTCGTTTGACTGTCAGCGATGACGGCGCGCGACTGCTGCCCAAAGTCAAAATACTGCTGCAGCAGGAAGCGGATATCGAGTTCCACTTGCGAAACTGCGGCGAGGCCCGAGGTGCCTTGAGGATCGGGGCCACAGCGCCTTACTACATCCTTGACCTGGTAAAATCGTTTCGCGAGCGGCTTCCACAGATTGAAGTGTCGGTAGAAATCGGTAACTCACAGGATGTTCTTGAAGCACTTGAGGAATACCGGGTAGATCTTGCGGCCTCGTCGCAGTTGGTAAGCGATCCCCGCCTGACACACTTGGTGCTCGGCACTGATCCGCTGGTGCTGGCCGTCCACAAGCAGCATCCATTAGCCCAGCATGACTGCGTGCCGCCCAGTGCGCTGGCCGGTCAATGTCTGCTAATGCGCGAATATGGCTCGACAACCAGAACGCTAACCGAGGAGTTTCTGAGCGCTCACCAGATCAGCCCCGGCATGCAGTTGGAAATCGGGAGCCGCGAATCCATTCGCGAAGCGGTGCTGCGCAATATCGGGGTCAGCATGATCGCTTGCCAAGAGGTACCGGTTAATCCGGATCTGCGGGTTATTGCCATCGAGGGTGCGCCGCAGATCGCAGAATATTTGTACTGCCTCAAGGATCGAAGGCAGGCACGCCTGCCCGCTGCCTTTCTCGAGGTTGCTCGCGACAGCATTGCCCGCTAAGCACATAACAAATATTCCAATGGCACTATCGCGAGCTTTGGGTTAATTGCCACATCGCCTTCGTAATCCATCCCTAGCATTACCTCATCGACACAGGCGCCGCGTTCCACGTGCGGCTCGTGCTCTTATTGATGAGGTGCATCCATGCTGCGTTCCACTCCAACCAAACAAGCCTCTCCGGGCGTGCGAGTACAAGTTGCTGGCATGCACAAAAGCTTTGGCGCGTTCAAGGCGCTGGATGACGTATCGCTGGAAATCTCGCCTGGCGAGCTAGTGTGCCTGCTTGGCCCGTCCGGGTGCGGGAAGACCACCCTGTTGCGTTGCATAGCAGGCCTGGAGCGGCAGAACCATGGGGCCATTTTCATGGGTTCCAGAGATGTCTCTATCCTCGCGCCTCAAGCCAGGGACTACGGCATCGTCTTCCAGTCGTATGCCTTGTTCCCCAACCTTAGCGTCGAGCAGAACATCGGCTACGGCTTGGCAGGCAGCGCGCGGGATATCGTGCGCCGAAGGGTTGCCGACATGCTTGATCTGGTGGGGCTCACCGGCAGCGAGAAAAAGTTTCCCGGCCAGCTTTCCGGCGGCCAACAGCAGCGCGTAGCCCTGGCGCGCGCGCTAGCACCGGCGCCCTCGTTACTGCTGCTGGACGAACCCATGTCAGCCCTCGACGCTCAAGTCCGGGAACATCTGTGCACCGAGTTACGCACCCTACAACAGCGGCTTGGCATAACCACTCTGATGGTCACGCACAATCAGGAAGAAGCCATGCTCATGGCGGATCGGATTGCAGTGATGAACGAGGGCCGAATTGAGCAATACGCCACCCCGCAATCGATCTATGAAAACCCCGAAACGCCTTTTGTCGCCAATTTCGTGGGTCAGGGCAACTGGCTAAGCTTTGAAGCAAATGGCAACAGTCACGCTCAGGTAGGCGCACTGCAGTTGCGCTTGGCAGATACCGTCCCGAATCGTGCAAGCGGGCGACTGTTCTGCCGTCCTGAGTCAATCTGTGTGAATCCCGTGCAGTCTGAGGAAAACCTCTTTGCGGCACAGATGCGGGAAGTAACCTTCCTCGGTAACCGGTGCCGAATGAGTTTTGAATTCGACAACCTGCCAGGGCAGCCACTCACCGCCGAAATCAGCGCACGTCATTTGCCTTCGCTCGGCACGGCCCATATTAAAGTGGCGTTGCCTCCCCACAGCCTTCAGGTCTTTACCTGATGCGCACGTCAAGCCTGTCGATAAGTGGCGTAAACCGGGTGCGAAACGTCTCCCGTGCCGAATGGGGCGACCGGTTGTTTGTGATCGGAGGCAAGGTGCTGCTTTTGATCTCCTTGGCGATCGCATTACTGCTGCCATTGCTGGCGATTTTCTGGCGGGGTTTCAGCGAAGATGCAGGGCAAGGTGGTGGACTGGCTGCTGCCCGCGACCTGCTGAGCAGCGACAATTTTCACTGGCTGCTCGGTAACAGCCTGCGCGTTTCCTTCAGCGTCGCATTCATCGTCGTGCCGCTCGCCTACCTGTTCGCCTATGCACTTCAACGAACCCTGATTCCTGCCAAGGGCTTGTGGCGTGGAATATCTCTGCTACCCCTTCTTGCCCCGTCGATGCTGCCTGCCATCGCACTGATCTATCTTTTTGGCAACCAGGGCCTGCTGCGTAGCCTTCTGACGGACAACATCTACGGGTTCTGGGGAATTGTTATCGGCGAGGTGATTTACACCTTTCCACATGCCCTGATGATTTTGCTTTCTGCGCTTTCCTTGACTGATGCACGTTTGTTCGACGCTGCGTCAAGCATGGGTGCCAGTCCTTGGCGTTCATTTCACAGCATCACCTGGCCAGCCACTCGACAGGCTGTATTCGCCGCGTTCTGCCTGGTATTTACCCTGACCATCACCGACTTCGGTGTGCCCGTGGTCGTCGGTGGGGATTATCAGGTATTGGCCATTGAGGCCTACAAAGCCGTGGTCGGTCAGCAACAGTTTGGCCGAGGCGCCCTGATCGGCATGGTTCTGTTGGTACCAGCGCTCTTGAGCTTCGGGGTCGACGCGTGGTTGCGACGGCGGCAAAGCGCCTCCATGAGTGGTCGCGCGCAGATCTTTCAGCCCGAGCCCTCAAAATGGCGAGATGGCTGTTACCTGTTGGTTGTCATGCTCATCTGCGCTTGCTTGCTGGCGGTGCTGGGGATGGCGGTATTCTCTTCCTTGGTTAAGTTCTGGCCCTACAACCTTTCGTTGTCGCTCAAACACTACCTGTTCAATGAAACGGCAGGCGGTGGATGGCTGGCGTACCGAAACAGCTTGGTGTTGGCGACCTGCAGCGCGGTGATAGGGAGCATTCTGATCTTCACCGGTGCCTACCTTATGGAGAAAACCCGTGGGCAAACCGGACTCAATCTGGCTTTACGGATGCTTACCTTCATACCCATGGCTGTGCCGGGGCTCGTTCTCGGCCTGGGCTACGTGTTTTTCTTCAACCTGCCTGAAAACCCGTTGCACAGTCTGTACGGAAGCATGGCGTTGCTGGTGATTTGCACAGTCGCTCATTACCTGACCACCGCACATATGACTGCTACCACTGCCCTGCGCCAGCTGGACAGTGAATTCGAAGCAGCAGCTCTTTCCCTCAAGGCCCCGCTGTATCGGCACTACCTGCGCGTCACATTGCCAATTTGCTTACCGGCATTGCTGGACATCATCCGCTATTTATTCGTCTCGGCGATGACCACCGTTTCAGCCGCCATCTTCCTTTACTCGCCAGACAGCATCCTCGCCGCAGTGGCCGTACTCAACATGGACGACGCGGGCAATGTGGGCGGCGCAGCCGCCATGTCGACGCTGATCCTGTTCACCTCGGCAGGCGTTTCACTTCTGCTCGCCTGGGTTTCTCGCGGGTTGCTGCGACGTTCACAAGCCTGGCGCCAGACCGCGCCGTCCCACTGATTTCAGGAGACCACCATGCACTATCAATTCCCTACCTGTTTGCAAGCTGCAATCCTTGACTGGGCTGGCACCGTCGTTGATTTCGGCTCCTTTGCGCCCACTAGAATCTTCGTTGAGGCGTTCGCCACTTTCGACATCGAGCTAAGCCTTGATGAAGCCCGAGGCCCTATGGGCATGGGTAAATGGGAGCATATTCGCACCCTGTGCGATCAGCCGGATATCGCGGCGCGCTACAAGCGACGATTTGGCCGACTGCCGACTGATGCCGACGTGACAGCCATCTACGAACAGTTCATGCCGCTGCAGATTGCCAACGTCGGCATGCACAGCGCACTCATTCCCGGCGCGCTGGATGCCATTGAGCAAATGCGTCAAGCCGGACTGAAAATCGGTACGACCTCGGGTTACCCCAAGCAGGTCATGGATCACGTAGTGGCTCTGGCAGCAGTGGCCGGCTACCAACCCGATCACGTAGTGGCGGCTGACGAGCTGCCCACCGGTCGACCTGGCCCTGCTCAAGCGCTAGCCAACGTGATTGCCTTGAGCATCAGTGACGTCGCCGCCTGTGTGAAAGTTGACGACACTTTGCCTGGCATTCTCGAAGGCCGCAGTGCCGGGATGTGGACGGTCGGCTTGCGCTTCTCCGGTAACTTCCTCGGCCTGGATTACCCAGCCTACCAAGCGCTGACGCTACCTCAGCTTGAAGAACACAGGCTGCGCATTGATGCCCTGTTTGCGCCGGCGCGCCCGCACTACCTGATCGACACCATTGCTGATCTCCCCGAGCTCATCCACCAGATTAACGACTGCATGGCCCGTGGCGATAACCCTGCCAGCCGGTGATTTAGGTTTTTTGCCTAACCGACAAAACCTTCTCGAAACTATTCAGGATCAGACCATGTTCAAGCCCCTTGCCCTCGCCGCCGTACTCGCAGGCTTCAGCCTCCACGCCAGCGCCGCTACTGAACTCACTGTGTATACCGCACTGGAAGCAGAGCAACTGCAGACCTATAAAAAAGCTTTTGAGAAGGCCAACCCGGATGTCGAAATAAAATGGGTACGGGATTCAACCGGGATCATCACCGCGAAACTGCTTGCTGAAAAAGCTCGCCCGCAAGCCGATGCGGTATGGGGTCTAGCAGCTTCGAGCCTGGCAATTCTCGATCAGCAGGGCATGCTTGAAGCGTATTCGCCAAAGGATTTGCCGAAGATCGGCGCCAAGTATCGTGACCCGGCTAACCCACCGGCTTGGGTCGGCATGGATGTCTGGGCCGCCACCATTTGCTTCAACACGATTGAAGCCGAAAAGCAGAATCTGCCACGTCCCACCAGTTGGCAAGATCTGACCAACCCGGTTTATCGCGGCAAAATCGTAATGCCAAACCCGGCCTCATCCGGCACAGGTTTTCTCGACGTCAGTGCCTGGCTGCAGACCTTTGGTGAGCCTCAAGGCTGGAAGTACATGGATGATCTGCACCAGAACATTGGTCAGTACGTTCACTCTGGTTCAAAGCCTTGCAAGATGGCCGCAGCGGGTGAGTTCCCAATCGGCATTTCATTCGAGTACCCGGCAGTACAGCTAAAACGTCAGGGCGCCCCGCTAGACATCGTCCTGCCAAAAGAAGGCTTGGGCTGGGAGATTGAAGCGACTGCAGTGATCAAAGGCACCTCTCACCCAGAAGCGGCCAAGCGTCTGGCTGACTTCTCGGCCAGCGCTGCCGGCATGGATCTGTACAAGGAAAACTTTGCAGTGCTGGCCCAGGAAGGCCTGGCAAAACCACCTACCGAACTGCCTGCCGACTACGAGCAGCGCCTGATCAAAAACGATTTCGCTTGGGCTTCGAAAGAACGCGACAACATTTTGGCTGAATGGCGCAAACGCTATGACGGCAAATCGGCCAAGCAGTAAAGGGAGCATCGAACCATGAATCAGTGCGAAAGCGATCTACTGGTTGTAGGTGCAGGCATCCTCGGACTCTCCCATGCCCATGCTGCCGCCAAGCGCGGGCTGAAAGTGCGTGTGTTCGAGCGCTCGGCCAGCCCGATTGGCGCGTCGGTGAGAAATTTCGGTCAAGCCCTTGTAACCGGTCAACCGCCCGGCGTGATGCTCGACCTGGCAAGAGCCAGCCGCAGTATCTGGGCCGACTGGAGCGCTCCGGCAGGCTTCGAACTCAAGCGCAACGGTTCACTACTGTTCGCCCGCACCGAAGCTGAAGAGAATCTGCTGGTAGCGTTCTGTGCAGGACGCGCGCAAGAGCACGATTACCGGGTGGAATTGTTGCGCGGGCAGCAACTGGGCGACCTGTATGGCGGCCAGTTCAGCCACCACCGGGCTGCCCTACACGGCTTTGATGACCAGCAGCTTTACTCGCGCGAAGCCATACCAAAACTGGTCAACTATCTGCAACGCGCGCTAGGCGTCGAGTTTCACTTCTCGACGCTGGTTAACGGTGTCGAACCAGGAAAACTCCAGAGCACTGCCGGTACATTTCGTGGCCAGCAGATTGTGGTTTGCTCCGGCCATGACTACCTGACTCTGCTGGATGAGCCAATGGCTGCGCTAAAACCTCAGGTATGCCGCTTACAGATGCTCCGCGCTCGACCTGAATCGAACTTGAATCTGCAGCACTCCGTGCTCACCGGCCTTAGCTGCGTTCACTACGGAGCGTTCTCGGATCTACCGGAAGCCGCCGCTATCCGCGAAGAGATTCAGCGCGACAATCCGCATCTGGAAGAACACGGTATCCACCTGCTGGTCAGCCCGACACCTTATGGCGAGCTGATCATCGGCGATTCGCATGATTACGGTACCGATGCTTCACCGTTCAATGCGGAACAGGTGGATCAATGGATGCTGGAGCTTGCCGAGAACACTCTGGGCTGCAAAATTCAGATAGTGGAACGTTGGCAAGGCGTATATGGGGCAAAGGGGCCGAACCCTTTTTCACGATTGGATATCGCACCTGGCTTGAGTGCAACGTTGATGCACAGTGGGGTCGGCATGAGCGTGGGGCCCGCATTGGGTGAGCGCGCAGTGGCAGCTATGTTCGGTGAGCCAAGCTGACCAGCAGCATTTTCGCGTAGACGGGAACTTATCCTGCCGCATGTACATAAGTAGACACGCCATAGCCAACCAGGTAAGTCACTGGTTGGTTCTTATCACCGATACTGGCTAGAGCCACCAGATGATTATTTAGACGTTGCCACCTGGAGACGCGAGGAAGGCGGTGGGTCCGTCGGCTGCAAAATGAGATCTTTCAAAACCAAGCTAACGAAGGAAATGCATGTTTCCTAACCCAACCCTTTCCCGAACAACTGGTTCTGGTGCGTCTCGTGTTGAAAAGTATACGAGGGAGACCCAAGGTGTTCATAACCCTGCCGTGGATAGAACGCGAGCGCACGATGGTTTCCAATCCAGACAGTGGCCCAGAGCAGGGATGCGCCGCCAAGGTGGGCACATGTCTCGGCCTCTTCGAGTAATCTGTATCCGACGCCTCGTCCTGTGAATTTCTCCTGTACATAAAGGCGTTGCAACTCGGCCGAACTCTCATGAGAGATCAGATCATGATCGGTGCTCATCGCCACCTGTGCGAACCCGACCAGGTGGTCGTTAACCTCGGCGACGATAATAAAGCTGTCCGATTCAGAGATGATTTTTGACATGTTATCTGGGGAGAAAGAGTCCAAGACTTCTTGTGCGATAGCGTTGCGAATCCCTTCTGTAGCGTAGGTGTCGAGAAACACCTGCATTCCAAGTGCCGCCAGACACAGACTGTCTTGAGCCGTCGCATGGCGAATAACTATCTGTTGCGCTTCAGGCATTCGAATGCCCTCTCTACTGTAGCGTTCGGTATGCGCGAGTGAATGGGGGTCAGGGCCGAGGCCTGGATTAGCGTTTCGCGCTGTCGGCAGGCCCAATTCCCAAGCGATCTTGTGCGTGAACTGCTCGGTTGCTGAGATACCTGGTCGGGGCCGTGTAAAGTCATGCCGTGGACTTTACCAAAGCAAGCCGAGTGGTACCGCTACGATGGAGGGAGCGTAATTAATAGCAAACATTACTGACCGGATGACCTACTGGTGGCTAAGCTGACCGCCCGCATCAAACCCCGCAAGTAAAGCCCACCTACCACACCGCAATGTCATACGTCAGATACAGCCGATTGCTGTCTCTTCCCCGTGCGGTGTCGGAGCGGTAGACGTAGTTGCGCAGTTTCACGCCCAGGCCTTTCAGGGTGCCCGTCGGTACCACGTAGGCGAGTTCGATGTCGCGCTCCCATTCGTTCACGCCGGCAGGTCCGGTTTTTCCGTCCGAGCCGCTGATGTAGCGGGTCATGAAGCTCAGGCCGGGCAACCCGAGGTTCTTGAAGTCGTAGCCGTAGCTGGCCAGCCAGGTCTTTTCATCTTCCTCGATGAACTTGCCGATGCCGACGTTGCTGAACGAGTAGACGGTAGCGCCGTTGATGTAGGGCAGGCCGCCGTCGCCGTTCAAGCGCTGGTAGCCGGCGGCGACCGTATGGCCTGCCACGGCGAAGCTCAGTTGGCCGCTGAACATGCCATTGTCGATCTTTCCGGAATAGTGGTTGCCCTCATCCCGGCTGAAGAAATAGCGCAGGTCGCTGGTCAGTACGCCGGCGCCCAGCGGCAGG